>PJUK01000038.1_pt1 | contig 181097 bp, 168 predicted proteins | sample 1512211 | NCBI WGS metagenome assembly PJUK01 (sample SAMN08177668, study PRJNA422409) | Feces metagenome, whole genome shotgun sequencing project. | reverse complement strand
GGTCAGAATGCTCATTTACAGCTCGTAAAGTCGAACGCGACTCCGAGCGTTCTTCGCTCGATTCGCGGGGCCGCCATCGGTATTGCCTGGCTCTAGCTCGCGAGACTTTGAACAGGCTCTTAGCCGATTGCCCAGGTTCGGCAAGTACCGGTGTAGACTGCTCGGTATGAGTGCGATGAGCGAAAGAGAGGATGCCTACGCATGATCGCTTCCAACCTGCTGGCGTTCGGCACCTTGCTCGCTGGCTGGCTGATCTACGGACTGGTGTTGCTCTGGGCGGTGATGCGAGCGCCGTGGTTGGAGCTGTTCAGCGATCTGCGCCGCCAGCACCTGTTGTTCGGTACCATGCTGGCGCTGTTTCTGCTCTGGTTGGTGCGCCGCGATTTCGACTCGGGGCTGTCCTATCACTTCATCGGCATGACGGCGGTCACCCTGCTGCTGGACTGGCCGCTGGCGGTGCTGGCAGGGCTTGCAGCGCAGCTCGGTCTATTGGCCATCGGTCGTCTGGATCTGGCTGCGCTCGGGGTCAACGGCGTGCTGCTGGTGCTGATCCCGGTACTGGTGACCGAAGTGTGTGCGCTTCGCGTAGAGCGCGCGCAGCCACGCAATCTGTTCGTCTACATCTTCTGCTGTGGTTTCTTCCCAGCTGCACTGGCGACCCTGCTGACCTTGCTGGGTGGCCTTGGGCTGCTCTGGCTGGATGGGCTATTCCCCATGCCGCCCTGGTTGGACGACTTCGCCGGTTATCTCTGGCTGGTGATGTTCCCCGAGGCCTTTATCAACGGCATGGTGGTGACTGCCCTGGTGGTGTTCTACCCGGACTGGCTGGAGACCTTCAATCGCAGCCGTTACCTGCAGGCGCCCTGGAAAGAGGGTGACCGCGACGAGTGAATGGCCCCGTATCGGCCTGCTGAATGGCGCGGCGAGACTTGATCCGGATCAAGTCCATGCCGCGAGCAGACGGCAAGCTGAGGCAAACACGGAGGGCAACAGCATGAGCGTTCATCAATGGGCCAAAGCCGCGGTGCAGGCTGACCTGCACAACGCCGAAGCACAGGGTTTCGATTCACTGATGGCAATGCGTGCATTGCTCGCCGCGGTGGTCGAGCACAACAGGCGGCTGCGAGAGCCGCAGGAACTGGCGCACGAGCTGCAGTTTCTCGCCGACAACCTCGACGATGATCGCGACTACGCCTTTATGCGTCCATAGCCGGGTAGGGTGCGCCATGCGCACCAAATCTGGCTCTGGCTGATTTACGTAGAGGCCGTTTCTGTCGTCGGCATCAATATCCCGCTCAGCTAAAGGCTCGAATCAATGCGGCCGCGTCGGCAGATCACCGCTGAACAATTCGTCTTCGAGGTCATTCCCGGGAATGGCATGCTCTTCGGCGGCCCAGGCGCCGAGGTCGATCAGCTTGCAGCGTTCGCAACAGAAGGGGCGGTAGGTGCTTTCCACCTTCCACTCGACAGACGCGCCACAGGTTGGGCATTGGACGATAGTGGTCATGACTGGCCTCCGCGCAGGGTTAGATAGAAGTTGTGCAGGCGTTCGACCTCCGCATCCAGCCAGGCCAGATCGCGATCGTTGACCAACACATCGTGCGCATGGCGCAAGCGTTCTTCGCGGCTGGCCTGAGCCTGCATGATGGCGCGCACCTGCTCTTCGGAGCTCTGGTCGCGGCTGATGGTGCGCTGTACCTGTAATTCGGCAGGTGTATCCACGACCAGCACGCGTTGCGTCATGCGGTGTTGGCCGGACTCGACCAGCAAGGGCGAAACGAGAATGGCGTAGGGCGGCTCGGCGCGAGCCAGAACCTGAGCGATCTCCTGGCCGATCAACGGATGCAGCAGACTCTCCAACCAGCGGCGCTGCTCGGGGTCGGCAAAGATCAGCTTACGCAGGGCAGTGCGGTCGAGTTGACCATCTGCCTGCAGTACGCCATCGCCGAAGTGTTCGACGATCTTGGCCAGTGCTGGTCGTCCAGGTTCGACGACCCAGCGGGCGGCGTGATCGGCATCCACGACGTGCACACCGCGCTCGATAAAGCCTTGCGCCACTGCGCTCTTGCCGCTGCCAATGCCGCCCGTCAGGCCGAGTATCCAGGGTTTCATAACGCCAATGCGGCCTCGTTATTGCTCAAGGCCGCGATTGTAGGGGGGATTGCTTGATGATGCGAACCGCGTGTGCCGCGACCCGTCATCCCTCCGAAGGCGGGGATCCAGCTTGTGGCGTCACGACAACTCCCAGGACCCCGCCTTCGCGGGAGTGACGAGTGTTGCCGGATTAGCTCAAAATCCAGCGAATTTCAGATAACTGCCGGTAATCACATCGCCCCAGAGCAGCGCGATCCACCCGGCTATAGCCAGGTAAGGCCCGAAGGGAATGGGCGTGCTGGAATCGCTACCACGCAGGCGCAGTAGAATTACCCCAAGCACTGCGCCAACCAGGGACGACAACAGAATGGTCAGCGGCAGAATCTGCCAGCCGCCCCAGGCACCAAGCATGGCCAGCAGCTTGAAGTCGCCGTATCCCATGCCCTCCTTGCCGGTGATCAACTTGAATAGCCAGTACACCGACCACAGGCTCAGATACCCGGCAATCGCCCCCCATAGCGCGTCTTCCAGACTGGTGAATAGCCCGAAGTAGTTGACGATCAGCCCTAGCCACAGCAGGGGCAGTACCAATACGTCCGGCAGAATCTGGTGATCGGCATCGATCAGACTCATCGCCAGCAACCCCCAGGCCAACACCAGCATCGCACCAGCCTGCCAGGTAAAACCGAAATGCCAGGCGACATAACCAGAAAGCAGCCCGCAGGCCAGCTCTACGATGGGGTAGCGTTTGCTGATCGGTGTTTTGCAGTGCGAGCACTTACCGCGAAGGAATAGATAGCTGATGACTGGGATGTTTTCCCAAGGCCTGATCTCATGACCACAATTTGGGCAGGAGGAGTTGGGTAGGATCAGATTGAAAGTCTGTGCCGGAGGTGCTGGCGGCAGCTCCAATACTTCACGCGCCTGGCTTTGCCAGTCACGCTGCAGCATTAGTGGCAGGCGATAAATCACTACGTTAAGAAGGCTGCCTATTAGCAGTCCAAGCAATAGGGCACACAAAACAAAGACCAGCACATTGCTGGTCATGTGGTTAATGAAATACATGAATTTTTAACCGCCGACAACGTTACCCAATTGGAAGATCGGTAGATACATGGCGATAACCAAGCCGCCGACTACAATGCCTAGAACAGCCATGATCATAGGTTCCATCAGGCTGGTAAGGTTGTCTACCATGTTATCGACTTCGTCTTCATAAAACGTAGCGACTTTGTCAAGCATATCGTCCAGTGCACCTGACTCTTCTCCGATGGCTGTCATCTGAACTGCCAGGGAGGGAAAGACATTGGTAGTACGCATGGAGAAATTGAGCTGGGTGCCACTGGATACGTCAGCTTTTATCTTATTCACTGCGTTTCTAAACACCACGTTTCCTGTGGCACCTGCAACAGAATCAAGGGCGTCTACCAAGGGCACGCCAGCAGCGAAAGTCGTGGAAAGGGTGCGAGCGAAGCGCGCGATTGCAGACTTGTAGAGGATGTCGCCAACGATTGGTAACCTCAATAGGAAACGATCTTTTCCATCGCGGAATTTCTGAGATCTTTTATTCGCTTCCTTCAGGAAGAAGGCCAATGCAAATAAGAATAGCAGAACAATAACCCACCATTCGCGCAATAATTCAGAAAGACCTACAACCATTTGTGTGAAAGCTGGTAGTTCTGCGCCAAAGCCGGAGAATACCGACTCGAATGCAGGTACAACTTTGATGAGAAGAATTGCAGAGACTACAATGGCAACCACGATTACCGCGATAGGGTAGGTCATAGCTTTCTTGATCTTAGCTTTAAGTGCTTCTGTTTTCTCTTTGTAGGTCGCAACGCGATCTAGCAGCGTTTCAAGAGCGCCAGACTGTTCTCCAGAGTCAACGAGGTTGCAGTAGAGGTCATCAAAGTATAAAGGCTGCTTACGCAGCGCTGATGCGAAGCTATTACCTGCTGCTACCTCTTGCTTGAGATCCTCCACAAGTTTACGCATATTTGGGTTCTCGAAGCCCTCGGCTATGATGTCGAAGCTTTGGAGAAGAGGAACACCAGCTTTCATCATTGTGGACATCTGCCTGGTAAAAAGCGCGATATCCAGTGGTTTGATTTTTTTGCCCCTGCTCAAGGAAAGGCTTGATTTTGGGCGCACTTTGGTAGGGTTTATGCCTTGCTTGCGCAATTGCGCTTTGACCAAGGCTATGTTCTGTCCGCTGAGCTCCCCTTTGGTCTTGCCGCCACGCCGATCGGTGCCCTCCCAGGTGAAGGTGCTGGTCTTCATAGCTTTTGGAGTTGCCATGGGTTAGTCCTTGGTCACGCGGTTGATTTCCTCCAGGCTAGTCACGCCTTGCATGGCTTTGAGTAGGCCGGAAGCACGCAAATCATTAAAGCCATCTTTGCGCATTTGTGCTGCGATATCGATGGAGTTGCCTTCTTCCATGATAATCCGCTGCAGGTTGGGCGTGTTTTTAACCACTTCATAAATACCGACACGGCCCTTGTAGCCATTTTTACAGCTTTCGCAGCCTACCGGCCTGTAAAGCTTGAAGGTGCCGATCTTGTCTTCAGGGAAGCCCTCGGTCAGCAGGGTGTCGCGTGGTACGTCCACCTCCTTCTTGCAACTGCTGCACAGCTTGCGCGCCAGGCGCTGGGCGATGATCAGGTTGACTGAAGTGGCAATGTTGAATGATGGTACGCCCATATTACGCAGGCGGGTCAGGGTCTCGGCTGCGCTGTTGGTGTGCAGTGTGGACATCACCATATGTCCGGTCTGTGCAGCCTTTACCGCAATGGAGGCCGTGTCCAGATCGCGAATCTCTCCGACCATGATGATATCCGGATCCTGGCGCAGGAAAGCGCGTAGCGCCGCAGTAAAATCCATGCCCTGTTTAGGATTGACGTTGACCTGGTTGATACCTTCCAGGTTGATCTCTACTGGGTCTTCCGCGGTAGAAATATTCACATCAGGGGTATTGAGGATGTTCAGGCCGGTATAGAGCGAAACTGTCTTGCCGGAGCCGGTAGGGCCTGTGACCAATATCATGCCCTGCGGCTGCTTTAGCGCCGACATATACAGCTCTTTTTGGTTCTCCTCATACCCAAGGGCATCGATACCCATCTGTGCGCTGGTGGGGTCGAGAATTCGCATCACAATTTTCTCGCCCCATAGGGTGGGTAGGGTATTGACCCGAAAGTCGATAGCCTTGTTCTTGGAGATCTTCATCTTGATCCGCCCATCTTGCGGTTTGCGCCGTTCGGAGATGTCCAGCGCAGCCATCACCTTGAGGCGGGCGGCAATCCGAGGGGCCAACTGTATAGGTGGACGGGCTGTCTCATGCAGGATTCCGTCGGTACGAAAGCGTACCCGGTAAGCTTTCTCATAGGGCTCGAAGTGCAGATCTGACGAGCCAAGACGGATGGCATCCAGCAGCATCTTGTTGACGAAGCGCACCACGGGAGCGTCGTCGGCATCACCGCCACTGGTGGCGTCGGCCTTGTCGTCATCGACAGCTTCCACATCCAGACCGTCTAGGTCGACATCGGCTAGATCTTCCATGCCGCTGGAGGTGCTGTCGAAGAACTTCTCGATCGCTTCGCCCAGCTTATCGTCCTCCACCAGTACCGATTCGGTATTCAGGCCGGTACTGAACTGGATATCGGTAATGGCTTGATGGTTGGTGGGATCAGATACGCCAATAAATAGCTTGTTGCCGCGTCGCCAGAGTGGAAGGGTGCGATGTTGTCTAGCTAGCTTTTCGCTGATCAAGTCCTTGGGCTGACCTTCTTTATCTATGGCAGCAAGGTCGATAAAAGTAATACCGAACTGTTCGGAGGCTAGTTCGGCTAGATCGCGGCTTTTTACCAGCTTGTTCTGTACCAGATAGGTCACCAGAGGCAGTTGGTTGCGCTTGGCTTGCATCTGCGCCTGCTGAGCGCTTTTTTCATCCAGCAGTTGAGCTGCAACGATCTGTCTGCCTAAGCCGGAAAGGGAAACCGCATCGTTCATGGTGCGCCTCTACATTATGTTGCCAGCCTTATATCGTAGTCTTGGCTGGCTGCCAAATCCTCATCCCATGAGTGACAAAACAGGTCAGTTACTGCCTCTGTAGGGGCAGCTTGTACTGCAAAATGATTATTTGGAGCTTGTTTTTTGGGAAGGGCTATTGGCACGTTATCTGCTTAGGTGTTTGTCAGGTCATAGTACCTAACATCAACCCGTGGAGATATCCCAATGAAAGCTCAAAAAGGTTTTACCTTGATTGAATTGATGATCGTCGTGGCGATTATTGGTATTTTGGCAGCTATTGCGATTCCGCAATATCGTGATTACACCGTACGCTCTGCAAATAACTCTTGCGAAATAGAGGCCAAGGCTTACGTTAATGCGCTTATGGTCGCTCTACATGGTCAAGATCCGGCTGCAGATCGTCCGGTGTACAACCCTAAAGCTTGTACCAACTCCGTTGTGGCAGCGACGGCAGCAGCAACTCTGGCAACCACAGATTTGACATTTGTTGCGGCAACTCCTGGCACCGAAACGTTCGTCTTCAACTTGGCTGCTGGTGGTGTGGCTAACTAATAGGGAGTAAGGGTCTGTCCCTCCTCCTTCTTCCCCCCCCTGCCGCTCACCGAACACCCCGCCACCGTGCGGGGTGTTTTGTTTTGGCTGCTGTGGAGGGGGCGAGGCAAATCCTTGAAACTCTCCTGATAAGCCTACTTCAGCACTGAGCCTAACGCCGTTAACTGTAGTCTGTCCTCGGTTTTACCGGACGTGCGTTCAAGTTTGGGCAGAAAAATTAATGTGAGTAGGCTGGTATTGATCGACTGCTGTGATCACGCTTGGATGGGCTGTTGGCTCTCTATGCCTTCGATAGTTGTATGCGGATGTGCGGTGGATATGTAGCTGGGGGTCTATACTGGCGCGGTTCCGTGCCCAGCGGTTGCTATTCTGGAAGTTGTCGGGATGGGGCGAGTTGATGTTATTGCCGGCCGGTGGGCGTTGGAGGGGCGACGACTTATAGAGCCAACCGCATCGACAAATCCACCGCCTTCACATCCTTGGTCAACGTCCCCAGCGAGATGTAATCCACGCCCGTTTCGGCGACCGTGCGCAATGTGCTGTCGTTGATCCCGCCCGACGCTTCGAGCTTGGCGCGGCCGGCGGTAAGTTTCACGGCTTCACGCATATCTTCCAGTGACAGCTCGTCGAGCATGACGATATCGGCGCCGGCCTCCAGTGCTTCGCGTAATTCTTCCAGGCTCTCTACTTCGACTTCCACCGGTTTACCGGGGGCGATCTGGTGGGCGGCGGAAACTGCCTGGGCGATGCCGCCACAAGCGGCGATATGGTTTTCTTTTATAAGGAAAGCATCGAACAGGCCGATGCGATGGTTATGACAGCCGCCGCAGGTCACGGCATATTTCTGCGCCAGGCGCAGGCCGGGCAAGGTTTTGCGGGTGTCCAGCAGCTTTACCTGAGTACCTTCGACCAGGTCGGCATACTGGCGGCAGCGGGTGGCGACGGCGGAGAGCGTCTGCAGGAAATTCAGTGCACTGCGTTCGCCGCTGAGCAGGGCGCGAGCCGGGCCTTCGAGGGTGAACAGGGTTTGGTCGGCGTGAACTCGGTCGCCGTCCTGCACCTGCCAGTGCACCGCTACGCGTGGGTCGAGCTGACGAAATACCGCGTCTACCCAGGCCGTGCCGCAAATCACAGCGTCTTCGCGGGTGATCACGCGGGCGCTGGCCAGGCGCTCGGCCGGGATCAGCTGGGCGGTGATGTCGCCGCTGCCGATGTCTTCGGCCAGGGCGCGGCGGACATTGGCTTCGATTTCACTGCTGAGGTCGGCGAGATTCAGGTTGGGCATGGTCGGCTCCGGGGTAGGCGAGGGGCGATTATAGAGGTAGCCGACCATTGGTGCAGCGCGCTTGCGCATAGGGCGGTAGGCTTGGGATGGATCACGCTGGCCTTGGGCGAGCGACCGTCTGGAGGTGGCGTGATGCTATCTGTGATCTGGGTCATGTCTGTGGGAAAAATTGGCTTGGTATGGCGCGCAGCCTCCCTATAATGCCTTTACTTTTTTCATTATTGACGCCAGGCCTTTGACGTTACGGACGACGCTCGGTTGACGCTGTGCAGACCAGGAGGCCCGAGTTCGGGCAGTCTGCGGGAGACTAGAATGAAGACCGACGCGAATGTGGTGCACCTGAACAAGGCCGCCACAGAGCAATCGCCAACTTCGCCGGTAGGAAGACTGCCCGTGGCGCTGATCCAGGTGCGTGACAAAGCTGCGCAACAGCTCAAGCAGAGTCTGCAGAGCCTGTTCGACAATGCCGACGATACTCTCTTCGAGATGGCGGATCGGGCGACCAGCAATGCCGAGCAGAATGCCTTTTTCGAGGCGATGCGCGACCTGCGCTTGAAGCGCAAGAGCATCGAGCGCGGCTTCCTGCAGAAGGTGTTCGAGGCCTTCTCCAATCTCAATCAATATGAAATCGGCAAACCGCAGCCTGCGCTGGATGCGGTGTCGTTCGACAGCCTGAGCCTGGTGCAGAACGACGAACTGGAAGAAACCGTGGCGCTGGACGCCATGGTCGCCAAGGTGATGAGTCGCGATGCGGTAGCGCTGGGTCACCTCACCACTCGTCTCAATGCGGTGATCAGCAAGAAGCTCGATGACAAGAGCAACCCACTCGGCCCGACCCTGCTCAGCGAGTACTTCCTCGATGCATGCAGCAGTCTGGGGGTGGAGATCAAGGTCAAGCTGATCATCCTCAAACTGTTCGAGAAATACGTTCTGGGCGGTTGCGACAACCTGTATGCCGAGGCCAACCAGGCGCTGGTCAGCGCTGGTGTGTTGCCTGAGTTGAAATCTGCTCCGCCTCGTCGTCAACAGCGTTCCGCGACGTCTTCGCATGCTCAAACCTCCGCCGAGGAGGGCATTCCGCTGCTGGAGGGCGCGGATCAGGGGGTGCAGGAAGTATTCGGTGCTTTGCAGGATCTCCTATCGCAAGTACGCGGTACCGCGATGCCGCGTCGTACGCAGATGGCCGATGCGCTGCCGATTACCAGCCATGACCTGATGCGTCTGCTCTCGCATATGCAGCAGCGGGCCCCGGCACAAGTCAGCGTCGAGGATTTCGATCTGCGTGAGCAACTCGAGCGGTTGCTCGAACGTGCCAGTGCCAAGAGCGGCAAGGCGCGTGTGGTCGGTGAAGTCGACGAGGACGTGATCAACCTGGTGTCGATGCTCTTCGAGTTCATTCTCGACGACCGTACTTTGCCGGATTCGCTCAAGGCGCTGATCGGCCGCCTGCAGATTCCCATGCTCAAGGTCGCGGTGCTGGACAAGACGTTCTTCAGTCGCGGTAGCCACCCCGCTCGCCGCCTGCTCAACGAAATCGCTTCCGCCGCGCTGGGCTGGGTCGATCAGGACGACGCGCAGCGCGACAGCCTTTATCAGAAGATCGAGCAGGTGGTTCAACGCCTGCTGAATGATTTCGTCGACGATCCAGCGATTTTCTCCGAGTTGCTGGCTGAGTTCATGGCCTTTACCGGTGACGAGCGCCGCCGCAGCGAGTTGCTGGAGCAACGTACCCGTGATGCCGAGGAAGGCAGCGCCAAGGCCGAGCTGGCCAGGCGTCAGGTGGAGCAGGCGCTGAACGAGCGCCTCTTGGGCAAGACCCTGCCTGAGGTGGTGGTTCGCCTGCTGCAGGAAGCCTGGAGCAAGGTGTTGATGCTCACTTGCCTCAAGCATGGCGTGGATTCGCCTGAATGGCAGGCAGCGCTGCAGACCATGGACGATCTGGTCTGGAGCGTGGCGCCGCATGAAGAGCCCGAAGCGCGTCTGCGTTTGCTGGAACTGGTGCCTGGGTTGCTCAAGGCGCTGCGGGAAGGCATGGCCAGCGCTGCGTTCGACCCGTTCTCCACCAGTGAATTCTTCAGCCAGTTGGAAGCGCTGCATGTGCAGGCCTTCCAGCGCTTCAAGCGTGCCGCTCCCGAGTCTGATTCGGCGTCTGCCGAAGCAGAAGAGGCGGTGCAGACGGATGTGAACGAGTCGGGTATCGAACTGCCGCTGCTGGAGTTGCCGGTGGCCGAGGAGATCGATGACGCACCAGCGATGGTCGAGGTCGTCGAGGAAATCATCCTGTTGGCTCCGGGCCAGACTCGTCCGCAAGAGCCGGATATAGCCGCGCCGGATGATGACGAAGCGTTGCTGCAGGTGGACAGCCTGCGGGTGGGTAGCTGGGTCGAGTTTCAGGAGGATGAAGAGCACAAGCTGCGTTGCAAGCTGGCGGCGATCATCAAACCCACCGGCAAGTTCGTGTTCGTCAATCGCACCGGCATGAAAGTGCTGGAGAAGACTCGCAATGCGCTGGCCGTGGAGTTTCGGCGTAACTCCATCCGGTTGCTCGATGATGCGTTGTTGTTCGATCGGGCGCTGGAGTCGGTGATCGGTAATCTGCGCAAGCTGAAGAACGCCTGATTCTTCAGCACGTGCTGCGTTTATAGGGCGGCTTCGCGGTACGCATGGCGCACCCAACGAGAAACTGTTGAGCCGGCAGGAATGTTCTCCACACGGTTGCTTTGCCTTCGCACCCCCTCAATGGTGATATTTCTCGTGGCCGCACATCCTGTTGCGGCCTCGCTCTTGGCCGTTGTAGCCAGCTGCTCTAGAGTGGGGGCTCGTTCAGGAGCATTCCATGCAGCTCGACCCTTCCACTGGCTGGTTTCAGGGCGTCAGCCACTGCCCTTCACCGAATTTCAATGCCCGCCCCGATGGCGAAATCTCGTTGTTGGTGGTGCATAACATCAGCCTTCCGCCAGGGCAGTTCGGCACTGGCAAGGTGCAGGCTTTCTTCCAGAATCGCCTGCCGTTGCACGAGCATCCCTTCTTTGCCGAAATCGCCTCCCTGCAGGTCTCTGCGCACTTCTTCATCGAACGTGATGGCGCGCTGACTCAGTTCGTCTCCTGTCTCGATCGAGCCTGGCATGCTGGCGTTTCCTGTTTCGAAGGGCGTGACAACTGCAACGATTTTTCTCTCGGCGTGGAACTGGAAGGTACGGACGATCAGCCCTATACCGATGCACAGTACGCCCGGCTGGCCGAGCTCACTCGGCAGTTACTGGACGCTTATCCGGCGTTGTCGGCGCAGCGTATCCGTGGCCACAGCGATATCGCGCCGGGCCGCAAGACCGACCCCGGGCCTGCGTTCGACTGGTCGCGTCTGCATGCAGAATTGAAGGAGAGGTAGCGATGAGTTTTCTGGTGATTCTGTTGGTGCTCTGGGTCGAGAAATTCTCGGCCGGACGCCTACGTATCCAGCAGGACGGTTTCTGGCTCGGCCTGTTGCAACGGGTGCAACAAGGCAGCCTGCAGCAAGCGCCCTGGCTATGCCTGGCAGCGCTGGTGCTGATGCCCGTGCTGGCATTGGGACTCGTATTGTTGATTCTCGAACCGCTGGCCTACGGCTGGCTGGCGCTGCCTGTACACCTGCTGGTGCTAATCTACAGCTTGGGGCGAGGCGATGTGTTGGCGGCATTGGGTCCGTTTCGCGATGCCTGGCGTCGTGGCGACGCTCAGGCTGCCTACCACGTGGCCGAGCGTGACCTGGGACTGCAGCCCGAGGAGGGGGGTGCGCTGTTGCCGCAGGTTCAGGGGCACTTGCTCTGGCAGGCCTACCAGAGTTTCTTCGCGGTGATCTTCTGGTACCTCCTGCTCGGCCCGATGGCTGCCCTGGCTTATCGCCTGCTGGCGCTCAGTGCTGAGCATGCCGAGCAGCCGGCACTGCGCGAGCGCGCCGTGCAACTGCGTCATGCCTTCGACTGGTTGCCTGCGCGCGTGCTCGCCTCCAGCTTCGCTCTGGTCGGCAATTTCGTCGCCGTCAGCCGCGCCTTGCTGCATGAGCTGCTCAGTTGGGATATCTCGGCGATGCAACTGGTGGCCAAGGCGGGACGAGCTGCCGGAGAAATGCCGGCTCCGGTCATGGGCGAAGAGGGCGTCGAGACACTGGATCAGCTGTGGCAGTTGCTGATTCGTGCCGCTGTGGTGTGGTACGCCGGTTATGCGCTGTGGGTGCTGTTTATCTAGAACTCGCCCCCAGGCAACGCCTCTTTGTAGGGCGGGTACAACCTGCTGTCGCGCACAGCGCCAGCGAGTAGGGGGGACTCAGGAGCGCCAGCGAACAGTCCACCACACATCTACGGCGTACTGCTTCGCGAGTACGCCCTACCGCGCGCTCTGTAGGGCGGGTGCAACCCGCCATTACGCAAATTGGCGGGTTGCCCCGCCCTACGTTTTTCTGCAATCCCGTTCGCGAGCCACGTTTGTCTCGGTAAAGGGGTGAGGAGCGCTGCGCGCTTAACCTTAAGTTACAGAGAAGGCTGTCGATAAGGGGTATAAGGAGGCCGTAGCCGACCCTGTTTGGTGATTTTCGTCACATTTATCTGCCTGTATTCGCTGCGTCTATCCGCATGCCACAGGTCGGGCTGCGCAGGACGCCGTTGTCAGCCCGTGAGAGGCTTTGCGGCCGTTCAAGCGACACTAATAACAATAATGGCAACTGGAGACGTCTAGTGAAGACCGTGTTGTATCCGGCCATCGCGCTGATGAACCGCCTCAGCTTCGGCATGAAGTTCAGCCTGATCAGCGTTCTATTCTTCCTGCCCATGCTGGTGACCAACTTCTACCTGGTGCGTGATTCCTATCGCCAGTTCGTTGGAACCCAAACCGCTCTGGAAAGCCTCGAACTGCTCGGCAGTAGCCTGCAGTTACGTCGCGATCTGGAGAGCCTCAATGATCTTGTGCAGATCAACTCGATGATCGGTCAGTCCGGTCAGGCGGGGGACCTGGAGGGGCGCATCGACCAGTTGCAGAAGTCGTTGACCTCCGGTCTGCAAGGCCTCGATCCGGTCACCTACGATGCCGAGCAGAGTGCCGAGTTCATCGCCAAGCGCGATGAGCTGCTGGCCGAATTGAAGAGCGCTGAATCCGAGACCTCGTTGCAGAGCAAGGCGGTGATCGTCGAGAAGCTGCTCGGCTCTTCCCAGGTGTTCATCAAACTGGTGGCCAGCCAGGCGGGTCTCAGTCAGGATCCGCAGCGTCAGGTGCGGCAGATCACCGAGCTGATCACCAATGTCACCCCGCAGATTACCGAGACCCTGAGCCAGGGCCGCGCCATTGGCGCTTATTCCCTGGGCCAGGGCTTTCTCAATTCCTCGGCCAGTACCAAGTTCGATGAGCTGTTGCTGCTGCTGGAAAAACTCCACGCCGAATATGGCCTGAACCTGCAAGATGCGCTGGCTGGCAACGTCGCCGCGCAAAATGGCCTGGGCAGCCTGGCCGAGGCCAGCCGTCAGACGCTCAAGGACAGCGCCGTGTTGTTCGAGGATCAGGTGATCATCGCCGACAGCCTGGATACGCCCTGGACGCAGTTCTACGACCAGGTCAGCCAGGAAATGGCCAAGACCTACGCCTTCAACGATGGCCTGCTGGCATTCCTCGACAACCAGTTGAGCGAGCGCCTGGTCGAGAACCGCGCCCAGATGGTGCTGCTGGTGGTGGCGCTGGTGGTGGTGTTCCTGCTGATCGTCTACCTCTACAGCGGTTTTTACGTGTCCACCCGCTCGACCCTGAAGAACCTCGGCCAGGTGATGGACAAGGTGGCGGCCGGCGATATGACGGCCAACTTCCAGGCGCAGAGCCGCGATGAGCTGGGTGAGCTGGGGCAAGTGTTCAACCAGACCGTGGTGCGTATCCACGACCTGATCGAGCGCGTTGGGCACACGGTAGGTGAAGTGGGCGGCCAGGCGGATCGTGTCGAGCTGGTTTCCGGCGAGAGTAACCAGGCCGTGGCCAGCCAGCGTGCGCAGATCGAGCAGGTGGCGACGGCGATGAACCAGATGTCTGCCACCGCGCAAGAGGTGGCGCGCAGTGCCGCTGCAGCGGTGGGCAGCGCACAGAGCGTGAATCAGGAGACGGTCACCGGGCGTGCCCTGGTCGAGGCGCAGGTCGGCGCGATTCAGCGCCTGGCCGGCGAGATCGATCAGTCGGTAGCGGTGATCAACCAACTGGCCAGCGACAGCGCGGCGATCAGCCAGGTGCTCGACGTGATCAAGGGCATCGCCGAGCAGACCAACCTGCTGGCGCTCAATGCCGCCATCGAGGCCGCACGGGCAGGCGAGCAGGGCCGAGGCTTCGCGGTGGTGGCCGATGAGGTGCGCAACCTGGCCAAGCGCACGCAGCAGTCCACCGAAGAAATCGAGGCGATGATCGCCAAGCTGCAGGGCGGCGTCGGTGCGGCGGTGAAAGCGATGAACGCCAGCCATCACATGGCTGACGGCACGGTGAGTGAGTCGGCCAAGGTGCAGCTGGCCCTGGAGAACATCCTCGGCGCGGTGGGCATGATCGTCGATCAGAACCAGCAGATCGCGGCGGCTGCCGAGCAGCAGACGGCCGTGGCGCACGATATCGATCAGAACATCGTCGAAATCAACCATGCGGGCGAGCGAACCGCTGCCGGCGCCAGCCAGACCGAGCAGGCCAGCCGCGAGCTGAGTGAGCTAGTTTCGCGTCTCAAGCAGTTGATCAGCGCCTTCCGGGTCTGATTGCTCCGTGGGGGGGGCGCTTCAGCGGCGATGCTTGCGGCTGAGGCCCCTCCCTCTGGCCCGTAGGGTGGGCCGGGCGGCGCTCCGCTTCAGCCCAGCACTGGCGGTCAGCGTGGGCTAAAGCCCACCCTACAAGGCTCCGAGCCTTCCTGGAACCGCTTGGCAACAGCTAACGCAGGCATAGCCAATAAATTCGCCCTACAGGGCTTTACCGCGGCCCCATCTGGAAAGCTCTACCTCCAGCCGAACAACTCATCCGCATTACGGCTGCTGGCCGCCGCCAGTTCTTCGGCCGTTACGCCCCATAGTGTTGCCAGCTCGCGGCAGATGTCCGCCAGGTATTCCGGGCTGTTGCGCTGGTTCGGGTGCATGGCGGGCGCCATGTCCGGGGCGTCGGTTTCAAGCACGATGGCTTCCAGTGGTAGCTGTGCGACCACCTTGCGCAGTCGATTGGCCTGCGGCCAGGTAGCGGCGCCGCCAAGGCCAAGACGAAAACCCAGCTTGATGTACTCGCGTGCTTCCTCGTAGCTGCCGGCGAAGGCGTGGATGATGCCGCCGCGTGCCAGGCGAAAGCGCTTGAGCGTGGCGATGGTCGCAGCATGGGCGCGGCGCACGTGCAGCAACGCTGGCAGTTCGAACTCGGTGGCCAGTTTTAACTGTGCCTCGAACAAGGCTTGCTGACGCTGCCGATCCAACTGCTCCAGGTAATAGTCCAGACCGAACTCACCGACGGCGCACAGCTTGCGGTGGCCGGCCAGTTTGCCCAGCCAGTCGCGCAGCTCGCCGAGATGCTGCGGGTTATGGTCGTCCAGATAGACCGGATGCAGGCCGAAGGCGGCGTACAGGCCTTCGTTTTCCTCGACCAGTTGCCATAGCCGCTGCCAGTTGGCCTGGTAGACCCCAAGCACCACCAGACGCTGCACGCCCAGCGCGCGGCTGCGTGCGAGCACTTCGCCGCGATCTGCATCGAAGTCGGGGAAATCGAGGTGGGTGTGGGTATCGATCAGGCGCATCGGTCGGCTCACGAACGGGTGTTCAGAGTCAGCTATTTTCCCCTTTCCTGCCAGAGCGAGGGAGCGTTGGCGAATCTTTTCAGTCGTATGGACATGGACGAGTTTCACTCGGGCAGTGAAATAAGGAGGTCGCTGGGTGCGCCAGGTACGCAAATTGTTGGGCGCGTTGCTCGCCGTTTTTCTGCTGCTGGTGGCGGCGCTGATGCTGTTTCTGGTGTTGTTCGACTGGAATCGCGCGCGGCCGCTGATCAACGAGCAGGTTTCTGCGGCCTTGAATCGGCCGTTCGCCATCGAGGGCGACCTGCGTGTGGTCTGGCAGCGTGAGGTGGGCCAGCAGGGCTTGAGTGCCTGGGTGCCCTGGCCACACTTCGCCGCCGAGCAACTGCGCCTGGGCAACCCTGATTGGGTGCAGGGCGATACCTTCGTCAGCCTCGACAGCGTGCGTTTTCGTCTGTCTCCGCTGCCGCTTTTGTGGAAAACGGTAAGCATCCCCAGTATCGAGCTTGGGGCGCCGGTCGCCGACTTGCAGCGCCTGGCCGATGGCCGGGCCAACTGGGTGTTCGATCTAGGCAAGGAACAGCCGGACGACACCGCTCAGCCCAGCCCCTGGACGCTGGATATTGGCACCATCGGTTTCGACAAGGGGCAGGTGAAGCTGGATGACAAGGTCAGCAATACCCGTCTGGAGGCGGCCATCCAGCCGCTGGGCGAGCCGATCCCGTTCGCCGACATCGTTGGCAAGAGCGCTGCCGAGCGTCTGGCGCAGAGCAATGTCAGCGCCCAGGATTACGCCTTCGCCTGGCAGACCAAGGGCAGCTTCCGTGGCCAGTCGCTGACCGGTAACGGCAAGGTCGGTGGTCTGTTGGCGTTGCACGACGCATCGCAGCCGTTCCCGTTGCAGGCCGATATGCGCATTGGTGCGACCCGCATCGTGCTGGCCGGCAGCCTGACCGATCCGCAGAACCTGGGGGCTCTGGATCTGCGTCTGCGTCTGTCCGGCGCCAGTTTGGGTCAGCTGTATCCGCTGACCGGCGTGACTTTGCCGGATACCCCGCCGTACAGCACCGATGGTCGCCTGCAGGCCGACTTGCACGATGCCGATGGGGCGATCTTTCGCTACCTCGGATTCAATGGCCGGATCGGTGACAGCGATATTCATGGCGACCTGACGTTCGTGGCCCGCGAACCTCGGCCGAAGCTGTCCGGCCGGCTGACCTCCAATCAACTGCTGTTCAGTGACCTGGCGCCGTTGATCGGTGCCGACTCCAGCGAGGACAAGCGCGAGCGCGGCGAACGGGACGTGCAGCCGGCGAACAAGGCGCTGCCTGTCTCGGAATTCCGTACCGACCGCTGGCGTGCGATGGACGCCGATGTACGCTTCGTCGGCAAGCGCATCGTGCACAGCGAGCAGTTGCCGCTCACCGATCTGGACACCCATGTGGTGCTCAATGACGGCATGCTGAATCTGGAGCCGCTACGTTTCGGCATGGCCGGTGGTGTGCTCGACTCGCAGATTCGTCTGAATGGTGCCACCACGCCGCTACAGGGACAGATGCGCCTGCGTGCGCGCGACCTCAAGCTCAAGCAGCTGTTTCCCACCTTCGCGCCGATGCAGACCAGCTTCGGTGAGCTCAACGGTGATGCGCGCATCAGCGGTCGTGGCAACTCGGTGGCGGCCTTGCTTGGCGGTGCCGATGGCGAGCTGAAGATGCTGATCAACGATGGTGCCGTCAGCCGTGGACTGATGGAGATCGCCGGGTTGAACGTCGGCAACTACCTGGTAGGCAGATTGTTTGGCGACGAGGATGTGAAGATTCATTGCGCGGCGGCCGATCTCGGCATCAAGCAGGGGCTGATGAGTACGCGGCTGTTCGTCATCGACACCGACAATGCGGTGATCAAGGTCGACGGCAGCGCCAACTTCGCCAGCGAGCGGCTGGACTTCACCATCACGCCGTCGACCAAGGGCTTCCGCATCTTCTCCCTGCGCTCGCCGCTGTACGTACGCGGCACGTTCAAGGAGCCGTCGCCTGGCGTGCAGGCCACGCCGCTGGCACTGCGCGGTGCCGGCCTGGTGGCGCTGGGTGTAGCGGTGGCACCCGCGGCCGGGTTGCTGGCGCTGATGGCGCCCAGCGCAGGTGACGAGCCCAGCCAATGCGAGCCGCTGCTGCAGAAGATTCAGGGTGGTTAGCAGGAAGCATCAGAACAACATGTAGCGCGTAGGGCGGGTGCAACCCGCCTCAGTATTGAAGGGGTACTCAGGTTCGGGCCTTGAAGCTGCGGCCGATGGCCTCGATGCCGGGCTGATAGTCGTTGTGTTCCACTGCCCGTAGCGTCCAGGCCAGCACACGCTCGGCGATACGTTCGTGCTGCTGGCTCATGGCATTGACCCGCAGTGGCAGAAAGTCCAGCAACTGGGTATCGCCGAAGGTGGCCAGGCGCACTGCTGGCCATTGCTCGTTGCCTTGCTCACGTAGCGCATCGAATACGCCTTCGAGCAACACGTAGGCGGTGGTTAGCAAGGCATCCGGCGGGCCGACTTCATTCATCAGCGTCTGCATCTCCCGGTAACCGCAGGCGCGGCTGAACAGCTCGCCGTGATAGACGCTGATGCGTCCGTCGAAACCGGCCAGTGCGGCATGGAAACCACGTTCGCGAGCCTGGCTGATGACCAGTTCCGCACGGGCGCCGAGCAGGGCGATATGCCGGGGCTTGGGTGTCAGCAGGCTTTCGGTCAGGGTGCACCCGGCTTGCTCGTCATCGCTGACCACCGAGCGGATATGCGTAGGCGACAGGGCCCGATCCACCGCCACGACCGGCAGGCCGGCAGCGACGATGGCGGGATACAGCGGGTCATCGGCAGGCAGGCAACTGGCGACGATCAGCGCTTCGCAGCGGCGCGAGCGGAACAGTTCGAGCAACTGCCGCTCGCTGCTCGGATCATCGTCGGAGCTGGCGATCAGCAGCTGATAGCCGGCGGCGCGGGCCTTCTGTTCGAGCAGCTTGGCCAGGCGCGCGTAACTGGGGTTCTCCAGATCCGGCAGGATGAAGCCCAGGCAGCGGCTTTGCCCACGGCGCAGGCTGGCGGCCTGCTGATCCGGGCGATAGCCATGTTCTTCGACCACCGCCAGCACCTTGGCCACGGTCGCAGGGCTGATGCGCCGGCGTTCGGCCTGACCGTTGATCACGTAGCTGGCGGTGGTCACCGAGACCTGCGCCAGGCGGGCGATGTCGCTGAGTTTCACGGGCGCAGCACCATGCAGAGAAGAGGTTTCGAGCGTGTGAGCGCGGCGAGTCTACACCGACTCGACGACGACCGGGCTTCAAGGATTACCCATTATCGGATAAGGTGCCAGTGCTTGATGAATCGTTTCAGCAATTCGATTCATCAGCTAGTCTTGAAGGTGTTTGCGGGGCGTAAGTGAGCGCCGAGCCCGTGAACACTCTTCTCAATCAGAACAAGAATCCAAGCCGGAGGCACCCATGCTCGAACTCGATGCCAGCCAAATCCAGATGGGCCGGGCGGCGGCGAACAAGGGCGAAGCCCTGGCCATGCTCGGCGATGCGCTGGCCAGTGCCGGCCTGGCCACTGCGGCTTACCTCGACGGCTTGCAGGCTCGCGAAGCCCAGGGCTCGACCTTTCTCGGCCAGGGCATCGCCATCCCCCATGGCACGCCACAGACCCGCGATCAGGTACTGCGCACCGGCGTCAGCCTGATCCAGTTTCCGGCTGGAGTGGATTGGGGCAACGGCCAGCAGGTCTACCTGGCCATCGCCATCGCCGCCCAGTCCGACGAACACTTGCACCTGCTGCAACTGCTGACCCGCGCCTTGGGCGAGGGCGACCTGAGCCAGGCGCTGCGTGAAGCCCGCGAGCCGGCGCAGATACTCGACCTGTTGCAGGGCGCACCGCAGGCACTGGCATTGGACGGCCAACTGGTGGCGCTGGCGCAGCCTGCCGAAGACTTCGACGAATTGCTCTGGCAGGGCGCGCGCCTGTTGCGTCAGGCCGGCTGCGCCCGTAGCGGTTTCGCCCTCGGGCTGGCGCGTGGCGAGCCGCTGCCGCTGGGCGATGGCTTGTGGTGGCTGCACAGCGAGGCCAGCGTCGAGCGGCCTGGTCTGGCCTTCGTCACCCCAGCTCAGCCTTTGAGTTTTCGTGGTGAGGCGCTACGCGGTCTGTTCTGCCTGGCCAGCCAGGGCGAGGCGCATCGCCAGGCGCTGGAGCGTCTGTGCGATGTACTGATCGGTGGTCGCGCGGCGGCGTTCAGCGAAGCCAGCGATAGCCGCCAGGTGATCGAGGCGCTGGGCGGTGAGGTGCCGCCGGACTGGCCCAGTCTCAGCGTACCGCTGCTCAATGCCCATGGATTACATGCGCGCCCGGCCAAGGCGCTGAGTGAACTGGCGCAGGGCTTTGCCGGTGAGATCCGTGTGCGCCTGTTTGGCGACGCGGGCGCCGGAGTCTCGGCCAAGAGCCTCAGCCGCCTGCTGGCGCTGGGCGCGCGGCGTGGTCAGATGCTCGAGTTCAGCGCCGAACCGGCGCTTGCCGACAGCGCATTGCCGGCCATTCGCGCGGCGCTGGAAAGTGGTCTGGGCGAAGCGGTCGAGCCGCTGAGTGAAGCGTTGCCTGAAGTGGCGGCGCAGCTTGAACCGATTGAAGCGGTCGCTCCGGTTGCCGGTAGTCGCTTGCTGGCCGTTGGCGCCTCGCCCGGCATCGCCATGGGGCCGGCGCTGGTGCGTACGCCGCCGACCTTTGCTTTCGCCGAGCAAGGTCAGGGTGTCGAGCAGGAGCGCGCGCGCCTGGAGGCGGCCCTGGCGGCTGTCACCGCGCAGATTCAGCGCCTGGTCGATGGCGCCGGCGTGGCGAGCATTCGCGAGATATTCAGTGCCCACCTGGCCATGCTCGCCGATCCGGCATTGCGTGAAGACGTCGAGGCCCGCCTGGGCAAGGGCGCTAGCGCCGAGGCGGCCTGGCAGGTCGAAGTCGAGGCGGCGGCCAAGCGTCAGGAGGCCTTGCATGACCCATTACTGGCCGAACGTGCGGCTGATCTACGTGATATCGGCAATCGTGTGCTGGCGCACCTCTGCGGTGTCGAGCTGCCCAGCGAGCCGAATGAGCCCTACATCCTGGTGATGGCCGAAGTCGTGCCGTCGGACGTGGCTGGTCTCGACCGTCAACGTGTCGCCGGCATCCTGACCGCGCGTGGTGGTGCTACCGCGCACAGCGCGATCATCGCCCGCGCCCTGGGGATTCCCGCTGTGGTCGGTGCGGGCGATGGTGTGCTGGCATTGGCGCAGGGCACGCCGCTGCTGCTCGATGGTGACAGCGGCCTGCTGCGCGTCGCCCCGGATGCAGCCGAGCGTGATCAGGCGCTGCATGAGCGTGAGGTGGCGCAGCAGCGGCGTGAGCAGGCGCATGCCGAGCGCTTCAGCGAGGCGCAGACCCGTGACGGTGTGCGTGTGGAAGTGGCGGCCAATATCGGCGCCAGTGGCGAAACCGCCGATGCGGTGGCGCTGGGCGCGGAAGCAGTGGGCCTGCTGCGTACCGAGCTGGTGTTCATGGAGCATGCCCAGGCGCCGGATCACGCTGCGCAGGAGCGCGAGTATCGGCGTGTGCTCGATGCATTGGAGGGGCGACCGTTGGTGGTTCGCACGCTGGATGTCGGCGGCGACAAACCCCTGCCTTACTGGCCGATGCCGGCTGAGGAGAACCCTTTCCTCGGTGTGCGTGGTATTCGCCTGAGCCTGCAGCGCCCGGAGATTCTGGAAACCCAGCTGCGCGCCTTGCTTGCCTCGACCGATGGCCGCCCGCTGCGGATCATGTTCCCCATGGTCGGTTCGGTGGAGGAATGGCGCGCGGCGCGTGACATGGTGCAGCGCCTGCGTGAAGAGATCGAGGTACGCGACCTGCAGGTCGGCATCATGATCGAAGTGCCCTCGGCAGCACTGCTGGCACCCGTGCTCGCACGCGAGGTGGACTTCTTCAGCATCGGCACCAATGACCTGACCCAGTACTGCCTGGCCATCGACCGTGGTCATCCGCAGTTGTCGGCACAGGCCGATGGCCTGCATCCCGCCGTGCTGCGCCTGATCGAAATGACCGTGACCGCTGCTCATGCGCAGGGCAAGTGGGTCGGCGTCTGCGGCGAGCTGGCCAGCGACCGCCTGGCCGTGCCGCTGCTGGTGGGGCTTGGCGTGGACGAACTGAGCGTGACGCCACGCTCGATTGCGCTGGTCAAGGCGCGCGTGCGTGAGCTGGACAGCCGCCAGGCGCGAACCCTGGCGGATCGCGCGCTTACCCTGGACAGTGCCAGCGCCGTGCGCGCGCTGGTCGCGGAGATGCACTGATGGCCCGAATCCTGACCCTGACCCTGAACCCGGCGCTGGATCTGACGCTGCGCCTCGACCGCTTGCAGCCCGGTGCGATCAACCGCTGCCATGAGCTGCGCAGCCACGCGGCCGGCAAGGGCCTGAACGTCGCCCAGGTACTGGCCGACCTGGGCCACAGCCTGAGCGTCGGCGGCTTTCTCGGGCGCGCCAATGCCGCACCGTTCGAAAGCCTGATGCACAAGCGCGGCTTTCACGACCTGTTCGTCCGTGTGCCGGGTGAGACGCGTAGCAACATCAAACTGGCCGAAGCCGATGGCTGCATCACCGACCTCAACGGCCCCGGCCCGCAGGTCGAGGCCGAACACCTGCAGCGCCTGGAAGAGGAGCTGGAGCCGCTGCTGGCCGGGCATGACGCCGTGGTGGTGGCCGGCAGTCTGCCGCGTGGTGTTACTCCGCAGTGGTTCGCGGGTTTGCTGCGGCGACTCAAGGCCAGTGGCGTACCACTGGCAGTGGACAGTAGCGGTGCGGCGCTGCAAGCGGCTCTGGGCGTTGCCCCCTGGCTGATCAAACCCAACGAGGAAGAGCTGACCGAGGTGTGCGGCAGCGATCTGCCTGCCGCCGTGCAGACGCTGCGTGCGCAGGGTATCGAGCACGTGTTGCTGTCGCGCGGCGCTGCTGGCGTCGACTGGCACGGCCCGGACATCGCCCTGCGCGCCATACCGCCGCGTGTCGAGGTCGCCAGCACGGTCGGCGCCGGTGACTCGCTGCTGGCGGCCAGTCTGCACGGCCTGCTCGAGGGCTGGCCAGCCGAGCGCACCTTGCGCCTGGCCACGGCGGTGGCGGCGCAGGCGGTCACTCAGATCGGCTTCGGCATCCATGATCGCGAGCAACTGGCCCGTCTTGACGCGGCCGTGCAATTGCACTCCATAGAAGAATAAGAGGCGCCTACCATGAATCTGCTGATCGTCACTGCCTGCCCCAATGGCCAGGTCACCAGCGTGCTGTGTTCGCGCCTGTTGCAGGCTGCAGCCGAGCGCCTGGGCTGGCAAACCCGTGTCGAGGTGCACGATGTGCGCGCGATTGGTTCGCCATTGAGCGAGGCGCAGATCGCCGCGGCCGACTGGGTGCTGGTGGTCAAGACCGGTGAGCTGCCGCTAAGCCGCTTTGCCGGCAAGCGCCTGTTTCAGGCCACGCCGGCCGAAGCACTGGCCGACCCGCAGCGTTTTCTACGTGAGGCCGCCGAGCGTGCTCAGCCTTATGGCGACAGCAGCGAGCCTGCCTTCGGCGGGCGTCGTCGACTGGTCGCGGTCACTGCCTGCCCGACCGGTGTAGCGCATACCTTCATGGCCGCCGAAGCGCTGCAACAGGCGGCGCTGCGCATGGGCATCGAGTTGCAGGTGGAAACCCGCGGCTCGGTCGGTGCACGCAACCTGCTCGACGATGCGGCAATCGATGCGGCCGATGCCGTGCTGCTGGCCACCGATATCGAGGTCGACACCAGCCGCTTCGCCGGCAAGAAGGTCTACCGCTGTGGCACTGGCGTGGCGCTCAAGCAGCCGCAACAGACGCTGGAGCGTGCCTTGAGCGAGGCGCACCCGCTGAGCGAGGCCACGCCAGCCGAAGGCAGCGCAGCGGCCAAGCGCGGCGAAAAGAGCGGGCCCTACAAGCATCTGCTCACGGGTGTGTCCTACATGCTGCCGGTTGTGGTTGCCGGCGGGCTGTTGAAAGCCCTGTCGTTCATCTACGGTATTGAGGCGTATAAAGAAGCAGGCACATTGGCTGCCGCACTGATGCAAGTTGGCGAGGCGGCTTTCTTGCTAATGATCCCGGTGCTAGCAGGCTATATCGCGTATTCCATCGCCGACCGTCCGGGATTAGTCCCGGGAATGATCGGTGGGGTTCTGGCCAGTTCGCTGGGCGCCGGTTTTATCGGCGGTATCGTCGCTGGCTTTATCGCCGGCTATTCGGCCAAGGCGATTGCCCGCTGGGTGCGCTTGCCGGACAGTCTGGAGGCGCTCAAGCCGATCCTGATCATCCCGCTGCTGGCCAGCCTGATCACCGGCCTGACGATGATCTATATCGTCGGCAGCCCCGTGGCTGGTGTGCTGCAGTCGCTCACCCAGTTCCTCGACAGCATGGGCAGCACCAATGCCATCCTGCTTGGCGCGCTGCTTGGCGGCATGATGTGCGTGGATCTTGGTGGGCCGATCAACAAGGCGGCCTATGCCTTCTCGGTCGGTCTGCTGGCTTCGAGCAGCTACGCGCCGATGGCCGCGACCATGGCCGGTGGCATGGTGCCTCCGATTGCCATGGCCATCGCCACCGTGCTGGCGCGGCGCAAGTTCGCCCAGAGCGAGCGTCAGGCGGGTAAGGCTGCCGGGGTGTTGGGCTTGTGCTTTATCTCCGAGGGGGCGATTCCCTTTGCTGCGAAGGATCCGTTGCGGGTGATCCCGGCCAGCATTGCCGGTGGTGCGCTGACTGGCGCACTGTCGATGTATTTCGGTTGCAAGCTGATGGCACCGCACGGCGGTCTGTTCGTGCTGCTGATCCCCAACGCGATGAACCACGCGCTGCTATACCTGCTGGCCATCGTTGCCGGCAGCCTGCTCACCGGCGTGCTGTACGCGTTGATCAAACAGCCCGAGGCGCAGCCGTTGGCAGTCGAGGCGCGATAAGCGCACGCCCCTGTTGCTCGGTTACACTGGGTTGAACAGCGCCTGGGAAGTAGGAGTCTGTTGAGTGATCCACGCGCCGATGCGCAGCGCTGGATCAGCATCGACTCCTTGGCGCAGTCGCCCTCACAAAGAAAGGATCTTTTGTAGATGACTCAAGCTCTCGCGCATCGCTGGCGCTTCTTCCGTGCCGGCGGCTTCGATCAGGTGCAACTGGAAACCCCCGCTGACCTCGCCGCCTTGCGTGGTCTGGATCAGAAACTCTGGGCCAGCCTGGCCTGCCCGGTGAACAACCTGGAGCTGGATCGGCGCATGCTGCAGTACATCGACCTGAACAAGGACGGTCGTATTCGCGCGCCGGAAGTGCTCGACGTGGTCGACTGGACGCTGGCGCGCCTGCGTGATCCCGCTGTGCTGTTTCAAGACGGCCCGTTGCTGCTGGCCTCGCTCACCGACGATGCCGAAGGCGCCCGCTTGCGCCTGGCTGCGCAGCGTCTGCTGGGTGTGCTCGGGCGTCCCGACGCCGAGAGCCTGACACCGGCCGATACCGCTGATCTGGCATTGCTGTTCCCGCCTCATGAATCCAATGGCGATGGCCTGGTGCCGGCCAGCATGACCGATGATGCCGAGCTCAAGGCCGCCATCGCCGACATCATCGCCTGCCTGGGCGCACAGACTGATCGCAGCGGTGAGCCTGCCATCGGCGCCGAGCAGATCATCGCCTTCTTCGATCAGGCGCGCCAGCTGCACGCCTGGCACGCACGTGCCGCCGAACAGGGGCTGGATGCATTCGGTGAAGGCACGGTGGCGGCGGTCGAAGCGCTGAGCGCCGTGCGCGCCAAGATCGACGACTATTTCACCCGCGTGGCCATGGCCGAGTTCGACCCGCGCGCCGCGGCCCTGATGAACGCCAAGGAAGAAGAGCTGGTACGTCTGGCGTCGCTGTCATTGGCCGATGCTGGTGAAGTAGCCGGCCTGCCCCTGGCGGTGGTGCAGCATGGCGACGAGCTGCCGCTGCACAAGGGCCTCAACCCGGCCTGGCAGAGCGCCGTCGACGAGTTCCGCCAGCGTGTGGTGGTGCCGGTGTATGGCGAGCAGGACAGCCTGTCGCGCGAGCAGTGGCAGCACCTGGTTGCGCTGTGCGGCAACTACCTGGCCTGGCGCGCCGAGACGCCGGCCGTGGCGATTGCCGAGGTACTGGAGCGCGGACGCATTCTCGAACTGGTGGAGCAGGGCGCCGAGGCGCGCCTGCTGGCGCTGGTCGAGGAAGACAAGGCCGTGGCCGAGGCTGCCGATGGCCTGGTCGAGCTGGACAAGCTGATTCGCCTGCGTCACGGCCTGGTCAAGCTGCTGCGCAACTTCGTGTCCTTCCAATGCTTCTATGCCCGCCAGGAGAAAGCGGTATTCCAGGCTGGCGTGCTCTACATCGACGGCAAGAGCTGCGAGCTGGCGGTGGAAGTCGGCGATGTCGAGGCCCATGCCAAGGTCGCGGCGGCTAGCGACTGCTTCCTGCTCTACTGCGCCTGCACCCGCCGCGGTGAGCCGGTGCGTGGCAAGGAGACGCTGAACATCGTGGTGGCGGTGACGGCCGGTAGCGAGGGCGATCTGCAGGCTGGTCGCCATGGCCTGTTCTATGACCGTGAAGGCAACGACTGGGATGCCGTGGTGGTCAAGGTGGTGCAGAACGCCATCAGTATCCGTGAGGCGTTCTGGTCGCCTTACCGGCGTATCTCCAGCCTGGTTTCCGATCAGGTACAGAAACTGGCGGCCAGTCGTGACGCTGACATGGTCAGCAAGACCGCGGCCAAGGTTGGTGAAACCGGAGCAGCGCCTGGAGCAGCGCCGGCACCTGCGTTCGATATCGCCAAGTTCGCCGGTATCTTCGCTGCCATCGGCCTGGCGGTCGGTGCGCTAGGGACGGCGCTGGCGGCGGTGGTCACGGGGATTCTGTCGTTGGCCTGGTGGCAGGTTCCGCTGCTGCTGCTCTGCGTGCTGCTGGCCATCTCCGGGCCGGCCATGCTGCTGGCCTGGTTCAAGCTGCGGCGCCGTAGCCTGGGGCCGATTCTCGACGGCAACGGCTGGGCGGTGAATGCCCAGGCCCGTATCAGCATTCCCTTCGGCACTGCGCTCACGCAAATGGCGGAACTGCCCAAGGGCAGCGACCGCGCGCTGCGCGATCCTTACGCCGAGAAACCGCTGGTATGGCCGTGGATACTGGCGCTGCTGTTGGCGTTGGGCCTGGGCTACTACGCCTGGAGCCAGGGTGTGTTCAGCCCGCAGCCAGAGGCACCGGCCGAAGCGGCGGCGCCCGTTCAGGACGCTGCGCAGTAGGTGCTTGTCTCCCCTCTCCCGCTTGCGGGAGAGGGGCCGGGGGAGAGGGGGCCGTCCGTGCCAAGGCGCGACTAATCGTTCGCCTGCCAACATGTGTCAGTCAAGCACCTCAACCAGTCGGTAGGGCGTACTCGGCTTTGGCGTTCTGGCACGGCCTGCATGTTCGGTAGGGCGTACCGGGACGGCGGACGCTCGGAAGCAGTACGCCGTTGGCTGTGTGGGGTGCTGAAAACGGCGGACTGTTCGCTGGCGCTCCTGAGTCCGCCCTACATGCTGGGTTCTTGTAGGAGCGGCTTCAGCCGCGAAAGCTGTTCGTGGCTGAAGCCACTCCTACGGGTTGGAATGCTTAGCCGGCCTGCCATTTGCGTATTGGCGGGTTTCACCCGGCCTACGTTCTCTCTCTGCCGGCCAATAGCTCCGCCACCCAGCGGGGCAACTGCTCGGTGGCCGGGCCGTAGCGTTTTTCCGCGAACAGCGAATGGCCCTGGCTGGGCTCCAGATTGATTTCCAGGGTATGCGCGCCCGCGCGACGCGCCTGTTCGACGAAACCGGCAGCCGGGTAGACATGACCCGAGGTGCCGATGCTGACGAACAATTCGCACTGCTCCAGCGCGTCGTAGATGCGTTCCATGTGATAGGGCATCTCACCGAACCAGACGATATCCGGTCGTAGCGTGCCTTTCAGGCCGCAGCAGGCGCACGCCTGTTCGACCGGCATGTCGTCCAGCAGCGGAAAACGCCGTTGGCTATTGCTGCACAGCATCGACTGCAACTCGCCGTGCATGTGCAGCAAGCGCTTGGAGCCGGCGCGTTCATGCAGGTTGTCGACGTTCTGCGTGACCAGCAGGAACTCGCCCTGCCAGCCGGCCTCCAGCTCCGCCAGGGCCAGATGCCCGGCGTTGGGTGCGATAGCCGGGTCGCGCAACTGGGCGCGACGCATGTCGTAGAAGCGCTGCACCAGCGCCGGATCACGGGCGAAGCCTTCGGGGGTGGCCACCTCTTCGATGCGGTGCTCTTCCCAGAGTCCATCAGCGGCGCGGAAGGTACGGATGCCGCTCTCGGCGGAGATACCGGCGCCGGTGAGTATGACGATATTGGGATGGGGCATGGCGGCTCCGAAGCAGGTCTGCATTGCGGTAACTCTAAGCCAATTGCCAATCCCTAGGGTGCGCCGTGCGCACCAACGCCTTTGCCCAGGTGCGCACGGCGCACCCTAGGGGCGTTCGCTTATCCGGTTCGGCAACGGAGGGTTGCCCCCGCCTTACGTGAGGATCAGAACCGTAGCCAGGATGAAATCTGGGAGTCACCGGCACATCGCTCCCGGATTGCATCCGGGCTACGCGGTTGCTGGCCCTGGAGCGGGGTCGTGGGTCATGCCCGCTCGCTCATTGCCGCCAGCGCCACCGAGGTAGCGGCGGTGCGGGTTTCCACGCCGAGCTTCACATACACATGCTCCAGATGCTTGTTCACCGTGCGCGGGCTGAGGCCGAGGATGTCGCCGATATCGCGGTTGGTCTTGCCGCAGGCGACCCAACGCAGCACCTGCACTTCACGTTCGGTGAGCTGGAAGCGTGCCGATAGCCGCGCATGGGCCGGGGCGTCGTCGAGGCTGAGGCTGAGCGGTTTCGACGCGGCACGTGCGGCTTGCAGGATGCGCGCGGTGCGCAGGTGCGAGGCGACGCGGGCGAGCACTTCATCGGGGTTGATCGGTTTGGTCACGTAGTCGATGCCGCCGGCCTCGAAGCCCTGTACCACATGTTCGCTGTCGGTCAGGGCGGTCATGAACAGCACCGGTATATCGGCGCTGCTCGGCTCGGCCTTGATCCGTCGGCAGGTCTCGAAACCGTCCAGCCCCGGCATCATCGCGTCGAGCAGGATCAGGTCGGGCCGACGCCGCTGGATGCGACCCAGTGCGCTGGTGCCGTCCAGCGCCACCAGCACCATGTAGCCGGCGTCGTCGAGGGCGTCGGAAAGCAACGCGAGGTTGTCCGGTGTATCGTCGACGATGAGGATGATGCCGCGTTCGGCCGACAGGCTGGCGGGCGAGCACGACTCAGGCTGGTGGAGTGGTGCACTCATGTTCGGCCTCCTTCAGTTGGCGGTTGAATTCGTCGAGCTGGAAGTTCTTCACCAGCAGGCGCAAGGCAGCGGTGAAGCCGGCGCAGGCCGGGTCGCGCTGATCGATATCGTCCAGGCATTGCTGGATGCCGCGCACATAGCCCAAGGCGCCCAATTCGCGCAGTGCCTGCAGGTCGTCGCTGCCCGGCAGCGTCATGCTCATGACGGGCGATGATGGCTCCTGGGTGCGTCGCAGCCAGGTCAGGCCGAGCTGTTGCTGGATGCGCTCGAGCAATTGCGGGGTATACACCGGTTTGGCCAGGTAGTCGTCGCAGGCCGCGGCGATGCTGCGTTCACGATCGTCGGTGAAGGCGTTGGCGGAGATCACGATGATCGGTGCCGGGCACTGGGTGTTGCGGCGGATCAGGCGGCTGGTTTCCCAGCCATCCATCTGCGGCATGGACAGATCCATGAGGATCAGATGCGGGTTGTACAGCGCCACCTGGCGAATCGCCTCCTGGCCGCTGGCCGCCTGGATCACCTCGAAACCCAGCGGCTCGAGCATGCCGGCGAGCACACGGCGATGTTCGAGGTGATCGTCCACCAGCAGAATCAGGCGGCGCTCGCCCTGATAGCCGGTAATGTCGTGTTCGACGTGCACCACCGCCTGCGGCACGCGTACTTCGGAGAGGAACAGGCGCACCTGAAAACGCGTGCCCTGGCCGGGTTCGCTGTGTACCGACAGCTCGCCGCCCATCAACGAGGTGAGCATGCGGGTGATGGTCAGGCCGAGGCCGACACCATTGTCCTGGCGCATCAGGTCGCCGCGCTCGAAGGGCTGGAAGATGCGCTCGATCTGTTCCGCGGCGATGCCGATTCCGGTGTCGATAATCTCGAAGGTGGCCGTCTCGCGCATGTAGCCGACGCGCAGGCGCACCTCGCCACGCTCGGTGAAACGCACGGCGTTGCCCAGCAGGTTGATCAGGATCTGCCGCACGCGCTTCTCGTCGCCACGTACCACCGCCGGCATGCGGCCGATGCATTCGAGACGAAAACGCAGGCCTTTCTCGGCGGCCTGCGGGGTGAACATGCGTTCGAGCTGGTCGATAAGCTCCGGGAAGGGAATTTCCGCCAGCTCCAGGTGCAGCTTGCCGGCTTCGATCCTGGCCACGTCGAGCAGGCCGTCGATCAGCGAGAGCAGGTGCGAGCCGCTGCGCAGGATGGTGGCCAGGGCGTCCTTGTGCTGGCTCGGCATGGCGGCGTCACGCTGCAGGATCTGGGTGTAGCCGAGGATGCTGTTGAGCGGCGTGCGCAGCTCGTGGGATAGCCCGGTGACGTAGCGGCTCTTCGCCGCGTTGGCCGCTTCGGCGGCTTCCTTGGCTTGCTGCAGGGCTTCGTCGGTCTTGCGGTGGGCTTCGATCTCCTGCATCAGCAGCAGGGTTTGTCGATCCGACTCCTCCTGAGCAACACGCCGGCTTTCGCGGGTCAAAACCAGCCACCAGGGGAGCATGGCGGCGAACAGCGAGAGGGTCAGGAAGGCCTTGAGGAAGGCCTGGAACAGGGTCTGACGCATCTCCGGTTCCTGCGTCGGCAGGCCCAGCGACACCTGGCTGTAGATCAGCGCCAGGGCGCCGAACAGCATCAGCACCAGCAGGCCCAGCAGCCCCAGGTACTGCGCCAGGCGGCTGTGCAGGCGTGGGATGGAAACCCGTGGGAACAGCCAGCCGACGAAGTCGTCGACCTGATCGGCCAGGCGCGCACGTGGTTTGCAACGGTCGTCGCAGCGGGCATCGAGCGAGCAGCACAGCGAACAGATGGGCGCGCCGTAGGCGGGGCAGTGCGCGGTGTCCGGCTCCTCGAAACGGTTGTTGCACAGGCAGCACTGCACCTGGCCGGCTTCGGTGTAGGGGTAGAGCAGGTGCGGCTGGCGTTCTCGGGCGATGTAGTAGCGCCCGCCGGTGAGCCAGGCCAGCAGCGGCGCGAGCAGGAATGCCGAGCCCAGCGCCACGGCCGGCGAGGCCGCCTGCGCCAGGGCGCCGAACAGGCCGCCGTGAGCGAGCACCGAGAGCAGGGAGGCGATCAGCATGGCGCCGACGCCCACCGGGTTGATGTCGTAGAGGTGCGCGCGCTTGAACTCGATGTATTTCGGCGACAGGCCCAGCGGCTTGTTGATCACCAGGTCGGCCACCAGCGCGCCGATCCAGGCGATGGCGATATTGGCGTAAAGGCCGAGCACTTCCTCGATCGCCTCGAACACGCCCAGCTCCATCAGCATCAGCGCGATGGCCACGTTGAACACCAGCCACACCACGCGGCCAGGATGGCTGTGGGTGATGCGCGCGAAGAAGTTCGACCAGGCCAGCGAGCCGGCGTAGGCGTTGGTGACGTTGATCTTCACCTGGCTGACGATGACGAACAGCACCATGGCTGCCAGTGCCCACTGCGGCGAGGTGAACACGTAGTTGAAGGCCACCAGGTACATCTGCGTCGGTTCGGCGGCGCGCTCCATGGGGATTTCATGCTGCAGGGCGAGAAAGGCGAGGAAGGCGCCAGCGAGCATCTTCAGCGCGCCGGGGATGATCCAGCCGGGGCCGGCCAGCAGCAGCGCCGTCCACCAGCGCACGCGGTTGGCGCGGGTTTTCTCCGGCAGGAAGCGCAGGTAGTCGACCTGCTCGCCGATCTGCGTGATCAAGGCCAGGGCGACGGTGCAGGCGGCGCCGAAGTGCAGCAGGTTGAAGCTGCCGGGCTCGCCCTCGCGGCCGGCGAAGCTGGTCCAATCCGACAGTGCCTCGGGATTCTTGGCGATGACGAACACGTAGGGCAGCACCAGCAGGAATAGCCACACGGGCTGCGTCCACATCTGCAGGCGGTTGATCAGGGTGATGCCGTAGGCCACCAGCGGAATGATGATGATCGAGCAGATCACGTAGGCCAGGGCCAGCGGGATGTTGAAGTACAGCTCCAGGGCCAGCGCCATGATCGCCGCTTCCAGGGCGAAGAACAGGAAGGTGAAGCTGGCGTAGATCAGCGAGGTGATGGTCGAGCCGATGTAGCCGAAGCCGGCGCCACGGGTCAGCAGATCCATGTCCAGGCCGGAGCGGGCGGCGTAGTAGCTGATCGGCAGGCCGGTGAGGAAGATCACCAGCGCCACTGCCAGCACTGCCCAGACGGTATTGGTGAAGCCGTAGGACAGCGCCAGGGCGCCGCCGATGGCCTCCAGGGCGAGGAACGACACGGCGCCGAGCGCGGTGTTGGCGATGCGCAGCTCCGACCACTTGCGGAACGACCTGGGCGTGAAGCGCAGGGCGTAGTCCTCCATGGTCTCGTCGGCGACCCAGGCGTTGTAGTCGCGGCGGATCTTGATGATGCGCTGGGTGCCGGTTGGCTGCACGGGCGAAGTCCTGCTGGTTATGACGCGACTGGGCAAGTCGTAGGAGCGGCTTCAGCCGCGAAGCGTTTTCGCGGCTGAAGCGGAATGCCGCCGAGCCGCTCCTACAGGATGAGCATCAGCAACTTCCATGCCCTGGCTCGGCGAGGCCTCTGCCGCGCGCGCGGGCTTCTGTCTGCCTGGTTGTTCTGCGCTCAGCTTGCACCAGGCTGGCGCAGGGCGCTGTACGTCAGATGACGTATGCCCTTACGTCATGCTGCGTATACCCCGCTTGGTGGGGGCAAACGCATCCTAGCTGCGAAGCCGGCGTGGTTCGGCACGAATAACCAGCACAGGAGCACGACCATGGACTCTCAACCGATTCGACTTCTTCCGCGCCGGCTGGCGGTGGGGGCCGCAGCGTTCTCGCTGCTGGCCGCCAGCCTGTTCAGCCATGTGGCCAGCGCCGAGGTGAATACCACCGGGCTGGCGGTGACCGACAGCGAGGTCACGGTCGGTATCCTGCACTCGGCCACTGGCACCATGGCCATTTCCGAAACCGGTTCGATCCAGGCCGAGCGCCTGGCCATCGAGCAGATCAACGCCAGCGGCGGCGTGCTCGGCCGGCAGATCAAGGTCATTCAGGAAGATGGGGCTTCCGACTGGCCGACCTTCGCCGAGAAGGCGCGCAAGCTGCTGGTCGGCGACAAGGTCGCCACCGTGTTCGGCTGCTGGACGTCGGCCTCGCGCAAGGCGGTGCTGCCGGTGTTCGAGAAGGAAAACGGCTTGCTCTACTACCCGACTTTCTACGAAGGCCTGGAGCAGTCGAAGAACGTCATCTACACCGGCCAGGAAGCGACCCAGCAAATCCTCGCGGGGCTGGACTGGGTCGCCAAGGAGAAGGGCGCCAAGACCTTCTACCTGCTCGGCTCTGACTACATCTGGCCGCGCACCTCGATGAAGATCGCGCGCAAGCACATCGAGAACGTGCTCGGCGGCAAGGTCGTCGGCGAAGAGTACTACCCGCTGGGTAACACCCAGTTCGGCTCGCTGATCAACAAGATCAAGCTGCGCAAGCCTGACGTGGTCTTCGCTGCCGTGGTCGGTGGCTCCAACGTTGCCTTCTACAAGCAGATGAAAGCCGCCGGCGTCACCGCTGACAAGCAGACCCTGCTGACCCTGTCGGTCACCGAAGACGAGCTGCTGGGTATCGGCGGCGAGAACATGGCCGGCTTCTACGCCTCGATGAAGTACTTCCAGAGCCTGGACAACCCGAACAACAGCGCCTTCGTCGAAGCTTTCAAGGCCAAGTACGGCAAGGACGCGGTGATCGGTGACGTGACCCAGGCCGCCTACCTCGGCCCGTGGCTGTGGAAAGCCGCCGTGGAGAAGGCCGGCAGCTTCGACATCGACAAGGTGGTCGCTGCTTCCCCGGGGATCGAGCTGGACACCGCGCCGGAAGGCTACGTCAAGGTGCACGACAACCATCACCTGTGGAGCAAGACCCGCATCGGTGAAGTGCAGAAAGACGGTCAGTTCAAGGTGGTATTCGAGTCCGATCTGATCGAGCCGAATCCCTTCCCGGAAGGCTACCAGTAAGCAGACTCCTCAGCTTGCTGGCGCTGAGTTAATCGCCAGCAAGCGGTAATGCTGCTCACACAGTAATGACCTCGCACGATCAGTCCCCTCGCCTCTCCAGGAAGAGGGTTAGGGCAGGCCGCGTTCGGAGAGGGGGAAACCGAGTGTTGTAGTGATCTCGGCCCTCTCCCCCAGCCCCTCTCCCATAAATGGGAGAGGGGAGCTAATCGCGAATGCCTTGAGTGAACAACATCAGGCTCCCAAAGGGCTTTTCTCTTTTCTTCTGGAGACCATCGACATGGAATGGCTATCGGAATTCGGCGCCATCGCAGCCATGCAGGGGTTCAACGGCTTGTCCGTGTTCTGCGTGCTGCTGCTGATGGCTCTGGGGCTGGCGATCATCTTCGGCCAGATGGGCGTGATCAACATGGCCCATGGCGAGTTTCTCACCATCGGCGCCTACACCACCTTCGTGGTGTCCTCGCTGACGTCCAGCTACGCACCGGCCTTCGGGCCTTACTACTTCTTCCTCGCGATCCTCCTCTCGTTCTTCATCGCCGGCGCCATTGGCTGGCTGGTGGAGTGGGCGATGATCAGCAAGCTCTACCAGCGTCCGCTGGACACCCTGCTGGCCACCTGGGGATTGTCCCTGGTCATGCAGCAGGGGTTTCGCTCGATCTTCGGCGCGCGTGAAGTCAGCGCCACGCTGCCGGACTGGCTGATGGGTTCCTGGAACCCTACCGAGGCCATCGATATTCCGCGCAACGGCCTGTTCGTCATGGGGTTGACCCTGCTGCTCACCGCGCTGCTGTTTCTGATGATCTACCGCTCGCGCTGGGGCCTGCAGGTGCGCGCGACCATGCAGAACCGGGTGATGGCGCGCTCCGTGGGTATCAACACCAAGCGCGTCGACCGTATGACCTTCGCCCTCGGTTGCGGCGTCGCCGGCGTGGCGGGCGCGGCCTTTACCACCATCGGTTCGACCGGGCCAACGGCAGGTTCCCTTTACATCGTCGATACCTTCCTGGTGGTGGTGTTCGGCGGCGCGTCCAGCCTGCTCGGCACCATTGCCTCGGCCTTCAGCATCGCCCAGGCGCAATCGCTGCTGGAGTTCTTCACCAGTGGCTCGATGGCCAAGGTGTTCACCCTTTCTGCCGTGGTGCTGATCCTGATGTTGCGTCCGCAGGGGCTGTTCGCCAGTAAGGTGCGCAAATGAAAAATCACTTTCAACCTACTGCGCGCCCCATCTGCGGCGGCGCGCGGTGCTCGCTTGCTCGACGTACTGCGGGTACGCCTTCGTCGCTGCGCTCCGGGCTTCTTGCAGCTGGCGCTGCTCGCTACGGTTCAAAGCGACTTTTTGTATGCAGGGGGACTAACTGATGAAAAACGCATACGAAAGCCTGCTCGGCGGCAAACAAGGCGCTATCGGCCTGGCTCTGCTTGCCGCGCTGATTCTGGTGGTGTTCCCGCTGGCGCTGGATGCCTTCCGCCTGAACATGGTGGGCAAGTACCTGACCTACGCCTTCGTCGCCGTTGGCCTGGTGTTGTGCTGGGGCTATGGCGGCATCCTGAGTCTGGGCCAGGGCATCTTCTTTGGTCTGGGCGGCTACTGCATGGCGATGTTCCTCAAGCTCGAGGCATCCGACCCGGAGAGCACCAAGATTCAGTCCACGCCGGGTATTCCAGACTTCATGGACTGGAACCAGATCAGCGAACTGCCGCTGTTCTGGGAACCCTTCCACAGCCTGAGCTTCACCCTGATCGCCGTGGTAGCGGTGCCGGTGTTGCTGGCTTTGGTGATCGGTATCGCGATGTTCAAGCGCCGCGTCGGTGACGTGTACTTTTCCATCGTCACCCAGGCTATCGCGCTGATCCTCACCGTGCTGATCATCGGCCAGCAGGGGCTGACTGGTGGGGTCAACGGCATCACCGACCTGCGCACGCTCAAGGGCTGGGACATCCGCAGCGACGAGGCCAAGCTGATTCTCTACTTCGTCAGTGCGGTACTGCTCATCGGCTGCATTCTCATCGCCCGTTTCATCATCGCCTCCAAGCTCGGGCGCCTGCTGTTGGCGATGCGCGACAAGGAAGAGCGGGTGCGCTTCTCCGGCTACGACGTGGCCAGCTTCAAGATCTTCGTGTTCTGCGTCGGTGCGGCGTTCGCCGGTATCGGCGGGGCGATGTTCACCCTGCAGGTGGGCTTCATGTCGCCGAGCTTCGTCGGCATCGTGCCGTCGATCGAGATGGTCATCTTCGCCGCGGTCGGTGGGCGTCTGTCGCTGCTCGGCGCGGTGTATGGCGCGCTGCTGGTCAACTTCGGCAAGACCTACTTCTCCGAGAGTTTCCCCGAGCTGTGGCTGTACCTGATGGGCGGCCTGTTCATCGTCGTGGTCATGTACTTCCCCAATGGCCTGGCCGGCCTGTGGGACAGCCACGGCAAGCGCTGGCTGGCACGCCTGCGGCGCAAACCGCAGGTGCTCGTCACACCGTCTCCCGCGGTCACTGCTCCCAGCAAGCGCTCAACCCCTGAACTGGAGACCACGCCATGAACAGCCCCGCAGGCTTTCAGGCCGCCAAGCCGGTACTGGCCATCGAAGGGCTGACCGTGTCCTTCGATGGTTTCAAGGCGGTCAACGACCTCAACCTCTACGTCGACCGCAACGAGGTGCATGTGGTGATCGGCCCCAACGGGGCCGGCAAGACCACGGTGCTCGACTTGATCTGTGGCAAGACCCGCGCCACCGCCGGCAGCATCGATTTCGACGGCCGTGAGCTGACCAGGATGCGTGAATTCGACATCGTCCGTGCGGGCGTCGGGCGCAAGTTCCAGAACCCGTCGATCTACGAAAACCTGACGGTGTTCGAGAACCTGGAAATGTCCTACCCGGCCGGGCGCAAGGTGTTCGGCGCGCTGTTCTTCAAGCGCACACAAGAGGTGATCGAGCGGGTCGAGCAGGTGGCGCAGGAAATCATGCTCGGCGATCACCTGCACCGCCAGGCCGACCTGCTCTCGCACGGGCAGAAGCAGTGGCTGGAGATCGGCATGCTGCTGATGCAAGACCCGCAACTGCTGATGCTCGATGAGCCAGTGGCCGGCATGAGCGTGAGCGAGCGAGTGGCCACGGCCGATCTGCTCAATCGCATCAGCCAGGGCCGTTCGGTGCTGGTCATCGAGCACGACATGGAGTTCGTGAAAAGCATCGCCCACCGCGTCACCGTGTTGCACCAGGGCAAGGTGCTGGCCGAGGGCTGCATGGAGGCGGTGCAGAGCAACCCGAAGGTGATCGAGGTGTACCTGGGGCATTGATGGCCATGGATACGAAACGGTGCGCGTGGCGCACCCTACACCCCGGGTATCAGACAGGGGCATTGACCCCGGATGCCGAGGCTTCCACCGGACGTAGGGTGCGCCGTGCGCACCGCCGGATACGCAATGGTGCGTGTGGCCTGGGCGGCCCGCGACACCCAACGTAGGAGTGACACTTATGTTCCAGATCAGCAACCTCGCTTCTGGCTACGGCCAGAGCCAGATCCTCCACGAGCTCAACCTCGACGTGGCGAAGAAGGAAATCGTCGCGGTGATGGGCCGCAATGGCATGGGCAAGACCACCTTGTTCAAGAGCATGATGGGCATCCTGCCGCAGTGGGGCGGGCAGATTCGCGTGGACGGCAAGGACGTGTCGAAACTGGAAACCCATCAGCGGGTGGAAAGCGGCATCGCCTACGTGCCGCAGGGGCGGATGATCTTCCCCGGCATGACCGTGCTGGAAAACATTCAGACCGGCCTGCCGGCCTCCGCCGGCGGCAAGGTGCCGGACGATCTCTATGCGCTGTTTCCGGTGTTGCACGAGATGCGTCAGCGCAAGGGCGGCAACCTTTCCGGTGGTCAGCAGCAACAGCTGGCCATAGCCCGCGCATTGGCCACCAACCCTAAGGTGCTGCTGCTCGACGAGCCGACCGAGGGCATCCAGCCGTCGATCATCAAGGACATCGCCCGCAGCCTGAAGGAGATCCGCAACATGCGTGACCTGACCATCGTGGTGTCCGAGCAGGTGTTGTCGTTCACCCTGGAAATCGCCGACCGCTTCCTGGTCATCGAGAAGGGCAAGTTCGTCGTCGAGGAAACCCGCGACAAGGTCGATGAGGCGAGCATCAGCCGTTATCTGTCGGTGTGACGACCCGCTTTTGTAGCCCGGATGCAATCCGGGACGAAGGTTCGGTCTGTCCCCGGATTTCATCCGGGCTACACCATTGATTTCCGCTTTACGGCCGCTGTGTTCTCCATGCAGCGGCCGCTTTTTCGCGCCTGCGAAATATGCCTGCAGGCCGCATTAATCCTGCTGTGCGGGCATACGTCATCCAACGTATTGGCCGATTTCACCACGCGTCCGAGACTGGCTCCGTACCCGGCACAGGCCGGCATTCCTCACAGGTCTTATGGAGCTCAGTCATGACCGATACCCTGATCAAGGTCGACCTCAACCAGGCTGCTACCGATAACGAACAGGTGCACAACCGCTGGCACCCGGACATTCCCATGGCCTGCTGGGTCAACCCGGGTGATGACTTCATCCTCGAGACCTACGACTGGACCGGCGGTGCGATCAAGAACAACGACGACGCCAGCGATGTGCGCGACGTCGACCTGTCCACCGTGCATTACCTGTCCGGCCCGGTAGGCGTGAAAGGCGCTCAGCCGGGTGACCTGCTGATCGTCGAGCTGCTCGATATCGGCGCCAAGCAGGACATGCTCTGGGGCTTCAACGGCTTCTTCTCGAAGAACAACGGTGGCGGTTTTCTCACCGACCATTTCCCCTCGGCGCAGAAGTCGATCTGGGACTTCGAGGGCATGTTCACCAAGAGCCGGCACATTCCCGGCGTGCGCTTCGCCGGCCTGATCCACCCGGGGCTGATCGGCTGCCTGCCGGATCACAAGATGCTCGCCGATTGGAACAAGCGCGAGCAGGCGCTGATCGACACCAACCCGACCCGCGTACCGCCGCTGGCCAACCCGCCGTTCGCCAGCACCGCGCACATGGGCAAGATGAAGGGCGAGGCCCGCGACCTGGCGGCCGCCACTGGCGCGCGCACCGTGCCGCCGCGCGAGCACGGCGGCAACTGCGACATCAAGGATCTGTCGCGCGGTTCGAAGATCTTCTTCCCGGTCTATGTCGACGGCGCCGGCCTGTCAGTAGGCGATCTGCACTTCAGTCAGGGCGACGGCGAGATCACCTTCTGCGGCGCCATCGAGATGGCCGGCTGGGTGCACATGAAGGTCGAGCTGATCAAGGGCGGCATGGCCAAGTACGGCATCAAGAACCCGATCTTCAAGCCCAGCCCGATCGTACCCACCTACAACAACTACCTGATCTTCGAAGGCATCTCGGTCGACGACGACGGCAAGCAGCACTACCTCGACGTCAATCTGGCCTACAAACAGGCCTGCCTCAACGCCATCAACTACCTGACCAAGTTCGGCTACTCGCCGGCTCAGGGCTACTCGCTGCTAGGCTCGGCGCCGGTGCAGGGGCATATCAGCGGAGTGGTCGACATCCCCAACGCCTGCGCCACGCTGTGGCTGCCGACCGATATCTTCGAGTTCGACATCAACCCCAGCGCCAGCGGCCCGACCAAGTTCCTCGACGGCAGCATCGACCTGCCCATCGCCTACGACAAGTGAGCGTACCCGCCTGTGGGAGGGGCTTCAGCCGCGACAATCGCCGCTAAAGCGCCTCCCACAATGCGCCGTCGTCCTATCTTTTGCGAGGAACCAGCCATGCCCATCTACGAATACGACTGCCCGAGCTGTGGCGATTTCACCGTGCTGCGGCCGATGGCCGAGCGTGACGCCGCTTGCGCCTGCCCGTACTGCGACACGTCGAGCGAGCGGGTGATCCTCAGCGCGCCGGGCCTGACCAGCATGGCCGGCAGCCAGCGCCGCGCCCATGAAACCAACGAGCGCAGCGCCCACGCGCCGCAGAGCCTCGAAGAGTACAAGGCCAACCGCAAACACCCGGCTGGCTGCAGTTGCTGCGGCCCAAGCAAGCCGGTTGAGCGCACCAAGGCCAACCCCCACGGCCTCAAGGCCAGCCCATCGGCACGGCCGTGGATGATCAGTCACTAAAAAGCAGCGGCAAGCTGCAGGCCGCAAGCTGCAGGCAGGGCGCGCGCTCTTGCTTGAGGCTTGCAGCTTGCGGCTTGAAGCTAAGGAGAGTTTTATGCGCCACGGCGATATTTCCAGCAGCCCTGACACCGTCGGCGTCGCCGTCGTCAATTACAAGATGCCGCGCCTGCACACCAAGGCCGAAGTGCTCGACAACGCGCGCAAGATCGCCGAGATGATCAAGGGCATGAAGCTCGGCCTGCCCGGCATGGATCTGGTGGTGTTCCCCGAGTACAGCACCATGGGCATCATGTACGACAAGGACGAGATGATGGCCACCGCCGCGACCATCCCCGGCGAGGAGACGGCGATCTTCTCCGCCGCCTGCCGCGAGGCCAAGACCTGGGGCATCTTCTCGCTCACCGGCGAACGCCACGAAGAGCACCCGCACAAGGCGCCGTACAACACGCTCATCCTGATCAACGATCAGGGCGAGATCGTCCAGCGCTACCGCAAGTGCATTCCCTGGTGTCCCATCGAGGGCTGGTATCCGGGCGACCGCACCTACGTCTCCGAAGGCCCCAAGGGCATGAAGATCAGCCTGATCATCTGCGACGACGGCAACTACCCGGAAATCTGGCGCGACTGCGCGATGAAGGGCGCCGAGCTGATCGTGCGCTGCCAGGGCTACATGTACCCGGCCAAGGATCAGCAGGTACTGATGGCCAAGACCATGGCCTGGGCCAACAACTGCTACGTGGCGGTGGCCAACGCAACCGGCTTCGACGGCGTGTACAGCTACTTCGGCCACTCCGCGCTGATCGGCTTCGACGGCCGCACCCTGGGCGAATGTGGCGAGGAAGAAATGGGCATCCAGTACGCCCAGCTGTCGGTGTCGCAGATTCGTGATGCACGGGCCAACGACCAGTCGCAGAACCACCTGTTCAAGCTGCTCCATCGCGGCTACACCGGCGTCTACAACTCCGGCGACGGCGACAAGGGCGTGGCTGATTGCCCGTTCGAGTTTTACCGCACCTGGGTGCTGGATGCGCAGAAGGCCCAGGAAGACGTGGAGAAACTCACCCGCTCGACCATCGGCGTGGCCGACTGCCCGGTGGGTGAGTTGCCACATCCGGGCAAGGAGCGCGCGGCCGGATGAATATTGTGGGAGGGGCACCGCCCTTGTAGGAGCGGCTTTAGCCGCGAGCTTTTCCAGCACCCGAGGCGCTCTATGCCCTTCGCCAACGACCTGATCGACAGCAACCGCGAGCGCCTGGAGCAGCAGGGCGTTACCCGGCTGCAATCACGCTTTCTCTTCGAGCCTGCTACCGTGATGGCCTTGCTGCGTTCGCGGATCATCGGCCAGGACGCGGTGCTGGCGCAGGTCGAGGCCATGCTCAAGGTGGTCAAGGCCGATATCGGCGAGCGCGAGCGACCACTGGCGGTCAACCTGTTCATGGGCCCGACCGGTGTCGGCAAGACCGAGATCGTGCGCCTGCTGGCCCAGGCCATTCACGGTCGCGCCGACGCGATGTGCCGCATCGACATGCACACCCTGGCCCAGGAGCACTACGCCGCTGCCCTGACCGGTGCGCCGCCTGGTTACGTTGGCAGCAAGGAAGGCACCACGTTGTTCGATGCCGAAGCCATCGCCGGCAGCTTCGGTAGGCCCGGCATCGTGCTGTTCGACGAACTGGAGAAGGCCAGCCCGGAAGTGCTGCGCAGCCTGCTCGGCATTCTCGAACATGGCCGTCTGACCCTGACCGCCGGCAGCCGCACCCTGGATTTCCGCAACAGCCTGATCTTCATGACCAGCAATGTCGGTGCGCAGCAGGCGCAGCGCTATCGCCAGCGCTTCACCCGTGGCTGGCGGCGTTGGCTGGGGCTGGCGCCTGAGGGGGAGGTCGCGCTGCTGGAGCAGATACTGCATGAGCGCTTCGAGCCGGAATGGCTCAATCGCCTCGACCGTATTCTGGTGTTCGAGCGTGTCGACGAGCAGTGGCTCGACGCGCTGCTGGACATCGAATTGGACAAACTGAACCAGCGCCTCGGTCGCCAGGGCCGCTCGCTACAACTGGAGCAGAGTGCCCGTGCCTGGTTGTGCCGGGAGCACGACGTGCGCTTCGGCGCCCGTGCCTTGGCGCGGCGTATGCGCACCGAGCTGGAGCCGGCCATTGCCGATTGCCTGCTGCAGGCGCCGGCAGCCAGCCAGTTGTCCTGCGTTTGCGAGCACGGCGTTCTGTCGGTGCGCCATGCTCCCTGAGCTTGGACGTGGCAGGTTCAGGTAAACTGCGCGCCTGTTTCCTTCTGATTCGGTTACCCCATGACCTTCGCCTCTCTTGGCCTGATCGAGCCGCTGCTGCGCACGCTCGCCGACCTCGACTACCTGACTCCGACTCCGGTGCAGAGCCAGGCGATTCCCGCCGTGCTCAAGGGCCGCGACCTGATGGCTGCGGCGCAGACCGGCACCGGCAAGACCGCCGGTTTCGCCCTGCCGTTGCTGCAACGCCTGACCCTGGAGGGGCCGCAGGTGGCGAGCAACTCGGTGCGCACGCTGGTGCTGGTGCCGACCCGTGAGCTGGCCGAGCAGGTGTTGCAGAGCTTTTTGAGTTACGGCCAGAACCTGCCGCTCTCCAGCTATGCGGTGTACGGCGGGGTCAGCATCAACCCGCAGATGATGAAGCTGCGCAAGGGCGTCGATGTGCTGGTGGCCACGCCGGGCCGGTTGCTCGACCTGTACCGGCAGAACGCGGTGAAGTTCAGCCAGTTGCAGACCCTGGTGCTCGACGAAGCGGATCGCATGCTCGACCTCGGTTTCGCCCGTGAGCTGGACGAGCTGTTCAGTGCGCTGCCGAAAAAGCGCCAGACTCTGCTGTTCTCCGCCACCTTCTCCGATGCCATCCGGCAGATGGCCGGCGAACTGCTGCGCGACCCGCTGTCGGTGGAAGTCAGCCCGCGCAACGCGGCGGCCAAGAGCGTCAAGCAGTGGCTGATCCCGGTGGACAAGAAGCGCAAGGGCGAGCTGTTCCTACACCTGCTGCAGGAAAAACGCTGGGGCCAGGTGCTGGTGTTCGCCAAGACCCGCAAGGGTGTCGATCAGCTCGAACAGGAGCTGCTGGGCATCGGCGTCAACGCCGACTCGATCCACGGCGATAAGCCGCAACCGAGCCGCTTGCGCGCCCTGGAGCGTTTCAAGGCCGGCGAGGTGCAGGTGCTGGTCGCTACCGACGTGGCCGCACGGGGGCTGGATATCGATGATCTGCCGTTGGTGGTCAACCTCGACCTGCCGATCAACGCCGAGGACTATGTGCATCGCATTGGCCGAACCGGTCGCGCAGGCAGTACGGGCGAGGCGATCTCGCTGGTCTGCGCCGACGAAGTCGACCAGTTGGCGGCTATCGAGAATCTCACCCAGCAGTTGATCAAGCGTGTCGACGAGCCCGATTTCATTCCGGATCACCGCGTACCCCTGACGGCGGTCGGTGGCCAGGTGCTGAAAAAACCGAAGAAGCCCAAGCAGAAGCTGATTCCCGGCGCTGGCAAGGCGGGCGGCAAGGGCAATATCCACCTCGGCCGCTGGTTCGAGGAAGAGGATGCCAAGCCCAAAGCCAAGGCGGTGCGCAAGGTGCCGAGCTTCGGCAGCAAGCCCAAGGGCGGAAAAAAGTAGGGTGCGCCATGCGCACCGAACTCAGAAGAGGTTGGCTTGTGCGCACGGCGCACCCTACGGCTTAGCGGATCAAGCCTGTGCCGCCACCGCCGCCGCGGTCATGTCATAGATCACCAGGCACACATGTTCCACCGGCTGGCCAGCTAGCGGCAGCACGGTGACGTTCTGGTACATGAAGTCGGCCTGGCCGGTGATCGGCTGGTAGCTCTTGAAGCGCATCAGGTACGGCCGCTGCTGCCACAGGCTGAAGGCGCGGGTGCCCAGTTGCACCACGCTTTCCACCTTGCGCTCCAGCCAGGGCCGGTCGATGTCGGGGAACAGCTCGAACAGCGAACGCCCCTGCACCTGATCCGGGCCCAAACCGGAGTGGTTTTCCATGAAGGCGTTCCACACCTCGACGTGGTACTGGCGGTCGAGCACCACCACGCCGACGTCGATGCATTGCACGATGTCGAGCAGCCAGTGAACTTCCTTGATATCGATCTGCGCGGGCATGGCCTCACTCCATCAGGTAGCCGATCTTGGCGGTCAGGCGCTTGATCGAATCTTCGGTGAACAACAGCAACAGATCGAAATGGATCGCATGGCCCTCCAGGCTGTAGCTGATTTCCACGGCCAGGGTCTTGCGCCAGCGCTGGCGGTTGACCTGGATGATCTGGTCGAGGCTGGCGTGCTGGCCGAGCAATTGCGGGTGGCCCTGGGAGAAGCGCAGGTCGAGTTGCTCGGCGACGCCGGCCAGGCACGCACCGATCAGGATGCTGGCCAGATCCAGGAGCATTTCCGATGTTTCTGCCTCGTTCTTCGGTTGCCAGCCGAGCAGGCGCGCCATGTCGTCCACTTCCGAGTCGTGGAACAGCAGCAGGGCTTCACCGGCGATGGCCTCGCCGATGAAGCCCTGGCAGATGGCGCTGAAACGCTCGCCGCGCTGGGCGTCGAGCAGGGTCATGTGCAGTTCGCTGACTTCGAAGATGTTCACCTGCGGCACCGGCAACTGCACGAATACCCCGAGCACCTTGGCCAGCAGCGCGGCGGCGCGGCCCATGGCGACGTTGCTGACCTCACGCAGGGCATCGCGGAAGCTCACCTTCAGCTCCGACAGCGCCGCTGCCTGAGCCTGCGCCGCTGGCGTGCCCTGCGGATTGAACAGGCCCAGTTCGATCAGGGTCTGGCGCAGGATATCGGGATCGGCGGGTTTCTTGATGAACGCCAGGGCACCGAGCTCGCGGACGCGGCGCACCGCTTCGTCCTGTACGTCGCCGGACACCACGATGACCTGGCTGTTGAGGCCTTCGGCGCGCAGCGCGGCCAGTGTCTGGTAGCCATCGAGCACGGGCATGGTCAGGTCGAGCAGCATGACCTGGCCTTGGCCCTGACGGATCAATGCCAGTGCTTCCTCGCCGTTGGTGGCCTGGCTGAGGGTGACCGGCCATTCTGCCGGCAGGGCGCGAATCAATTGCTTGCGCGCCATATTGGAGTCGTCGCAGACCAGCAGAGGGATCACGGCGGGAGATTACCTGTGTGTGGAGCGCTGAGATTGAGCATAGCCGCAGCCTGCGCGGCGTCACAGCGTTTTTCGGCGGTAGTGGGCTGTGCACGTCCGTAGGGTGGGCTTCAGCCCACCAACAGCGACCAACCTTGGTGGGCTGAAGCGGAGCGCCGCCCGGCGCACCCTACAACTACACGGCATGCAACCAGTCGAGTACGCCCTGTGCCGCGACCCGGCCACTGGCGAAGCAGGCGGTGAGCAGATAGCCACCGGTGGGCGCTTCCCAGTCGAGCATTTCGCCGGCACAGAACACGCCGGGCAGGGCCTTGAGCATCAGGCCTTGATCCAGAGCCTCGAAAGACACGCCACCGGCGCTGCTGATTGCTTCATCCAGCGGCCGGGCGTGCAGCAGGGTGATCGGCAGTGCCTTGATCCAGCGCGCCAGTGCGGTTGGCTCGGCGAAGGCTTCGGCTGGTGCCAGTTCACGAAGCAGCGCGGCTTTCACACCATCGAGGCCGGCCTGGCGGTGCAGGTGTTTGGCCATCGAATGCTTGCCGCGCGGCTTGGCCAGCGCCTGTTGCAGCTTGGCCAGCGGCATCTGCGGCAGCAGATCGAGGTGGATCAACACTTGGCCGCCGGCCTCGATAGCGCGGCGGATATTGGCGGAAAAGGCATACACCAGGCTGCCTTCGACACCGCTAGCGGTGAGGACGAACTCGCCGATGCGGGCGGTCTGGCCGGGCAGGCTGAGAGCGACGTTCTTCAAGGGGGCGCCGGCGAACTTGTCCCGCAGGTATTCGCTCCAACCGCCTACCTCGAAACCGCAGTTGCTGGGCTTCAGTGCAGCCACTTCGATGCCGCGTGCCTGCAGCAGGGGAACCCAGGCACCGTCGGAGCCCAGTCGCGCCCAACTGCCGCCGCCCAGTGCCAGCAGGCAGGCAGCAGCGGGCAGCGCGCGTTCGCCGTCCACGCTGGCGATACGCAGGCTGCCGTCATCGTTCCAACCCAGCCAGCGGCTGCGCGTATGGATGACCACGCCCAGTTCGCGCAAGCGCCGCAGCCAGGCGCGCAGCAGCGGCGCGGCCTTCATGTCGGTGGGGAATACGCGGCCGGAGGTGCCGACGAAGGTCTCGATGCCCAGGCCATGAATCCAGGCGCGCAGAGCATCGGCATCGAACTCCTGCAGCAGCGCCGTGACCTCGGCCTGGCGCTCGCCATAACGGGCGAGAAACGCCGGCTTGGCTTCGGAGTGGGTGATGTTCATGCCGCCGACGCCGGCCAGCAGAAACTTGCGCCCCACCGAGGGCATGGCGTCGAACAGCTCCACGCGCACACCGCCTTGCGCCAGCACCTCGGCAGCCATCAGCCCGGCAGGGCCGCCGCCGATGATGGCGACGTGATGAGCGGTGGGCTGGGCGGCTGTGGTCATGGCGAAAGGATGGCTGGGGAAAGGCTGCGCATTCTACCTGAGTGCTCCCTGGCCTTGTCATTTGCACGGGCTTCGGGCAGGTTCTGCTCGAACCTTTTCGGCTGGAGTCCGTTATGTCCCATATCTGCCCCGACATCGATCCCGATGGCCTGATCGAATATTCGGTGGTCTACACCGACCGCTCGCTGAACCATATGTCGCAGTCGTTCCAGGGCGTGATGCGCGATATCTCGGCCACCCTGAAGCAGGTCTACAACGCTCATGCCGTGGCGGTCGTACCGGGCAGCGGCACCTATGGCATGGAGGCGGTGGCGCGGCAGTTGGCGACCGATCAGAAGTGCCTGGTGATCCGCAACGGCTGGTTCAGCTACCGCTGGACGCAGATTTTCGACATGGGCCGGATTCCAGCCCAGTCCCTGGTGCTCAAGGCTCGCCCTGTCGCCGATGGCCCCCAGGCAGCCTTCGTACCGGCGCCTCTGGACGAGGTGCTGGCCACCATCGCCGCCGAGAAGCCGCAGGTGGTGTTCGCCCCGCATGTGGAAACCTCGTCGGGCATGATCCTGCCGGACGGCTACCTGCGCGCGGTAAGCGACGCAGTGCACGCCGTGGGTGGCTTGTTCGTACTCGACTGCATCGCCTCCGGCACCCTCTGGGTGGACATGCAGGCCTGTGGTATCGACGTGCTGATCAGCGCTCCGCAGAAGGGCTGGAGCGCTTCGCCGTGCTGCGCCCTGGTGATGCTCAGTGAGGCTGCCCAGGCGCGCGTCGAGGCCACGCAGAGCACCAGCTTCGCCTGTGACCTGAAAAAGTGGCTGCAAATCATGCAGGCCTACGAGCAGGGCGGCCACGCCTATCACGCCACCATGCCCAGCGATGCGCTGGCGCGTTTCCGTGATGCCATGCTCGAGGCCAAGGCCCTCGGCTTCGCCAAGGTACGCCGGCAACAGCAGGAACTCGGCGACCGGGTACGCGCCCTGCTGGCCGCGCGCGGCTTCAAGAGCGTCGCGGCCAAGGGCTTCGAGGCGCCTGGTGTGGTGGTCTGCTACACCGACGATGCGCAGATCAAGACCGGCGCCAAGTTCGCTGCCATTGGCCTGCAGATCGCTGCCGGTGTACCGCTGCAATGCGACGAGCCTGCAGACTTCCAGACCTTCCGCCTCGGCCTGTTCGGGCTGGACAAGCTGGGTAATGTCGAACGCACCGTGGCCACGTTGGAGCAGGCGTTGGACAAGGTGCTGGCCGGATGATCAACGCTCTGTCGTAGGGCGGGTGCAACCCGCCACCGGTGAATTGGCGGGTTGCACCCGCCCTACGAGGACTAGCCCAACCCGCGCGCAGCCCAAACCTTGGCCGCACTGTGATGCAGGATGCCATGGCGGCGGGCGAGGGCGGCGTGATCTTTGGAGTAGCCGCCGCCGATTACGCCCATTACTGGAATGTCGCGGCCCAGGCAGTGCTGCAGTACGGCTTCGTCGCGAGCGGCGAGGCCGGCGTCGGTGAGTTGCAGGTAGCCCAGAGCATCGTCCTTGTGCACGTCGACGCCGGCGTCGTAGAGCACCAGATCCGGCTGATAGAGCGGCAGCAGGTAGTCGAGCGTGCTGTCCACAACCTTGAGGTAGTCCTCGTCACCCATACCGCGTGGCAGCGGGATGTCCCAGTCGCTTTCGGCCTTGCGTGCCGGGAAGTTCTGCTCGCAATGCAGCGACACAGTGACGGCATCCGGCACGTCGGCCAGCAGGCGTGCGGTGCCGTCGCCCTGGTGCACATCGCAATCGAAGATCAACACGCGCTGCACGCGCCCGGCCTCCAATAGGTAGCGAGCGATCACTGCCAGGTCGTTGAAGATGCAAAAACCGGAAGGAAAGTCGTAGTGCGCGTGGTGCGTGCCGCCGGCCAGGTGGCAGGCCAGGCCATGGTCGAGCGCCAGTTTGGCAGTCAGCAGTGACCCGCCCACGGCACGTACGGTGCGTTGCGCCAGGGCTGCGCTCCAGGGCAGGCCAAGGCGACGCTGATCCTCATGCGACAGCTCGCCGGCCATATAGCGGGCGATGTAGTCCGGGCAATGAGCCAGGGCGAGGATCTGCGCCGGGCAGAGTTCGGGACGCAGCAGATCGGCATCCGTGGTCAGGCCGGACTCGACCAAGTGATCACGCAGCAGGCGGAATTTCTCCATGGGAAAACGATGCCCGGCCGGGAAGGGCGGGCTGTAATCCTCGTGGTAGACCAGCGGTAGCGGCATACAATGGAAACTCGTTGAATTGACTACTTATGGTCGCAGTCCTGCGAGGCAACTGCCATGTCCCTGATCGAAACCCGTACTGAACGTCTGCTGCTGCGCGCCTGGCGCGATAGCGACCTGCCGGCGCTGGCTGCGCTCAACGCCGATGCCGAGGTGATGCGCTATTTTCCTGCGCCGCTGAATGGCGAGCAGAGCGCGCAGCTGTTGACGCGCATGCGTGAGCATCTGGATGAGCATGGCTTTGGCTTCTGGGCGCTGGAGAGGCGCGATAGCGGCGAGATGATCGGGGTTACCGGCCTGGCGCAGGTCAGCTTCGAGGCGCCTTTTGTGCCTGCCGTGGAGATTGGCTGGCGTCTGGCCCGGGCGCACTGGCGTCAGGGCTATGCCAGCGAGGCGGCGCGTGCGGCGCTGGCCGTGGGCTTCGAGCAGCTTGGGTTGGATGAGGTGGTGAGTTTCACCGTACCGACCAACCGGCCGTCGCAGGCCGTGATGCGTGCCATTGGCATGCGCCGTGACGAAACCGGTGATTTTCTGCATCCGAAAATGCCAGCCGGTCATCCGCTGCAGCCGCATGTGCTTTATCGCATCCAGCGGGAAGAGTGGCGGCAGGCGCACTAGCCTTTGGCCGGTAATGGCGCGTTGATGCCGACAGCCGCGCGCAAATTCTTTACCATCGCACTCCTTTCCAGCCCGATTACCCCTGCACGAGGAGAGACTTCATGACCCAGGTACTCGACGATCTGGTCGCGCTGCTCAGCCTGGAGCAGATCGAGGAAAACCTGTTCCGTGGTCGCAGCCAGGATCTGGGCTTTCGCCAGTTGTTCGGTGGCCAGGTGCTCGGCCAATGCATCTCCGCCGCCAGCCAGACAGTTGCCGCCGAGCGTCACGTGCACTCCATGCACGGCTATTTCCTGCGCCCCGGCGATGCCAGCCTGCCGGTGGTCTATCAGGTCGAGCGCACCCGCGATGGCGGCAGCTTCAGCACCCGCCGCGTAGTGGCGGTACAGAAAGGCCAGCCGATCTTCTTCTGCAGCGCCTCGTTTCAGTACGACGAGGAAGGTTTCCATCACCAGAGCCAGATGCCGGACGTGCCTGGCCCCGAGAACCTGAAGTCGGAAACCGAGCTGGCGCGCATGGTCGCACCGATGATTCCCGAGCGGCTGCGTGAGCGCGCGATCAGCGACAAGCCGATCGAGATCCGTCCGGTGACTCTGATCAACCCCTTCGCCCCGCAACCCTGCGAGCCAGTGAAGTACGTGTGGTTCCGCGCTGCCGGCGAGTTGCCGGACGACCCGCAACTGCACAAGTACCTGCTGGCCTACGCCAGCGACTTCAACCTGCTCACCACCTCGATGCAGCCCCATGGCGTGTCGGTGTTCCAGAAGTTCATGCAGGTGGCCAGCCTCGACCATTCGCTGTGGTTCCACCGCAACCTGCGCATGGACGATTGGCTACTGTACGCCATGGACAGCCCCTGGGCTGGTAATGCGCGCGGCTTCTCCCGTGCCAGCATCTACAACCGCCAGGGTGAACTGGTGGCCTCGGTCGCTCAGGAAGGTCTGACCCGCGTGCGTGAGGACTGGAAGTGAACGCATTGCGCGACGCGCGTCACTGGGTGTTCGACATGGACGGCACCCTGACCTTGGCGGTGCATGACTTCCCGGCGATCAAGCGCGTACTGGGCATTCCCCAGGAGGACGATATCCTCCATCACCTGGCGGCGCTGCCGGCCGAAGAAGCCGCGCAGAAGCACGCCTGGCTGCTGGAGCACGAGCGCGAACTGGCGGTGGCCTCACGTCCGGCACCGGGCGCCATCGAGCTGGTGCGTGCGCTGTGCGAGCGGGGTTGCCAGCTCGGCATCCTCACGCGTAATGCGCATGAATTGGCGCTGCTGACGTTGCAGGCTATCGGTCTGGATGACTGCTTTGCCATCGCCGATATTCTTGGTCGCGATGAGGCACCGCCCAAGCCGCATCCGGGCGGCCTGTTGCATCTGGCTGAACGCTGGGCGGTAACGCCGCAGGAACTGGTGATGGTCGGCGATTATCGCTTCGATCTGGAGTGCGCCCAGGCTGCTGGTGCACGTGGCGTGCTGGTCAACCTGCCGGACAACCCCTGGCCGGAGCTGACTGAGTTGCATGCGCGCGATTGCGGGGAACTGCTGGCGCTTCTGTAGGGCGTACTCGCCGCAGGCAGTACGCCGGGGGAAGGCGGATTGTTCGCTGCGCTCCTGAATCCGCCCTACGATTGCTCGGTGTTCCGATCTGTCCTACTGACCGAGCTGCATGCGCGAAATTGCGGATAACTGCTGGCGCTTCTGTAGGGCGTACTCGCCGTAGGCAGTACGCCGTGAGGGGAAGGCGGATTGTTCGCTGCGCTCCTGAATCCGCCCTACGACTGCTCACTGTCCCGCCCCGCCCTACGGTTACAACCGAGTTGCCTTGAAGGTATCGCAACGCCCGGGTTGGCCGTTCTCGAATCCGTTCTTGAACCAGCGCACGCGCTGCTCTGAAGTGCCGTGGGTGAAGGCGTCCGGCACTACCTGACCACGGGCCTGTTTCTGCAGGCGGTCGTCGCCGATGGCACTGGCAGCGTTCAACGCTTCTTCCAGATCGCCAGCTTCCAGCCAGTCGTGGCGGCGTTGAGCGTGATGCGCCCAGACGCCTGCCAGGCAGTCGGCCTGTAGTTCCTGGCGTACCAGCAGGCCTCCGTCGCCTTCGACCCGCTCGCCCCGCTGACGCGCGGCGTTGACCTTGGCCGAGACGCCGAGCAGCGTCTGTACGTGGTGGCCTACTTCATGGGCGATCACGTAAGCCTGGGCGAAGTCGCCGGCTGCCGAAAAGCGTTGCTCCATCTCGCGGAAGAACGCCATGTCGAGGTATACGCGCTGGTCACCGGGGCAATAGAAGGGGCCGACGGCCGAGCTGGCGAAGCCGCAGGCCGAGTTGACGCCATCCGAGAACAGCACCAGTTTCGGGTCGCGATACTGCTGGCCGGCCTGCTGAAACAGCTCGCGCCAGGTGTCTTCGGTGTCACCAAGGATGGCGCGGACGAACTCGCTCTGTTGATCGTTGGCCGGCGGTGCGCTCTGTGTCTGACTGACCTGCGGCTGGGTGGCCTGGCCGGCGATCTGGCCGAGAATCTGCAAGGGATCCTGGCCCATCAGCAGGCCGACGATGACGATCACCGCCACTCCGGCCAGGCTCAGGCCGCCGCCGACGCGCCTGCCCGAACGGCCGCGCGCATCCACCACGTTGTCACTGCGTCTGCCGCGTTGCCAGCGCATGGCCTCACTCCCTGGATTGATTTCTGTGCAGTGTAGCTGCGCGATGGTGGCGATCAGTTGCCGGGATAGTCGGCCAGCACCTGATCCTGGCGCTCACGATCCAGACCAATCACCTGATAGGCATCGACGCGGTCACCGTATTCCATGCCGGGCGAGCCCATGGGCATGCCAGGCACCGCCGCGCCGAGCAGATCGGGGCGTTCACGCAACTTGAGAATGTCGGCGGCCGGTACATGGCCCTCGACGAATTTGCCGTCGATCACCCCGGTATGACAGGAGGCCAGGCGTGGCGGCACGCCAAGGCGCTGTTTGACCGCGCTCATGTCGGCTTCGACATGGTCGTTGACGGTAAAGCCGTTGTCCTGCAGATGGCTGATCCAGGCCTTGCAGCAGCCGCAGTTGGCGTCGCGGTGGACGTCGATGGTCAGCGCTTCGCTGGCTTGGGCCAGGCTGGTGAAGAGGCAGAGGGCGAGCAGCGAGTGGCGCATGATGGGGCTCCAGTGGGCGATGGCGTAGAGGATAGCGCCATGTCCGGTGATGCCCAAGGATCATGATGCGGCTCCGAAGGGAGGCTCCGGAGCCGCAGTCGGGTTACTCCAGTTCCATCAGGCTCGGATCGCGCTGTACGGGCTGGATCTGCTCAGGCTTGATCCCACTCTTGAGCATCAGTTTCAGCTGGCTGGACTTCTGGCAGGCATTGTTGCCATCAGCGAAAACGCCGCCCTGATTGCACTTCCAGTCGTAGAAGTTGGCCAGGCCGCCAGCCAGTTGCAGGCTGTAATCGGTGCTCTTGGTGCCGGGGCTGAAGGGTTGGCCTGCAGGAATGTTCTGGAACCAGCGCATCCATTCTGGCGAGCCTACGGCAGGTGGGTTGGCTTGGAACGTTGGGTTCATGATCGCCAGTTGTGGGTATTCGCCGGTCATGTGGCAGCTCAGGCAGGAGCTCACCGGATTGTCCACCGGGCCGTTGAGGCGGCCGTTCCAACCCAGGTGGGTCGGCGGCAACTCGCTGGTTTTGGCGTTGATCGCGGTTTCCTTGAGGTTGGGGTTGATGCGGGTCTGGCTCGGTTGAGGGTTGCTGTAATCGTTACCGTTATCCTCAGGGTCGTTGCCCCACATGATGCCCACTGGCACCAGGTTGTCCCAGCCAGCTTTGCCGGTAATGGCGCCGTTGTACTGGAAGGTGCCGAAGATCCAGCCGGTTTCGTTGATGCGGGTGTCGCGCACGGCGATGTCCATCTGAATCAGCGCAACCTCTTTCACCTCACGGTCAGCCGAGTCGAAGGTCTTGGTGATGTAGCCCTGCCAGAGCACCGGATTCTGCAGGAAGGGCACCTGGCTGCGGTCGACATCGGCGAACAGCGGTTTGCACACCACGGTGCCATCCGCAAAGCTGTTGGGTTTGGAGGTGAAGTCCGGATTGGGGTTTTGTGGATCCTTCCATACCTGGCCAATGGTGTAGGCGCCGATGTCGTTGTAGATGCCGACCGCGTAGGTCTGGCCTGTGGTGGTCTGGGTCGGTGCGAGTTGCTTGGCCTGAATCTGTGCTTCCTTGGTCAGCCCGTGAATGCCTTCGCGGCCCAGGGGGCCGTAGTGCTGCCAGGGCATGTGGAACCAGTCGCGCACCTTGTTTTTCTGCACGTCCCAGTCGTTTTCCACGTTGCCTTCCAGGCAGTAGTCCTTCACGGCATCCATGTAGGCGCGCCAGGTCTCGAAGTCATTGCTCCGTTCCTTTGGCAGCAGCTTGAAGAAGGCCGGCAAGGCGGATGCCGGTGGAGCGGAGCTTGGGTAGGACTGACTGAGTTGGAACAGCGGGCCACTGTACTCGGCGGTAGGTGGCTTGTAGCCGAAGTCGGGGTAGGTACCTGCGTGGGCCGCTGCGGTGAGCAGGGGAGCGGCAAGCGCCAGTGTGCAGATCAGAGTTCCTTGTGACTTACGCATGGATCATCTCCTTATGTGGCTACGCCTGCCAGGCGAGGTGTTCGCGTAGGGGCAGGGTGTCCGTTATGGTTCTATCGGCTGTGGCGCGGTATCCGTCGCGCCGGTTCACGGTATTGCGCGGGGCTCCTGGGATGGCATTGGAGAAGGTACTCGGACATGGCTGCGCTGCCGTGCCGGCGAGCGGTACGACGAGAACGACGCAAGAGGAATGGCGGGCATGTCGACCTCCTTGTCGAGTACGGTGGGGTGTCGCAGTTGCAAGGATAGTTGTAGATCATTCTGGTGAAAGTGCCATCAGCCTCTGCTGGCAGCGCTCCACACCATGGTCTTAGATTGGAACGGGCGGGTTTGCGGCGCTGAAACAACCGGGCCCATGCCGCCACTCATCGCGCGAGGAGTCATACGATGCTGTTTGCCCGAATCGTTCTGCTGATCCAGATCGCGGCGCTGAGTCTGCTGGGGCTGGCCTATTTCATTCGCCCTGAGGAAATGGCCAGTTTCAGTGGTGCCCTGCTGATGGGGAGTGCCGCTGTGACCGAGGTTCGCGCCTACTACGGCGGCCTGCAACTGGGGCTGGCGGCTTATCTGGCGATGGCTTTGACGCGCCTGGATCTGCTGCGCCCGGCGCTGATGCTGCTGGTGTTGCTGTATGCCGCGCTGGCCTTGGCGCGTATCGCCGGGCTGTGGCTGGATGGCGGGGCGCAGCAGACCTTCAATCTTTATGCGCTGCTGCTTGAGGTGATGTCGGCCGTGCTGGCCTGGTGGGCGTTACGCGGGCTCGCACGCTAGCGCCGCGTACCCCTGCAGATCGTAGCCCGGATGCAATCCGGGCTACGGCGAACGGTGGCTCAGCGCCTTTCCAGCAACACACCCGATTCCATGTGATGGGTGTAGGGGAACTGGTCGAACAATGCGCAACGCGTGACCTTGTGGGTGTCATTGAGCTGGGCGATGTTGGTGGCCAGGGTTTCCGGGTTGCAGGAGATATACAGGATGCGCTCGAAGCGCCGAGTCAGCTCGCAGGTGTCCGGATCCATGCCGGCGCGCGGTGGGTCGACGAAGAGGCTGCCGAATTCGTAGCTTTTCAGGTCGATACCGGCCAGGCGGCGGAACGGGCGCACCTCGTTGAGCGCCAGGGTCAGCTCTTCGGCGGACAAGCGCACCAGTTCGACGTTGTTCACAGCGTTATCGGCCAGGTTGGCCAGGGCGGCGTTGACCGAGGTCTTGCTGATCTCGGTGGCGAGCACCTTGCGTACACGGGTGGCCAGCGGCAGGGTGAAGTTGCCGTTGCCGCAGTACAGCTCCAGCAGGTCGTCGTTGCGCTGGCCCAGTACGTCGTAGGCCCAGCCGAGCATCTTCTGGCACACCGCGCCGTTGGGCTGGGTAAAGGCGCCTTCCGGCTGGCGGTAGCGAAAGCTGCGCCCGGCAACGATCAACTCCTCTTCGACATAATCACGGCCGATTACCAGGCGCTGGCCACGTGAGCGGCCAACCAGGCTGACGTTCAGCTCAGCGGCTAGGCGCTCGGCCTCGGCTTGCCAGGCGGCGTCCAGTGGCCGGTGGTAGGCCAGGGTGATCAGCGCATCGCCGGTCAGGGTGGTGAGGAACTCGACCTGGAACAACTTGAACGACAGCGTCTCGCTGGCCTGCCAGGCGGCGCGCAGGCGCGGCATCAGGTCGTTGATGCGCAGGCTGGCGATGGGGAAGTCGTCGATCAGAATCGGCGTGTGCTTGTCGCCAGGGGCGAACATCGCGTAGTGACGCTGGCCGTCCTCACGCCACAGGCGAAACTCGGCGCGCAGGCGGTAGTGCTCACGCGGCGAGTCGAAAACCTCTGGCTCCGGGGCTGCGAAGGGCGCCAGCAATTCGACCAGGCGGGCCTTCTTCTCGGCGAGTTGGGCGTCGTAGCTGGCGGGGTCGAATGCGGGGCGGCTCATCGGTCACTCATGGGGCTGGAAAACGGGGCGCCATTGTAGCGATTCCGTGGCTGGCGTGCCTTGGGTCGCTCGTCGGCGCGTGTGGTGGGCTGAAGCGGAGCGCCGCCCGGCCCACCCTACAAGTAGCCGCCGTTAACCGTAGGGTGGGCTTCAGCCCACCAAGGGGGCGAGGCGCTTAGAACAGCGACAGCTTGATCACGCAGAACACGGCCAGCGCCACCAGCATGCCGTTCAGCTCACGGGCACGACCGGCCAGGGTCTTGGCCGCGACCCAGGTGATGAAGCCGAAGGCGATGCCGGTAGCGATGGAGTAGGTCAGTGGCATGGCCAGGGCGGTGACCACCACCGGGGCGGCGACGGTGATGTCGTCCCACTCGATCTCGGCCATGCCCGAGGCCATCAGTACGGCGACGAACAGCAACGCCGGGGCGGTGGCAAAGGCTGGCACGCTGCCGGCCAGCGGCGCGAAGAACAGGGCGAAGAGGAACAGCACGGCGACCACGATGGCGGTCAGGCCGGTGCGCCCGCCGGCGCTGACGCCCGCCGCCGATTCGATGTAGCTGGTGGTGGTGCTGGTGCCCAGCAGCGAGCCGCCCAATGCCGCGGTGCTGTCGGCGATCAGGGCGCGCCCCATCTTCGGCAGGTGGCCGTCCTTGCGCATCAGGCCGGCTTTCTTGGCCACGGCGATGAGGGTGCCGGAGTTGTCGAACAGGTCGACGAACAGAAAGGCGAAGATCACGCTGATCAGGCCCACGTCCAGCGCGCCGGCGATATCCAACTGCATGAAGGTCGGTGCCAGCGACGGTGGCATCGACACCACGCCGCCGAATTCGCTGACGCCGAGCAGGATGCTCAGGCCAGTGACCACCAGGATGCTGATCAACACCGCGCCAGTGATGCGCAGCGCTTCCATGCCGATGATCAGGAAGAAGCCGAGGATCGCCAGCATTGCTTGCGGGCTGCCCAGGTCACCCATGCCGACCATGGTGGCCGGGTTGGCGACGACGATACCGGCGTTCTGCAGGGCGATCAGCGCGAGGAACAGGCCGATGCCGGCGGCGATGGCCGAGCGCAGTTCGAGCGGGATGCTGTTGATGATCCACTCGCGAATCTTGAAGATCGACAGCAGGAAGAACAGGCACGCCGAGAGGAACACTGCGCCCAGTGCCACCTGCCAGGTGTGGCCCATGCCCAGCACCACGGTGTAGGTGAAGAAGGCGTTCAGACCCATGCCCGGTGCCAGGGCGATCGGGTAGTTGGCGATCATGCCCATCACCGCCGAGCCGAACGCGGCGGCAAGGCAGGTGGCGACGAACACCGCGCCCTTGTCCATACCGGTTTCGCCGAGGATGCTCGGGTTGACGAAGAGGATGTAGGCCATGGTCAGGAAAGTGGTGACCCCGGCCAGCACCTCGGTACGCACATTGGTGTTATGGGCTTGGAGTTGGAACAGTCTTTCCAGCATGGCGGGGCTCCCCAGAGGCGCAAGCGGCGCCGGCAATGTTCAGCAAAGCACATCTGCCCGAATCGGCAGATAAAGTGCTGGATTCTGCGAAAGGGGCGCATCATAGCAGCAAGATTTTGCCTGGTGAATTTATGACCTTATGGTCAGTTTCAGTCCGTTTCAGCGAGGATTTCAGACATGAGTAAACGAGCCCTGATTGCCGTGGCCGACGGCAGTGAAGACCTTGAATGCGTGACCTTGATCGACGTGCTGCGCCGCGCGGAAATCGAGGTGGTGCTGGCCAGTGTCGAGGATCGCCGGATGATCACCTGTGCCCGCGGTACCCGGCTGACTGCCGATGCCATGTTGCTCGATGTCCTGGCGCAGGATTTCGACCTCATCGTATTGCCCGGCGGCATGCCTGGTGCACAGCGCCTGGCTGATTTCGAACCGCTGGCCGAGCGGGTACGCAAACAGGCCAAGGCCGGTGAGTTGTTCGCCGCCATCTGCGCCGCGCCAGCTGTCGCGTTGCAGCACTACGGCGTGCTGCGGCAGCGACGGATGACCTGCTATCCGAGCTTCAGTGATCGGCTCAGTGGTTGCAGCTTCGTCGATGAGCCCGTGGTGGTGGATGGCAATTGCATCACCAGCCAGGGGCCGGGTACGGCTCTGGCTTTTGCGCTGACGCTGGTCGAGCAACTGGTGGGCCGCAGCACGCGCAACGAAGTGGCCAAGGCGATGTTGGTGTAGGGCGGCGAGCAGGGGGGAGCGATTGGTGCGCACGGCGCACCCTACCCGTGTGCCCGTAGGGTGCGCCGTGCGCACCGGACAACCGCGATGGTTTATGACTGTTCCCGCTCCAGCAACTGTCGCTTGCGCGCCAGCCCCCAGCGGTAGCCGCTGAGGCTTCCATCGCTGGCGACCACCCGGTGGCACGGCAACAGCAGGCCGATGGCGTTGCTGGCGCAGGCGCGGGCAATCGCGCGGGGATGGCTGTCCAACTGCCCGGCCAGTTGTGCGTAGCTACGGGTTTCGCCTCTCGGAATGCTCTGCAGGGCTTGCCACACGCGTTGCTGGAAGGCGGTACCTCGAATATCCAGCGGCAGATGCGCGGCCCGCTCCGGCTCCTCCAGTTGCGCCAGCACCTGTTCCAGCGAGTCTCGCAGGCTTTCTTCATCCTCCTCCAACCGGGCGGCGGCGAAGCGCTGCTGCAACTCCTCACGCAGTGCTGCCGGCTCATCGCCGAACAGCAGGGCGCAGATGCCTTGGTCGCTGGTTGCCAGCAACACCTGGCCGAGTGGGCAGGGGGCGATGGCATAGCGCAGGTGTTCGCCGGCGCCACGCTGGCGGCGTTGGCCGGGGCTCATCGCCTGGGGCTTTTCATACAGCGCGCGGGTGCCCGAGTAGCCGGCGGCCAGGGCCGCATCGAGCACGCTGTCGGCTTGCAGCAGGTGATCGTCCAGGCGCCGGCGTCGCTCGGCGGCGGCCCAGGCGTTGGGCGTCATTCCGGTACGGGCCTTGAAAGCGCGTGCCAGGTGGGAAGGTGACAAGCCGATGCGGGCGGCCAGTTGCGGTAAGGTCAGGCGCACCTCGCCACGTAGCAGCTCGCAGGCTGCGGCGACCAGCGCGTCGAGTTGTTGCGCCGGGCTTTGTCCTTGTGGCGAGCAGCGTTTGCACGGGCGAAAACCTGCGGCTTCGGCACTGGCGGCATCGTGGTGGAAGCTGACGTTGTCACGTCGCGGTCGCCGGGCCGGGCAACTCGGCCGGCAATAGATGCTGGTACTGCGTACGGCGAAGACGAAAAGACCGTCCTGCGCGGCATCGCGTTCGCACACGGCCTGCCAGCAGCGTTCATGGTCGAGCATCGGTTGCATGCCTCCGGGCGGGATTCTGCTGACGATTGTCGGCTGCGCTCGTCGCCCTGCCAATCCGCATTGCACTTTCAAAGCGCTGGCGCGGTCAGTTGTAAGGCAGTGTGAGCGCAAATGCAGTCCAGCGCCTTTAATGATCTACAGGCGGCAGCCAAGGGAGATCGCCATGCGGGGAATGCTCGATAGGCCGGAACAGGAACTGATTCTGGTGGTGGATGACGCCGTGGATGCTCGCCAACGCCTGGGTGCGTTGCTGGTTGACCGCTATCAGGTCAAGCTGGTTGGCAGTGACGAGGCGCTGCATGCGGCAAGGCGCAAGCCGCAGCCCGACCTGATCCTGCTCGGCTGGCAGGATGACTACGCGCTTTGCCGCCAGCTCAAGATCGATGCGCGTACCCGGCATATTCCGCTGATCCTGGTGACGGCCAGAAGCGAGGTCGCCGACGAACAACTGGGTTTCGACCTTGGCGCTGCTGATTACATTACCAAGCCGGTCAGCCCGCCCATCGTCCTTGCCCGGGTCAAGGCGCAGTTGCAGCTCAAGGCGGCCACCGACTACCTGCGCGACAAGAGCGAGTACCTGGAACTCGAGGTCAAGCGCCGCACCCGCGTCATCCAGAACCTGCAGGATGTCACCATCGAGGCCATGGCCAGCCTGGCAGTGATGCGCGACAACCCTTGCAGCCGTCGTCTTGTGCGTACCGAGCGTTACATGACCTGCCTGGCGGCGGCGTTGGCGCGTCAGCAGCCGGCCTTGTCGGATGTACTGAACGAAGAGCGCATCGCCCAGCTGGGCAAGTCAGCCATGCTGCATGTGATCGACCGACTGACCTTGCCTGACCGCGTGCTGCTCAACCACGGTGAGCCGGACGAGGCCGATCTGCGCCTGCTCAAGGAGGGAGTGATCGCTGGGCGCGATGCGCTGGAGCGGGCCGAGCGCCGGCTGGGCAGCATCACCGACTTTCTTTCCGACGCAAAGGACATCGTCTACGGCCAGCACGAGCGCTGGGATGGCAAGGGCTACCCGCAAGGTCTGCATGGCGAGCAGATTCCCTTGTCGGCGCGGCTGATGGCGCTGGTCGGTCACTTCGAGGCGCTGACCTGCCCCCACCCTTATCTGCCGCCAGTGAGCCTGGATCAAGCGGTGGCGCAGATCAGCGCGGCCAGTGGTACACGCTTCGACCCGATGGTGGTGCTGGCCTTCGTCGAGGTGACGCCGGAGTTTCTCCACATCGCGCAAACCCTTGCCGACGATGCCGCTGCGGTCGGTGTCGAGCTGCAGCGGCTGGAGGACTCGTTGGCCGAAAGCATCGAGCTGACGTTGCCGTCGGCACCTTGAGGCGATTTTGCGCACCCGATGAGTCGCTGGTGTCCGATACGGAGCACATGTCGGCAGGTGCCCAGGGTAGGGTGCGCCGTGCGCACCGGAAATACTGCGGTGCTTACCAGGTGCGCACGACCTGGGTACCCCACAACACCCTACGAGAAGTCATTCGACCGACAGTTGCTCTGTGTGTGGCATAACACTAGCCGGCTAGGCGCTCCACATGATGGCAAGCCACCTGCCGTGCAGCGATCAGCCGTAGCTCGGGGCGTTCTTCCCGGCAGCGTTGATCGGCATACGGGCAGCGTTTGTGGAAGGCGCAGCCCGACGGTGGGTCGAGCGGATTGGGTAGCTCACCGCTGACACGCACTCGCGGTTTGTCCGGATCGGGATGGATGGTTGGCGTCGCTGACAGCAACACCTGCGTATAAGGATGCAGCGGGCGCTCATAGAGCACTTCGGCCGGGCCCATTTCCACCGGGCGACCGAGGTACATCACCAGCACGTCGTCGGCGACATGGCGCACCACCGCGAGGTTATGCGAGATGAACACGTAGCCGGTGCCGAACTGCTCCTGCAGATCCATGAACAGATTGAGCACTTGCGCCTGGATCGACACGTCCAGCGCCGAGGTCGGTTCGTCCGCCACCAGCACCTTGGGCTGCAGCATCATCGCGCGAGCCAGGGCGATACGCTGGCGCTGGCCGCCAGAGAACATGTGCGGATAGCGGTGGTAATGCTCGGGGCGCAGACCGACCTGCTGCATCATCGCCTGTACCTTCTCGCGACGTTCGGCCGCGCTCAGTCGGGTGTTGATCAGCAGCGGCTCGGCCAATTGGTCGCCGACCTTCTGTCGCGGGTTGAGTGAGGCATAGGGGTTCTGGAACACCATTTGTACGTCGCGGCGCAATTGCCGGCGCTCGGCCTTGCTGGCGCCGGTCACTTCACGCCCGGCGATCTGCAGGCTGCCGGAGCTGGGCTGCTCGATCAGGGTCAGGGCACGGGCCAGGGTTGACTTGCCGCAGCCGGATTCGCCGACCACGGCCAGGGTCTTGCCGGCCTCCAGGTTGAAGGACACGCCGTTGAGCGCCTGCACCGTCGCTGCCGGTTTGAACAGGCCGCGCGAGACGCTGTAGTGACGGGTCAGCTCATGGGCCTCGAGTACGTTGCTCATCAGGCCACCTCCAGGGGAAAGAAGCAGCGCGCGGCGCCACGGGCATGTTCGTCCAGCGTCGGTCGTTGCTGGCGGCAGCGTTCCTGCACGTAAGGGCATCGTGGTGACAGCAGGCAGCCCTGCGGGCGGTCGTAGCGGCCAGGCACGATGCCGGGTAGGGTGGCCAGACGGCAGGCCCCTGCGCCGTGCTCAGCCAAGCTCCTTTCAGGAAGCGCCTTGAGCAAGGCTTCGGTATAGGGATGGCTGGGCGCATCGAACAGGGTCGGTACCTGGCCCAGCTCCACCGCCTGCCCGGCGTACATCACGCAGACGCGCTGGGCGGTTTCGGCGACCACCGCCAGGTCATGCGTGATCAGCACCAGAGCCATGCCCTGGTCGCGCTGCAGGTTCAGTAGCAACTCCATGATCTGCGCCTGGATGGTCACGTCCAGCGCCGTGGTCGGTTCGTCGGCAATCAGCAGCTTGGGCTCGGCAGCAATCGCCATGGCGATCGCCACACGCTGGCTCATGCCGCCGGAGAGCTGGTGCGGATAGGCATCGAGGCGGCTGGCCGCGCCGGGAATCTCCACCCGCTCCAGCAGCTCGAGGGCGCGTGCGCGGGCGGCCTTGCCTTTCAGGCCCATGTGCTGGCGCAGGACTTCCTCGATCTGGAAACCCACAGTGTAACTGGGGTTGAGGGCGGTCATCGGATCCTGGAAAACCATGGCCAGATCCTTGCCGACGATATGCCGGCGCTGCCGGCCTTTCAGGCGCAACATGTCGGTGCCGTCGAACTGCAGGCAATCGGCATGGACGATGCCGGGAGCGTCGATCAGCCCCATCAGCGCCATCATGGTCACTGACTTGCCGGAGCCGGACTCCCCGACGATGGCCAGCACCTCACCCTTTTTCACCGAGAGGTCGAGGCCATCGACCACGGGCACGGCGTCGGCACCGCCGAAACGCACGGACAGATTGTGGATATCCAGCAGGCTCATGCGCAGGCCCTCGCAGGGAGGCGGTGCGCATGGTGCATCCTGCGAAGTGTAGGGTGCGCCGTGCGCACCGAATCGAAGTCGTGCATACAGGCCTCCTCAGATGGCGTTCTTGAGTTTCGGGTCGAGCGCATCACGCAGGCCATCACCCATCAGGTTGATTGCCAGCACGCTGAGCAGAATGGCCAGGCCGGGCAGGGTGACCACCCACCAGGCGCGCTCGATGTAGTCGCGAGCCGAGGCCAGCATGGTGCCCCACTCGGGCGTTGGGGGCTGCACGCCGAGGCCGAGAAAGCCCAGCGCGGCGGCGTCGAGAATCGCCGAGGAGAAGCTCAGGGTGGCCTGCACGATCAGCGGCGCCATGCAGTTGGGCAGCACGGTGACGAACATCAGTCGCGGCAGGCTGGCGCCGGCCAGTTGCGCGGCGGTGACGTAGTCGCGATTCAGCTCGCCCATCACCGCAGCGCGGGTCAGGCGCACGTAGGACGGCAGCGAGACGATGGCAATGGCGAAGATGGTGTTGATCAGCCCAGGGCCGAGAATAGCGACGATGGCCACGGCCAGCAGCAGCGAGGGCAGTGCCAGCATGATGTCCATCAGGCGCATGATGCCGGGGCCGAGCAGGCGTGGGAAAAAGCCGGCACAGAGTCCCAGCAGGACGCCGGGAACCAGCGACAACACCACCGAGGCCAGGCCGATCAGCAGCGACAGTCGCGCGCCATGGATGATCCGCGAGAGCAGGTCACGGCCCAGCTCGTCGGTGCCAAGCAGGAATTGCCACTGGCCGCCTTCCAGCCATACCGGTGGGGTGAGCAGGAAGTCGCGGTATTGCTCGCTGGGGTGGTGCGGAGCGATCCAGGGTGCGAACAGCGCGCAGAACACGATTAGCAGTATGAACGCCAGGCCGCAGACGGCGCCCTTATTGTGCTTGAAGGCATGCCAGAACTCCTTCAGTGGCGAAGGGTAGAGCAGGCTCTGGTCGAGGCTGGTGGAGGTGGTCATCGGTATGTCGCCTCCAGGGTAGGGTGCGCCGTGCGCACCGATCGTTCGTCGCCAATGGTGGTGCGGATGGCCTGGCCGGCCCCGCGACACCCTACGGAGTGGTTCATGTCGCTCTCCTTAGCGCTGGTGGCGAATGCGTGGGTTGGCCAGGCCATAGAGAATGTCCACGATGAAGTTGACCAGGATCACCAGGCAGGCGATCAGCAGGATGCCGTTCTGCACCACCGGGTAGTCACGGGCGCCGATGGCCTCGATCAGCCACTTGCCGATGCCGGGCCAGGCGAAGATGGTTTCGGTCAGCACGGCGCCGCCGAGCAGGCTGCCGATCTGCAGACCGAACACGGTCAGTACCGGGATTAGCGCGTTGCGCAGGCCGTGGACGAACACCACCCGTGTCGGTGACAGCCCCTTGGCCCGCGCGGTGCGAATGTAGTCCTCGCGCAGCACTTCGAGCATGGCCGAGCGGGTCATACGTGCGATCACCGCCAGGGGGATGGTGCCGAGCACGATGGCCGGCAGGATCAGGTGATGCAGGGCATCGACGAAGGCGCCTGGCTCGTCGGAGAGCAGGGTATCGATGAGCATGAAGCCGGTGACGGGCGGGATATCGAAGAGCAGGTCATTGCGCCCGGACACCGGTGTCCAGCCCAGGCCGGTGGAAAAGAACATGATCAGCAGCAGGCCCCACCAGAAAATCGGCATGGAATAGCCGGTCAGCGAGATGCCCATTATCCCGTGATCGAACAGCGAACCACGTTTGAGCGCGGCGATGACGCCTGCGATGACGCCCAGCGTACCGGCGAACAGCAGGGCCGCCAGGGCCAGTTCGACGGTAGCCGGAAACAGGGTGATGAACTCGCTCCACACGCCTTCGTTGGAACGCAGGGACTTGCCCAGGTCGCCGGTGGCGAGCTGGCCGATATAGTCGAGGTACTGGGCGTACAACGGTTTGTTCAGGCCCAGGCGCTCCATGGCCTGGGCATGCAGCTCGGGGTCGACACGGCGTTCGCCCATCATCACCTCCACCGGATCACCGGGGATCAGGCGGATCAGCGAGAAAGTCAGCAGGGTGACGCCGAAAAAGGTGGGGATCAGCAGCCCCAGGCGTCTGGCGATGAATGACAGCATCAGGCGGTTCTACTCCATGGCTGGACGCGGGCGCCGGACTGCGTGGCCTGGCGCTGTTGTAGTGATTGCGTAGCCCGGGTGCAATCCGGGGATTGGTTTGAGGGCGTGGCAAAGAACTCCCGGATTGCATCCGGGCTACGACGACTCATGGCACTTTCACCCGAGCGAAGTTGTTCGAGCCCATGGGGCTGAGGACGAAGCCTTCCACGTCTTTGCGCAGGGCGACGAACTGCTTTGGATGCGCCAATGCGATCCAGGGAGCCTGCTCATGGAAGATCGCCAGGGCCTGACGATACAACGCGGCGCGTTTGCCTTGCTCGGATTCCTGGCGTGCTTGGGTGATCAGCCTGTCGAAGCCTTCATCGCACCAGCCGGCCTGGTTCTCGCCGCTTCTGGCGGCGGCGCAGGACAGGTTGGGGGTGAGGAAATTGTCCGGGTCGCCGTTGTCGCCGGCCCAGCCCATGAACACCAGGTCGTGCTCGCCATTCTTGGCGCGCTTGATCAGCTCGCCCCATTCGAACACGCGGATGTCGCTTTGAATGCCGATGGCGGCGAGATCAGCCTGCAGCATCTGTGCGCCGATACCGGGGTTGGGATTGGTTGGGCCGCCACCGGGGCGCGTCCAGATCGACAGCTTGAAACCATCGCCATGGCCCGCCTCGGCCAGCAACTGGCGGGCGCGCTCAGGGTCGTGAGGCCAGTCCTTCAGCGTGTCGTCATGCCCCCACAAGGTCGCCGGGTAGGGCGCAACGGCGGGTGTCGCGTTGCCTTCGCCGTATTGCGCGCGAATGTAGGCAGCCTTGTCGAATGCCAGGTTCAGGGCTTGGCGCACGCGCACGTCATCCAGCGGTGGGTGACGGGTGTTGATGCCAATATAGGCGGTCAGCAGCGAGTCCAGCTCCAGTACCTGCAGCTTCGCATCGGTCTTCAGGGCGGGAATGTCCACGGGACGCGGGAACAGGCTGATCTGGCAGTCGCCGGCCTTCAGGCGTTGCTGGCGCACGTTGGGGTCGGGGGTGATTGCCAGCACCAGGCGCTCGATTGCAGGCGACTCGCCCCAGTAATCGCGGTTGCCGCGAAAGCGCACCTGGGCATCCTTGGTGTAGCGCTCGAAGACGAAGGGGCCGGTGCCGATGGGCTCTGCATTCAGCCGTTCAGGCGTGTTCGCGGCAAGCAGGTGATCGGCGTATTCGGCGGAATAGATCGAGGCGAAGCCCATGGCCAGGTTGGCCAGGAAGGGCGCCTCGGGATGTTTGAGAACGAAGCGCACGCGATGTTCGTCGAGTTTTTCCACGCGTTCGATCAATTGCGCCAGGCCCATCGACTCGGCATAGGGAAAGCCGCGCGGCGACAGTTTGTGCCAGGGGTGAGTCGGGTCGAGCTGGCGCTGGAAGCTCCACAGTACATCGTCGGCATTGAATTCACGGTGTGGAGTGAAGCCCTTGTTGACGTGGAATTTCACGCCCTGGCGCAGGCTGAAGGTGTAACTCAGGCCGTCGTCGGCGATTTCCCAGCTCTGTGCCAGTGCGGGCACGATCTGGGTGCTGCCGGGGGCGAAGTCCACCAGGCGCTCGAACAGCGTCTCGGCGCTGGCGTCGGCCGTGGTCGCCGCCGTGTACTGAACGATATCGAAGCCTTCCGGACTGGCCTCGGTGCAGACCACCAGGTTGTCCGCGGCTTGCGCGTGCACGGTGAGCAGTGCGGCCAACAACAGGCCGCCTCGGAGAAAGGGCATGGGTAACTCCTGTCCAGGGTAGAGGCGGCGTGTCCTGGGCCACGCCGCCTGCCATCACTTGGCTATTCCTACACCATAGAAGGAGTTGAGTGCGAACGGACTGATGCGGAAATCCTGCACTTCCTTGCGCATCGGCTGGTACACGGTGGAGTGTGCCAGCGGGGTGATCGGCGCTTCGCGCTTGAGGATCACCTGTGCCTGCTTGTACAGCTCGGTGCGTTCGCCCACGTCGGTGGTGCGCTTGGCGGCCTTGACCAGCTTGTCGTAGTCCTCGAAGCACCATTTGGAGAAGTTGTTGCCGTCGACCGCGTCACAGCCGTAGAGGGTGCCGAGCCAGTTGTCCGGGTCGCCGTTATCACCGCTCCAGCCAATCAGCATGGCATCGTGTTCGCCGGCCTTGGCACGTTTGAGGTACTCGCCCCATTCGTAGCTGACGATGCGTGCCTTGATGCCGATCTTGGCCCAGTCGGCCTGCAGCATCTCGGCGATCAGCTTGGCGTTGGGGTTGTACGGCCGCTGCACCGGCATGGCCCAGAGCGTGATCTCGGTGCCTTCCTTGACGCCGGCTGCCTTGAGCAATTCCTTGGCCTTCTCCGGGTCGAAAGCCGGATCCTTGATGTCCTGGTTATACGACCATTGGGTCGGCGGCATGCCGTTTACGGCCAACTGGCCAGCCTTCTGATACACCGCATCGAGGATCGCCTGCTTGTTCACCGCCATGTCCAGCGCCTGGCGCACTTGCAGCTTGTCGAACGGCGGGTGAGTGACGTTGTAGGCGATGTAGCCGACGTTGAAGCCGGCCTGCTCGGGCATCTGCAGTTTGGCGTCCTTCTGCAGCGCGTCGATATCGGCCGGGCGCGGGAACAGCGTGACGTGGCATTCGCCCGCGCGCAGCTTCTGCATACGCACCGAGGCGTCGGTGTTGATGGCGAAGATCAGGTTGTCGATCTTCACGTCCTCGGGCTTCCAGTAATCGGTATTGCCCTTGTAACGAATCACCGCATCCTTCTGGTAGCGGCTGAAGATGAAGGGGCCGGTGCCGATGGGCTTCTGGTTGATGTCGGCGGCCTTGCCGGCCTTGAGCAACTGATCGGCATACTCGGCGGACTGGATCGAGGCAAAGCTCATCGCCAGGTTCTGCACGAAGGCGGCGTCCACCTCGTTGAGGGTGAAGCGCACGCTGTGATCGTCCAGCTTCTCCAGTTTGGCGATGTTGCTGTCCATGCCCATGTCGGTGAAGTAGGGGAACTCGGTGGGGTATGCCTTGCGGAACGGGTGATCCTTGTCGAGCATGCGTTCGAAGGTGAACAGCACGTCATCGGCGTTGAACTCGCGACTGGGCTTGAAGTACTCGGTGGTGTGAAATTTCACCCCCGGTCGCAGTTTGAAGGTGTAGCTGAGGCCATCGTCGGAGACCTCCCAGCTTTCCGCCAGGCCGGGTTCGACCTTGGTGCCACCCCGTTCGAACTGGGTCAGGCGGTTGAAGATGGTTTCCGCTGCGGCATCGAAATCGGTACCGGTGGTGTACAGGCCCGGGTCGAAACCGGCGGGGCTGCCTTCGGAACAGAACACCAGGTTGGCGGCGCTGGCGAGAGGAGCGCTGGCGATCAGCCCAGCGGTAAGAAAAGCCTGGATAAGGGCGTTCTTGCGCATCATGACCTCTTCATTTTTGTGCTTTTTGTCGAGGAGCTCCTTATGGGAGCCTCCTGGCAAGCTATGCAGGGCATGTGCCTGAGGCAAGCGTGTTTTCGAGGCAAACAAGGTTAGCGCTACAGCGTTATAAGTCGCTGTCGCATTTATGAAAATATGCAGGGAAAAGATGGCAAAACGCCGTTATCTGTCGACAACGGCGCTGCTTTGTTGCGGGGCGTGAATCAGGGCATCTGCACTTCGATGACACCATCGGCGCTTACCGTGACCTGGCTGGTGCCGGCTTCGATTTCCGGCGTGGGCGCTGCATCCATCATCGCCATGCCTTTGGCCTCGAAGTTGCGCATGGCCATCTGCGGCTGGAAGCCACCGGTGTTGATGCTCAGGCTGACCAGCTTGTAGCCCTTGCCACCCAGGGCTTCGGTCGCCAGTTGCGCGCGGGCCTTGAAGGCATTCACGGCGTCCTTGAGCATGGCGTCCTCGCGGGTTTTGCGGGTGTCGCCGGCGATGCTGAAATCCATACCGCCCATCTTCATCTTCTGCAGCAGCTCACCGGTCAGGGTGGACAGGCGGGCGAAGTCTGCACTCTCCAGGCGCACCTCGGCACGCTCGCGCCAGGCAGTGATCTTCTGACCCTTGTCGTCATACACCGGGTAGCTGTTGCGGCTGCCCAGTTTGACCGCCACACCATTCACCTGACGAACCTGCTCCAGGGTCTGGTTGAGGGTGTTGGTGATCTCCGCGGCCAGCTTGGCCGGATCGCTGTTCTGCGATTCGGTGTAGAGGGTGACGTGCATCAGGTCATGGGCGACCTCCTGATTGACCTCGGCTCGCAGGGCAATCAGGTTGTAGCGCGCGTCGTCCGCCAGCAGGCCGGTGCTGGCCAGGCTGGCGATGGTCAGGGCGAGGGCAGAGGCGATACGGGGCATGGTGCGCATGTGCAGTTCCTTTTCTGATGGCCTTGTGGCCGTTTCCCGAGGGTAGACGAAGCCTAGTGACCATTCGGGTTAAATGCGGTTCATCTTTTTATGGTTGGGCGTACAAACTCTCGTCATACGGCTGTGCGTCCGGTTGACGCAGCGGCGGAAGGCCGCGTTCTGCTTGGTTATACTCGCCTCCAGACTAGGGAGTCTTCATGCTCGAACCCGTGCAGTTATTGTCCGCCAGCCGCCAGAATCTCTGGCGGCTCACCCTGATTCGTATCCTTGTACTGGCCGCCCAGGCCGGCTCGGTGGGGCTCGCCTACAAGTCGGGCATATTGCCGCTGCCCTGGATGCAGTTATCGGTCACCCTTGGCATCTCCCTGCTGCTGTGCTTGGGCACAGCGTTGCGCCTGCGCGGCCCATGGCCGGTCACCGAAGTGGAATATGCGGTGCAGTTGGGGTGCGACCTGATCATCCACAGCGTGCTGTTGTACTACTCGGGTGGTTCGACCAACCCCTTCGTTTCCTACTATCTGGTGCCGCTGACCATCGCTGCGGCGACCCTGCCGTGGATGTTCACCATCGTCCTCTCCGGCATGGCACTGACTGGCTATACCCTGCTGCTGGTGTGGACGCACCCGATGGAGCTGCCCGCCGCGCGCGAGAGTCTGCTGGTCTATGGCATGTGGCTGAGCTTCGCTCTGGCCGCGTCGTTGATCACCTTCTTCGTCGCCAAGATGGCCGAAGAGCTGCGCCGCCAGGACGAACTGCGCGCCGAGCGTCGCGAGGAAAGCCTGCGTGATCAGCAGTTGCTGGCCGTGGCCACCCAGGCTGCCGGCGCCGCCCATGAACTGGGCACGCCATTGGCGACCATGAGCGTGCTGCTCAAGGAGCTGCGTCAGGAATACCGTGACAAACCGGCTCTGCAGGACGACCTGGCGTTGCTGCAGGAGCAGGTCAAGCTGTGCAAGTACACCTTGCAGCAACTGGTGCGCGCAGCCGAGAACGATCGGCGTCAGGCGGTGGTGGAACAGTCCTGTGTCGAATGGTTGGAAACGACCTTGAATCGCTGGCACCTGATGCGTCCCGAAGCCAGCTATCGCTACCAGTGCCTGGGGCGCGGTACGCCGCCCAAGCTGATGCCGCCCGCCGATCTCACCCAGGCGCTGCTCAACCTGTTGAACAACGCTGCCGACGCCTGCCCGGACAAGCTCGACATTCGTTTGGACTGGGATCATCAGTGGGTGCGCCTGAGCATCCGTGATCACGGCGCTGGCGTGCCGCTGGCCATCGCCGAGCAGCTTGGCCGGCCGTTCTTCACCACCAAGGGCAAGGGTTTCGGCCTGGGCTTGTTCCTCAGCCAGGCCAGCGTGACCCGCGCCGGTGGTACGGTTAAGTTGTATAACCATGAAGAAGGCGGCACCCTCACCGAATTGAAGTTGCCGCGAGCCTATGGCGTGGCCTGAGAAGGAAAAACCAGCATGAGCGAAGAATCCCTGTTCGATGGCGAAGAGCAGCCCCACCTGCTGCTGGTGGACGATGATCCGACCTTTACCCGCGTCATGGCACGCGCCATGAGCCGCCGTGGTCTGCGCGTGTCCACCGCCTCCAGCGCCGAAGAAGGCCTGGCGCTGGCCAAGGAAGATCTGCCCGATTACGCGGTGGTGGATCTGAAGATGGAGGGAGACTCTGGCCTGGTGCTGTTGCCCAAGCTGCTGGAGTTGGACGCCGAGATGCGCGTGGTGCTTCTCACTGGTTATTCCAGCATCGCCACTGCGGTTGAGGCGATCAAGCGCGGGGCCGCCAACTACCTGTGCAAACCAGCCGATGCCGATGACGTGCTGACCGCGCTGCTCTCCGAGCATGCCGATCTGGATAGCCTGGTGCCGGAAAACCCGATGTCGGTGGATCGCCTGCAGTGGGAACATATCCAGCGTGTTCTGGCCGAGCACGAAGGCAATATCTCTGCGACAGCCCGCGCCCTGGGCATGCACCGCCGCACCTTGCAGCGCAAGTTGCAGAAGCGCCCGGTTCGCCGCTGAGTCTTTTAGCGGCTCATAACGAGTAGGGCGTACTCGGCTTTAGCATCCTGCGTCGCTCTACCTCCTGCATCCATGCAGTCGTCGCGAAGTCGTACGCCGTGGGTGCTGCGCTGGAGAACTGTGATCTGGGCTGCGAGGACTCGGTGGACTGTTCGCTGCGCTACGAGCGGCCGGCGACCCGGTCCACCCTACTTACGTGAGTTCTCACGCTGTAGGGCGTACTCGCGAAGCAGTACGCCATTGGTGTTGCGCTTGGAGAGCTGTGATCTGGGCTGCGGAGACTTGGTGGACTGTTCGCTACGCTCCTGAGTCCCACCTTACGCCCTGTTCGAGCTACCGGCGACCCGCTTCACCCTACGCCCTCGAATCGCGTGTGATTGCCCATAGCCGGAGAATGCTTAGCCGGCTAACATAGGTTGTCAGACGACCTTTCGGTGCCGTGATGTTCGCCGTCATCCAGCAAACCCTCGCCATTACCGCACCCGTGTTCGCCATGCTGTTTCTCGGCGTGGCGCTCAAGCGCCTGCACTGGATCGACAACGCCTTCATCGACACCGCTTCCAGCCTGGTGTTTCGCGGCACCATGCCGACCCTGCTGTTCATCGGCATCGTCAAGGCCGACCTGGGGGCGGCGCTGCAACCTGAGCTGCTGCTGTTCTTCGTGATCGCCACGCTGGTGTGCTTCGCCATCGCCTGGGCATGGGCGATCTGGCGAGTGCCGCACGTCGACCGCGGTATCTACACCCAAGGCGCGTTTCGCGGTAACAACGGTATCGTCGGTCTGGCGCTGGCCACCAGCATGTACGGCGACTACGGCCTGTCGCTGGGCGCGGTACTCGGTGGCGTGGTGATCCTCTGCTACAACGTGCTCTCAGCCATCGTCCTGGCCATCTACAGCCCGGGTGCCAAGACCGGTGTGCTGGCCATCAGCAAGAGTATCGTGACCAACCCGCTGATCATCGGTGTGCTGGCGGCGATTCCCTTCGCCTACTGGCAGATTCCGCTGCCAGCCTGGCTGATGACCTCAGGGCAGTATTTCGCGCAGATGACCCTGCCGCTGGCGCTGATCTGCATCGGCGGTACGCTCAGCCTCAATTCGTTGCGCCGCAGCAGTGGCGTAGCCGTCGGCTCCAGCCTGATGAAAATGGTCTGGCTGCCGCTGATCTCGACGCTGGGTGCCTGGTTGTGGGGCTTTCGTGATGCCGACCTGGCGATTCTCTTCCTCTATTTCGCCAGTCCAACGGCGGCGGCCAGCTTCGTCATGGCGCGTGCCGTCGGTGCCAACCATGAGCTGGCGGCGGCGATCATCGTGATCACCACGCTGGCGGCGGTGGTCACCACCAATATCGGTCTGCTGATCCTGCAGTGGGGCGGGTGGATCTAGGTTCTGTACGAAAAGTCGTCGAGCGAAGGTCAGGCGATACCGATGGCGGCCTCACAAAAACGGGTGAGGAACGACCGGGGTCGCGTCCGACTTTACGAGCTGTAAATGGGCATTCGACCGGGCTGGCGTTCCAGCCCGTTTTTAACGAAGCATCACCGAGCGCAGGCACTTTTCGTACAGAGCCTAGGATCGGGCGTAGGGCGGGGTAACCCGCCAGCGTGCTAATGGCCGGTCGTACCTGCCCTGCGTTTCATTTGCTCTGATATTCCTCGATGACTTCCTGGGCGGCGCGGAAGGCGTCGATGCTGGCTGGCACGCCAGCGTAAACGGCGCAGTGCAGCAGGGTTTCGCGGATTTCCTCGACGGTGCAGCCGTTGTTCAGTGCGCCACGCACATGGCCCTTCAGTTCCTGCGGGCACTTCAACGCGGTCAGTGCGGCCAGGGTGATCAGGCTGCGGGTCGCGCGCGGCAGGCCGCTGCGCGTCCACACGCCGCCCCAGGCATGCTCGTTGACGAAGTCCTGCAACGGCTGGGTGAATTCGGTGGCATTACCCAGGGCGCGGTCGACGAAGGCGTCGCCCATCACCTCGCGGCGGACTTTCAAACCCTGGTCATGTGTGTCGCTCATTGCGTTTGCATCCTCGTATCAATCCAGTGCTTCGATGCGTACCGGCACCACGCCGGCGCGTAGCATGTCCAGGCGCTCAGCAGCGGCGCGAGAGACATCGATGACGCGCCCGCGCACGAAGGGGCCGCGGTCGTTGATGCGCACCACGACACTGCGTTCGTTGTTCAGATTGGTGACGCGCACCCGGGTGCCGAAGGGCAGGCTACGGTGTGCGGCGGTCAGCGCGTTCTGGTTGAAGCGCTCGCCACTGGCGGTCTTCTGTCCATGATGGCGGTCGCCATAGTAGGACGCCTTGCCACTTTCGCTGGCGCCACTGCCACCGCCGCCAAAGGTGGAGCAGCCGGTGAGCAGGGCGAGTGCGCCGAGCAGGGCGTATGTCTGTAGCCCGGAGGCTATCCGGGGTAGTGAGAATTCCCGGATTGCATCCGGGCTACGGGTGGCCATCGCAGGGTTCTCCTGATGGAAAGACGCCGGGCAAGCCCGGCGTCGTTTCGTAAGCAAGCTGGCGAGCCGGCTTGGCTTACCCTTCGAGCTTCTTCTTCAGCAGTTCGTTCACTTGCCCCGGGTTGGCCTTGCCCTTGGAGGCTTTCATGGCCTGACCGACGAAGAAGCCGAACATCTTGCCGCGCTTGGCTTCGTCGCTGGCGCGGTACTGCTCGACCTGCTCGGCGTTGGCGGCCAGCACTTCGTCGAGCATCGACTCGATGGCGCCGGAGTCGGTGACCTGCTTGAGGCCCTTCTTCTCGATGATCTCGTCAGCGCTGGCACCTTCACCGGCAGCCAGGGCCTCGAAGACCATCTTGGCGATCTTGCCGCTGATGGTGTTGTCCTTGATGCGCAGGATCATGCCGCCCAGTTGCTCGGCGGAAACCGGCGACTGCTCGATCTCCAGGTTGTCCTTGTTGAGCAGGCTGGACAGCTCGCCCATCACCCAGTTGGCCGCCAGCTTGGCGTCGCCACAGGTTTTCGCGACCACTTCGAAGTAGTCGGCCAACTCACGGCTGGCGCTGAGCACGCTGGCGTCGTAGGTCGACAGGGCGTACTGGCTCTCGAAACGCTCGCGCTTCTGCGGCGGCAGCTCGGGCAGCTTGGCGCGCAGCTCATCGAGGAAGCTGCGCTCGATCACCACCGGCAGCAGATCCGGGCAGGGGAAGTAACGGTAGTCGTTGGCTTCTTCCTTGCTGCGCATGGAGCGCGTCTGATCTTTGTTGGGATCGTACAGGCGGGTTTCCTGCACCACCTTGCCGCCGTCTTCGATCAGCTCGATCTGGCGCTGCACTTCATGGTTGATGGCTTTCTCGATGAAACGGAACGAGTTGACGTTCTTGATCTCGGCGCGGGTGCCGAACTCGGCCTGGCCCTTGGGGCGTACCGACACGTTGCAATCGCAACGCAACGAGCCTTCGGCCATGTTGCCGTCGCAGATGCCCAGGTAGCGCACCAGTGCGTGGATGGCCTTGACGTAGGCCACTGCTTCCTTGGCCGAACGGATGTCCGGCTCGGAAACGATTTCCAGCAGCGGTGTGCCGGCGCGGTTCAGGTCGATCCCGCTCATGCCCTGGAAGTCTTCGTGCAGGCTCTTGCCGGCATCTTCTTCGAGGTGTGCACGGGTGATGCCGATGCGCTTGACGGTGCCGTCTTCCAGGGTGATGTCGAGGAAGCCCTTGCCGACGATGGGGTGATCCATCTGGCTGGTCTGGTAGCCCTTCGGCAGATCCGGGTAGAAGTAGTTCTTGCGCGCGAAGACGTTACGCTCGGCTATCTCGGCGTCGATGGCCAGGCCGAACTGGCAGGCCATGCGCACGGCTTCGGCGTTGAGCACCGGCAGGGTGCCGGGCATGCCGAGGTCGACCAGGCTGGCCTGGGTGTTGGGCTCGGCGCCAAAGGTGGTGGCGCTGGCCGAGAAGATCTTCGATTGGGTGCTGAGCTGAGCGTGGATCTCGAGCCCGATTACGGTTTCCCATTGCATCTTTAGTGTTCCTCGATCCTGTATGGCGTGAGCAAGCCCTCTCCCGGCGCTACGCGCCACCCTCTCCCATGAATGGGAGAGGGGAAACGGCTGCATGGCTGCGCCATGGCTTAGAAGCCGCTCGGTGCTTGTTTGTGCCAGTCGCTGACCTGCTGGTACTGGTGCGCGACGTTGAGCAGACGACCTTCCTGGAAGTAGTTGCCGAGCAACTGCACGCCCACCGGTAGGCCATCGACGAAGCCGGCCGGCATCGACAGGCCGGGGATGCCGGCCAGGTTGGCGGTGATGGTGTAGATGTCTTCCAGGTAGGCGGAAACCGGGTCGGCGTTCTTCTCGCCGAGTTTCCAGGCCAGGTTCGGCGTGGTTGGGCCGAGGATCACGTCGACGTCCTTGAAGGCGGCGACGAAGTCGTTCTTGATCAGCCGGCGGATCTGCTGAGCCTTGATGTAGTAGGCGTCGTAGTAACCGGCGGACAGCGCGTAGGTGCCGACCATGATGCGCCGCTTCACTTCGGCGCCGAAGCCTTCGCCACGCGAGCGCTTGTACAGATCCTGCAGGTCTTTCGGGTTCTCGCAGCGATAGCCGAAGCGCACGCCGTCGAAGCGCGACAGGTTGGAGCTGGCCTCGGCCGGTGCGATCACGTAGTAGGCCGGAATGGCATGCTGCATGTTCGGCAGGCTGATGTCCTTGACGCTGGCGCCGAGCTTCTTCAGCTCTTCGACCACGGCCAGTACCTTCTCGCCGATACGTGCGTCGAGGCCGGCACCGAAGTATTCCTTCGGCAGGCCGATACGCAGGCCTGCCAGCGGCTGGGCGAGCGCGGCTAGGTAGTCATCGACCGGCTGATCGACGCTGGTCGAATCTTTCTGATCGAAGCCGGCCATGGCGCTCAGCAGCAGGGCGCAGTCCTCGGCGGTGCGGGCCAGCGGGCCGCCCTGATCGAGGCTCGAGGCGTAGGCGATCATGCCCCAGCGCGAAACACGACCGTAGGTCGGTTTGATCCCGGTGAGGTTGGTCAGTGCGGCCGGCTGGCGGATCGAGCCGCCGGTGTCGGTGCCAGTGGCGGCCGGCAGCAGGCGTGCAGCGACCGCCGCAGCCGAGCCGCCCGAGGAGCCGCCAGGCACGCGGGTCAGATCCCAGGGGTTCTTGACCGGGCCGTAGTGGCTGGATTCGTTGGCCGAGCCCATGGCGAACTCGTCCATGTTCAGTTTGCCGAGCGTTACGGCACCGGCCGTGGCGAGTTTCTCGACCACGGTGGCGTCATAAGGTGCCTTGAAGCCGGTGAGGATCTTCGAGCCGCAACTGGTCAGCACGCCGTTGGTGCAGAACAGATCCTTGTGGGCGATCGGCGCGCCGAGCAGGGCGCCGTTCTCACCGGCGGCGCGGCGGGCGTCGGCGGCCTTGGCCTGGCCGATGGCCAGATCTTCGGTAACGGTGATGAAACTGTTGAGCTGCGGGTCGAGCTGAGCGATGCGCGCCAGCAGGTTGCGGGTCAGCTCTTCGGCGGAAAACTGCTTGGCGGCGAGACCTTGGGCAATCTCGGCGAGGGTCAGTTGATGCATGGGAACCCTTTTCCTTTTATTCGATGACTTTCGGCACGAGGTACAGGCCGCTTTCCACGGCCGGGGCGATGGCCTGGTAGGCGTCGCGCTGGTTGCTCTCGGTAACCACGTCGGCGCGCAGGCGCTGGGTGGCTTCCAGCGGGTGAGCCAGGGGTTCGATGCCCTGGGTATCGACGGCCTGCATCTGGTCGATCAGGCCGAGGATGTTGTTCAGGGTTTCGGTGGTTTGCGGAATATCGCCTTCGTTCAGACCCAGGCGGGCCAGGTGGGCGATTTTTTCCACCTCGGAGCGTTCAAGCGCCATCGGGGTTCTCCAGTGGAAGAGTGAAAGGTGGGCTTCGGTATGCAGGTCGCAGGGAACAGATGTCGCGAGCAGGCGGTCAAAGGCCGCGATGTGCGGCTGCAAGGCCCGGAAAAACAGGCAATCTACCATATTGCCGCCTTGCTCAAAATCCCTGCCGTTGTTAGAGTTTGCCGCACTTTTTACCTGCGCGTTTTGCGCGCCTGGCCTTCACCCACGCGTTGCCTAGGGTCCCTTCCTAATGTTCAAGAAACTGCGTGGCATGTTTTCCAGCGATCTGTCGATCGACCTGGGCACTGCCAATACCCTTATTTATGTGCGCGAGCGCGGTATCGTCCTGAATGAGCCGTCCGTGGTCGCTATCCGTACCCACGGCAACCAGAAGAGCGTCGTGGCCGTCGGTACCGAAGCCAAACGCATGCTCGGTCGTACGCCGGGCAACATTTCTGCCATCCGCCCGATGAAGGACGGCGTCATCGCTGACTTCAGCGTCTGCGAGAAGATGCTGCAGTACTTCATCAACAAGGTTCACGAGAACAGCTTCCTGCAGCCATCGCCGCGTGTGCTGATCTGCGTGCCGTGCAAATCGACCCAGGTCGAGCGTCGCGCCATCCGCGAATCCGCTCTGGGCGCTGGTGCACGTGAAGTGTTCCTGATCGAAGAGCCGATGGCCGCAGCCATCGGTGCCGGCCTGCCGGTCGAGGAAGCCCGTGGTTCGATGGTCGTCGATATCGGCGGCGGCACCACCGAGATCGCCCTGATCTCCCTCAACGGTGTGGTCTATGCGGAATCCGTGCGTGTTGGCGGCGACCGTTTCGACGAAGCCATCATCACCTACGTGCGCCGCAACTACGGCTCGCTGATCGGTGAAGGCACCGCCGAGCGCATCAAGCAGGAAATCGGCACCGCCTACCCGGGTGGCGAGATCCGTGAAGTCGACGTACGTGGCCGTAACCTGGCCGAAGGCGTACCGCGCAGCTTCACCCTGAACTCCAATGAAGTGCTCGAGGCGCTGCAGGAATCCCTGGCGACCATCGTCCAGGCGGTCAAGAGCGCGCTGGAACAATCGCCGCCCGAGCTGGCCTCGGACATCGCCGAGCGCGGTCTGGTGCTGACCGGTGGTGGCGCGCTGCTGCGTGACCTGGACAAGCTGCTGAGCCAGGAAACCGGCCTGCCGGTGATCGTCGCCGAAGACCCGCTGACCTGCGTCGCACGTGGCGGCGGCAAGGCGCTGGAAATGATGGATCGCCATGCGATGGATCTGCTCTCCACCGAGTAAGCCTTCCATTCGTGGCTCGCTGTCGTGCCGCCTCCGGGCGGCACGCGCATATTCGAGCATTGCAGTACACTCGGCCCAACCTTTGCCTGACCGGTTTGCCTTTCGCATGAATTCGCGCGCTTTCCGCCCTCGTGGCACACAAGGAGCCGGCCATTAAGCCGCTCTTCGCCAAAGGTCCCTCGCTGGGCATCCGCCTGCTGGTGCTGGCCGTGCTTTCGGCTGTGTTGATGGTGGTGGATGCGCGTTTCGATGCGCTCAAGTCGGCGCGCAGTCAAATGGGCCTGGTTCTGACCCCCTTCTATTGGCTGGCCGACCTGCCAGTGCGTGCCTGGGATGGTGCCACGCAGCAGATTTCCTCGCGCAGCGAGCTGATGGCCGAGAACGAGAAGCTCAAGGCCGAGGCGCTGCTGTTGCAGCGTCGTCTGCAGAAACTGGCCACCCTCACCGAGCAGAACGTGCGCTTGCGCGAGTTGCTCAACTCGTCGGCGCTGGTGGATGAGGAAGTCCTGGTCGGCGAACTGATCGGCGTCGATCCCAATCCCTATACTCACCGCATTCTCATCGACAAGGGCGAGAAGGACGGTGTGTTCCTCGGTCAGCCAGTGCTCGATGCCCGCGGTCTGATGGGCCAGGTCGTCGAGATCATGCCTTACACCTCGCGGGTGCTGCTGCTGACCGATACCACCCACAGCATCCCGGTGCAGGTCAACCGCAATGGTCTGCGCGCCATTGCCGTCGGTACCGGCAACCCGGAGCGCCTGGAGCTGCGTCACGTGGCTGATACGGCGGATATCAAGGAAGGCGATCTGCTGGTCAGTTCCGGCATGGGCCAGCGTTTCCCGGCGGGTTACCCGGTGGCCACGGTCAAGGAAGTGATCCACGATTCCGGCCAGCCCTTCGCCATCGTCCGTGCCGTACCGACCGCGGCGTTGAACCGTAGCCGCTATCTGCTACTGGTGTTTTCCGACCGGCGTACGCCGGAGCAGCGCGCCAACGACTCGGCCGAGGCCCAGGAAGCGGCGGATCGCGAGGCCGAGCAGGTGCAGCAGGGCGAGCAGGCCCCAGGCTTAGCTCCCGCGGCGCCGGCGGCACCGACCGAAGCGGCTCCCGTGCAGGAGGCCAACTGATGGTCGGTATACAACCGCGTAATGGCTGGGTGATCTGGCTGACCCTGGCCCTAGGGCTGCTGCTCAGTGTTTCGCCGCTGCCCGAGTTCATGCAGATCGGCAGGCCGCTCTGGGTGGCGCTGGTGTTGACCTACTGGGTCTTGGCACTGCCGCATCGGGTCGGCATGACTACCGCCTGGGTTCTGGGGCTGGCGCAGGATGTGCTGTTCGGCACGTTGCTCGGGCAGCATGCATTGATCCTGACCCTGATCACCTTCCTGGTACTGAGCCTGCATCAGCGTCTGCGCATGTTCCCCATGTGGCAGCAGAGCATGGTGCTGATGGTGGTATTCGGCCTGGCTCAGCTGGTACAGCTGTGGCTCAATGCCCTGACCGGTAGTCGTCCGCCCACGCTGGCCTTCGTCTTGCCCGCACTGGTCAGCGCACTGCTCTGGCCGTGGATCTGCGGCTTCCTGCGCGGGCTGCATCGCCGCCTGAACGTCAACTGAGGTCGGCCACGGGATACGCCGGGCCGAGACTCGTCCGATAGGGAGAATTCTCATGGCCACGCTCTTCCTGGCCTCCGCTTCGCCCCGTCGTCGTGAACTGCTGGCCCAGATCGCTGTGTCATGCGTCACGCAAATCGCTTCGATAGATGAAAGCCCCTTGCCTGACGAGGCCGCCGCAGCCTATGTAGAGCGTCTGGCGCTGGAAAAGGCGCGCGCTGGCCTGGCCGCGTTGAGCGATCCTGATGATGCTGTGGTGCTGGGGGCCGATACGGCTGTAGTGCTCGATGGGCGGATTCTCGGCAAGCCACTGGATTTCGAGGATTTCTGCCGCACGCTGAGCGGCCTTTCCGGTCGTAGTCATCAGGTGATGACGGCTGTGGCGTTGGTCAGTCGCGACGCCGAAGCTGCGCAGGTCGTGTGCAGCGATGTCACCTTTCGGCCGCTGAGCGAGGCGGAAATCGCCGCCTACTGGGCCAGTGGAGAACCCTGCGACAAGGCGGGCGGTTATGGTATTCAAGGGCTGGCGGCGGTGTTCGTCAGCCGTATCGAGGGCAGCTATTCGGCGGTAGTCGGGCTGCCGTTGTGTGAAACGGCGCAGATGCTGGGCGACTTCGGCATTGCCTGCTGGCAATCGGAAACCGCGAACTAATTGAAATTGCCGCCCGCGGCTGGCAACGAATCCATCAGGACGGATGCATGAGCGAAGAGATTCTGATCAATATCACGCCGATGGAGTCGCGCGTGGCGGTGGTGGAAAACGGTGTGCTGCAGGAAGTGCACGTCGAGCGTACGCAAAAGCGCGGCATCGTCGGCAACATCTATAAAGGCAAGGTGGTACGCGTACTGCCGGGCATGCAGGCGGCGTTCGTCGACATCGGCCTGGAGCGCGCGGCTTTCATCCATGCTTCGGAAATCTCCACCCGTGAAGGGGCTGCGGTCGAGCCGATCAGCGCACTGGTGCACGAAGGGCAGAGCCTGGTGGTGCAGGTGACCAAGGATCCGATCGGCAGCAAGGGCGCGCGCCTGACCACGCAGTTGTCGATTCCTTCGCGTTACCTGGTGTACATGCCGCGTACCAGCCATGTCGGCATTTCCCTGAAGATCGAGGACGAGGCCGAGCGCGACCGTCTCAAGCAAGTGGTGGCCGATTGCGTGGCGGCCGAGGGGATCGAGGAAGCTGGCGGTTTCATTCTGCGCACTGCGGCCGAAGGCGCTGGCGCCGACGAGATTCTCATCGATATCCGCTATCTGCGCCGCCTGTGGGATCAAATCGCCGCGCAGATCCAGAACGCCAAGGCGCCGGTGGTGATCTACGAGGATCTGTCGCTGGCGCTGCGTACCCTGCGTGATCTGGTCAGCCTGCGCACCGAGAAGATTCGCGTGGATTCGCGGGAAACTTTCCAGAAAATCACGCAGTTCGTCGCCGAACTGATGCCAGAAATCGCCGACCGTCTGGAGCACTATCCGGGCGAGCGACCGATCTTCGACCTGTATGGCGTCGAGGATGAAATCCAGCGTGCACTGGAGCGCAAGGTGCCGCTCAAGTCCGGCGGCTACCTGGTGGTCGATCCGGCCGAGGCGATGACCACCATCGACGTCAACACCGGTGCTTTCGTCGGTCACCGTACCCTCGAAGAAACCATCTTCAAGACCAACCTGGAGGCGGCCACGGCCATCGCCCGGCAGATGCGCCTGCGCAACCTGGGTGGGATCATCATCATCGACTTCATCGACATGGAAGACGAGGAGCATCAACGCCAGGTGCTGCGCACCCTGGAGAAGCAGCTCGAGCGCGACCATGCGAAGACCAACATCATCGGCATCACCGAACTCGGTCTGGTGCAGATGACCCGCAAGCGCACGCGCGAGAGCCTCGAGCAGATTCTCTGCGAGCCGTGCAGCGCCTGCCAGGGGCGCGGCAAGTTGAAGACCCCGGAAACCATCTGCTACGAGATCTTCCGCGAGATCCTGCGTGAGGCGCGTGCCTATCAGGCCGAGAGTTACCGCGTGCTGGCCAACCAGAAGGTTGTCGACCGTCTGCTCGATGAAGAGTCAGGGAACGTCGCCGATCTTGAGGCCTTCATCGGGCGAACCATCAAGTTCCAGGTGGAAAGCATGTATTCCCAGGAACAGTACGATGTGGTGCTGCTCTGAGTGCGGGAAGCCCTGAGGTGGGCGTGATCGGCCGCTTTACCCTGAGCCTGCTGCGCTGGGGCCTGGGGTGCTGCGCCGCGTTGCTGGTTCTGGCTGCGCTGTATGTCAGCCTGGGGCGTGAACTCGTACCGCTGGTCGCCGAATATCGGTTGGAGCTGGAGGATCGGGCCAGCGAGGCGCTGGGCATGCCACTGCGCATCGGTCGCCTGGAGGGACGCTGGCAGGGCTTCGCGCCGCTGCTGGTGGCGCATGATGTGCAGCTCGGTGAGGAAGGTGAGGGCCTCAGCCTGGAGCGTGTGCAACTGATGCCGGACATGCTGGGCAGCCTGCTGCAATGGCAGCCTCGCATCGCCCATCTGCAATTCGACGGCCTGCAACTGAACCTGCAGGAAGACGAAGAGGGCGCCTGGCACCTGCAGGGCTTGCCGCAGCGCAACAGCCCCGAACTGGATGTCACCAAGGTGCTGGAGCAGGCCCGCGTGCTGCACCAGGTCAGCCTGCTCGATAGCCGGGTCGTGCTGCAGCCGCATGAGGGTGAGCCGCTGCTGCTCAGCTACGTCAATCTGAGTCTGCGTTATGGCGCCAATAGCCAGCGCCTGGACGGCCGCCTGCTGCTGCCGGACGGCCAACCGGTGGCCCTGCGTCTGCGTACCCGGATGCAGCCACAGACCTGGCGTGAAGCCAAGTCGGAGCTGTACCTGAGCCTGCCACAGAGTGATTGGGCTGCCTGGCTGCCACAACGTCTGATCGGCGATTGGCAGTTGCAGCGCCTGCAAGCCGGCGGTGAGCTCTGGCTCGAGGGGCAAGGGTTGGCCCTGCGCAAGGGCGCGCTGCGTCTGCATGCGCCCGAGCTGATTGGAGGTCAGGCCAAGCACGAGGCCGTGACGCTGAAGGATCTGGCTTTCAATGCCTATTTCAGCCAGGACGACCAGGGTGTACGCGCACAGATCGACTCCCTGGCGCTGACTCATCGCGAGCAGCGTATCGGTGAAGTGTACATGACCCTGGCGCAGAAGGATCGGGAGAGTGCCGACGAGCGTTGGGCGCTAACGGCCGATCGCCTCGACCTGGAGGCCTGGGCACCGCTGGTCGAGGCCCTGGCGCCGATGCCGGAGCGGGCCCGTGAGGTTCTGGCGGCATTGGCGCCAGTCGGCGCAGTGAGCAACCTGCTGCTCGACTATTACCCGCAGCGCGAAGGCGCTGAACGTCTGCAGTTCGCCGCCAACCTGACCAAGGTGGGGATCCATGCTTATCACGGCGCTCCGGCGGCGGAGAACGTCAGCGGCAGTGTGTCCGGCAATATGTTTCAGGGTGAGCTACGCCTGAATACCGAAGATTTTGCCCTGCATCTTGATCAGTTGTTCCCCGAGCCCTGGCGCTACCGTCATGCCCAGGCGCGGTTGAGCTGGGCGTGGAATGAAGAGGGGCTGACCTTGGTCAGCCCCTACATGCGTCTGGATGGTGAGGAAGGGCAGATTGCCGGCGACATGCTGATCCGTCTGCTGCACGATCCCGAGGCCGAGGACTACATGGACTTGCGCGTGGGCCTGCGCGATGGCGACGCGGCCTACACCGAGAAGTATCTGCCGAGCCGCTCGCCGGGCATGAGCGCCGAACTCGATCACTGGCTGAAGACCGCGATTCGTGCGGGTCAGGTCGAGGAGGGCTATTTCCAGTATCAGGGCTCGCTGAACAAGGGCGCGCCTCTCGGTGCGCGCAGTCTCAGCCTGTTCTTCCTGGTCAAGGACGCCGAGCTGGCCTTCCAGCCGGGTTGGCCGTCGCTGCGCGAGGGGCGTGGCGAGGTGCTGATCGAGGACGATGCCGTGCGGGTGCGTCTCAAACACGGCCGCCTGCTGGATAGCCAGGTCAATGACGTCACCGCGACTATCCCACTGCTGCACGATGGCAAACCACCGCGACTGCAACTCGATGGCGAGGTGCAAAGCAGCCTCGGCGATGCCATCAAGCTGTTGCAGGAAGCGCCACTGGGCACCGGCGAGATTTTCGCCGGTTGGCAGGGTGAAGGCCCGCTGAGTGGGCGCCTGCAGTTGGATATTCCACTGCAGAAAGGGCAGAAGCCGGGCGTCGTGGTGGATTTCGCCACCGAGGGCGCCAACCTCAAACTGGCCAATCCTGACCTGCAATTGAATCAGGTGCAGGGCGCGTTTCGTTTCGACAGCGCCACCGGCCTGAGCGCTCCGGATGTGCGCGCGCAGGTATTCGGTCGTCAGGTACGCGGCAAGATCAGCGCCGAAGGGGCACGCGGGCGCGCACGCACGTTATTCGATCTGAATGGCCAGGTTCAGGTCGATACGCTCAGCCAGTGGCTGGGTGGCCCGCAGAGCTTGCCAGTCAGTGGACTGTTGCCCTATCGCCTGCGTCTGACGCTTGATGGTGATGACAGTCAGTTGCGCGTCGACTCCAACCTGAAGGGCGTAGCCATCGACCTGCCAGCACCCTTCGGCAAGGTGGCGACGCAGGAGCGTCAGGCCTACTGGCGCATGACGCTCTCCGGGCGTGAACGGCGTTACTGGGCCGACTATGGCGATGTGGCCAGCCTGAGTCTGGCAGCGCCTGCCGCAGCTCTGGCTGATGGGCGCGGCGAAGTGGTGCTGGGCGGCGGCGCAGCCGGTCTGCCACCCGGGCAGGGCCTGCGCGTACGCGGGCGCCTCGATGAACTGGATCTGGACGCCTGGCAGCAGGCTGGCAAGAGCCACAAGGTCAGCGTCGATGCCGACAGCCAGCGTCTGTTCAGAGGTGGTCAGCTCGAGATCGGGCGCTTCCGCGGTTTTGGCCAGGAGGTCGAGCAGGTAAATGTGGGGCTGGCCCGCGAAGGCCAGGCCTGGGCACTGCAGCTCGACAGCACGTTGGCTGCCGGGCGGGTGGTGGTGGGTGATGCCGAGGGTGTACCAATTCGTGTCGACCTGCAGCATGTACGACTACCTGCGCCTGATCCGGACGCCGAAAAATCAGCCGATGCGCCCGATCCATTGGCTGATTTCGACCCCCGTCAGATTCCACCGCTGGATATTCGTATCGAGCGCGTGCAGCGCGGCGACAAGGTGCTTGGCGCCTGGTCGCTGAAGGTGCGTCCAGAGACGCAGGGCGTACGTTTCGACGAGCTCGATCTCGACCTGCAAGGGCTCAGGATCGGTGGCTCTGCTGGCTGGTCTGGCGATCCTGGCAATACCCGCAGTTGGTACAAGGGGCGCTTGCAGGGCAAGGATCTGGGCGAGGTACTCAAGGCCTGGGGCTATGCGCCCAGTGTGACCAGCGAGAGCTTCCGCCTGGATGCCGACGGCAACTGGCCGGGTTCACCGGCGTGGTTCTCGCTCAAACGCTTCAGTGGCAATCTCGATCCTTCGCTGCGCAACGGTCAGTTCGTCGAGGTACAGGGCTCGGCCCAGGCGCTGCGGGTGTTCGGGGTGCTCAACTTCAACTCCATCGGTCGCCGGCTGCGTCTGGACTTCTCCGACCTGCTGGGCAAGGGCCTGAGTTACGACCGGGTCAAAGGCAACTTGCAGGCCACCAATGGTTTGCTCGTCACCAATGAGCCGATCACCATGACCGGGCCTTCGAGCAACCTCGAGCTTAAGGGCAGTCTCGATGTGCGCAACGAGCGGGTCGATGCCAAGCTGCTGGTCACTTTGCCGGTGACCAACAACCTGCCGCTGGCGGCGCTGATCGTCGGTGCGCCGGCCATCGGTGGTGCGCTGTTCGTCGTCGACAAGCTGCTCGGCGACAGGGTGGCGCGTTTTGCCAGCGTGCAGTACGACGTCAAGGGCTCGATGCAGGATCCGGAGATCAGCTTCGACAAACCCTTCGAAAAACCGCAATGACCTGGCGACATGGCGTAGCCTGTGCAGAACGCTACCAATGAGGTGTCCATGAATCTCGCCGTCATTCAGATGGTCAGCCAGGATGATGTGCAGACCAATCTCAGGCTGGCTCGGCGCATGCTGGAGCGTGCCGCCCAGGGCGGTGCGCGCCTGGCCGTGCTGCCGGAAAACTTCGCCGCAATGGGGCGCCGTGACCTGGCGGCCATCGGCCGGGCCGAGGCGCTGGGCGAAGGGCCGATCCTGCCCTGGTTGAAACAGGCCGCGCGCGACCTCAGCTTATGGATCGTGGCGGGTACCTTGCCGCTGCCGCCTGACGATGATGCCGAGGGCAAGCCGCGGGCCTGTTCCTTGCTGATCGACGAGCAGGGTGAGCGCGCGGCGCGTTATGACAAGCTGCACCTGTTCGATGTGGACGTGAGCGACAATCGAGGTCGTTACCGGGAGTCCGATGATTTCGCGCATGGCGAGCGCGTGGTGGTGGCTGATACCCCGGTCGGGCGTTTGGGCCTGACGGTGTGCTACGACCTGCGTTTTCCCGAGTTGTACTCGGCGTTGCGCCAGGCGGGCGCCGAGTTGATCAGTGCGCCATCGGCCTTCACTGGCGTTACCGGCGCCGCGCACTGGCAGGTGCTGATTCGTGCCCGCGCCATCGAAACTCAGTGCTACCTGCTGGCGGCCGGGCAGGGCGGTGAACACCCAGGATCACGGCAGACTTTCGGCCATTCGGCCATCGTCGACCCCTGGGGTGTGGTACTGGCCGAGCAGGATCAGGGCGAGACCGTTTTGCTGGCCTCACGCGATGCCGCTGAGCAGACGGCGATTCGCCAACGCATGCCGGTGCAGCAGCACCGCCGATTCTTTCCATCGGACGTAGCACGTCCGGTCGTTGTGGAGTGACCATGAATACGATGTTGCAATCCGTCAGCGAGCATCTGCTCGCCCCCGGCAATCTGACGCTGGACAGTCTCGCTTCTGTTCTGGGCGAGGTCGCCGGCCCGGGAATCGATGCCGCCGATCTGTATTTCCAGAGCCAGGTTTCAGAGACCTGGGCGCTGGAAGACGGCATCGTCAAGGAAGGCAGCTTCAACCTCGACCAGGGCGTCGGGGTGCGTGCGCAGTCCGGTGAGAAGACCGGCTTCGCCTACAGCAACGCGATCAGCCTCGATGCGCTGGGCCAGGCTGCCCGCGCCGCGCGCTCGATTTCCCGTGCTGGCCAGCAGGGCCGCGTGCAGGCCTTCGTCAGCCCGCAGGTCACCCAGCTGTATGCCGAAGGCAACCCGCTGGACGTCATGAGCCGCGCAGAGAAGGTCGAGTTGCTGCAGCGCATCGACCGCGCCACGCGTGCCTTGGATCCACGTATCAAGCAGGTGACCGTGAGCCTGGCCGGGGTGTGGGATCGCATCCTGGTCGCCGCCCATGACGGTAGCCTGAGTGCCGATATCCGCCCGCTGGTGCGCTTCAACGTCAGCGTCATCGTCGAGCAGAACGGTCGTCGCGAGCGCGGTGGTCATGGCGGTGGTGGGCGAACCGACTACCGCTATTTCCTCGATGAAGACCGGGCCATGGGCTACGCCCGTGAAGCGCTGCGCCAGGCGCTGGTCAACCTGGAGGCCATCCCGGCACCGGCCGGCACGCTGCCGGTGGTGATGGGCGCCGGCTGGTCCGGCGTGCTGTTGCACGAAGCCGTTGGCCATGGCCTGGAGGGTGACTTCAATCGCAAGGGCAGTTCGGCCTACAGCGGCAAGGTCGGTGAGCGGGTCGCTTCCAGTCTATGCACCATCGTCGATGACGGCACCCTGGCGGGACGCCGTGGCTCGCTCAGCGTCGATGACGAAGGCACGCCGACCCAGTGCACCACGCTGATCGAGAATGGCGTGCTCAAGGGCTACATGCAGGACAAGCTCAACGCCCGTCTGATGGGCGTGGCCGCTACCGGTAACGGTCGTCGTGAGTCTTACGCGCATCTGCCGATGCCGCGTATGACAAACACCTACATGCTGGCCGGCGAGAGCGACCCGGAAGAGATCATTCGTTCGGTGAAGAAGGGCATCTACTGCGCCAACCTCGGTGGTGGTCAGGTCGATATCACCAGCGGCAAGTTCGTGTTCTCCACCAGCGAGGCCTACCTGATCGAGGGCGGCAAAATTACCGCGCCGGTCAAGGGCGCGACTCTGATCGGCAATGGCCCGGAGGCGATGAGCAAAGTGTCGATGGTCGGTAACGACCTGGCTCTGGACAGTGGTGTCGGCACGTGCGGCAAGGACGGCCAGTCGGTACCGGTTGGCGTCGGTCAGCCGACGTTGAAGATCGATGCGATCACTGTCGGCGGCACAGGCGCCTGATGCTGGAGGCACTGCTCAGCTTCGTGTTCGAAGTGGTGCTGTACGGCAAGGGCTACTGGACGTTACGGCTGGTGTCCGCGGGGCGGATCCAGCCAAAGCGCTGGAATGACAGCCTGGTCGCGCTGGTCGGTTTACTGGCCACGTTGGCCTGGTGCGTGCCACTGCTGCTGTGGCTGACAAGCTCGAGGTGAGTACGTGGACGCATTCACCCCGAGCCGGTTTCAACGCAAGCCGCGCTGGATTTCGTCGAGCTCGCGGATGTACTTGAACACCTTGCGCGCAGCGGCTGGTGGTTTGTTGTGTGCCGCTTCGTGCTGGGCATGACGGATCAGCCCTCGGAGATGCTGGCGGTCGGCGTCTGGATAGAGCTCGACGAGGCTTTCCAGGGCGCTGTCGCCTTCACTGATCAGGCGGTCACGCCAGCGCTCGAGGGCATGGAAGCGTTCGTTGTATTCGCGGGTGGAACTGTCTACCTGGTCGAGCATGGCAAGGATCGCGTCGACATCCTGTTCACGCATCAGCTTGCCGATGAACTGGATATGACGTTTGCGCGCGGCGTTGGCGGTATGTTTCGGCGCTTCGGCGAGGGCGCGGCGCAGTGCATCGGTCAGCGGCATCTTGGCCAGCAGATCCGCTTTGAGCGTGGTCAATCGCTCGCCGAGCTCTTGCAGGGCATGCAGTTCGCGTTTGACCTGGGATTTGCTCTTCTCCAGGGAGAAGTCGTCGTAGGAATCAGACATGGGGTGGGTCCAGAGGGAAACGCTGCCATGATAGCAGTAACCGTGACTGCCGGCCTGTGGACGGGCAGTCGAGAGCGAGCCATTGGCGTTCGCGACAAGAGAATCGGGAGAGGTTATGAGTGAAGTAGAACGGATCGGGCCGCAGGCTTTGCCAGCGCTGCAGCAACAGGTCGAGGCGATTCTCGCCGAGGCTGCTCGTCAGGGCGCCAGCGCCTGTGAAGTGGCCGTTTCTGCTGGCCAGGGCCTGTCTACCACGGTGCGTCAGGGCGAGGTGGAAACCGTCGAGTTCAATCGCGACCAGGGCTTCGGCATTACCCTCTACGTGGGGCAGCGCAAGGGTTCGGCGAGTACCTCTGCGACGGGGGAGGCCGCCATTCGCGAGACGGTGGCGGCGGCGCTGGCCATTGCCAAGCATGCCAGCGAAGACGAGTGCGCGGGCCTGGCCGATGCTGCGCTGATGGCGCGCGAGTTGCCGGAGCTGGATCTCTATCACCCCTGGTCGATTACCCCGGAACAAGCCGTAGAACAGGCGCTGGCTTGTGAGGCGGCGGCATTCGCTGCTGATCAGCGGATCAAGAATGCCGATGGCACCAGCCTCAATACGCACCAGGGCTGCCGCATCTATGGCAACAGTCACGGTTTCATCGGTGGCTATGCCAGCACCCGTCACAGCCTGAGTTGCGTGATGATCGCCGAGGGCGAAGGGCAGATGCAGCGTGACTACTGGTATGACGTCAATCGCCAGGGCGAATTGCTGGCCGATGCTGCGGACATCGGCCAGCGCGCGGCGGTGCGTGCGGTCAGCCGTCTCGGCGCCCGCCCGGTACCGACCTGCGAGGTTCCGGTGCTGTTCGCCGCGGAGCTTGCCGGTGGGTTGTTCAGCCACCTGCTGGCGGCCATTTCCGGTGGCAACCTGTATCGCCATTCTTCCTTTCTCGAAGGTGCGCTCGGTCAGCGTCTGTTCCCTGAGTGGTTGAGCCTTGATGAGCGTCCGCATCTGCCGCGAGCCCTGGGTAGCGCAACTTTCGATGGCGACGGCCTGGCCACCTATGCCAAACCGTTCGTCGAGAAGGGTGAGCTGGTTTCTTACGTGCTCGGCACTTACTCCGGGCGCAAGCTGGGGCTGCCGAGCACGGCCAACTCCGGTGGTGTGCACAACCTGTTCGTGACCCATGGCGACGAAGACCAGCAGGCGCTGATACGCCGAATGGGCCGTGGACTGCTGGTGACCGAACTGATGGGGCAGGGGCTGAATCTGGTGACTGGCGATTATTCGCGAGGGGCGGCTGGCTTCTGGATCGAGAACGGTGAAATCCAGTTCCCGGTGCAGGAGGTGACCATCGCCGGCAACCTGCGCGACATGTTCCGCCAGATCGTCGCAGTCGGCCGTGATCTGGAACGTCGCGGCAACATCTGCACCGGCTCGGTACTGATCGAGAGGATGACTGTCGCCGGGAGCTGAGCCCCGCTGAAATCAGGCAAGCATGGCCGTTCGGATCATGCTTGCCTGTCATCCCCGGAGGCCGTGAGTCGCTCTCTGTGGGAAAGTCCACATAGATTCTGTATTGATTATTTTTCTCAAAAGAGAATAAATATCATTTCATGATCAGGTGGATGTCCATGTTCTATCCCTTCTTCACTCCTTGCGTGAACTGCTGGCGCTGGCAGGGCTTTCTCGTGCGCTGCGCACTGCGCCCCGATGAACCGCGCCTGCTCGAGTTCCACGAGTGGCACGCCCGGCAACTGGTGGATCGTGGCTTGCTGGATGCCTGGCGCGCCTCGCGCATCACGCTCGAATTGCTGCTCGATACAGCCTGTGACCCGGCCTTGCCCTGGCATTGGCGCGCCCTCTGCCTGGATCGCGCCTACCGACCTCTGCGAGTCATGCAGCAACAGGCACACGACCTTCCCCGTCAGCGCAGCCTGAACGTGCTGCTCAATCGCCTGGCGACGCTGCGCCTGGAACCCTCCCTCTCATTCAACGAACTGGCACAAGGACATCCCTATGAGTGACACCCGCATCGAACGCGACAGCATGGGCGAACTGGAGGTGCCGGACGCGGCGCTGTATGGCGCGCAGACTCAGCGAGCGGTCAACAATTTCCCGGTATCCGGGCAGCGCATGCCGGCGCCCTTCATCCGTGCGTTGATTCTGGCCAAAGCCGCTGCCGCCCGGGCCAACGTCGAACTGCAGCAGATCGAGCCGGCCATGGGCGATGCCATCGTCGTTGCCTGCCAGCAACTGCTCGACAGTGATTTCATGGCGCATTTCCCGGTCGACGTGTTCCAGACCGGCTCCGGTACCAGCTCCAACATGAACGCCAACGAGGTGATCGCCACGCTGGCCAGCCGCATTCTCGGTAGTCCGGTCAGCGCCAACGATCATGTCAATTGTGGGCAAAGCAGTAACGACATCATCCCTACTACCATCCATGCCAGTGCTGCCATCGAGTTGCATGAGCGGCTGCTGCCGGCGCTCGGTCATCTGCTCAAGGTGTTGTGCGAGAAATCGCTGGAGGTGCAGCCTTACGTCAAGACTGGCCGTACCCACCTGATGGATGCCATGCCGGTACGCATGAGCCAGGTGCTGGACGGTTGGGGGCAGCAGGTTCAGGCCAACATCGAGCACCTGCGTGCGCTACAGCCCAGCCTGCAGGCGCTGGCGCAGGGCGGTACCGCGGTGGGTACCGGGGTCAATGCCCATCCGCGTTTTGCCGAGCAGTTTTGCCGGGAGTTGAGTGGCCTGAGCGGCGTGCCGTTCACCTCCGGTAGCAACTTCTTCGCGCTGATCGGCTCGCAGGACACTGCCGTTGCGGTCTCCGGGCAGCTGAAGACCACCGCTGTGTCGCTGATGAAGATCGCCAACGACCTGCGCTGGATGAACTCGGGGCCTTTGGCGGGGCTGGCGGAGATCGAACTGGAAGCGCTGCAGCCTGGCTCGTCGATCATGCCGGGCAAGGTCAACCCGGTTATCCCCGAAGCGGCGGCCATGGTCGCTGCGCAGGTGATCGGCAACGACTCGACCATCGCCATCGCCGGGCAGTCCGGTAACTTCGAGCTGAACGTGATGCTGCCGCTGATCGCTGACAACCTGCTGTACAGCATGCAGTTGCTGACCAATGTCAGCCATCTACTGGCCGACCGCGCCATCGCCAGTTTCAAGGTCAACCAGCCCAAGCTCAAGGAAGCGCTGGAGCGCAACCCGATCCTGGTCACGGCGCTTAACCCGATCATCGGCTATCTCAAGGCCGCCGAGATCGCCAAGCAGGCCTATCGCGAAGGGCGGCCGATCATCGAGGTGGCACTGGAGCACACCGATCTGTCGCGGACGCAGCTTGAGCAACTGCTGAATCCGGAAAAACTCACCGAAGGCGGCCTCTGAGTCGTTTTCCCTTCAGTTCCGGTCATGTCGCTGGGGGCTTTGCCCATCTCGAACGCGCGATAGCAGGCGCTTTCGAGATTGGTTCGGCATGCCGCATGGCGTGGATCGGTTCCTATCAGGAGGTCTGTCATGGAGCACTGGAAAACCATCATCGAAACGGGCAATCGCTGTTTCTCCGAGGGCGATTGGGTACAGGCTCGCGAGCTTTATTTGCAGGCGTTGGCGGAGGCGCAGGTGATGTTCGGGCGCTGGGCCGATCACAACATGGCGGTTGCCGCTTTCGTCATTTCGCACCACAACCTGGCCGACCTGCATCTGACGCTGGGTCAGCCGGAGGAGGCTGCGGAGAACCTCTGTGCAAGCCATGAGCGCCTTCTGCAGACCCTGGCCGACATGCAGCAGCCGCAGGCCCTGCGTGAAATTGCCCTGCATCACAGCCGTCGCACCTACCTGGAGCTGTTGCAGTTCATCAGCGAGCACGGTGCCTTCCCGCGTACTGATCGTCTGCTTGGCGCTTCGCAGCGACATGCCTGGCAGCACCCTGCGAACAATCAGGCCAGCCATGGCCGCCACTATCACTGAAGGAGAGCGTTCATGCCTCATAGCCTGCCAGTACTGCCATACGCATACGATGCCCTGGAGCCGCACATCGATGCGCAGACCATGGAAATCCACTACAGCAAGCATCATCAAACGTATATCAACAACCTGAATGCAGCACTGGAGGGAACGCCCTACGCCGAGGTGCCGGTCGAGGAACTGCTCGGCCAGTTGAGTGCCTTGCCGCAGAGTCTGCATGCGGCCCTGATCAACCAGGGGGGAGGGCACGCCAACCACAGCCTGTTCTGGGCGGTGATGTCGCCCCGCGGTGGCGGGCTTCCAGAGGGTGAACTGGCGGCAGCAATCAATGCCGAACTAGGTGGGTTCGCGGCTTTCAAGGATTTGTTCACCAAGGCTGCACTGACCCGCTTCGGCAGCGGTTGGGCCTGGCTCAGCGTGACGCCGGAGAGGAAGCTGGTAGTGGAAAGCAGTGCCAATCAGGACAGCCCGCTGATGCATGGCAATACACCGATTCTCGGTCTCGACGTCTGGGAACATGCCTACTACCTGCGTTATCAGAACCGCCGGCCGGAATACATCGGTGCGTTCTTCAATGTCATCGAATGGCGTGAAGTGGCGCGCCGATATCGACAGGCCCTGAGCTGAACAGGCGGATTGTGAACAGGATGCGAACCTTGCTGACTTTCTTGCCCGACCTCCATGGCCGGGTTTTTCGCTATCTGCTCGGTGGCGCGATTCTGCTGTGTGGTGGCCTGTTGTTGCTCATCCAGGCGCTCGTCATGCTCGACCAGAACGCGCAGCCTGAACTGTTGCGGGCGCTGCGTGGTGGCCTGCTATGCGCAACCGGGACGGCACTCGGTGCCTTGCCGGTGTTGTTCATGGGCGAGTTGTCTGAGCGTTGGCGCGGCCGGCTGCTGGGCTTCGGCGGGGGCGTGATGCTTGCAGCGACAGTGTTTTCGCTGTTGGTACCCGCGCTCGAGGTCGCCGGCGAGCAGGGCTTCAGCCCCTGGAGCGCGGGCATACTCGCCAGTATGGGTGTGTTGCTGGGCGCTGCGGCGCTGCAGGGGCTGGGCCGACTGCTGGCGCAGCGACAGCGTCACGGCGAGTCTGATCGAGCGCAGGACGGTCTGGCTTCCGGGGTTTTGCTGTTCGTCATTGCCATCATGCTGCACAACGTGCCCGAAGGTATGGCCGTTGGCGTAGCGGCAGGAGCGGGACTGAGTGGCGCCGATGGTCTGGCTATCGGCATCGCCCTGCAGGACGTACCGGAGGGCCTGATCGTCGCCCTGGTGCTGGCCAGCGCGGGAATGGGGCGGGGCAAGGCTGTCCTGATCGGTGCTGCGTCAGGATTGGTGGAACCGGTGTTCGCCGTGCTCTGCGCCTGGCTGGTCGGTGTGTCGCACGTGCTGCTGCCATGGGGCTTGGCGCTGGCTGCCGGGGCCATGCTGTTCGCCGTGATCCACGAGATCATTCCCGAGGCTCATGCCAATGGACACCGCGCCGATGGCAGTCTGGCTGTGGCGGCCGGCTTTTGTCTGATGATGGTGCTGGATACGGCCTTGGCCTGATAAAGCCGATAAAGCGCTGGAAGCTAAAGGGCTACGAGCAGGTATGAACCGTAGGGTGGGCTTCAGCCCACCAAATTGGTGGCATTGTGGTGGTGCGACCTGGTGGGCTGAAGCCCACCCTACGCCTTAAAAGCGGGAAAGCCGATAGACGCCGCTGGCTAAAAAGCTTCCAGCGGCTTTATTCCCCTTCGTCGAAGTAGTTTTCGATCAGCCCGACCAGTGCGTTCATCGCTTCCTGCTCCTGGGCACCTTCGGTATGCAGGTGCACGGCAGTGCCTTTGCCGGCGGCGAGCATCATGACCGCCATGATGCTCTTGCCGTCCACCAGGCTTTCCGGGGAGCGGCCGATACGCACCTGGCATGGATAGGTGCTTGCAACGCCGACGAACTTGGCTGCCGCACGAGCATGCAGGCCGAGCTTGTTGATGATGGTGATTTCACGGGCTGGCATCGCGGCTGTGGTTCCTTAACTGAGGTCGCGGTGACGAACCTGGACGTTCTGCAATGACTGTTTCAGGGCTTCGCTCAGGCGGCTTGCCAGATAGACCGAGCGGTGATGGCCTCCCGTGCAGCCAATGGCGATAGTCACGTAGGCACGGTTGCTGGCAGCGAAACGCGGCAGCCACTTGTCCAGATAGGCGTAGATATCCTGGTACATCTCCTCCACTTCCGGCTGCGCGGCGAGGTAGTCGATGACCGGTTGATCGAGCCCGGAAAAATCCCGCAACTCGGGTTTCCAGTAGGGGTTGGGCAGGCAGCGGGCATCGAATACCAGGTCGGCGTCCACCGGCATGCCGCGTTTGAAGCCGAAAGATTCGACGAGAAAGGCAGTACCCGTCTGGGTCTGGCCGAGCAGGCGCAATTTCAACGTATCGCGCAACTGGTAGAGGTTCAGGCGGGTGGTGTCGATCTTCAGGTCGGCGCGATCGGTGATCGGAGCCAACAACTGGCTTTCGTAGGCGATGGCTTCGGCCAATGAGCGATTGTCATTGGTCAGCGGGTGGCGACGGCGGGTTTCCGAGAAGCGCTTGAGCAGAGTTTCGTCTTCGGCATCCAGGTACAGCACGTCGCAGCGGATGTTGCGTTTGCGTACTTCATCGAGCAGCTCGGGGAAGCGGCGCAACTGACTCAGCAGGTTGCGGGCATCGATGGAGACCGCTACCTGCGGCAGCAGCATGTCGCTGTGCGGGAGAAAACGTTCAGCCAGATCCGGCAGCAGCCCGGCCGGCAGGTTGTCGATGCAGTAAAAGCCATTGTCCTCGAGCACATCGAGGGCGGTGCTCTTGCCCGAGCCGGAGCGACCGCTGACGATGATCAGGCGCATGCTCATTGACCGTTCTGAATCTCGACTATCAGCCGGTAGAGCTCTTCCCCGCTCGCTGCCTGGCGCAGGCGTTCACAGACCTGCTGGCTTTCGAGCATGCCGGCGATCTGGCGTAGCAGTTCGAGGTGAGCGTCGGTTGCCGCCTGCGGTACCAGCAGGACGAACAGCAGGTCGACCGGTGCGCCGTCGATGGCGTCGAAGTCCACGGCCGCTTCCAGGTGCAGCACCGCGCTGATCGGTGCGCTGCATCCTTCCAGGCGACAATGGGGAATGGCGATGCCGTTGCCGAAGCCAGTGGAGCCAAGCTTTTCGCGGGCAATCAGGCTTTCGAAGATATCCTGGGCATCCAGGTCTGACAGGTCGCGCGCGATCAGGTTGGCGATCTGTTCGAGCACGCGCTTTTTGCTGCCGCCCGGCGCGTTCACCAAGGAACGGCCGGGGGTCAGGATGTTTTCAAGTCGGATCATGAAGGATGGATGTTAGCGGGCTGTGGCGCCTTGCAGGCGATCGAGCTGCTTTTCCTTGTGCTTGATGAGTTGGCGGTCGAGCTTATCGGCCAGCAGGTCGATAGCTGCATACATGTCCGAGTGCTCGGCGTTGGCGACGACTTCACCGCCAGCGATGTGCAGGGTGGCTTCGATCTTTTGCTTGAGCTTTTCGACCTCCATGGTCACCTGAACATTGGTGATCTTGTCGAAGTGACGTTCCAGTCGGCCGAGTTTCTCGCCGATATAGTCACGCAGGGCGTCGGTCACATCCAGCTGATGTCCACTGATGTTGACTTGCATACCGCTTTCTCCTTGTTGCCTTGTGTAAGAGACGGATTCCATGAGAATCCGCCACCGGAACACGTTGGCTTGGAGGCAGCTCGCCTCCTTGGCCTACATCAGTCGCTTGCGTTCGCTGGAGGGCGCTATACCGAGGGATTCACGGTACTTGGCAACCGTCCTACGGGCGACTTGGATGCCTTGTGCCTCCAGTAAACCAGCGATCTTGCTGTCGCTCAACGGCTTTTTCGCGTTTTCTGCTGCAACCAGTTTTTTGATGATCGCGCGGATCGCGGTGGACGAGCATTCACCGCCTTCGGAGGTGCTGACGTGGCTGGAGAAGAAATATTTCAGCTCGTAAATACCACGCGGGGTATGCATGAATTTCTGCGTGGTAACGCGTGAAATGGTCGACTCGTGCATGCCTACCGCTTCGGCGATGTCATGCAGTACCAGCGGTTTCATCGCCTCGTCGCCGTAGTCGAGGAAGCCGCGCTGGTGCTCGACGATCTGCGTGGCGACCTTCATCAGCGTTTCGTTGCGGCTCTGCAGGCTCTTGATGAACCAGCGTGCTTCCTGCAGCTGGTTGCGCATGAAGGTGTTGTCGGCGCTGGAGTCGGCGCGTTTGACGAAGCCGGCATACTGCGGGTTGACGCGCAGGCGTGGCATGGCTTCCTGATTCAGCTCAACCAGCCAACGGTCGTTGTGCTTGCGCACGATGACGTCCGGCACGACGTATTCCGGTTCGCTGGATTCGATCTGCGAACCCGGGCGTGGGTTGAGGCGCTGGATCAGGTCGATGACCTGCTTGAGCTCGTCTTCCTTGAGCTTCATGCGCCGCAGCAACTGGGCATAGTCACGGCTGCCGAGCACTTCCAGGTAGTCGCTGACCACGCGCTGGGTTTCGTTCAGCCACGGGGTGTTGGCAGGCAACTGGCGCAGTTGCAGCAGCAGGCACTCGCGCAGGTCGCGGGCACCGATGCCCGCTGGCTCGAACTGCTGGATGCGGTGCAGCACCACTTCCACTTCGTCGAGTTCGATATCCAGTTCGGGGTCGAAGGATTCGGTGACTTCCTCGAGGGTTTCCTCCAGATAGCCATCGTTGTTGATGCAGTCGATCAGGGTGGCAGCGATCAGCCGATCCTTGTCCGACATGGGCGCCAGGTTGAGTTGCCAGAGCAGGTGGCTCTGCAGGCTTTCACCGCTGGATGTGCGGGTGGTGAAATCCCACTCGTCGTCGTCATTGCTCGGCAGGCTGCTGGCGCTGGTCTGGTAGACGTCTTCCCAGGCCGTATCGACCGGCAACTCATTGGGAATGCGCTCGCCCCATTCGCCTTCTTCCAGGTTATCCACTGTCGGAGTGGTTTCCTGGTAGCTCTCTTCTTTGCTCTGAGGGCTGGGTGTGGCACTTTCGGCGCCATCGGCCATCGGGTCGCTGTTGTCGAAATCGTCGCCGTCTTCCTGGCGCTCGAGCATGGGGTTGGACTCCAACGCCTCCTGGATTTCCTGCTGCAGATCCAGGGTGGACAGTTGGAGGAGGCGGATAGCCTGTTGCAGCTGAGGGGTCATCGTCAGCTGCTGGCCCATCTTGAGGACTAGCGATGGTTTCATTGCAGACCTTAATTTACCGGCGAGTTACGCCTTCCACATCAGGGCACCGAAGCGCCGCCAGGAAGCAAATTATATGCCTGATGTTGTCGATTTTGCCTAGGGGTTGCCATATTTCTGTAGTGAAATATCCGCAGGCCTACAGGCGGAACTCGTGCCCCAGGTAAACCTCTTTCACCGTCTGGTTGGCGAGGATGGTCTCGGCATCGCCTTCGGCGATCAGCTGACCGTCGTTGACGATGTAAGCCGTTTCGCAGATATCCAGGGTTTCGCGCACATTGTGATCGGTGATCAGGATGCCGATGCCCTTGGTCTTGAGGTGATGGATGATCTGCTTGATGTCGCCCACGGAGATCGGGTCGACACCTGCGAAGGGTTCGTCGAGCAGGATGAACTTGGGGTTGGTCGCCAGGGCGCGGGCGATTTCCACGCGGCGGCGTTCACCGCCGGACAGGCTCATGCCGAGGCTATCGGCAATGTGGTGGATGTGGAATTCCTGCAGCAGGCTTTCCAACTCCGCCTGCCGGCCGGCGCGATCAAGATCCTTGCGCGTCTCGAGAATGGCCATGATGTTGTCGGCCACCGAGAGCTTGCGGAAGATCGAGGCTTCCTGAGGCAGATAACCGATACCGGCACGAGCGCGGCCATGCATCGGTTGATGGCTGACGTCGAGGTCGTCGATCAGCACGCGGCCCTGATCGGCGCGCACCAGGCCGACGATCATGTAGAAGCATGTGGTCTTGCCGGCGCCGTTGGGGCCGAGCAGACCGACAATCTGGCCGCTTTCGATGCTCAGGCTGACGTCACGCACGACCTGGCGGCTTTTGTAGCTTTTAGCCAGGTGTTGGGCTTTGAGTATGGCCATTACTGCTGCTGATCCGCGGGTTTGTTCTTCGGTTGGATGACCATGTCGATACGCGGGCGTGGCGTAGCGACATTGGTGCCGGTGGCGCGACCCGCGTTGACGATCTGGCGGCGGGTGTCGTAGACGATTTTCTCGCCTTCGAAGGTATTGCCTTCCTGGATCACCTTGGCCTGGTCGATCAGCACGATGCGCTCGTTGCTGGCGAAGTACTGGATGGTACGGCCATAGGCCTTGACGATGTCCTTGTCCACGGCTGGCTTCTGCTCGTAGTAGGCGAGATTGCCCACCGAGGTGAAGACGTCGATATCACCGCTGTTGGTCTGGGTGATGGTCACGGTATCGCCGGTGATCTTCAGGGTGCCCTGAGTGATGATCACGTCGCCGCGATAGACCGCTACACCTTGCTTGTCATCCAGTTCGGCGCTGTCGGCCTGGATGCGGATCGGCTGGTCGCGATCCGATGGCAGAGCCCAGGCAGCCGCGCTTCCCAATGCGGCGCCGAGGCTGAGAATCAGGGGGAGGGTATTAACGAACCTCATGCTGGCCTCTTACGTTGGACGGCAGGATCATCCGGCCGTCATTCAAGTACGCTTTCATTCCTTGTGCCGTGGTCACCCCGTTGGCGGCCTCGATTCTAACGGCTTGCTCGGTCTGCGCATATTCCTTGTCAGGAATCACGGTCATGCGACTGCTGGTGATGATCGTCGGGCGGCCCTTGGCATCGGTGCGAGCGATGCGCACGTCGTCGATCAGTTCCACCTCGACGCCGCCAGGCGAAACTTCGGCATGCTGGCTGGTGACCTTCCAGGGCAGCTCGGTGCCGCGGTACAGATCCAGTTTGGGCATGTCGACCAGGGTAATGTCGGTACTCTTGATGTGTTCGAGCTTGTCGGCGGTCATGCGGTAGTGCAACTTGCCGTCATCCTGGAACTGCACGGTATGCGCATTGAGAATGTAGAAGTCCACGGTGTGCTCGTCACCTGTTTGCTGGGTCTGGCGAGTGCTGTCTGGTGCGATGTTCCAGTAGCCGAGCGCCGCCACGGCGCCAGCGATCAGAGCGAAGATCAGGGTGTTGAGGGCTTTACGCAGCATGCTGTGCTCTACAGGTAGGCGGCTTGTGCCGCATCCAGCGTGCCCTGGGCACGCATGATCAGTTCGCAGAATTCCCGTGCCGCACCATCACCGCCGCGCGCCTGGGTCACGCCATGGGCATGCTGACGGACGAAACTGTCGGCGCTGGCCACGGCCATGCCCAATCCGACCCGACGAATCACTGGAAGATCCGGCAGGTCGTCGCCTAGATAGGCGACCTGCTCATAGCTTAGGCCGAGTTCGGCAAGCAGGTCGTCGAGAGCGACGAGCTTGTCTTCGCGGCCCTGGAACAGGTGCTGGATACCGAGGTTGTTGGCACGGCGCTCGACCACAGGCGTCTTGCGGCCGCTGATGATGGCGGTACGCACGCCCGAGCCGATCAGCATCTTGATGCCATGGCCGTCGAGGGTGTTGAACGTCTTGAATTCGCTGCCGTCTTCGAGAAAGTACAGGCGACCGTCGGTGAGTACGCCATCGACGTCGAAGATCGCCAGTTTGATAGCGCGGGCGCGTTGCAGAAGGTCGTTCATCACATTACCCCAGCACGCAGCAGATCGCCGAGGTTGAAGGCGCCGACGGGGTAATCGTTGGCGTCGACCACCACCAGCGCGCTGATCTTGTTGTCTTCCATGATCTTCAAGGCCTCGGCGGCGAGCATTTCGGCGTGAACGGTCTTGCCATGTGGGGTCATCACTTCGTCGATCTGTGCATGGCGCACATCGATACCCTTGTCCAGTGCGCGGCGCAGGTCGCCGTCGGTGAATATCCCGGCCAGGTGGCCGTCGCTTTCTATGACGGTGGTCATGCCCAGGCCCTTCTGGGTCATCTCCAGCAATGCGTCCCGCAGGCTGGTTCCGCGTTTGACCTGGGGCAGGCTTTCACCACTGTGCATGACGTTCTCTACCTTGAGCAGCAAGCGACGGCCTAGCGCTCCGCCAGGGTGAGAGAAGGCGAAGTCTTCAGCGGTGAAGCCGCGGGCTTCCAGCAGGGCAATGGCCAGGGCATCGCCGAGAACCAGGCTGGCGGTCGTCGAGGACGTCGGGGCCAGGTTCAGCGGGCAGGCTTCCTCGGAGACGCGAGCGTCAAGGTTGACCTCGGCGGCCTTGGCCAGTGTCGACTCGGGATTACCAGTCATGCTGATCAGGCGGATTCCCTGACGCTTGATCAGCGGCAGCAGGGTGACGATTTCGGCGGTCGTGCCGGAATTGGACAGGGCTAGGACAATGTCATCCTTGGTGATCATGCCCATGTCGCCATGACTGGCCTCGGCGGGATGAACGAAAAAGGCCGTGGTGCCGGTGCTGGCCAGCGTTGCGGCGATCTTGTTGCCGATATGGCCCGACTTGCCCATGCCGACCACGACCACGCGCCCCTTGCAGCTCAGGATCAACTCACATGCCTTGACGAAGTCCGCGCTGATACGAGGCAAAAGCTCCTGTACCGCTTCGATTTCGAGGCGGATGGTGCGTTGGGCGGAGGCAATCAGGTCGCGAGTCTGGTTCATTGAACTGAGCTGTTAGGCGAAAAAAGACGAGGATTATAACGAGAAAAGACGGCAGTGCTCACCTTTGCTGAGTCGCCATAATGGCGAAGCTGTCGCAAGTCTGAACGCTGCGGTGGGCTGCTATTGGGCGCTATGTCCAGCAAATGCTATAGTCCGCGGCCATTTCGGCCCCTCTGACAGCTGCGTGTCCTCGCTTGTGGAGGCGGCGTCTGCCAGGAAGGCCTGATTTTCAAGGAGTTCAGATGAGCGCCGAGCACGAGTACGCGATCGAGTTGCAGGGCGTCAGCTTTCAGCGTGGCACGCGGGCGATCTTCGACAAGGTCGACATCCGCATTCCACGCGGCAAGGTGACCGGCATCATGGGGCCTTCCGGCTGCGGTAAGACCACCTTGCTGCGCCTGATCGCTGCCGAATTGCGGCCTTCGCAGGGCAACGTTCTGGTCAATGGTGTCAGCCTGCCGCAATTGTCACGCGACGGCCTGTTCGACATGCGCAAGCAGATGGGGGTGTTGTTCCAGAGTGGTGCGTTGTTCACCGATCTCGATGTGTTCGAGAACGTCGCCTTTCCCTTGCGCGTACACACTCAACTGCCTGAGGAAATGATTCGTGACATTGTCCTGCTCAAACTGCAGGCGGTGGGCTTGCGCGGCGCCATCGAGCTGATGCCCGATGAGTTGTCCGGCGGCATGAAGCGCCGCGTGGCATTGGCGCGAGCGATTGCCCTGGATCCGCAGATTCTGCTCTATGACGAGCCGTTCGTCGGCCAGGATCCGATTGCCATGGGGGTTCTGGTGCGGCTGATTCGCCTGCTCAACGACGCGTTGGGTATCACCAGTGTGGTGGTGTCCCATGACTTGGCGGAAACCGCCAGCATTGCTGACTACATCTATGTCGTCGGTGATGCGCAGGTGTTGGGGCAAGGTACGCCTGCCGAGTTGATGGAGTCAGATAACCCGCGCATTCGCCAGTTCATGAAAGGCATACCGGATGGCCCGGTGCCATTCCATTTTCCAGCGCCGAACTATCGCGAAGATCTGTTGGGGAGAGGTTGATGCGCAGAATTTCACCGCTCGAACGGCTGCGTCTGTTCGGTCGTGCGGGTATCGATGTGGTGGCGACGCTGGGGCGCTCGGTGCTGTTTCTCGTGGGCGCGCTGTTCGGGCGCAGTCGCGCTGGCAAGCCGCTGCAACTGCTGATCAAGCAGTTGTTCGCCGTCGGGGTCATGTCGCTGGCGATCATCGTCGTTTCCGGCATCTTCATCGGCATGGTGTTGGCGCTGCAGGGTTACAACATCCTGGTCAGTTACGGTTCCGAGCAGGCGGTCGGGCAGATGGTCGCCCTGACTCTGTTGCGTGAGCTGGGGCCGGTCGTCACCGCGCTGCTGTTCGCTGGGCGTGCCGGTTCGGCGCTGACTGCCGAGATCGGCAACATGAAATCCACCGAGCAACTCTCGAGCCTGGAAATGATCGGTGTCGACCCGCTCAAATACATCGTCGCGCCCCGCTTGTGGGCGGGTTTCATCTCGATGCCGCTGCTGTCGATGATCTTCTGCGTGGTCGGCATCTGGGGTGGTGCCATGGTCGCGGTGGACTGGCTAGGTGTCTACGAGGGCTCGTTCTGGGCCAATATGCAGAACAGTGTTTCCTTCTATGACGATGTGCTCAATGGCGTGATCAAGAGCATCGTCTTCGCTTTCGTGGTGACCTGGATCGCCGTGTTCCAGGGCTATGACTGCGAACCCACGTCCGAGGGTATCAGTCGTGCGACCACGCGTACCGTGGTGTATGCCTCGCTGGCCGTGCTCGGCCTGGATTTCATTCTGACCGCTTTGATGTTTGGAGATTTCTGATGCAAAACCGCACGCTGGAGATTGGTGTCGGCCTGTTTCTCATGGCCGGAGTACTGGCCCTGCTGCTGCTGGCCCTGCGCGTCAGTGGCCTGAGCGTTGGCAGCGCCGGTGACACGTATAAGGTCTACGCCTATTTCGACAACATCGCCGGGCTGACCGTGCGCTCCAAGGTGACCATGGCCGGGGTGACGATTGGCAAGGTCACTGCCATCGATCTGGATCGTGACAGTTACATGGGGCGGGTGACCCTGGAGCTCGATGGTAGCGTCAATAACCTGCCTGACGATTCCACTGCGTCGATTCTGACCGCAGGTCTGCTCGGCGAAAAATACATCGGCATCAGCGTTGGTGGTGACGAGGAGGTGCTCAAGGATGGCGGCACCATCCACGACACGCAGTCCTCGCTGGTGCTGGAAGACCTGATTGGCAAATTCCTGCTCAATTCGGTCAATAAAGATGAAGCCAATTGATGAGGGCTCCTGATATGTTCAAAACCGTGCGTAATTCCCTGCTGGCGCTCCTGGCTGCCATGCCATTGCTGGCCCTGGCGGCACCGAGTGCGCATGAGGTGGTGCAGCAGACCACCGACACCCTGCTGGCTGACCTCAAGGCCAACAAGGATCGCTACCGCAGCGATCCGAACGCTTTCTACCAGTCGCTCAATGACATTCTCGGCCCGGTGGTCGATGTCGACGGTATTTCCCGTGGCGTGATGACCGTGCGCTACTCGCGCCAGGCATCGCCGGAGCAGATGAGCCGCTTTCAGGAGAACTTCAAACGCAGCCTGATGCAGTTCTACGGTAACGCCCTGCTCGAGTACAACAACCAGGACATTCGCGTGCTGCCGGGCAGCGGCAAGGCGGAGGGCGATCGTACTTCGGTCGGCATGGAGATTCGTGACGGCAAGGGCGCCGTCTATCCGCTGTCCTACACCATGGTGTCGATCGATGGCACCTGGAAGCTGCGTAACGTGGTGATCAACGGCATCAACATTGGCAAGCTGTTCCGTGACCAGTTCGCCCAGTCGATGCAGAACAACCGCAACGACCTGGACAAGGTCATCGACACCTGGGCCGATACCGTGGCCAGGGCACGTCAGGCTCGGGGCGAGTCGTGAGCCAGGCGAGCATCACCGAGCGCGCACCGGGGCAATTGCAGCTCGCAGGCGTGCTGGACTACAGCACCGGCCCGTTGTTGCGTGAAAAGGGGGCGCGGCTGATTGCCGCCAGCCCTGTGGCGCGTCTGGCGCTGGACTGCAGTGCTGTGGAGAAGTCCAGCAGCGTTGGTCTGGCGTTGCTGCTGGCGTTCACGCGTGATGCGCGCAAGGCCGGGCGTGAACTGTCGATCAGCGCGCTGCCCGAAGACATGCGCCAGATCGCTCAGGTCAGTGGGCTACTAGACGTGTTGCCACTGGAAGATCGTGGAGAGTAGGGCGTACTCGCGCAGCAGTACGCCGCAGGTGTTCCAATGAGGCGTAGCGGGGGCGACCCCGGCATGGCGAGGTGCGCTGTTCGCCTCGCTCCTGAGTCTGCCCTAACGTCGATTTTTTCTGGCGTTCCGTCAGCGCCGCTATGTGCGGGGTTCGCAGGCGAGGGGCTTTTTTGTATGATGGCCGACCCGCGGGCTCAGGTGCCCGAATGCGTCAGTCGAGGTCGAGCATGCAGGCTGCAGAAGTAAAAAGCCTCCTAGAGGAAAAACTCCCGAATACCCAGGTCGAAGTGGAAGGCGAAGGCTGTAACTTCCAGCTCAACCTGATCAGCGACGAGTTGGCCGCTCTCAGCCCGGTCAAACGTCAGCAACAGATCTATGCCCACCTCAATGCCTGGATCGCCGATGGCAGCATCCACGCCGTGACCATGAAATTCTTCAGCCAGGCCGACTGGGCCGTGCGTTCCTGAGCCTGCGGGCAACGAGACTCCTATGGATAAACTGATCATTACCGGTGGCGCTCGCCTCGATGGCGAAATCCGCATTTCCGGGGCGAAGAACTCTGCCCTGCCGATTCTTGCCGCGACCCTGCTGGGCGATGCGCCTGTCACCATCTGCAACCTGCCGCACCTGCATGACATCACCACCATGATCGAGCTGTTCGGTCGCATGGGTATCGAGCCGGTGATCGACGAGAAGCTGGCGGTGGAAGTCGATGCGCGTGCGATCAAGACCCTGGTCGCGCCTTACGAGCTGGTCAAGACCATGCGCGCTTCGATCCTGGTGCTCGGCCCGATGGTCGCTCGCTTCGGTGAAGCCGAAGTGGCGCTGCCTGGCGGTTGTGCCATCGGTTCGCGTCCGGTCGACCTGCATATCCGTGGCCTTGAAGCCATGGGCGCGATCATCGATGTCGAAGGCGGCTACATCAAGGCCAAGGCACCGGAAGGCGGCCTGCGCGGCGCGCATTTCTTCTTCGACGTGGTCAGTGTGACCGGCACCGAGAACATCATGATGGCCGCGGCCCTGGCCAAGGGGCGCTCCGTTCTGGAGAACGCCGCGCGCGAGCCCGAGGTCGTCGACCTGGCCAACTGCCTGATCGCCATGGGGGCGAAGATCCAGGGCGCCGGTACCGACACCATCATCATCGATGGCGTCGAGCGTCTGCACGGTGCTCGCTTCAACGTCATGCCGGATCGTATCGAGACCGGTACCTACCTGGTTGCCGCTGCCGTCACCGGTGGTCGGGTCAAGTTGAAGGACGTCGACCCGAGCACATTGGAAGCCGTTCTGGTCAAGCTCCAAGAAGCGGGTGCTGAAATCACCACCGGCCCCGACTGGATCGAGCTGGACATGAAGGGCAAACGCCCCAAGGCCGTGAACCTGCGTACCGCTCCCTATCCGGCATTCCCTACCGACATGCAGGCGCAGTTCATCGCGCTGAACGCCATTGCCGAAGGCACTGGCACCATCATCGAAACCGTTTTCGAAAACCGTTTCATGCATGTCTATGAGATGCTGCGCATGGGCGCCAACATCCTGGTCGAGGGCAACACTGCCATCGTTACCGGGGTGGAGAAGCTCAAGGGTGCTCCGGTCATGGCGACCGATCTGCGCGCCTCCGCCAGCCTGGTGCTGGCTGCCCTGGTGGCGGATGGCGATACGCTGATCGACCGCATTTACCACATCGACCGTGGTTACGAGTGCATCGAGGAAAAACTGCAATTGCTGGGTGCCAAGATCCGTCGCGTTCCGGGTTAAGCCCTCATCGCCGTATGGCCGCTCCTGAGTCGGGGCGGCCGCTTCCGTTCAAGGAACCGTTTCATGCTGACCATCGCCCTGTCCAAAGGCCGTATTCTCGATGACACCCTGCCGCTGTTGGCCGCGGCCGGTATCGAGCCGACCGAAAATCCGGACAAGAGCCGCAAGCTGATCATCCCCACCACGCAGGATGACGTTCGCCTGCTGATCGTGCGCGCCACCGATGTGCCGACCTATGTCGAGCATGGCGCTGCCGACCTCGGTGTGGCTGGCAAGGACGTGCTGATGGAGTACGGCGGTCAGGGAATCTACGAGCCGCTGGATCTGCAGATCGCCAAGTGCAAGCTGATGACTGCCGGCAAGGTCGGTGCGCCGGAGCCGAAAGGGCGTCTGCGCGTGGCCACCAAGTTCGTCAACGTTGCCAAGCGCTACTATGCCGAGCAGGGCCGCCAGGTCGACATCATCAAGCTGTACGGCTCGATGGAGCTGGCGCCGCTGGTGGGGCTGGCAGACAAGATCATCGACGTGGTCGATACCGGTAACACCCTGCGTGCCAACGGTCTCGAACCGCAGGAAATGATCGCTACGATCAGCTCACGGCTGATCGTCAACAAGGCGTCGATGAAGATGCAGCACGCGCGTATCCAGGCGCTGATCGAAACCCTGCGTGGCGCCGTCGAGGCGCGACATTCGCACTGATACCTTTCGCGCGGCGAAATGTCGCGCGCGCCTATCCGTGTCATAGCCAAATTCTCAGGTGCCCGCACGGTGGGCTTGCTACTCTAGCGGCGCCTGAGATTTGCCATTACACGAGGCTTTGCCATGACCGCTCCCATTGCTGTTCGCCGACTCAACGCCGCTGACCAGGACTTCGCCCGACACCTGGATCATCTGCTGAGCTGGGAGAGTGTGTCCGACGATGGCGTCAACCAGCGTGTACTGGAAATCATCCAGGCCGTGCGTGAGCGTGGCGACGCTGCGCTGGTCGAATACACCCAGCGTTTCGATGCTCTCGAAGTCGCCAGCATGGCCGACCTGATCCTGCCGCGTGAGCGTCTGGAGCTGGCCCTGACCCGCATCAGTGTCGAGCAGCGCCAGGCGCTTGAAGTGGCAGCCGAGCGCGTGCGCAGCTACCACGAAAAGCAGAAACAGGATTCCTGGCGCTACACCGAAGCCGACGGCACCGTGCTGGGCCAGAAAGTCACCCCGCTGGATCGTGCCGGTCTTTATGTGCCGGGTGGCAAGGCCTCCTATCCGTCGTCGGTGCTGATGAATGCCATTCCAGCCAAGGTCGCCGGCGTGCCCGAGGTGGTGATGGTGGTGCCGACTCCGCGCGGTGAGATCAACGAAATCGTCCTCGCCGCCGCCGCGATTGCCGGTGTCGATCGCGTCTTCACCATCGGTGGCGCTCAAGCCGTGGCCGCGCTGGCCTATGGCACCGAGAGCGTGCCGCCGGTGGACAAGATCGTCGGTCCGGGCAACATCTATGTCGCTACCGCCAAGCGCCACGTGTTCGGCAAGGTCGGCATCGACATGATCGCCGGGCCTTCCGAGATTCTTGTGGTCTGCGACGGCCAGACCGATCCGGACTGGATTGCCATGGATCTGTTCTCCCAGGCCGAGCACGACGAGGACGCTCAGTCGATCCTGGTCAGCCCGGATGCCGACTTTCTCGACCGCGTCGCCGAAAGCATCGCCAAGCTGCTGCCGACCATGGAGCGTGCCGAGATCATTCGCACTTCGCTGGAGGGCCGTGGCGCGCTGATCCAGGTGGCCGACATGGCGCAGGCCATTGAAGTGGCCAACCGTATCGCACCGGAACACCTGGAGTTGTCGGTGGCCGATCCGGAAGCCTGGCTGCCGCAGATTCGCCACGCCGGCGCGATCTTCATGGGCCGTTACACCGCAGAGGCGCTGGGCGACTATGTGGCCGGCCCGAACCACGTGCTGCCGACCTCCGGCACCGCGCGTTTTTCCTCGCCGCTGGGTGTTTATGACTTCCAGAAGCGCTCGTCGATCATCTTCTGCTCGCCGGATGGCGCGTCGGAGCTGGGCAAGAGCGCTTCGGTGCTGGCCCGTGGCGAGTCGCTGACTGCGCATGCGCGCAGCGCCGAGTACCGTATCAAGTGACCCGGGTGCGCGCTGCGCACCTCATGATTCCCCTGTATTCGAGGAGAGAAGGGCAGATGAGCAAATTCTGGAGCCCCTTCGTCAAAGACCTGGTGCCTTATGTGCCGGGTGAGCAGCCCAAACTGAGCAAGTTGGTCAAGCTCAACACCAATGAGAACCCCTATGGCCCGTCGCCGAAGGCCATCGCGGCCATGCAGGCCGAGCTGAGCGATAACCTGCGTCTGTACCCTGATCCCAATAGCGACCGCCTGAAGCAGGCGGTGGCCGACTATTACGGTGTACAGACCAGCCAGGTATTCGTCGGCAATGGCTCCGACGAGGTGCTGGCGCACGCTTTCCATGGTCTGTTCCAGCACGGCAAGCCGCTGCTGTTTCCGGATGTCACCTACAGCTTCTACCCGGTTTATTGCGGGCTTTACGGCATCGACTACGAGGCGCTGCCGCTGGATGACGCCTTCCAGATTCGTGTCGGGGATTACGCGCGTCCGAATGCCGGCATCATCTTCCCCAACCCCAATGCGCCGACCGGCTGCCTGTTGCCGCTCGATGCCGTCGAGCGCCTGCTGCAGGGTAGCCCGGACTCCGTGGTGCTGGTGGATGAAGCCTACATCGACTTTGGCGGCCAGACGGCCATCAGCCTGGTCGACAAGTACCCGAACCTGCTGGTCACCCAGACCCTGTCCAAGTCGCGTTCGCTGGCTGGTCTGCGTGTTGGCATCGCGGTCGGCCATCCGGATCTGATCGAGGCGCTGGAGCGGATCAAGAACAGCTTCAACTCCTATCCACTCGACCGCATGGCCATCGTTGGCGCGGCTGCAGCGTTCGAGGATCGTGATTACTTCGAGAAGACCTGCAAGCAGGTGATCGACAGTCGCGAGGCGGTGGTTGCCGGTTTGCAGGCTCTGGGGTTCGAGGTGCTGCCCTCGGCGGCGAATTTCGTCTTCGCTCGTCATCCGGGCAAGGATGCGGCCACGCTGGCGGCGGGCTTGCGCGAGCAGGGCGTGATCGTGCGCCACTTCAAGCAGCAGCGCATCGCCCAGTTCCTGCGTATCACCATTGGTACGCCGGAGCAGAATCAGGCGCTACTGGATGCATTGCAGGGGCTCTGACGCCCCCGACTGTTAGCTGCAGAACACGAAAAAGCCGGCGTGATGCCGGCTTTTTCGTTGCGTAGAACTCAGTTGTCGTTGACTGGCGGGCGGATGCCGATTTCGGCGGTCAGCTGCAGTTGCTTGCCATTGCGCAGCACTTCGATGCGAATCTTGTCGCCTGGCTTGGTGCGTGCCACCTGGTTCATCGAGCGGCGACCATCACTGGCGGGTTCACCGTCGATGCTGAGGATCAGGTCGCCCGGTTGCAGCCCTGCGCGCTGTGCAGGGCCGTCGCGGTAAACGCCGGCGACGACGATGCCTGGGCGGCCATCGAGGCCGAAGGATTCGGCCAGTTCGGGCGTCAGCGGTTGTACTTCGACGCCCAGGTAGCCGCGGATCACCTGGCCGTGCTCGATGATCGCCTGCATCACTTCCATCGCCAGTTTGACCGGGATGGCGAAGCCGATGCCCTGAGAACCGCCGGACTTGGAGAAGATCGCGGTATTGATCCCCACCAGGTTGCCGTGGGCATCGACCAACGCCCCGCCGGAGTTGCCGGGGTTGATCGCGGCGTCGGTCTGGATGAAGTCTTCGTAGGTATTGAGGCCCAACTGGTTGCGCCCGGTAGCGCTGATGATGCCCATGGTCACGGTCTGGCCGACGCCGAAGGGGTTGCCGATCGCCAGGGTGACGTCACCGATGCGGATGCTGTCGGAGCGACCCAGGGTGATTGCCTGCAGATTCGGCAGGTCGATCTTCAGCACCGCCAGATCGGTCTCCGGGTCGTTGCCGATCACTCGTGCCAGGGTTTCGCGGCCGTCCTTCAGTGCCACGACGATCTGGTCGGCGCCGCTGACCACGTGGTTGTTGGTCAGCAGGTAGCCTTCACGGCTCATCAGCACCGCCGAGCCGAGGCTCGATTCCATACGCTGCTGGCGGGGCAGGTTGTCGCCGAAGAAGCGACGGAAGGTCGGGTCTTCGAACAGAGGGTGGGCGGGTTTGCTCACCAGCTTGGTGGTGTACAGGTTGGCGACGGCTGGCGACGCGGTGTCCACGGCCTCGGCATAGGACACTGGGCCTTCCTGCAAGCGACTGTAGACGGGGGCCTGCACCAGTTGCACTTCCTGCCGTGGCAGACCGACCCATTCGGGATATTGCTGAATCAGCAACAGGGCCAGCAGCACGCCGACCAGCAAGGGCCAACCGAGAAAACGCAGTGCCTGGGGCATCGAGACAATCCTGAGGGTTGCTAGGGCCAAAGGTGACCCTTAAGGTGGCGCATTATAGTGAGGTGCTCGCCAATAAGGCAGCGGCCCGCAACAGCTTGAGAGGAATCTTCATGGCCATTGCCCTGACCACATTAGTGGGAGAAGCTGACGCTTTTCTGAACGCGTCGCGCATCAGTGATTACTGCCCGAATGGGCTGCAGGTCGAAGGCCGTCCACAGGTGAGTCGGATCGTCAGCGGTGTCACGGCGAGCCAGGAACTGATCGAAGCAGCCATCGAGGCCGAAGCCGATGTTCTGCTGGTTCATCACGGCTATTTCTGGAAGGGGGAGAACCCTTGCGTTACCGGTATGAAGCAGCGTCGGCTCAAGGCGTTGCTGGCCAATGAGATCAGTCTGCTGGCCTATCACCTGCCGCTGGACGTGCATCCCGAGGTGGGCAACAACGTGCAGCTGGCGCGTCAGCTCGGTATCGTCGTCGAAGGCCCGCTGGAGCCGGAGAATCCACGTACCGTGGGCTTGGTGGGTTCGCTGGAAGAGCCAATGAGTGCGCTGGATTTCGCTCGCCATGTGCAGCAAGTGCTGGGGCGTGAACCCTTGTTGATCGAAGGCGAGGGGCTGATCCGCCGTATCGGCTGGTGCACGGGAGGCGGCCAGGGCTATATCGATACGGCTGTCGCTGCTGGCGTTGATCTGTACCTGACCGGCGAGGCTTCCGAGCAGACCTTCCACAGTGCGCGCGAGAATGGCGTGAGCTTCATCGCCGCTGGCCATCACGCCACCGAGCGCTACGGTGTGCAGGCGTTGGGCGATTACCTGGCGCGCCGCTTCGCGCTGGAGCACCTTTTTATCGACTGCCCAAATCCGGTCTGAGAACCTGCTCACGATCTGCTGCGTGTCGGTTCTACTGCGTTAAAAACAGGCTGGATCACCAGCCCGGTCGGAAGCCGCTTGCGGCTAACGCACTTCAGTGCGGCCCCGGAGGGGCGAACGAAGTGAGTACTGCTCATTTACAGCTCGTAAACTGCGCGTGCTCGCCTGTTTGACTCGCTGGCGCTCGCCCCTCGGGCCAGCCTTCGGCTGTTACTCCCGCTGGTCGTTGCGCCTTGTATAGATCTAGCTCGCGAGATCGTGAACAGGTTCTGAGCAGGACTTTCCTGCAGGCATAAAGCTAGATCGTTTCGATCTAAGTGCCGTCCTGAATAGAATAGGGCGCTGTGCTAGAGTGCGCGCTCGTCCAAGGCCCGCCGGCCTGAATAATATCGTTATCCCGTGAGTAGCCATGCTCGACAAACTGACGCACTTGAAACAGCTCGAGGCGGAAAGTATCCACATCATTCGTGAAGTGGCCGCCGAATTCGACAACCCGGTGATGCTCTATTCCATCGGTAAGGATTCCGCCGTGATGCTGCATCTGGCACGCAAGGCGTTCTTTCCCGGCAAGCTGCCGTTTCCGGTGATGCACGTCGATACGCGCTGGAAGTTCCAGGAGATGTACAGCTTTCGCGACAAGATGGTCAGCGAGATGGGCCTGGATCTGATCACCCACATCAACCCCGATGGTGTGGCGCAGGACATGAACCCCTTCACCTACGGCAGTGCCAAGCACACCGACGTGATGAAGACCGAAGGCCTCAAGCAGGCGCTGGACAAATACGGCTTCGACGCCGCCTTCGGTGGTGCGCGTCGCGACGAAGAGAAGTCGCGCGCCAAGGAGCGTGTCTACTCCTTCCGCGACAGCAAGCACCGCTGGGATCCGAAGAACCAGCGTCCCGAGCTGTGGAACGTGTACAACGGCAAGGTGAAGAAGGGCGAGTCGATCCGCGTCTTTCCGCTGTCGAACTGGACCGAGCTGGATATCTGGCAGTACATCTACCTGGAACAGATTCCAATCGTGCCGCTGTACTTCGCCGCCGAGCGTGAAGTGATCGAGAAGAACGGTACGCTGATCATGATCGACGACGAGCGCATCCTTGAGCACCTGTCCGATGAAGAGAAAGCGCGCATCACCAAGAAGATGGTGCGTTTCCGCACCCTGGGCTGCTACCCGCTGACTGGCGCGGTCGAGTCCACGGCTGCCACCTTGCCGGACATCATCCAGGAAATGCTCCTGACCCGTACTTCCGAACGCCAGGGCCGCGTGATCGATCACGACGCCGCCGGGTCGATGGAAGAAAAGAAACGTCAGGGCTATTTCTAAGGATCGCGCACCATGAGTCATCAATCCGATTTGATCAGCGAGGACATCCTCGCGTACCTGGCCCAGCACGAGCGTAAAGAGCTGCTGCGCTTTCTCACCTGCGGCAACGTCGACGACGGCAAGAGCACGCTGATCGGCCGTCTGCTGCACGACTCCAAGATGATCTACGAAGATCATCTGGAAGCCATCACCAAGGATTCCAAGAAGGTCGGCACCACCGGTGACGAAGTGGATCTGGCGCTGCTGGTCGACGGTCTGCAGGCCGAGCGCGAGCAGGGCATCACCATCGACGTGGCCTACCGCTACTTCTCCACCGCCAAGCGCAAGTTCATCATCGCCGACACTCCCGGCCATGAGCAGTACACGCGCAACATGGCCACTGGTGCCTCGACCTGCGACCTAGCGATCATCCTTATCGACGCTCGTTACGGTGTGCAGACCCAGACCCGTCGACACAGCTTCATCGCCTCCTTGCTGGGCATCAAGCACATCGTCGTCGCCATCAACAAGATGGATCTGAAGAACTTCGATCAGGCCGTCTTCGAGCAGATCAAGGCTGATTACCTGGCGTTCGCCGAGAAGATCAACCTGCGTCCGACCACCCTGGAGTTCGTGCCGATGTCGGCGCTCAAGGGTGACAACGTGGTCAACAAGTCCGAGCGCTCGCCCTGGTACACCGGCCAGTCGCTGATGGAGATCCTCGAGACCGTCGAGGTTTCCGGTGACCGCAATTTCGATGACCTGCGCTTCCCGGTGCAGTACGTCAACCGGCCGAACCTCAACTTCCGTGGCTTCGCAGGCACTCTGGCCAGCGGTATCGTGCGCAAGGGCGATGAAGTCGTGGCACTGCCCTCGGGCAAGAGCAGTCGGGTCAAGTCCATCGTCACTTTCGAAGGCGAACTGGAGCAGGCCGGCCCGGGTCAGGCGGTCACCCTGACCCTTGAGGACGAGATCGATGTGTCGCGTGGCGACATGCTGGTTCATGCCGACAACCGTCCGCAGGTCACCGATGGTTTCGAAGCGATGCTGGTGTGGATGGGCGAAGAGCCGATGCTGCCGGGCAAGAAGTACGACATCAAGCGCGCTACCAGCTACGTGCCTGGTTCGATCCCCAGCATCGTTCACCGCGTGGATGTGAATACTCTGGAGCAGGGCGCCGCCAGTGAGCTGAAACTCAACGAGATCGGTCGGGTCAAGGTCGCGCTGGATGCATCGATCGCGCTGGATGGCTACGAATACAATCGCACCACAGGGGCCTTCATCGTCATCGATCGTCTGACCAATGGCACCGTCGGTGCTGGCATGATCATCGCTGATCCGGTCACTCATGGCGGCGGTCAGCATGGTCGTCTGGCTCATGTGTCCACCGAGGAGCGCTCCCTGCGTTTCGGCCAGCAGCCGGCTACCGTGCTGTTCTCCGGTCTGTCCGGTGCAGGCAAGAGCACCCTGGCTTATGCCGTCGAGCGCAAGCTGTTCGACATGGGCCGCGCCGTGTACGTGCTCGATGGCCAGAACCTGCGCCACGACCTGAACAAAGGGCTGCCGCAGGATCGTGCCGGACGCACCGAGAACTGGTGTCGTGCCGCCCATGTGGCGCGTCAGTTCAACGAAGCCGGCTTGCTGACTCTGGCCGCGTTCGTCGCTCCGGATGCCGAGGGGCGCGAGCAGGCCAAGGTGTTGATCGGTAACGAGCGTCTGATCACTGTCTACGTGCAGGCTTCGCCGCAGATCTGCGCCGAGCGCGATCCGCAGGGTTTGTATGCCGCCGGTGGCGACAACATTCCTGGTGAAGGTTTCCCCTATGATGTGCCGCTGGACGCCGATCTGGTGATCGATACCCAGTGGCAGTCGGTCGAAGAGGGCGTGAAGGCGGTGCTGGATCTGCTGCGTCAGCGCGGCGCGATCTGAGTTACTGCAATGCCGTTCTCGCCAGCCAGGTCTGGTGAGAACGGCGAACGAAAAAACGGGGCATATAGCCCCGTTTTTTTGTGCCTGACGGTGAGGGTCAGTTCAGATTCAGCGCCGGGATCAGGCTGCTGTTGATGTCCTGGCCAGGCACCGGTACCGGGGCTGCAAGGCCCAGGTTGTTCTTCTCGAACACGCGGTCAGCACGGTAGCTGGAGCGCACCAGCGGGCCCGCCGCGACCTCCATGAAACCCTTTTCCAGGCCGATGTCGCGCAAGCGGTTGAACTCTTCCGGGCTGACCCAGCGCTGCACCTTCAGGTGGTTACGCGTTGGTTGCAGGTATTGGCCGAGGGTGAGGATGTCCACACCGATGGCGCGCAGGTCATCCATGGTTTCCAGGATTTCCTCGTCTGTTTCACCCAGGCCCAGCATCAGGCTGGTCTTGGTCAGCACCTGTGGGCGGTGGCGCTTGGCGTGGGCCAGCACGTTCAGCGTTTTTTCGTAGCCGGCGCGTGGGTCGCGCACGACATGGGTCAGGCGCTTAACGGTTTCGACGTTCTGTGCGAAGACTTCGAGGCCAGAGTCCACCACGCGCTCGATAGCTTGATGGTCGCCGTCGAAGTCGGGCGTCAGGGCCTCGACCACTACCTGCGGCGTGTTTTCCTTGATCGCTCGTACGCAGGCTGCATAGTGGCCCGCGCCGCCGTCATCGAGGTCGTCGCGATCCACTGAGGTCAGCACGATATAGCGCAGCGCCATCAGCTCCACCGACTTGGCGGTGTTCTGCGGCTCTTCCAGATCCAGCCAGCCATTGGGGTTGCCGGTGTCCACGGCGCAGAAACGGCATGCACGGGTGCACACCGAACCCATCAGCATGATGGTGGCCGTGCCGTTGGACCAGCACTCGCCCATGTTCGGGCAATGCGATTCCTGGCACACGGTGCTCAGGCGATGTTCGCCGACGTTGCGTTTGACTGCTTCGAAGCGGCTGCCGCCAGGGGCTTTTACCCGCAGCCACTTGGGCTTGGGTTCGAAGACCTGGGGTTCGGCCGAGGCACGGCGCTTCTGGCCGTCCTTGATCGCAGTGATGCCCTGAGCAGTGCGAAATTTTTCGCCGCTGGCAACGGTTTTAGGCGAGGACGTGTCTGACATCGGAAATCTGGACTCCGGTAGAGGCTCCATTGGCGGGGGCTTGTGGCCGCCCAGCAGTCTATCACAGAAGGTGTATGCAGGCGCCGGGGCCGCTTGTCGACAAAGCTGGCCCCAGGGTGCCGCAGTGCGCATGGCGCAGTCTACGGCAGAGCGGTCAGCGGCCGCGCAGCTGCTGCAGTAGTTGCTGGGTGGGGTAGCCGTCCGCCGGCCAGTTCAGCTGCAGTTGCAGGGCGCGAATGGCCTTGCGTGTGTTGGCGCCGATGATGCCGTCGGCAGGGCCGGGATCGAAACCATTCACGGTCAGCAGCTCCTGCAGCTCGATACGCTCGCTGCGACCTAGTTGGTGCTCGTCACGTGGCCAGCTTCCCTGAACTGTTGTTGGGCGCACCAAGTTGTCGGCGAGCAGCCCGATGGCCAGGGCGTAGGAGGTGGAGTTGTTGTACTTGAGGATGCTGCGGAAGTTGTCCAGCAACAGGAAGGCCGGGCCGCGGTGACCGGCAGGCAGTGACAGGTTGGCGCGGGCATTGGCGGCGGCGCCGGTCGGCGACAGCGGACGCACGCCAAGCTCGGCCCATTCGGTCAGGGTGCGGCGTTGCTCCGGGTCGGCCAGGGAGTAGTCGAAGCCTGCCGGTAGGCGTACTTCGAAACCCCAGGGTTGGCCGCGCTGCCAACCCGAGGATTGCAGGTAATGAGCGGCAGAGGCCAGGGCATCGCTGGAGGAACTCCACAGATCGCGCTTGCCATCACCATCGAAATCGACGGCGTGCTGGTTGTAGGTGGTGGGCATGAACTGGGTCTGGCCCATGGCGCCGGCCCAGGAGCCAATCATGCGATCGCTGGGGATGTCGCCATGCTGCAGAATCTGCAGGGCGGCCAGCAGCTGGGTGCGCCAGAAGGCCTGACGACGGCCTTCGAAAGCCAGCGTGGACAGCGAACGGATCACACTGTGGCTGCCAATGTTGCTGCCGAAGTTGCTTTCCAGGCCCCAGATCGCCACCAGTATGCGGGCTTCTACCCCGTACTGTTGCTCGATGCGCTGTAGCACGCTGTTGTGCTGCGCCAGCAGAACACGCCCGCGGCCGATACGGCTGGAGGACACAGCGCCATCAAGGTATTCCCACACCGGTCGGGTGAACTCCGGTTGGCTACTGTCGGCCTTGAGTACGGCCGGGTCAGGGCTGATTCCGGCAAATGCTCGGTCGAACACGGCAGCATCGATGCCATTGGCCAGCGCTTCATTGCGCAATGCTTGCTGCCATTCGGAGAAGCTTGGCGCTGGAGCCGTGGGCGTCGTCTGCGTGATGGCAGGGCTGGGCATCACCGGCAGGCTTTCAGCGGGAGCCTGGGCGCAGGCTGCCAGCAGGAGGATAGGGAGCAGGGCCAGAGTGCGGCGAGGTAGCTGAGGTGGCATGTCTATCTCAAAGCGTTTAGCAGGTCGCTACCTTAGCATGCCCGTGGTGTAGACAGGGCTATCAGCGTGTTTACGTGGCCCATAAAGCAAGAAGCCTCCCAATTGTGGGAGGCTTCGCGGCGGTAACTGCCTTTGCCTTTCTGCGGTCGCTCCTGGCGGGAACGGAACAGTGGCTGGGCGACGATGGATTTGGCCTTATTCGGCCGCTTTGCGGCTTTCCTGCTCATACGGTGATCCTCGGTTGAGCCTGCTCCCATGCAGGCGCGCGGACTATGCGCCGCTGTACAGAAAATGTCCAGACCGTTGGATGTATGCGGATTGGGCCATAAGCGTCTAAGAGCGTGTTCAAAGTCTGCTGCGCGTCGGCCATGCAGCGTTGAAATCAAGCTCAGAATGCTCATTTACAGCTCGTAAACTTCGATTTCGCCTTGCCTGGCTCTAGCTCGCGAGACTTTGAACAGGCTCTAAGCGAGACGCAGGCGTTGACCGGCCAGTTGCAGTGTCAGCAAAGCCAGCTCGCTCCAGGGATTGCCTGCCGCCTGGCCTTTGATCTGGGCGTCGATCAGTTGCGCCTGTTGCAGCAGTTGGCTCCAGCGTTTGCTGCTATGCCGCTGCAGGGCTTTGGAGAGCAGTGGGCGACGTTTGTCCCATACGGGAGGACGGGCACTGGCGAAGGCCTTGTCCAGCGGGATGCCCTGACCCTGTTGATGGGCGATACCGGCCAGCAGGCGAATTTCGCGGGCCAGCGCCCAAAGGATTACCGGGGTTTCCACGCCTTCGCCGCGTAGGCCTTCGAGCATGCGCAGGGCATGCGCCGCATCGCCGCCCAGGGCACAGTCGATCAGACCGAAGACATCGAAGCGGGCACTGTCAGCGACTGAGGCCTGCACGGTTTCAGCGTCGATCTGGTTGCCTTCGGCCAGCAGTTTGAGTTTTTCCACTTCCTGGGCGGCCGCCAGCAGGTTGCCTTCCACGCGTGCGGCGATCATCTCCACCGCATCAGCGTTGGCACTCAGGCCAGCCTGGGCGAGGCGTTGGCGAATCCACTGTGGCAATTGGTTGGCATCCACTGGCCAGATCTGGATGAACTGGCAGGCCTGGCCGTCGATCAGCGCCTTGGCCCATTTCGACTTCTGCGTGCTGCCGTCGAGCTTAGGCAGGCTCAGCAGCAGTACCGTGTCTTCTGGGGGGCGGGAGAGGTATTCGAGCAGGGCCGCTGTGCCCTTGTCGCCTGGCTTGCCGGACGGCAGGCGCAGCTCCAGCAGGCGTTTTTCGGCGAATAGCGACAGGCTGGCGCCGGCCTGCAGCAGGTTGCCCCAATCGAAGTTGGCTTCGGCATTGAATACCTGGCGTTCGCCGAAACCCTGCTGACGACAGGCCTGGCGAATGGCGTCGGCGGTTTCCTGGCACAGCAACGGTTCATCACCACTGATGGCGTAGACCGGAGCGAGCTGGCCTTGCAGGTGTTTGCCGAGTTGCGCGGGGGCAAGCTTCATGGACGTGATGTCATCGAGGCAGAGAGGCATCGGGCCGCCTGCGCGGCCCGTGAGCCTTACTGGATCGGCAGTTCGATGGGCGACTGCTGTGGCGCGACCTGGCTTTCGCGTGCGCGGCGCGCCGCTTCCAGTGCTTCGGCTTCCGCCTTGGCGCGGGCTTCAGCGGTCTGTTGCAGCTGATCCAGTTGCTCTGGGGTGATCTGCTGCAGGTTGAGCGCCAGTTGCTGGATCAGTTCGCGGCGCAGTTCGCTGCGCAGTTGCGCTGCTTCCTGATCCGAACCGGCCAGGTTGTTGTCGTCCTGCTGGTAGTAGTTCTGCACTTCGACCTTGTTGCTGGTCAGCAGCAGATCCCGAGCGCCACGGATCTCATATTCCAGAGCCATGGTCAGTTCGTACTCGGCGGTACGGGCGCCGCTGCTGTAGCTGGCGCTACGACGATTCTCGATTTCGCGGCTGATCACCAGCTTGTAGGGCGCACCGGCATGCACGCGAACGTCGTTGCGACCCAGCACCTCACGCAGCTCCTGCACGGTATCGCCATAGGCATCGCGTGCGGTTACGTTGAGTTCCTTGATGGCGAATTGCACATCGCCGGTGCCACGCAGCTGGAAGCCGCATGCGCTGAGCAGGGCGGCCAGGCCGATCACCAGCAGATTCCGTTTCATCATTCTCATATCCCCTTGGCGGATCACGGCGCCACGTTGCCGTGGCGCCGAGCTTAATCAGTTGGCGACTATGTTGACCAGTTTGCCCGGCACCACGATGACCTTGCGAATGCTCAGGCCTTCGGTGAAGCGCAGCACGTTCTCGTTGCCACGGGCGGCGGCCTCGACTTCCTCGCGGCTGGCGCTGGCCGGCACTTCGATCTGCCCGCGCAGCTTGCCATTGACCTGTACCACCAGGGTCAGGCTGTCCTGCACCAGAGCGGACTCGTCGACCTGCGGCCAGCTGGCGTCGATGATCGCGCCTTGCTTGCCCAGTTCGCGCCACAGTTCATGGCTGATGTGCGGGGTGATCGGAGCGAGGATCAGGGCGACGGTTTCCAGCCCTTCCTGAACCAGCGCGCGATCCTGCTCGGTCGCGGTCGCGGCTTTTTCCAGCACGTTCATCAGCGTCATCACCTGGGCGACGGCGGTGTTGAATTTGTGGTGCAGGCCGATATCGTTGCTCGCCTGCTTGATGGCCAGGTGAATGGCGCGGCGCACGGCTTTCTGCTCATCGTTCAGGGTGGCGATGTCGAGTTTTGCTGGCTGACCGGCGCTGACGTGGCTGTGAGCCAGGCGCCAGACACGGCGCAGGAAGCGGTTAGCGCCTTCGACACCGGAGTCCGACCATTCGCAGCTCATGTCGGGCGGCGAGGCGAACATCATGAACAGACGGCAGGTGTCGGCGCCGAAGGCGTCGATCATCGATTGCGGGTCAACGCCGTTGTTCTTCGACTTGGACATCTTCTCGGTGCCGCCGATTTCCACCGGCAGGCCGTCGCTCTTGAGCTTGGCACCGATGACCTTGGCCTTGGCGTCGCGCTCGATTTCCACGTCGGCCGGGTTGAACCAGTCCTTGCCACCGTTTTCCAGGGTGCGGTAGTAGGTTTCGGCGACCACCATGCCCTGGGTCAGCAGGTTCTTGAACGGCTCGTTGGAGGTGACCAGGCCTTCGTCGCGCATCAACTTGTGGAAGAAGCGTGCATACAGCAGGTGCAGGATGGCGTGCTCGATGCCGCCGATGTACTGATCCACCGGCAGCCAGTGGTTGGCGGCTTTCTGGTCGACCATGCCCTTGTCGTAGTGCGGGCTGGCGTAGCGGGCGAAGTACCAGGACGATTCCACGAAGGTGTCCATGGTGTCGGTTTCACGCTTGGCCGGGCTGCCGCATTTCGGGCAGGTGCAGCTGTAGAACTCGGGCATCTTCGCCAGCGGCGAGCCAGCGCCGTCCGGTACCACGTTTTCTGGCAGCACGACCGGCAGTTGGTCTTCCGGCACCGGTACGTCGCCGCAGGCGTCGCAATGGATGATCGGGATCGGGCAGCCCCAGTAGCGTTGGCGGCTGATGCCCCAGTCACGCAGGCGGAACTGGGTCTTACGCGCGCCGTGCTCGCTGGCCTCCAAGTCGGCGACGATGGCGTCGAAGGCTTCGGTGAAGGCCTTGCCGTCGTATTTGCCGGAGTTGATGGTGGTCAAGCCATCCTTGTCGCCATACCAGGCTTGCCAGGTAGTGGCGTCGTAGTCCTTGCCTTCGCCGGTGTAGACCTGCTTGATCGGCAGGCCGTACTTGTTGGCGAATTCGAAGTCGCGCTCGTCATGCGCCGGCACGGCCATTACCGCACCTTCGCCATAGCCCCACAGCACGTAGTTGGCGACGAATACCGGCAATTTGTCGCCAGTCAGCGGGTGGGTGACGAACTGGCCGGTGGCCAGGCCTTTCTTCTCCATGGTGGCCATGTCGGCCTCGGCCACGGAGCCGGCCTTGCATTCGGCGATGAAGGCCTGCAGCTCGGCGCTGTTCTCGGCGGCGCGCTGGGCCAGCGGGTGCTCGGCGGCCACGGCCACGTAGGTAGCGCCCATCAGGGTGTCAGGGCGGGTCGAGTAGACCTTGAGCTGGCCGCTGGTACCGATGCTGGCGACGTCGTAGTCGAAGGCGATATCGGCACCGTAGCTCTTGCCGATCCAGTTGCGCTGCATGGTCTTGACCTGTTCCGGCCAGCCATCGAGCTCATCCAGGCTGCTCAGCAGCTCATCGGCATAAGCGGTGATCTTGAAGTAGTACATCGGGATTTCGCGCTTTTCGATCAGCGCGCCCGAACGCCAGCCACGGCCGTCGATGACCTGCTCGTTGGCCAGTACGGTCTGGTCGACCGGATCCCAGTTCACGGTGCCGTTCTTGCGGTAGATCACGCCTTTTTCGAACAGGCGGGTGAACAGCCATTGCTCCCAGCGGTAGTAGTCCGGTTTGCAGGTGGTGACTTCACGTGTCCAGTCGATGGCCAGACCCAGCGATTTCAGCTGGGTCTTCATGTATTCGATGTTCTCGTAAGTCCACTTGGCCGGTGCGACCTGGTTCTTCATCGCGGCGTTTTCCGCCGGCATGCCGAACGCGTCCCAGCCCATCGGTTGCAGGACGTTCTTGCCGAGCATGCGCTGGTAGCGGGCGATCACGTCGCCGATGGTGTAGTTGCGCACGTGCCCCATGTGTAGCTTGCCGCTGGGGTAGGGGAACATCGACAGGCAGTAGAAGGTTTCCTTGCCAGGCTGTTCGCTGACGACGAAGGATTTCTGCGCGTCCCAGTGGGACTGCGCGGCGGCTTCTATTTCACGGGGCGAGTACTGTTCGTGCATGGCTCTGGCGCTGAAGGAATGGGGCTTGCGGAAAACGCCGTAGCATACATGAGCGCCGTCTATCGAGGGAAACCCAGATTGCCTCGTGGCCGCCGTTGGTCGCGACAGCCGGCTGCTTGCAGTGCCTTCGCTAAGCTTGACTCAAGGGCTGCGTGTCTTGGGCCTTGCGAGGTTTCGAATGGCTAATGCACGGCAGGTGGAGCGAGGTGGCGGTCTGTATGAGCGGCTGCTGCATCGGCTCGCCCTGGCACTCGAGGAGGCCGACACCGCCAGTCGCCTGCATGCCGAACCGCTGCGCGATCTGGAGCTCGATGGCCTTAGCCCCGCCGAGTTGGAGCTGATTCGTGCCTACCTCAATCGTGACCTGCACTGGCTGCGTGGCTGGCATGCTGCTGCTGAAGAACTGGCACTGATTCAGCGGCAACCACTGCGCGCCAGTCGACCGGTGAACAAGGTCAAACCACTGCTTAAGCGTCGTCAGGCGCTGTGTTGCGCCTTGTGTGGTACGCCTGTGAGCTGGCATCGCGGGCAGGATGCACAAGCGTGTCAGGCCTGTGGCTCGAAGCTGTTCCGCAGCGGCAATCCCCGTTAGGCTTGGGCGCCCTTGGAGGTGCCTGATGCCGATTCGCTACATCCTCAAACAACTGCTGATGCCGCCAGGCATTCTGCTGCTGCTGATCCTGCTTGCCTGGTGGTTGCGTCGCTCGTTTCCACGTCTGGCCGCCGCCTGCCTGGCCACGGGGGTTGGCGGCTTGTGGTTGATGAGCCTGCCGGCCGTGATGCAGTGGAGCGCCGGGCTGCTCGAGCGCGAGCCGGTGCTGGCTGAAGAACAGTGGACGACGCTGGTGCAGCGTGCCGATGCCATCGTCATTCTCGGTGCGGGGCGTGAGCAGAATGATCCGGGCTGGGGCGGTGTCGATCAGCCTGGTTTGATGGCGCTGGAGCGGCTGCGCTATGCGGCGCGACTGGCGCGGGCCTCAGGTTTGCCGATGGCGGCCACCGGCGGCCTGCATTACGGGCAGCCACCCAGCGAGGCGGCGTTGATGGCCGACGCGATGCTGCGTGACTACGGTCTGCCGATTCGCTGGCTGGAGGAGGAAAGCCGCACCACCTGGGAGAACGCCGTGCTTAGCGCCGAGCTGCTGCAGCCGCAGGGCGTGCGTCGCGTGGTGCTGGTGACCCAGGCCTGGCATATGCAGCGGGCGCGCTGGTGTTTCGAGCAGGCTGGTTTCGAAGTGATCACCGCCCCGATGGGCTTTCTCAGTGCCGGCTATGAGCGGCCGCTGGGTGGCTGGTTGCCGGAGTCCCGGGTGATCTGGCAGAGCAGCATGCTGCTCAACGAAGCGATTGGCCTGGTGGCCTATCCACTGGTGTACGGGCAAGGTGAGAGGGAGTAGGGTGTACTCGCCGCAGGCAGTATGCCACAGAGGTTGTCCGGGCATGGCTGGCGGACTGTTCGCTGACGCTCCTGAGTCCGCCCTACGAGCTGAGGCTATGAGCGGCTGGCGTTCCAGTCCGCCCTACAGGACTGAGGTTACGAGTGGCTCGCCCTGCGGATCCGCTTTCGATCGGTGCGCATGGCGCACCCTACGGGAGCCGTCTGGCGGGCTCCCCTAAGGGGTAGCGTTTTACAGCGTCTTGGCCATACGGCTGGCCAGCAATGCCCAGCTCAGGATCAGGGCGCAGAGAATCGCCAGCGGCCAGATTCGCCATTTCAGGTAGGGCGTCAGCCCCTGCATCGGTACCACCTCGCCATACAGCACGGCCTGCTGGAACTGCGGCAGCCATTGCTGCACGCGGCCGTGCGGGTCGATGGTCACGGTAACGCCGTTGTTGGTGGCGCGGATCATCCAGCGACCAGCCTCCAGCGCGCGCATCTGCGCCATCTGCAGGTGCTGCAGCGGGCCGATCGAGCTGCCGAACCAGGCATCGTTGCTCACGGTCAGGAGGATGTCGCTGTCTGCGGCCAAGTCAGCGGCGAACTCCGGGTACACCACTTCGTAGCAGATGAACGGTGCGATCCGGTATCCCTTGGCCAGCAGCGGCGATTGACCCGCAGGGCCGCGAGCGAAGTCGGACATCGGCAGGTCGAAGAAGGCGATCAACCCGCGCAGCACTTCCTGCAGGGGCACGTACTCACCGAATGGCACCAGCTTCTGCTTCAGGTAGGTGCCCTGGCCTTCGCCGAAGCTGGTGATGGCGTTGTAATAACGCAACTCACCCTCGGCATTGCTCTGGCGTACCGGCACGCCGGTGATCAGCGCGCTCTGGCGGTCACGCGCGAAGCGATCCATCACGCCGATATAGCCTTGCGCCATGTCTTTGAGTACGGGGATCGCGGTTTCCGGCCAGACCAGAATATCCACCGGCTTGGCACTGAAGCTGAGGTCACGGTACAGGGCGAGCTGAGCATTCAACTGCGCCGGATCCCACTTCATGCTCTGTTCCACGTTGCCCTGGACTGCCGCGATTTTCAGCGGCTCGCCAGCGGCTTGTGTCCAGTCGCGATCCTGCAGTACCAGGCTCAGCGCCCAGGGGGCTAACAGCAAGATCACTGCTGCGACGTAGCGCGGCTTGTTCGGGCGCAACGTGTTGAGGTTGATTATCAGCGCGGCGGCCAGCACCAGCACGAAGGAAATCAGCCATACCCCGCCAATCGGCGCCAGGCCGGCCAGCGGGCCGCTCAACTGGCTGTAGCCGGCATAGAGCCAGGGGAAGCCGGTGAGGAACCAGCCACGGAAGACTTCTTGTGCCAGCCACAGGGCTGCGAATGCCAGGGAGTCGGCCAGTGGTGCTTCGCTACGACGTATCCAGCGCGCCCAGAGGGCAGCCATCAGGGCGAAGAACAGACCCAGAATGGCGACGAAGCCCAGCGTCAGCAGGCCGGCGAGCGCCGGTGAGGCGGAGCCGTAATCATGGATGCTGACATACACCCAACTGGTGCCGGCGGCGAACAGGCCAAAACCGTAGCACCAGCCGCGCAGGGCAGCCTGTCCCGGGCGCAGCTCGCGCAGGCCGAAGTACAGCACGGCGATGGATAGCACAGCCAAAGGCCAGATATCGAAGGGGGCGAAAGCCAGTGGCGCGATGGCGCCGGCAGCCAGGGCGGCGAGATGGCCGGGCCAGCCCGAACGGGTCATCCATTGCAGCATGGGCAAGTCCTAGGAAAGCGGTGGCGCAAGGGTAGAGCGGAATCAGCGCCTCGGGAAGGCACCAACAGGGAATTTCGTGGCAGTGTTTTGCAGGGCTGCAAAAACGCCTCGTCACGGCCCTGTGTGCGGCCATGACGAGGCGTCAGGATCAACGATTCAGCGGGGTCAGGCGCAGCAGGTGGATGCGGCGGCTGTCGGCGTTGAGCACGCGGAAGCGGAACTCACCGATTTCGGTGACTTCGTTACGCTTGGGCAGGTGGTCGAAGGCGTTCATCACCAGACCGCCAACGGTGTCGTACTCATCATCGGGGAATTCGCTGCCGAAGCTCTCGTTGAAGCTGTAGATCGGCGTCAGCGCCTTGATCAGGAAGTCGCCCGATGGCAGCGGCTTGATGTAGCCGTCTTCCTCGACGTCATGCTCGTCTTCGATGTCACCGACGATCTGCTCGAGCACGTCCTCGATGGTCACCAGGCCGGCGACGCCACCGTACTCGTCGATGACCACGGCCATGTGGTTGTGGTTGGCGCGAAACTCGCGCAGCAGCACGTTGAGACGCTTGGACTCGGGCACGAAGGTGGCCGGGCGCAGCATGTCCTTGAGGTTGAAGTCCGGCTGTTCACCGGAGAGGATCAGCGGTAGCAGATCCTTGGCCAGTAGGATGCCGATCACGTCGTCGAGGCTTTCGCCGATCACCGGGTAGCGCGAGTGTGCGGCGTCGATGATGGCAGGCAGGAATTCGCGTGGCGTCTGGGTGGACTTGATGCTGATCATCTGCGAGCGCGGCACCATGATGTCGCGTACCTGCAGGTCGGCGACCTGAATGGCGCCCTCGACGATGGCCAGTGCCTCGCTGTCGAGCAGCTTGTTCTGGTGGGCTTCGCGCAGGACTTCCAGCAGTTCCTGGCGGTTTCTCGGCTCATGAGCAAAAGCCTGGGTCAGCTTGTTGAACCAGGACTTCTGCTCGTTGCTCGATCGATCTTCGCTCATGGCGTTTACTCGGGGTTCCTTAAAAGGAGAGGGGGGTTACTCGTCGCCGGCATACGGGTCGGGATGACCCAGTTCAGCGAGCAATTGTCGTTCCAGTTCTTCCATCTCGAGGGCTTCTTCTTCCTCGATATGGTCATAGCCGAGCAGGTGCAGGCAGCCATGGATCACCAGGTGTGCCCAGTGCGCCTCCAGCGTCTTGGCTTGCTCGGCGGCTTCGCGCTCGACGACCGGCACGCAGATCACCAGGTCGCCCAGCAGCGGAATGTCGAGAATCCCATCGGGAATCTCGGCGGGGAAGGACAATACGTTGGTGGCGTAGTCCTTGTGCCGCCAGGTGTGGTTCAGCTCGCGGCCTTCGGCTTCGTCGACCAGGCGAATGGTCAGCTCGGAGTCAGCCGTGCGCTGGCGCAACGCCAGTTCGCACCAGCGGCGCAATTGCGCCTCATCCGGGTGCTGGCCGTCACTGGCCAGTTGCAGGTCGAGCTCAAGCATCGTTGTTGTCGACCTTGCCGTGTAGACGGTTGTCGTGGCGCTCGTAGGCTTCGACGATGCGTTGCACCAGTGGGTGGCGCACCACGTCCTTGGGTTTGAAATGGGTGAAGCTGATGCCCGGTACGTCACGCAGCACGTCGATGACGTGAGTCAGGCCGCTCTTGGTGCCGCGCGGCAGGTCGACCTGGGTGATATCGCCGGTGATCACGGCGGTGGAGCCGAAACCGATACGGGTGAGGAACATCTTCATCTGCTCGACGGTGGTGTTCTGACTTTCGTCGAGAATGATGAAGCTGTTATTAAGGGTACGGCCGCGCATGTAAGCCAGCGGGGCAACCTCGATCACCTGTTTCTCGATCAGCTTGGCCACATGCTCGAAGCCGAGCATTTCGTACAGCGCGTCGTACAGCGGGCGCAAGTAGGGGTCGATCTTCTGTGCCAGGTCTCCTGGCAGGAAGCCGAGCTTCTCGCCGGCCTCGACTGCCGGGCGCACCAGCAGGATGCGGCGCACCTGTTCGCGCTCCAGCGCATCGACGGCGCAGGCGACGGCCAGATAGGTCTTGCCGGTGCCGGCCGGGCCGATGCCGAAGTTGATGTCGTGGTCGAGGATCAATTTGACGTAGCGCTGCTGGTTGGCACCGCGCGGCTTGATCACACCTTTGCGCGTGCGCAGGGTGACCTGCGGCAGATTGCTGGGGTTGACCAGCTCTTCGACCCCGGACTCCTGCAGGTACAGGTGCACCAGATCGGGTGACAGTTCGCTGACCTTGGTCTCGCGATACAGCTTGCGCAGCAACTGTTCGGCGGCCTGGGCTTTCTCGGCATCGCCCAGCAATTCGAACTGGTTACCGCGGTTGCGGATTTCCAGACCGAGGCGCTCTTCGATCAGACGCAGGTGTTCGTCGAACTGGCCGCAGAGGTTGGCGAAACGGCGGGCCTCGAAAGGTTCGAGGGTGAAACGATGGGGTTCTAGGGAAGCGTTCAAGGTCTTGTGTTGACTGCCATTCGGCTGGGAGTGAGGGGCAAGCATAACGCTGTCCGCCTACCTGGGAAAGCGTAGGCGGATCAGGCTTTGGTCGGGGGCGTCAGTGCAGGTTCGACTCGCTGAGCAGGGTGCCGCGCAGGGAGTGAGGCAGGGCGTCGTCGATATGCACGTCGACGAACTGGCCGATCAGGCGAGGGTCGTCGCAGCGGAAGTTGACGATGCGGTTCTGCTCGGTGCGGCCCTGGAGCATGCCCGGATCTTTCTTCGAGTAATCGCTGACCAGGATGCGCTGCACCGTGCCGACCATACGTCGGCTGTTCTCGAAGCCGTTCTGATTGATTCGGTGCTGGAGCAGGGCCAGGCGCTGCTTCTTCACCTCGTCAGGGGTGTCGTCGACCAGGTCGGCGGCCGGTGTGCCCGGGCGCGAGCTGTAGATGAAGGAGAAGGAGAAGTCGAAACCGACATCCTCGATCAACTTCATGGTCTGCTCGAAGTCCTTCTCGGTCTCGCCGGGGAAGCCGACGATGAAGTCCGAGCTGATCAGGATGTCCGGCACGGCGGCGCGCAGCTTGCGGATGCGCGACTTGTATTCCAGCGCAGTGTGGTTGCGTTTCATCGCCGCCAGAATGCGATCCGAGCCGGACTGCACGGGCAGGTGCAGGTACTTCACCAACTGCGGGATTTCGGCGTGGGCCTGGATGATCGCGTCGGAAAACTCCAGCGGGTGGCTGGTGGTGTAGCGGATGCGCTCGACGCCGTCGACCAGCGCCACCGCATGCAGCAGCTCGGCGAAGTCGGCGATGCGGCCGTCCGGCGTCTCGCCACGGTAGCCGTTGACGTTCTGCCCGAGCAGGGTGATTTCCTTCACGCCTTTCTCGGTCAGGGAGGTGATTTCCATCAGCACGTCGATCAGTGGGCGGCTGACTTCCTCGCCGCGGGTGTAGGGCACTACGCAGAAGGTGCAGTACTTGCTGCAGCCTTCCATCACCGAAACGAAGGCGCTGGGGCCGTCGACGCGCGGTTCCGGCAGGCGGTCGAATTTCTCGATCTCGGGGAAGCTGATGTCGACCTGCGCGGTCTTGGTCACGCGGGCAGCGTCGATCATTTCCGGCAAGCGGTGCAGGGTCTGCGGGCCGAAGACCACGTCGACATAGGGCGCGCGATCACGGATCGCGGCGCCTTCCTGGCTGGCCACGCAGCCGCCGACGCCGATCACCAGATCCGGATTGGCCTGCTTCAGCTCGCGCCAGCGGCCGAGCTGGGAAAACACCTTGTCCTGGGCCTTTTCGCGAATCGAGCAGGTATTGAGCAGGATGACGTCGGCCTCTTCCGGCCGTTCGGTGACTTCCAGGGCCTGATGCTCGCCCAGCAGGTCGACCATGCGCGAGCTGTCGTACTCGTTCATCTGGCAACCGTGGGTTTCGATATAGAGCTTCTTGGTCATGGCTGTGTCTGAGGTGGTTAAAAAATGACCGCGCATTATAGGCGTGTGCCGGAGGTGGCGCTACCGCTCAACGGGTGCGTGAGTAATCTTGCTCCAGCACCAACTGGTCATCGTGCAAGAGATACAGCGCGTCGATCAGGTCATAAGCGCTGCCGCCATAGCAGTCGCGGCCTTCGCCTTGTAGGCGCAGATGCTGCTGGTCGCCGTCGGTATTCACGCTCAGGGTCTGGATGCTGCAGCAGCGTGAGGGGTCAGCCAGCGGGCTGTCGTTATCGCCTGCGGCAGGAACCAGTTGGCGCAGGCGCTGGCCAGCGCGCCATTCCTCTAGGTGTGGGCAGGACTGCGCAGCGGGAGCAGGTAGCAGCACCAAACAGTTACCAGAAGTGGTGGCGATGCTGGTTATTGCACCCACGGCCGGTTGTGGGCAGGGCGTTGCGCGATAGGCGCTCAGGCGTTGCTCGTGCGCTGCATGACAGAGGCGTTGATTGGTTCGCAAGGCGTGCTGGAGGCGATCATCCTGCTCCAGATGCTGCTGGATGTCCCATGGGCTGGCCGGGTTATCGATCAGGCGCCCCAGCAGCACAAGGCATTCCTGCTCACGGCCAGCCTTGAGGTAGGCGAGTGACAGGTCGCTGCGCAGCCAGTACCAGTTGGCATCAAGGGTGTCGTAGAGGCAGGCGTCCTGTTGTCGCTGCACCTGTTCCAGGCGCGCGATGGCGTCCGCGTAGTCGCCACGGGAGACAAGCGCGTCTACCAAGGGGCGGCGCAGCGCGTTCTCCGAGCAATCCTGCTCCGCCGCCTGAGCGGAAAGTGTCAGCAGTGTGGCCAGTAGCATGGTGCAAAGCACCTGAAATGCAGGCATGGGATTTCGTCCTTGATGTTGATCCGCTGGGCGGGCAGCGGTGTTGTATGGGCGTGCTGTGCTATTCTGCGCGCCCCGTTTTTCCTGACTTCGAGCCTTCATGAGCAAGCGCGACCCCATCTACAAGGTGATTTTTCTCAACCAGGGCCAGGTGTATGAAATGTACGCCAAGCAGATCTACCAGAGCGATCTGTGGGGCTTTCTGGAAGTGGAGGAATTCGTCTTCGGTGAGCGCAGCCAACTGGTGGTCGACCCCAGCGAGGAAAAGCTCAAGGCGCAGTTCGAAGGTGTGGTACGCAGCTTCGTGCCGATGCACGCGATCATCCGTATCGACGAGGTGGAGCGATTGGGCACAGCGAAGATCAGCGAGGCCAAGGGCGGCGGCAACGTGATGCCGTTCCCCATGCCGATGCCGGAGAAGTGAGAGCGCTTTTGTAGGGTGCACCGCGCGCACCAGAAACGATGCGAGCGATCAAGGCAGAGGCGAGAAGGGCGAGCGGCCCTCGGCGGTCTGCAATTCCAGCAGGTAGCTGCGGAAGATCTGGCCCAGTACCTGGCTGGCAATTTCCAGCTCATCGCGACGCATCTGCGCCGAAACCAGATCGGCGCTGTCCATTGCTTCGTCCGAACCGTTGACCGAAGCCATCTTCAAGACGATGTAGGCCTGCACATTGTTGGCCGGCACGCCTTCGCCGCGGAAGAACATGGTGCCCAGGCGCAACTGGGCTTCGGCATGACCCTGCAGCGAAGCACGTTCGAACCAGGTCAGCGCCTGCTTGAAATCGCGTGGGGTGCGTTTGCCGTCGTAGTAGTACTCGCCCAGCTCGTAGGCCGCCTGCATGTTGCCACCGCGTGCCATTTCCTGGCAGCTGGCGAGGGCATCTGGCATGTCTTCGGGCGTAGCGTTCAGCGCACAGCTGCCGCTGGCAGGGATCAGCAGGGAATTGCCGCCTGCAAGCGCAAACAGCGGGAGGAAAAGCAACAGGCAGCCCAGAGACAGGGTGCGGCCGGTGCGGTTCATCTGGATAGCGGTGCCTCAACGGTTCGGGGCGGGTTACGGAAGCAGGCGGGCGTAGAGCACGCCGGCCTTCGCATTATGGAGTAAGTCGGCGCAATCTTACAAAGTCTTTACCCAGGCTGGCAGGCGCTGGAGGCTCTTTGGCCGCCAGCCTGGGTCAGGTTCAGGCTTTCTTCAGTTCGGCGAAGGCGCGTTCAGCCGCGTCCAGCGTCAGCTTGAGCTCCGTTTCGCCATGGGCGATGGAGGTGAAGCCCGCCTCGAAAGCGCTCGGCGCCAGGTACACGCCGCCATCGAGCATCAAATGGAAGAAGCGGTTGAAGCGCGCGCTGTCGCTGGCCATTACGTCGGCGAAGGTGACGATGTCGTCGGCGCCGCTGAAGTACAGGCCGAACATGGCACCCGCCTGGGTGGTGACGAAGGGGATGCCGGCGGCATCGGCGCGCTGCTGCAGGCCGTCGAGCATGCGCGTGGTGTAATCGGTCAGCTCGGTGTGGAAGCCCGGGCGGCTGATCAGCTTCAGGGTGGTCAGGCCGGCGGCCATGGCCAGCGGGTTACCCGACAGAGTACCGGCCTGATAGACCGGCCCGAGCGGGGCGATGCATTCCATGATCGCGCGTTTGCCGCCGAAGCAGCCGACCGGCATGCCGCCGCCGATGATCTTGCCGAAGGTGGTCAGATCCGGGGTGACGCCGTAGTGCGCCTGAGCACCGCCGAGGGCGACACGGAAACCGGTCATCACTTCGTCGAAGATCAATACCACACCGTGCTTGTCGCACTGCTCGCGCAGGCCTTCGAGGAAGCCCGGCGCCGGCGGTACGCAGTTCATGTTGCCGGCCACGGGTTCGACGATGATGCAGGCGACTTCCTGGCCGACCTGCGCCAGGCACTCGGCCACGGCGTCGATGTCGTTGAACGGCAGGGTCAGGGTGTGTTTGGCGAAGGCCGCCGGCACGCCCGCGGAGTTCGGCACGCCCTGGGTCAGGGCGCCGGAGCCGGCCTTGACCAGCAGGCTGTCGGAGTGGCCGTGGTAGCAGCCTTCGAACTTGATGATGCTGTCGCGGCCAGTGTAACCACGGGCCAGGCGGATGGCGCTCATGGTCGCCTCGGTGCCGGAGCTGACCATGCGCACCATGTCCATCGACGGCACCAGGCTGCACACCAGTTCGGCCATCTCGGTTTCCAGTGCGGTCGGCGCACCATAGGACAGGCCGTGCTCCAGCTGGCGGCGTACCGAATCGAGCACGTCCGGGTGGCTGTGGCCGAGGATCATCGGGCCCCAGGAGCCGACATAGTCGACATAGCGCTTGTCATCCTCGTCCGTCACATAGGCACCTTCGGCGTGCTTGAAGAACAGCGGCGTGCCGCCGACGCTCTTGAAGGCGCGTACCGGCGAGTTGACGCCGCCGGGGATGTGTTTCTGGGCGTTGGCGAAGAGGATCTCGGAGCGGGACATGGCAAGTTCTCTCTGAAATGGATCAAACGAACAGCGCGGCGAAGGCGCGGGCGCGGTCTTCCACCTCGGTGGTGGAGTCCGCAGCGAACAGGGCGTGAATCACGGCGACCATGCTGGCGCCGCGGGCAATCAGGCCCGGTGCGGTTTCCAGGGTCACGCCGCCGATGGCAACGATGGGCTGGGCGAAGCGCGCACGGGCCTCGTCCAGCAGCTCCACGGTGGCGGCCGGGGCGCCAGGCTTGGTGTGAGAGTTGAAGAAGCGGCCAAAGGCGATGTAGCTGGCGCCTTCAGCGACGGCGCGCTCGGCCAGCTCCAGCTGCGCGTGGCAGGTACCACCGATCACGGCATCCTCGCCGAGGCGAGCGCGTGCGGCGGCCAGAGAACCATCGCCCTGACCCAGGTGCAGGCCGACGTTGAGGCGAGCGGCCAGTTCCAGGTCATCGTTGATGATCAGGGTGGCGTCATGTTGCTTGCATAGCTCGGCCAGGGCCTGGGCTTCGTCGAGGCGGCGCCCGGCGTCGCCGGATTTGTCGCGGTATTGCAGCAGGCGTGCGCCACCGCGCAGAGCGGCCTCGGTATAAGGCAGCAGCTTGCCGTCGGCCAGCAGCGGCGTGTCGGTGATTGCATACAGGCCGCGCAGGCTCACGAACCTGCTCTTCATTGCGAGAAGTCCAGCGGCAGGCGGCGCGGAATGTACTGGCCGCGACCGGGTTGCTCAGCGTCACGCAGGGTTCGCCAGGTGTAGTCGAGAGCGCTGCGCACGGCGCTGACCAGTTCCTCGCCCAGGGCCAGGCGGCCGGCCAGGGTACTGGCCAGTGTGCAGCCCGAACCGTGGTAGCTGCCCGGCAGGCGCGGGCAGGTGAAGTCGTGGCGGCTGCCGTCGCGGCAATATAGGCGGTTATGCACTTCGGTTTCGTCGCCGTGACCACCGGTGATCAGCAGGTGCTCGATGAACGGCAGGAGCTTCTCGGCGCACTCGTCGGCGCTGCCACCGGGCAGCTCAGCGAGAATGCGCGCTTCTGGCAGGTTCGGTGTGGCGATGGTAGAGGCAGCGAACAGTCGCTCGCGCATGGCGTAGCCGACTTCGTCCTTGCCCAACGCGCCGCCGCCGCCTGCACGCAGCACCGGGTCGCAAACCAGAGGAACGCCAGGCAACTGGCTCATCACTTCGAGTACGGTATCGACCATCTCGACCGAGCCGAGCATGCCGAGCTTGACGGCGGCCACGGGCAGATCGCCGATCACGGTGCGGGCTTGGGCCAGCACCCAGTCACGGTCGAGCACGCGGAAGTCGGAGACGTCGACGGTATCCTGTACGGTCAGGGCGGTCACCGTCGGGGCGGCGTGGCAGCCTTGGGCCAGCAGGGCTTCGATATCGGCTTGCAGGCCGGCACCACCGCTGGGGTCGTGACCGGACATGCAGAGCACTACGGGGCGGGAATGGGTCATGTTCATGGCGGGCGAGCTTACCACCAAATCACCACGACGAGACCGCCTGGTCGGCTGCGGCAGGGCGCCGCGCGATGAAAAAACTGTCGGCTGGATCAAGTGTGGCTTCACGCCGATTTTCAGTGCCTGTGCTAGAGTGCGGCGCTAACGATAACTCTGCCCAGGACGGCGTGCGCAGCGGTGAGCGGGCGGCTCCCGGCACGTCGTAGAGGGTTCTGGCCGGGCCGCATGCGCTACCTCCTGCTTTGTCTCTTTTGCTTGATGCCTGGCCTGGCCAGCGCCCTGGTGTTCGACGAGCACAGCCGCAGCCTGCCTCTGGGACAGGCGATCTATGTCTTCGAAGATGTACGCGGCGATGCCAGCATCGATGACGTTGCCTCACCTGCCTTGCAAGGCAGCTTCCGGCTGCACGACAAGCCTGTGCTCAATGCCGGCTATTCGCGTTCGGTGTTCTGGCTGCGCCTGGATCTTGAATACCAGCCGCAGGAGGCTCAGGGCGCGCGCAATTGGCTGCTGGAGCTGAGCTACCCACCGCTCGATCACATCGAACTCTATCTGCCCGATGACGAGGGCCGCTTCCAGCTGGCCCAGCGTACGGGTGACGCGCTGCCGTTCGACAGCCGGCAGATCAAGCAGAACAACTACCTGTTCGAGTTGAATCTGCAGCCAGAACAGGCTCAGCGCCTGTATCTGCGTCTGGAGAGTCAGGGCTCGATTCAGGCACCGCTGACGCTGTGGGCGCCGAATGCCTACCTGGAAGAGCAGCCGGGGCGCATCTACGTGCTTGGCATCATCTACGGTGTGCTGTTGGTGATGCTGGTATACAACCTGTTCATCTTCCTCAGCGTTCGCGATACCAGCTACCTCTATTACATTCTCTATATCGCCTCGTTCGGCTTGTACCAGGTGTCGGTCAATGGCGCGGGCATCGAATACTTCTGGCCCAACAGCCCGTGGTGGGCCAACGCCGCGACTCCCTTTCTGATCGGCTCGGCTGCCTTGTTCGGCTGCCAGTTCGCCCGCAGCTTTCTGCACACCTCCGAGCACAGCCCCTGGGTCGATCGTGGCCTGATGTTGCTGATGGGCGGTGGCGCGCTGGTGATGATCCTGTCCTTGACCATCAGCTATGCCACGGCGCTGCGTCTGGCTACATACCTGGCGCTGGGTTTCACCGTGCTGATCTTCTCGGCTGGCATCCTCGCCTGGCTGCGCGGCATGCGCGTGGCGCGCTACTTCATCTTCGCCTGGACCGCCTTTCTCGCCGGCGGCATCGTCAACACACTGATGGTGCTGGGCTATTTGCCCAACGTGTTTCTCACCATGTATGCCAGCCAGATCGGTTCGGCGCTGGAGGTGGGCCTGCTTTCGCTGGCGCTGGCCGACCGTATCAATGCGATGAAGGAAGAACGCACGCGTATCCTGCAGGATGCCGGGCGCAAGCTCGAGTCGCTGAACCAGGAACTGGCTGATAGCAACCGCTTCAAGGATGAATTCCTCGCCACCGTCACCCATGAGCTGCGCACGCCGATGAATGGTGTGATCGGCTCACTGGAGCTGATGCAGACGGTGAAGATGGACGTCGAGCTGGAGCAGTACCAGAAGACCGCGGCGGCGTCTGCGCGCGACATGATGCGCATGGTCAACGATATCCTCGCCCTCACCGAGCTGCAGGCCGGCAAGCTCTACCCGCGGCGTGAGACCTTCAGCCTGCGTGGGCTGTTCGATGGCTTGCGTGCCCAGTATGCGCCGCGTGCCGAGGACAAAGGCCTGACGTTCACGCTGGAGCTGGATGACAGCCTGCCCGACACCCTGGAAGGCGACGCCGCCAAACTGGCCCAGGCGCTCGGTTATCTGCTGGACAACGCGATCAAGTTCACCAGCGAAGGCCGTGTGACCCTGCAGGTCGGCCCTGGCGGTCATATCGGTAACAACCTGCCGTTGAGTGTGCTGGTGAGCGATACCGGTATCGGTTTCGAACTCAGTGACAGTGATCTCTACCAGCGTTTCCATCAGCTCGATGGTTCCATGACCCGCAAGTACGGTGGCCTGGGTATTGGTCTGGCGATTTGCCGGCACCTGGTCGACTTGCTGGGTGGCGCGCTGGAGCATGAGTCAGTGCCTGGCGTCGGTAGCCGCTTCCGTCTGGACGTGCCGTTGACGCTACCGGCACAGCAGCCGGCGAGCACCGTGGCGCGCCCGCCGCGGCGAACCGGTACTGTGCTGCAGCGCCAGGCCCAGCAGTGCACCGTGCTGATCGTCGAGGACAATGCGATCAACCAGCTGGTAACGCGCGGCATGTTGCTCAAACTCGGCTATCGGGTGCGTACCGCCGACAATGGTGCTGAGGCCCTCGAGCTACTGCGCCAGGAGAGCGTCGACGCCGTGCTACTGGATTGCCAGATGCCGGTAATGGATGGCTTCGCCACCTGTCGGGCACTGCGTGCGCTGCCGGGTTGCGCTGACGTGCCGGTGCTGGCGATCACCGCCCACAGCCATAGCGGAGATCGCGAGCGTTGCCTGGCTGCCGGCATGAGCGACTATTTGGCCAAGCCAGTGAAGTTCGACGAGTTGCGCGTGCTGTTGCATGACTGGGTGCTTTGCCGACCGGCCAGTGTTTCTCCTATATCGGGTTCGGTTTGACCGCGTAGGGCAACATCCTCTTTTGCGCTTCTTCGGCCGCAGTTTTGGCCGGATCGTCCCTTTAGCGATGGTCTGAATCCTGATTCACTGAATGCGGGTGAATCAGGATTCAGACCATGGCCTACCGCATCACCGAAGCTCGACTCGACCGTGACCAGGCGCTGCGTGAGCGTATCCTTGCCTGCGCCTTGCAGCGCGTCAGCGCGGGTGGTTTCGCTGCGCTGACGATGCAGGCACTGGCTGAGGATGTTGGCATCGCCACCGGCAGCCTGTATCGCCACTTTCGCAGCAAGGGTGAACTGGCCGCCGAGGTCTTCGCCGCCGCCAGCCAGCGTGAGGTCGACGCTCTGGCCACGGCATTGCGCGGCTCTGGTAGCGCTGCCGAGCGCCTGCGTACCGGCCTTGAGCAGTTCGCCGCCCGCGCCTGGCATAGCCGCCGGCTGGCCTTCGCCTTGATCGCCGAGCCGGTCGACCCGGAGGTCGATGAGCAGCGCCTGCTCTATCGTGAAGCCTACGCCGAGCTGTTCATCGAACTTCTGGAAGAAGGTGTCCGCACCGGCGAATTCCGGGTCGAGCAGATCGGCCTGGTTGCGGCCTGTCTGGTGGGCGCCATTGCTGAATCCCTCATCGGGCCGCTGTCGCCGCCCGCTCGGGCCGCTCGTGAAGCGGGCCAACCCACCCTGGAGCTGGCGCAGGTCAGCGCCAGCCTTGCCACTTTCTGCCTGCGCGCCGTCGGCGCCGAGGAGCCTTCGCGATGAAACCTAGCCTGCACGCCGAAACCCACGAGGTGTTCAACCAGGTGCCGAGCCTGGACGGCGCCAACCTCTATCGCCTCGATCTGCCGTTGCAGGAATGGATTCGTCGCTACGACGGTGGTTGGGCGGACGAGCGCCTGAGCGCTTATGGCGCACTGGCCGGCGGTGCATTGATGCAGGCCGGCTTTCTCGCCAACGAGAACAAGCCGGCATTCAAGAGCCATGACCGCTATGGCAACCGCATCGATCTGGTGGAGTTTCACCCGGCCTATCACGAGCTGATGCGCACGGCCGTCGAGCATGGTCTGCCGTCGCTGCCCTGGACAGACCCACGTGCTGGCGCGCATGTCGCCCGCGCTGGCCTGACCTATATGCACAGTCAGGCCGAAGCGGCCAGCGGCTGCCCATTGACCATGACCTTCGCCGCCGTGCCGGCCATTCGCCTGCAGCCCAACGTCGCTGAGCAATGGTTGCCGAAGATCCTCGCCACCGAGTACGACCCGCGCAACCTGCCGATGGAGCAGAAGGCAGGTGTCACCATTGGCATGGCCATGACCGAGAAGCAGGGCGGCACCGACGTGCGTGCCAACACCACCCGCGCTTATCCCATCGGTCTCGGCGGGCCGGGGCAGGGTTACGAGCTGGTCGGCCATAAATGGTTCTGCTCGGCGCCGATGTGCGATGCCTTCCTCACCCTGGCTTACACCGACAAGGGCCTGTCGTGCTTCCTGCTGCCGCGTCATCGCCCGGACGGTTCACGCAACGAGTTCTACATCCAGCGCCTGAAGAACAAGCTGGGCAACTGGGCCAATGCCTCCAGCGAGGTGGAGTACCGCGGCGCCTTCGCCTGGATGCTTGGCGAGGAAGGGCGCGGCGTACCGACCATCATCGAGATGGTGGCCATGACCCGTTTCGACTGCATGGTCGGCTCCAGCAGCCTGATGCGCCAGGCGCTGACCCAGGCCGCTCACCACTGCGCGCATCGTCAGGTGGGTGGCAAGCTGCTCGCCGATCAAGCGCTGATGCAGAACGTGCTCGCCGACCTGGCGCTGGAGAGCGAGGCCGCGCTGGCGCTGTGCATGCGCATGGGGCGTGCGCTCGACCAGCAGCATGACGAGCAGGAAGACAAGTTCGCCCGCCTGGTCACTGCCGTGGGCAAGTACTGGATCTGCAAGCGCGCGCCGGAAATGATCTACGAGGCCAGCGAGTGCATGGGCGGCGCCGGTTACGTCGAGGAAACCATCCTGCCGCGTCTGTACCGAGAAGCGCCGGTCAACTCGATCTGGGAAGGTTCGGGTAACGTGCAGTGCCTGGACGTGCTACGCGCCTTGTCCAAGGAACCGGGCGTGCTCGATGCGCTGTTCGCCGAGCTGGGCGACGGCCACGGTGATGCCCGTCTGAAGGCGCACATCCAGCGTTTGAAGGCCGACTTCAGCGATACCGCCGATATCCAGTACCGCGCCCGCCAGCTCACCGAAGACATGGCCGTGGCGCTGCAGGCCAAGCTGCTGCTGGAGGCGGGCAACGCCACCGTCTCCGATGCCTTTATCGTCAGCCGTCTGGAGGGCCGTGGCCGGGTCTACGGCACCTTGCCGCGTGGTGTCGACGTCGAGGCACTGCTGGCACGCAGCACGCCTCACCTGGCCTGATCGGAGGTTCGCTATGCACCCTCATCCGCGTTATCGGGAGCTGGTCGAGCGAGGCTTTGCCGATGCCAACTTCATCAATGACCTGGGCATTCGCGCCACCGACTGCGGCCCAGGTTGGGTCGAGGCGGAGCTGGATATCCAGCCGCGCCACCTGCAGCAGAACGGTTTCATCCATGCTGGCGTGCAGACCACTTTGGCCGATCATGCTGCCGGTGCCGCCGCCGCGACGCTGGTGGCCGAGGGGCAGACGGTGCTGACCCTGGAGTTCAAGGTCAACCTGCTGCGTCCGGCGCGCAGTGCGCGCCTGTTCTGCCGCGCCGAGGTACTCAAGGCCGGGCGCCAGGCCACGGTGGTCGAGGCCGAGGTGTTCGGCGAGGAGAGCGGACAGAAGCGCCTGTACAGCAAGGCTTCGGTGACCATGGCGGTGGTGACGTTGCCGGGCTGAACGAGGGCAGAGAGCGGATTGCCTGGCACGCTGTTTTTTAGCTGGGCAGGCGAGTAATCTTGCGCTCGATGGTTCTGCGTGCACGCATGTGACGCGGATGAAAAGGGAACAGGGTGCGGCGACTCTCGCCAATGCCCTGGCTGCCCCCGCAACTGTAAGCGGCGAACGATGCCCTCATGCCACTGACTCCGGTCGGGAAGGCGGGCGGAGTGCCAAGCCGTGAGCCAGGAGACCTGCCATCGACAACGGGCGTTTCGCCCAACCTTCATCCGAATCGTCGCGCGGTGGGCGCGAACAAGGAACTCGCATGCATATCGAACCCGGTGTCGTCGAAGGCGCCAAGATCCTCCTCAGCTACGCAACGGCCGTCACCGCTTTCGGTCTGACCGCCAAACTCGCCCTGGACAGCGTACGCAGCAACGGTGGTGTCGCCGCCCTGGCGTTGCGCAGCCTGCTGACCACCGCCCTGGTGTTCTGCTTTTTCGAAGTATTCCCGCATCACCCGGTGGGGGTTTCCGAGGTGCATCTGATCCTCGGTTCTACCCTGTTGTTGCTGTTCGGTGCCGGTGCCGCAGCCATCGGTCTGGCGGCTGGTTTGCTGCTGCAGGGGCTGCTGTTCGCTCAGTTCGACCTGCCGCAGTACGGCATGAACGTCACCACGCTGTTGATCCCGTTGTGGGGCATCAGCCTGCTGGCCAAGCGCATCGTTGCGCCGGGCACCGCCTACGTCGATCTTTCCTATAAGCAAGCACTGGCACTGTCGACTGCCTACCAGGGTGGCATCGTCGCCTGGGTCGCGTTCTGGGCCTTCTACGGTCACGGCTTCTCCAGCGAAAACCTGGCAGCGGTGGGCAGCTTCGGCCTGGCCTACATGAGCGTGATCCTGATCGAGCCGCTGATCGATCTGGGCGTTCTGGCCGGTGCCAAGGCGTTGTCGCGTTTCAGCCAGGGGCCGCTGTTCAACGTGTGCCTGCACCAGACGGCCTGACCCAGTCGCTTAGCGGCGGCGCTGCCAGATCATCTTGCCGGTATTGCTCTCGGTGACCAGGTACTGGTCGCTGAAGCGGTAGTAGGCGGCGGGTTGATAATCGGCGGCGCCTGCCAGGCGCACCATCAGCATGCCGTCCTGGCTACGCCAGTGGCCGCTGTACTGCACCTCGCCGGGGCTGTCGTAGCTCCAGTCGCTGCCGCCGCCGGCCGAGTGGCTCCACTGCGTGACGCTGCCATCGGCGTTCAACTGCAGGGTCATCACGGTGTTGAACGAGGCGAAATTGGCGCCGCCGCTATTGATGATCTTCTCGTGCACCCAGGTACCGACCAGTGCCGAATCCTGAGCGCCTGCTGCGGGCGGCGTTACTGCTGCTTCGCGCTGGAATAGCGCCTGACGTTCCAGTACCTCGCCGTTGCGTGGGTTGCGAGCTGCAATGCTGGTGTTGAGCATGGCGTTGGCGTAGGTTGCGTTCATGTTGGCCAGGAGCAGGCCGGATTGTGGATCGCTGATCTCGGCGCGCAGCACCTTTCCATCGTAGTGGCCCTTCAGATTCAGGCGCAGGGTCTGATTCTCAACGTATTGCCCCTCAACCTGATTGCCCTGCTGGCGCAGAATCAGCACGGTCGGCTGGCCGTCGAGCGTGGCGCGGTAGTGGCCGTCCAGCTCACCTGCCTGAACGCTGAAGCAGGAAACGACGGCCAGCAGCAGAAGGATTGGACGAAGCATGGCAATGACCTCCGACGAGTAGCTCCAAGTCTAGTCTCGGCCGTCGAGTGGTGAGTCCTGTCGCGCTATGTTTTCGTCACCGTATGCAGGCAAGATAGGCGCGTACGTTCAGTCAGGAAGATGCACAGTGAAAGCCTGCTCAGATGATTTCATCGTTGCCCTCACTCCCGAAGAGGCGGTCGATCGCCTCGCCGCGTTGCACCAGGAGGCCACTGGCGCCCTGAGCCACGCGCTCAAGCGCTACCTCAAGGAGCGCATCCGTCCCGATGCCAGCGAGCACTGCCTGTTCCGCTATCCCGAATTGCGCCTGACCTACCTGTGCCAGGGCGAGGTGCCGACCACCGTGCGCGCCTACGCCAAGGTGCAGGTACCGGGCACCTACGCCATCACCGTGACCCAGCCGGCAGCCTTCCGCAAATACCTGCTGGAGCAGCTGCGCCCGCTGATGAACGATTTCACCCTGCGTGTGGAAGTCGGGCGCAGCCAGCAGAACATTCCTTACCCATACGTGGTCGAGGGCGGCGATGAGCTGGCCGGCAGTGGTGTGACCGCCGCCGAGCTGGCGCGCGTATTCCCCAGCACCGACCTGTCTGCCGCCACCGACGGCACTGCCGATGGCCTGTACGACTGGGAGAACATCGACCCGCTGCCGCTGGCGCTGTTCGACGCGGCGCGTACCGACTTCTCGCTCAAGCGCATCCAGCACTACACCGGCAGCGACTGGCGTCATGTGCAGCCGTGGATCCTGCTGACCAACTATCACCGCTACGTCGATCAGTTCATCCGCCACGGCCTGGACATGCTGGTGGGCGACTCGCGCTTCACCCGCATGGTGCTGCCGGGCAACGTGGTGATCGAGCGCGGCATGGCCGAAGGCGAGATGCAGGCTATCATCGAGAACGTGGTCTGGCACCGTTACCAGATGCCGGCCTATCACCTGCAGGCCGACGATGGCCATGGCGTGACGCTGGTGAACATCGGCGTCGGCCCGTCCAATGCCAAGAACATCACCGACCACCTGGCCGTGCTGCGTCCGCATTGCTGGCTGATGATCGGCCATTGCGGCGGCCTGCGTCAGTCGCAGACCATCGGCGACTACGTGCTGGCCCACGCTTACATGCGCCGCGACGGCATTCTCGACCGCGTGCTGCCGCCGCATATCCCGCTGCCGGCGCTGGCCGAAGTGCAGCAGGCGCTGCAGGAGGCCGCCAAGCTGGTTACCGGCGAGCAGGGCGACGAGTTGAAGAAGCGCCTGCGCACCGGCACCGTACTGACCTACGACGACCGCAACTGGGAGCTGCGCTGGGCCCAGGAGCGCCCGCTGATCAACCTGTCGCGCGCGGTGGCGGTGGACATGGAAAGTGGCACCATCGCCGCCCAGGGCTACCGCCTGCGAGTGCCCTACGGCACGCTGCTGTGCGTGTCGGACAAGCCGCTGCACAGCGAGATCAAGCTGCCTGGCGCGGCCGGTGCCTTCTACGAGCGCGCCGTGACCCAGCACCTGCATATCGGCATCGCGGCGCTGGAGCTGATGCGCAGCCAGCTCAACTCGTTGCACTCGCGCAAGTTGCGCAGCTTCGACGAGCCGCCGTTCCGCTGATAAACAGGGCGTGGCCTGACGCACAGTCCGGTCACGCCTTGGCGTTACCCTGCAGCATTCTGGTTTACACTCGCGCCCGTCATGGATGAACGAGGCGATACACATGGAACAGGCACGTCTGCTGCTCACGGCGCTGTGGGAACCCTTCAGCTTTTTCAGTCTTTTCCTCTACACCGGCCTGGCCCTGATGCTTGGTGCGGTTGTCGGTCTGTTTCTGGCGCTCAAGCTGCACCGATTGGGCTGGCTGGCACGTAACAACCGTTGGCACCACTGGCTGCTCAAACTCTACTTTCTGCTGTTGCCGCTGGCCGGAGGTTTCCTCGGCTTTCAGGGGGGGCTGTTGTATGGCAGCCAGCAGTAGATCAATCGCCATCTCGATAGCTACGCGCCCTTGGTGCAGGAGCTGGCCGACGACATCTGGAGTGATTTCCAGGCCTATGTCGAGGCGCAGGAAGCGCAAGGGTTATTGGCGGTACGCGATGTCAGCGTGCAGACCCTGCTCAATCAGTTGGCGCTGGATTACCTGCGCAGCGAGCGGTTGCTGGAGGCCGCCGAGCGTGCCGAGGCATCGACCACCGAGCGCATTGCCTTCGACCTGCTTGACCGACTGCGTGCCAGTTTGCTGGGCAAGGCGATTGGCGAGATGGCTGTAGAGAAAACCGCCCGTTACAGCGGCCTCAACGAGAAGGTGCTGAATCAGGTGCTGGATGCGCGTATCGAGCAGTTGTTTCGCGCCGAGTTTCTGCTGGGGCTGCTCAAGCAGCAGATCGGTCACGTCTTCAAGCCGCTTTATATCGCGCTGCTGATCCAACTCGGACTCTTACTGGCGCTGATCGCGGCAGAGTGGGGCGTGTCGCGCTGGTTACGGCAGACGCCTGGACGTTTGCCTGCCGAGCCTCTGCCGCAAGCCTGAGTCAGGCCGCGAGCGGCGCCTCGTCACGCAGCAGTTCGGCCAGCGCTGCGCGGTCGATGTTAGCGCCGCTGAGTACCACGGCTACGCGCTGGCCGGCATTGAGTTCACGCTCCTGCATCAGCGCAGCCAACGCTGCTGCGCCGGCACCTTCGGCGAGGTTGTGGGTGTCCTCGTGATAGGTGCGGATGGCGGCGCGAATTTCCTCGTCATCGATCCGTACGATGCGCGATACGCCGGCGCGGATCATGTCCAGCGCCAATTGCTGCGGCTGGCGGCAGGCCATGCCGTCGGCCAGGGTGTCGGCGCGTTCGGTCTGCACCAGGCGGTCCTGCTCGAAACTCTGCGCATAGGCGTCGGCGCCGCTGGCGACGACGCCGACGATTTCGGTGTCGAGACCAAGCAGGTCGCGGGTGCGGATCATCCCGCAGATGCCCGAGCCAAGACCGATGGGCACGTACACCCGGCGCAGGTTCGGTACTGCCTCCAGCAGTTCCAGGGCATAGGTGGCCACACCGCGCACCAGATCCTCGTGCAGTGACGGCACCCAGTGCAGACCGTCGCGTTCGGCGATGCGCGCGGCTTCGGCGCGGGCTTCGTCGAAGTCGCGGCCATGTTCGATCACCTCGGCGCCGAGGGCACGCATCGCCGCGTTCTTCTCGCGGGCGTTGCCATGCGGCACCTGGATGCGAATCGCCAGGCCGGCCGCGCGTGCCGCCAGTGCGAGGCTCTGGCCGTGGTTGCCGCGTGTCGCTGTGACCAACCCGCGTACCTGCGGTTCGCGACGCAGCAGGGCGTCGATATAGACCAGCCCGCCGCGCACCTTGAAGGCGGCGGTCGGGGCGTGGTTCTCGTGCTTGACCCAGACCTCGCAGCCCGTGCGCTGGGCGAGCAGCGGCCACGCCAGTTGCGGCGTGGGCGCCATGTGGCGGTGAACCAGTTCAGCGCTCTGGCGCAGTTGGGCGAGGTCGAACATGACAGGCACTCCGAGTGGTGTTGACTCGGATGCTAGTGCGGCGCATTGTATGGGTAAATCTTTATATTGCATGGCAAGCAATGTGGCTTCCTGACCTTCAAGACAGCTCCCTACCGACTTACCTGGCATTGGTCGAGGCCATTGCGGCTGCTATTGGTCGTGGCGAACTCAAGCCCGGTGAGCGCCTGCCGCCGCAGCGGCGCCTGGCCTGGACGCTGGGCATCAACCCGAGCACGGTGATGCTCGCCTACCGTGAGGCGGCGCGTCGGCACCTGGTCTCGGGCGAGGTTGGGCGCGGCACCTACGTGCTGGCCGGCAGCCGCGAGGCGAGCCTGTTTCGGCTCAAGCAACCGACCGCGCAGGGCGAGCTGATCGACCTGTCGACCAACGTGCCGGTGCATGACCCGGACAATCACGACCTTTCCACCAGCCTCGCCGCACTGGCTGCACGTGGCGAGCTGGACGCTTTGCAGGCCTACCCGTCAGCGGCACTGGTCGAGCGTGCGCACCTGGCCGGCGTGACATGGCTGCGTCGACGCGGCCTGGAGCTGGCGCCGGGCGGCCTGCTGCTCTGCGCTGGTGCCCAGCAGGGCGTATCGGCCGCGCTGCTGGCGCTGTGCGAAGCGGGTGAGCCGATCCTGGTGGAGCGCTACACCGCGCCGGGTATCAAGGCGGCCGCGCGCCAGTTGCGCCTGCCGCTGCACGGCGTGGCGATGGACGAGCACGGCATCCTGCCCGATGACCTCGACCGCTTGGCCCGTGCCACCGGGGCGCGTGTGGCGGTGTTCACGCCCTGTTTGCAGAATCCCACTGGCGCCAGCCTGGACACCGAGCGCCGAGTGGCCATCGCCGAGGTGGCACGGCGGCGTGGCTTGTGGATCATCGAGGACGATGTCTACGGAGTGCTCGGCAGCGAGGCACCGCTGGCGGTGCAGGCGCCGGAGCGCTGCCTGCTGATCAGCAGCCTGTCGAAGAGCGTCGCGCCCGGCTTGCGCCTGGGCTTTATCGCTGGCGCGCCGGAGTTGCTCGAACGTATCGACCCCGAGGCTCAGGCCACGCGCTGGGCGGTGACGCCGCTAAGCCTGGCGCTGGCCTGCGAATGGATTGAAAGCGGCATCGCCGAACAGCGCCTTACTTGGCAGATCGACGAGTTACAACAACGCTGGCGCCTGGCCGCCCGCGTGCTTGGGCCGCGCATGCCGCAGGGCAGGGCGGTGGCACCACACCTGTGGCTCGATGGCGCGCCGCCGGCAGGCCTGGCTGAGGCTTGTCGGCAGAACGGTGTGGAGGTGGTGCCGGCCGAGGTGTTCGCGGTGGAGGCCAATCCAGGAAATGCCGTGCGCATCAGCCTCGCGGCGGCAGCCAGTCGGGTCGAACTCAAGCGGGCATTGGAAGGGATCGTGGCGGCTTGGCCTGTTTAGCGCTGTAGGGCGTACCGGGACGCCGGCCGCTCGGAAGCAGTACGCCGTCGTGTTGGTGGAGCTGGAGTTGGCAATGAGTCGCCGAGAGCGTTTTGGGCTCGTGTGCGGTGCCTGCGTTTGCATGGGGCGGCGGGCTGTTCGCTGGCGCTCCTGAGCCCGCCCTACATGTTGGCGCCATGAGCGGTTGGCGTCTCGTGCCGCTCTACGTGGTTGTCAGCTTCATATGCAGGATCGGGAAGGGGCGGCCGCCACCGTCCAGGCGTGAGCGGTCGGTCACGACGAAACCCAGATGCTGGTAGAAGCCCACAGCCTGCGGGTTTTGCTCGTTGACGTCGACCCGGGTGGCGCCCAACTCGTTGATGGCATGGCGCATCAGCCGTTTGCCCACACCCTGGCCGTGGCAGGCCGGGTCGACGAAGAGCATTTCCACCATGCCTTCGCTGGTACCGAGAAAGCCCAGGATTCGCCCCGACTCATCGCGCGCACAGGTCAGCTGTACGGCTGGGAAATACTGCTCGCGCAGCAAGGGCTTGATCACCTGCAGGTCGCTTTCCGGCAGGAAGTGATGGGTGGCGCGCACGGCGGCCTCCCAGATTTCTACCAGGGTGGGTAGTTCGTTGTCGGTGGGGGTGTCGAGAGTCAGCGGCATGTCAGTAGGCATCGAAGATCAAACAGGGCGCAGAGCATGCCAGCTCTGCGCCCGTGCTGTCATTTGCTGGCGTCGAGTACCACGCGATAGCGTGCCTTGCCGCTGCGCAGGTGGTCGATGGCCGCATTCACCTGGCTCATGGGGAAGTGTTCGACCTGCGGCAGGATCTGGTGTCGTGCGCAGAACTCGAGCATGGTCGCCATGCTCGAGGGCGAGCCTACCGGCGAGCCGGAAAGGCTCTTCTGCTGTGGGATCAGGTTGAACACATGCACCGGGATGGCGCTGGGCACGATGCCGACGAAGTGCAGGCGGCCCTTGCCGCGCAGGGTGCCGAGCAGGGCAATCCAGTCGAGATCCGCGCTGGCGGTGACCAGGAGGAAGTCCAGGCTGCCGGCAATCGCCTTCATCGCCGCGCTGTCGGTGGAGGCCACCACCTTGTGCGCGCCCAGGCGTTTGGCTTCGTCCTGCTTGTTCAGCGACGAGGTGAAGGCGGTCACCTCGCAGCCCCAGGCATTGAGAAAGCGCAGTGCCAGGTGGCCGAGGCCGCCGATGCCGACCACGCCGACGCGGTCGGTGGGCTTGATGTCGAATTCCAGCAGCGGGCTGAATACCGTGGAACCGGCGCAGAACAGCGGGCCGACCAGCGCCGGGTCGAGGCCTTCTGGCAGCGGTACAGCCCAGGCCCAGTGCGAGCGCAGGCGGTCGGCGAAACCGCCGTGGCTGCCGACGATGGTCGGTTTCACCGAGCGGCACAACTGGTGGGAACCCTCCATGCACGAGCCGCAATGCATGCAACTGCCCTTGTACCAGCCGATGCCGACGCGCTGGCCCAGCTTGAGGCCGCGTGCCTGCTCGCCGAGACGGACGATGGTGCCGACCACTTCATGGCCGGGGATGAAGGGGTAGCGCGCATTGCCCCATTCGTTATCGATCATCGACTGGTCGGAGTGGCAGATGCCGCAATATTCCACCGCCACTTCCACCTCTTCGGCACCGAGCGGGCCGGGGTCGTAGCTCAGGCGCTCCAGTGGCGCCTTGGGCGCCGTGGCGGCCCAGCCAGTGAAGGTGGCGAGTTCGTCGTTGTAGCTCATTGGTGGCACCTGATCGCAGGGGGTGAACCAGCAGCTTAGCCGCTCTGGCAGGACGTGGAAGCACCATCAGTGCCGCTTATCGTGGGTTACACTGCGCAGCTCATTTTCATCGAAGCCCGTTGCATGTCACGCCCTCGTCTTCCCGCCAATCGCCGTCCTGCCGCCCCACGCCGCGTGGCCAAGGCGCCGCCCGCGCAGCCGCGCCTGCTGATCCTGAACAAGCCGTTCGACGTGCTCACTCAGTTCAACGATGAGCAGGGGCGCGCCACCCTCAAGGATTTCGTCGAGGTGCCTGGCGTCTACCCGGCCGGGCGTCTGGATCGTGACAGCGAAGGCTTGCTGCTGCTGACCAACGATGGTCGTCTGCAGGCGCGTATCGCCGACCCCAAACACAAGTTGCCGAAGACCTATTGGGTGCAGGTGGAAGGCGAACCGAGCGAGGCGCAATTGCAGCAGTTGCGTGAGGGGGTGACGCTCAATGACGGCCCAACCCTGCCGGCCGAGGCGCGGCGGCTGGACGAGCCCAAGCTGTGGGAACGCAACCCGCCGGTACGCTTTCGCAAGAGCGTGCCGACGGCCTGGCTGGAGTTGGTGATCCGTGAGGGGCGCAACCGTCAGGTACGGCGCATGACCGCCGCTGTCGGCTTGCCAACCTTGCGCCTGGTGCGCGTGGCCATCGGCCCCTGGCGGCTGGACGGCTTGCAGCCCGGGCAATGGCGTGAGGTTCCGGCGTTATTGCCATAGGGCGCGTCATTGCAGGCGCAGTTGGTGCGCACGGCGCACCCTACGGCCGGCGGTGTCCCTGTAGGGTGCGCCGCGCGCACCAGGGGCATGCCGATTGTTCCCGTGTCGTCGCTGGGCGGGTATAGGTGGAGAACGGCGGCGGCCGCAGTGATCAGTAAGGTGCACCGCGCAGCGGACGTTTTGTCGCAGCACCTAGGCGCTGGCGAACATGACCTGGATCAATAACCGGCCTTGATCACGGCGATACCTTTGTTCAGCACTTCACGCCAGGCCTGGCGCACATCGGCATCACATTCCTTGTCGTGTTCGCCGATGGTCAGCAGCAGCGCGTCGAGCCACAGGTCGTACAGCTCGGGACGAATGTCCAGGTGATGACGCGAGTGTGATTCGCCAAGGGCGCGCAGCTTGGTGTCGGGCATGCCGCGGGCGTGCATCACCAGGTTGAGGATGCCCTGACGCAGCAGCTGCTTCTGCGCGCTCATGTCGGTGTCGACGAACTTCTCGCGAATCAGCGGCGAGCTGGCGAGGAAGTGGCGGTAGAAACTGTCGAAGAAATCCGGGCTGGCGCAGCAGCGTCCATAGCTCTGCATCACCAGATTGGCGGCGCTCATGTGTCACTCCTTGAGTGGGCTGCAGGCCGCGTTTGCGGCGGCCTGGTATCGATCGGAGGTATCGCGTCGGCTGGTCGGATCAGCCGTGAATGCCGCGCGCGGTCTCGATGATGTAGGTGATGATCGGCTTGGCGAGGAAGGCGAACAGGCACAGGCCCAGGCCAAGGAACAGGATGGCGGTGCCAAGGCGGCCAGCCTTGGACTTCTTCGCAAGATCCCAGATGATGAAGAACATGAACAGCATCAGGCCGCCCACCAGGACGTACATCATCAGGGCTTCAAATTGTTCGGTTTCCATGCTGCCTCGTGATTCGGACGGAAAACGCAAGGCGGGAATTATACGCGCCCTGACTTAGAGCGCGGCATGATCCATTTCACCCTGCGACTTTCAGTCGCGCAGGTGCTGCAACGGCAACTGCGTACTGGAGAGAATCTGCTGCAGCACGAAGCTCGAGCGTACGCTGGAAACGCCGTCGATACGGGTTAGCGTGCCCAGCAGCAGCTTCTGGTAATGATCCATGTCCGGCACCACTACCTTGAGCTGGTAGTCGGCGTCCATCCCGGTGACCAGGCAGCATTCCAGCACTTCCGGGCATTTGCGAATCTCGTCCTGAAAGTGCTCGAAGCGTTCCGGTGTGTGCCGATCCATGCCGATCAGCACGTAGGCGGTCAGGCTCAGGCCAAGCTTCTTGCGGTCGAGCAGGGCCACCTGGCCGGTGATGTAGCCGTCGTCTTCCAACTGTTTGACCCGGCGTGAGCAAGGCGAGGGCGACAGGCCGATGCGTTCGGCGAGCTCCTGGTTGGACAGGGCAGCGTTGCGCTGCAATTCGGCGAGAATGTTCAGGTCATAGCGGTCGAGTTTGTCCATTTTTAAACTGGCTCATCATTTGATTGCGGTAAATAGTGCTCCTTTGGCGGTAAATTGCGCAATTGGTAAATTTGTAAGCAATATTAGCAATCTTATTTCGGTGCGGCAGGCGTAAGCTTTCTCTCAGTTTCACGGCCCGGACGACAAGTCCTACCGGCTTCGCCCAACCAGGTGAGTCGGCGCCGACGGTCCTACCGGATCGCACCGGCACCCGGGTCCGCACTGCCCAACCAGGCGGGCGACGAAAGCGGCGACAACATCGCCAGCACCGGACAGATTTCCCGAGGGGGCCGCAAGGCCCCTTTTTTCATGCCTGGAATTTGGGCGCGGAGCGGAAGGGGCGGCTTTCGGAGGGAGGGGCGTAGCCTTGGCGTCAGTGCTGAACAACTTCCTGCGGGTCGGCGTGCACCAGCACTTCGGCTCGCGGGTAGTGTTCATGAATCGCTTTCTCCACCGCCACGCAGTGGTTGTGCGCTTCTGACAGGCTCATCTCGCCGGGCAGCTCCAGGTGCAGCTGGACGAACCAGCGTGTGCCGGAAATCCGCGTGCGCAGGTCGTGGGAGCCGAGTACACCGGGTACGGCGTTGGCCAGGTCGTACATGTGCTGCGAGGTTTCGCTGGGCAGTTCCTCGTCCATCAGTACGGCGATTGAGCCGCGCACGATGCTGATGGCGCTCCAGAAGATGTAGAAGGCGATGCCGATGGCGAAGATCGCGTCCATCTGCTGCCAACCAAAGCGGGTCAGCAACAGGGCGACAAGGATGCTGCTGTTGAGCAGGATGTCGGAGCGGTAATGCAGCGAGTCCGCGTGGATGGCGGTGGAGCCGGTTTCGCGCACCACCTTGCGTTGAAAGGCCAGCAGCACGACGGTCAGCGCCAGCGACAACAGCATGACCGCGATACCGACGCCTTCGGCCTCCAGCGGCTGCGGCGACTGCAGGCGTTCGATGCCCTGCAGGCCGATGAGAATGGCGCTGACGCCGATGAACAGCGCTTGGCCCAGCCCGGCCAGTGCCTCGGCCTTGCCGTGGCCGTAGCGGTGATCTTCGTCCGCAGGACGCAGGGCGAAATGTACGGCGATCAGGTTGATCAGCGAGGCTGCGCTATCGAGCAGCGAGTCGGTAAGACCCGCCAGCAAACTGACCGAGCCGCTCAACCACCAGGCAATGGCCTTGGCCAGCACCAGGGTCAGCGCGACTGCCAGCGCTGCCCGGGTGGCCAGGCGCATCAGCCTGGCGTGCTGCGGGTTGTGCATCGGCTCAGGCTGCCGGACGCAGGCCGTAGGCGGCCAGTTGCTCGGCGTTGCCGCTGTGCTGGATCAGACGGGGATCGTCCAGCGGCAACTGGTGGCCGGTGCTGGTTTCGATCAGGGTCTTGAGCGCGTATTGGTCGACCTTGCCGTCTTCGCCGATCAGCTTCTGCAACTGTTGTGGGTCGACCTGAGCGCTCTGGCCTTCGGGCAGGTAGATGGCGCCAGTGGCGAAGTCCACGGCGAAGGCGATCAGGCCTGGAATCACGTAGAACAGGATACCGATGGCGTTGGCCCCGGCGATCACAGGGTCGATTCGGCCCTCGATCTGGCCGCGGCGATCCGGGTAGAAAATCGAGCCACACGCGGTCAGTTGAGTGAGCAGGGCAGCGGCGACAACGCCGGCGATGACACGGGATTTCGTGCGCATGAGCACCTCCTGAAAAAGTGGCGCAACTATAGCAGTTCGCCATTGCAAAGCCGCTAGTGGACGGCGGTTGTCAATAAGACCGGCGGCGGCGCTGGCGGTTCGCCGCATTGCGGCTGCTCTATAATCGCCGGCTTGCTGTGGAGAAATGATGAACACCCTGCCGATCGATTCGCTTCTGCCTGATTTGCGCGATGCCCTGAGCGCCCGCCACGAAGTGGTGCTGGAGGCGCCGCCAGGCGCCGGTAAGACGACCCGCGTACCGCTGGCGCTGCTCGATGCGCCGTGGCTGATGGGGCAAACCATCCTCATGCTCGAACCGCGTCGCCTGGCGGCTCGTGCCGCGGCCGAGCGTCTGGCCAGCGAACTGGGCGAGCGGGTGGGGGAGACGGTCGGCTACCGCATTCGCCTGGACAGCAAGGTCGGGCCGAACACACGCATCGAGGTGGTTACCGAAGGCATCCTGGCTCGCCGTCTGCAGGACGACCCGGCGCTGGATGGCGTTGGCCTGGTGATCTTCGACGAGTTCCACGAGCGCAGCCTGGACGCCGACCTTGCCCTGGCGCTGACGCTTAATGGCCGCGCCATGTTCCGCGCTGCGGACAGTGGTGAAACGCCGCTCAAGGTGTTGCTGATGTCGGCCACTCTGGAGGGCGAGCGCCTGTCAGCACTGCTTGGCGAGGCGCCGGTGCTGCGCAGCGAAGGGCGCATGTATCCGGTGGATATCCGCTGGGGCGCGCCGTTTCAGCCGGGCGAATGGATCGAGCCGCGCGTGGTGCAGACGGTGCAGCAGGCGTTGGCCGACGAGCCCGGCAGCCTGCTGGTGTTCCTGCCGGGCCAGGCCGAGATTCGCCGCGTGGCTGAGCAACTGGGCGAGGTGCTGGTCGGTCGCGACGACATCCTGCTCTGCCCGCTGCATGGCGAGCTGGAACTGTCCGCCCAGCGCGCCGCCATCGAGCCAGCCCCGGCAGGCAAGCGCAAGGTGGTGCTGGCCACCAATATCGCCGAGACCAGCCTGACCATCGACGGCGTGCGCGTGGTGATCGATGCCGGTTTGGCGCGGGTGCCGCGCTTCGACCCGGCCAGCGGCATGACGCGTCTCGACACGCAGCGCATTTCCCGCGCTTCGGCCACCCAGCGCGCTGGGCGTGCTGGTCGCCTGGAACCGGGTGCCTGCTACCGCTTGTGGTCGCAAGCGCAGCACGAGCAGCTCAGTGCCTATTCCAGCGCAGAAATCCTTCAGGCCGACCTGTCCGGGCTGGCCCTGCAACTGCTGCGTTGGGGCGTGACGCCGCAGGAGCTGAGCTGGCTCGACGTGCCACCGCCGGCGGCCTATGCCCAGGCGCTGGATCTGCTCGGTCGTCTCGGCGCGCTGGATGAGCGTGGCGCGCTGAACGCCCATGGCCAGGCCATGGCCGAGCTGCCGAGCCACCCGCGCATCGCCCATCTGCTGCTGCGCGGTCAGGCGCTGGGCCTGGGGGCGCTGGCGTGCGACCTGGCGGCGCTGCTGTCGGAGCGCGACATAATGCGCGGTGGTGGCGCTGACCTGCACAGTCGCCTGGCGTTGCTTGGCGGCGAAAGCCGCGTCGGTCGCAACGCCATGGGCGGCGTACAGCGTGCGCGGCAACTGGCCAAACAATTCCAGGGGCTGCTCAGGGGGCGGGCGGTCGATCAGGCGGTGAGCGACCCCGCGCACCCGCGTTGGCTTGGTTGCCTGCTGGCCTTCGCCTATCCGGATCGCATCGCCCAGCAGCGTCGCGCTGGTGGTGCCGACTACCGCCTGGCTAATGGTCGCGCCGCGCAGTTCGGCGAAGCCGATGCCCTGATGAAGCATGAATGGCTGGTGGTGGCCGACCTTGGTAGCCGCCAGGGCCAGCGTGAAGAGCGTATCTACCTGGCTGCCGATCTCGATCCGGCGCTGTTCGCCGGCGAGCTGGCCGAGCAGGTGCAGACGCTGGAGGTGCTCGACTGGGACGAGCGCGAGGGCGTGCTGCGTGCCGAGCGCCAGCGTAAGGTCGGCGAGCTGGTGTTGGAGCGTCAGGCATTGGCCACGCTGGACGAGCAGGCACGTTGCCGCGCCCTGGTCGGGCTGGTGCGGCGCAAGGGACTGGAGTTGCTGCCATGGACGCCCGAGTTGCGCCAATGGCAGGCGCGCGTGGCGCTGTTGCGTGAACTGGACATGCAGCAACAGGGGCAGAGCGAATGGCCGGACTTGTCGGATGCCGCACTGCTGGCCAGCCTCGATCAGTGGTTGACGCCATACCTGGGCAAGGTCAATCGCCTCAGCCACTTTGCAGGCCTCGATCTGCCGTCGATCCTGCAGACGCTACTGCCCTGGCCTTTGCCGCAACGCCTCGACGAGCTGGCGCCGCGTGCACTGAGCGTGCCGTCCGGCTCACGCATTGCCATCGACTACACGGAAAACCCGCCGGTGCTCGCCGTGCGCCTGCAGGAGCTGTTCGGCCTGGCCGCCACGCCGCGCATCGCCGGTGGCCGCCTCGGCCTCAAGCTGCATCTGCTGTCACCCGCGCGCAGGCCGGTGCAGGTGACGCAGGACCTGGCCAGCTTCTGGGCCAATACCTACCTGGAGGTGAAGAAGGACCTCAAGGGCCGCTACCCGAAGCACTACTGGCCGGACGACCCATTGATCGCCGAGCCCACGGCGCGGGCCAAACCGCGCAAGTAAGGCTGGCGAGCGCCTCCTGACAGAATTGTCAGGAGGCGGTCAGCTTTGGGACACCTGGCGCTCCGTAGACTGCGACCTTCGACCTGACGATGCCCCCAGTCAGCAGGGGGTTGTAGAAGGAGGCCGTGGTGAGTCAATCCCGTTATGACCTGTGCATGGATGATGCTGTACTGTCCGCGTCGCTGCTGGAGCTTACGGACATCCTGATGCGTTTTGCGCCGAGCGATGGCGCGCACCAGACGCCAATCATGCCCTTGCGACTGATCAGGAACGGTGCGCTGGTCGAGACGTTCCAGGTCGAGCGAACGCCGGCCTTGTATGTCGCCGTCCAGGGGCAGCAGGAGGTACGCCTGCGCGATGAGCGCTATCGTTTCGGCTGCATGCAGTGGCTGCTGGTCTCTCAGGCCCAGCCGCTGGTATTTCGCGCCGAGGACGTCTCGCAGAGCCGGCCGCTGCTGCTCATCCGGCTCGACATCGAAGCCGATGCAGTCAGCCAACTGATCTTCGACGCCGATCCCAAACAGCTGCTGCAGAGGCCGCCGTCTTCCGGGCTGCATGTCGAACCACTCGACCAGCCGTTGCTGGAGGCCATGCTCAGGCTGTTGCGTCTACTGGACACGCCCCGGGACATCGCCATGCTGGCGCCCCTGGCCTACAAGGAAATCCTTTATCGGTTGTTGCACGGTCGGCATGGGCATCAGCTGCGCGATAGGGCCATGGCCAATTTCCAGACCCATCGCGTGGGGCAGGCGGTGGAGTGGTTGCACGCGAACTACCGGCAGCCCCTGCGTATCGAGGATCTGGCCCGGCGGATCAATCTCTGTACTTCCAGCCTGCACCACCGTTTCAAGGCAATGACCGGCATGAGCCCGTTGCAGTACCAGAAGAGACTTCGTCTCGAAGAGGCGCGCCGGCTGATGCTGCAAGAGCGGGTCGAGGTCTCGGTTGCCAGTTATCGCGTGGGCTATGAAAGCCCTTCGCAGTTCAGTCGGGAATACAGCCGGTTATTCGGGGCATCGCCACGCAACCACATGGTGGCGTTACGACGCGCCATCATGTGATCGGGGTTGCCGTTGACTGGCGGATCTCGTGAGCGTTCAACGTCTGCTATGGCTGGACGTCAATGATGCGGTCGAGTGCTGCGCGGCATTCAATACCTCGACCATGACTTCGTTTTGCCAGTCGAAGTAGGGGTTGTAGGTCAGGCGGGCATGGTATTTACCAGCGACGCGGTAGCCCCAGTCCGAATACCAGACGCTCTCGCCCGCTTCGCATCCCGCCATGCCCAGGTCGTCCTGGCCATTCCAGCAGATACGCTGCGATCCCTGTTCGCCATAGAGCGGGTTATGCGGGGAGAACAGCACGCCCATGTGCGAGAACTGGCTGATTCGTCGTTCAGGCAGGGCATCGCTGCGCGTCAGAATTCGCCGCTCCAGCGATGCCTCCAAGTCTGCTGTGCCATACCACACCAGGCGGCTGGCCGGGTGCGTGAAGCGTTGGGTGAAGGTGTCGCGGATATGTGCGGTGTCCAGCACCGAGTCGTGCTGGGCGACGACCAGCAGTACCGGTTTGTCGTAACTCCCCGCATTCAGCTTGGCGCGCACCGTGACGCTGCTTCGGTAGAACTGGGCGAAGGCGTTGGTCGGTACGTTCAAGTAGCGCACCGGCGTTTGCGTCGGCCGATCTGGGCCTGGCTCGCGCAGCCAGGGTTTGGCCCAGGCGATCAGCGAGGGCAGCCAATCATAGGCGGTATTCGACTTGAAGGCGGGCGAGAACAGCAGCAGGCCCTCGACGTCTGGGTGTTCGTAGGCGTAATGCAGTACCAAGTTGGCACCAGTGGAAAAGCCGCCGAGGTAGATGTGGGGTACTTCTTTGGCGAGCACGGCGGCCTGTTCGCTCAGCAGTTGGCGCCACTGTTCCAGGCGCGTGTCCAGCAGGTCGGCGGGTTTGCTGCCGTGCCCAGGCAGCAGCAGGGTGCGTACCAGAAAACCTTGCTTGGCCAGGCTGGGGCCGAGGTCGCTGAACGACCAAGGTGAGTCGCCCAGGCCGTGCACGAGGAGGATGCCCCGGCTGGCCGGCTGCTCGGGCCGCCACTCCTGCGGTGCGTTCCAGTCCAGTTCGGCGACGTGGTTCGGGCTCTGGAAATCACGGGCCTGTTCCAACCATTGCCGGGTTTCTTCTCGGTACGCGGCGAAACTGGTCTGCCCAAGAGGCGACGACGAGCCCTCGCTGTAGGCGCTACCGGCCGATAGCAATGCCAGTACGGCAAGAGTCAGTGAGAGGGAGAGGGGGTGTGAGTCGCTCATGTTGGTCGGGGTCGGTCGATGGCGTGCCGGAAAGACACGGATGCTGATTCTAATGCGGCGAGATTGCCGATAACTGCGCAAAGCTCCGGGATACTTGCCCGATTCTGCAGTTGCGCATGCGCCATGCCATTTCATCGGTCGGGTGGCGCAATGCCCTTGTAGGCAGGGGCTAGGCTTTCTGACAAAAATGTCAGGAGGCGGTCAGTCTGCGGACACCTGGCGCTGTATAAACTGGGGAGTGCGGTAGGTAACAGGTTCCTGTCCACCGTTATCTGAGAGGAGTTGCCGAATGCGTTTGCTCATCGTCGAGGATGAAGAAAAGACCTCCTCCTACGTGCACAGAGGCCTGAGCGAGCTGGGTTACATCGTCGATGTCGCCAGCAATGGCATCGATGGACTGCACTGCGCGCTGGAGATGGATTACGACGTGGTGATCCTCGATGTCATGTTGCCGGGTAAGGACGGTTATGGCGTGTTGCAGGGGCTGCGTCTGCAGAAGAAGACCCCGGTCATCATGCTGTCGGCCCGAGGCACGGTGGACGACCGCGTGCGCGGTTTACGCGAGGGCGCTGATGATTACCTGGGCAAGCCCTTTTCCTTTGCCGAACTGGTGGCACGTATCCAGGCGTTGATCCGCCGCCGCGCTGCCGACACCGCCGATCTGACGCACTTGTGCATCGACGATCTGGAAATGGATTTGCAGGCACGCAAGGTCACCAGGGCCGGCGTGCGCCTGGATCTGACGGCCAAGGAGTTCTCTCTGCTGAGCCTGCTGGCGCGGCACCAGGGGGAAATACTCTCCAAGCTGATGATCGCCGAGCAGGTCTGGGACATGAACTTCGACAGCGACGCCAATGTGGTGGAGGTCGCGATCAAGCGCGTCCGCGCCAAGGTGGATGCCCCGTACGCGCGCAAGCTGTTGCATACCGTGCGCGGCATGGGCTACGTGCTGGAAAGCCGCGAAGACAATAACCAGCAAGGCCGCACAGCGGTATGAAGGTATCGATCGCCAGGCGCCTGGCCCTGATGTTCGCGCTGGCGGCCATTCTGATCACCTCGACCAGTGCGGTGCTGCTGCGCTGCTCCCTGAAGCAGTCGCTGGACGAGCAGATGCACAACGAGCTGATCCTGCGTCACTCGGTACTCGACCCATTGCTGTCGAAGTACGAGTCGCCCGAGGACTGGGTCGGAGTGCATCAGAAACTGGACACCCTGACACCTACCGACGAGCGGGTGCTCTACTGGGTGCTGAGCGACGACAGCAACTACAGCTATGGCGGCGCGATGCCGGATGGTCAGGCCCGTTCGCAGCAGCCGGATGGTTTTTCCGTCATGGACATGCCGGATCATCACTGCCCGATGGTGCTGTTGACCAAGACCATTCCAGCCATGGGCAGCCGCCCGGAGCTGCGCTTCATCGTCGGGCTCGATTCGACGCCCTTCATGGGCACGCTGGGGAATTTCACCAAAGCCCTTATCTTCGTCTCGGCGCTGGGCATCGCCCTGGCGGCGCTGCTCGGTTACTGGGTCTCGCGGCTCGGCCTGAGGCCGGTGCGCCGGCTGAGCAATCAGGCCAACAGCCTGCCGCCCGGCGACTCGAAACAGCGCTTGGAGACCGAGGCGCTGCCCAGCGAGCTGCAGGAGCTGGCGGTATCGTTCAATGGTGCGCTGGCCCGGCAGGAGGCCGCCTGGTGTCAGCTCGAAGGCTTCAATGCCAACGTGGCCCACGAGCTGCGCACGCCACTGACCAACCTGATCGGGCAGACCCAGGTCGCACTGGCCCATGACCGCGACCTGAACGAGCTTCAGGATCTGTTGCAATCGAACCTGGAAGAACTGGAGCGCATGGGCACCATCGTCAACGACATGCTGTTCCTGGCCGGTGCCGAAAGCGGCCAGCGGGCGACCGAGTTGAGCGATGTCTCGCTGTACGAGGAAGCCTCCAAGACCGTGGAATACCTGGAGCCTGTGCTGTTCGACAAACACCTGAACGTAGTGATTGAGGGCGACATGCGGGCGCGTATCGACCGCCGGCTGTTCCACCGTTCTCTGGCCAACCTGCTGCAGAACGCGGCGCGCTACGCCGACCCGGGCAGCACCATCACGGTCAGTCTGGTGAGCAATGGCATGCAGGCCGAAGTGAGCGTGTCCAATGTCGGCGAGCCCATCGACAGCGAGCACCTTGAGCGCCTGTTCGAGCGCTTCTACCGTGCCGATGCGGCCAGGGCGCGTAGCGATGCGCATCATGGTCTGGGGCTTTCGATCGTGCGCGCGGTGGCATCCATGCACGGTGGCCGGGTGTTCGCGCGCAGTGAGGCGGGCTGCAATACCTTCGGCTTTTCCCTGACCAGCGAATCGCTCGCCTGATGCCTTTGGTCGAACCTGGCAGCCCTGCCGGCGCTTGCCCGAGCCCAGCAGGCTGACATCTTCCTGTCAGTCTGCGGTCACCTTGACGTCAGTCTGCCCGCCCTAGAGTGACCCTCACATCTTAGGTGAGGAGAGTGTCGTGGCAGAGCCCAGTGCGTTCGGGAAATGGTTCGGTTCGGCCCTCGTCACGGGCTGTGCGGTGGTTGCCGTTGCTGTCTATTTCTGGCCTGTACCGTCAGCGGCCAACGCTGCCGTGACGGCGCCAGCGATTCCCGTCCGGGTCGTCGCGGTGGAGCAGCGCTCGGTGCCGGTACTTGTCAGCGCGCTGGGTACCGTTCGCTCGCTGCGTAGCGTGGATATCCGTCCGCAGGTCGATGGTGTGCTGGTCGAGATGCCGGTTCGGGAGGGGCAGCTTGTCAGCCGTGGCGATCTGCTCGCGCGCATCGATGACCGGGCCATCGTCGCCGCCCTGAATCAGGCCGAGGCGCAACTGGCTGTGTCCCAGGCCCAGTTGGCGTCGGCCAGGCTGGATCTGACGCGTTATCAGGCACTGTCCAGAAGCTCCGCCATCTCGGCCCAGACGCTCGATCAGCAGAGTGCGCTGGTGACGCAACTGCAGGCTACGGTGCGCACCAACGAAGCCAGTGTGGCGGCCAGCCAGGTGCAACTTTCCCACACCCGTATCCATGCGCCGAACGACGGCCGGGTCGGCATTCATAACGTGCATGAAGGCAGCCTGCTGCGGGCTGGCGACGCTCAGGGACTGTTCTCGGTGGTGCAGCTGGATCCGATCAGCGTCGAGGTGGCGCTGCCCCAGGGGATGTTGCCGCAGTTGCAGACATTGCTGGCCGGCAACGATCACAGCCCCGTTCCGTTGCAGGCCTACTCGAGTGACGGCGGCACCCTGTTGGGCGAGGGACGACTGGCGCTGATCGACAATCGCGTGTCTAGCCAGACCGGTACCATCAGGCTCAAGGCGGATTTTGCCAACGCTGAAGGGCGCCTGTGGCCGGATCAGTCGGTGGCGGTGACGCTGCGGGTGCAGACCTTGGCCGATGCATTGGTGATACCGCAGCGCGCCCTGCGTCAGGGCATCGATCATGTGCTGGTGTGGCGTGTGGTGGACGGCAACGTCGAGACGCAAGCCGTACAAGTGCTTCATGCCGACAACGAGATCGCCGTGATCAATGGCTTGGCTGCCGGCGATTCGGTCGTGGTTGACGGCCACTCTCGCCTGCGTCCCGGTACGCCGGTGCGCATTCTCGATGAAGTGCCGGTGCGGGGGGCCGCTGTCGCTGACAGGCGGGTGTTCTGATGAAGGGGCGCAGCCTGTACGCCTGGTTCATGGATCACCCGGTCGGCACCATCCTGCTGACTGTCGCGCTGGTGCTGATGGGGATGCTTGCCTTTCCCCGGTTGTCGATCGCGCCATTGCCCGAGGCGGATTTTCCGACCATTCAGATCACCGCCAGCCTGCCGGGGGCCAGCGCCGAGACCATGGCCTCATCGGTGGCGACGCCGCTGGAGGTGCAGTTCAGCAGCATTTCCGGCATCACCGAAATGACCTCTGCCAGCTCTCTGGGCATGCTCACGCTCACCTTGCAGTTCACGCTCGACAAGGACATCGACAGCGCCGCCCAGGAGGTTCAGGCGGCGATCAACACCGCCTCGGCGCGCTTGCCCGAGGACATGCCGAGTTTGCCTATCTGGCGCAAGGTCAACCCGGCGGACAGCCCGATCCTGATCCTCAGCGTCAATTCCGACACGCTGTCGCTGATCGAGCTCAGTGACCAGGCCGAAACCGTCCTGGCGCGGCAGTTGAGCCAGATCCAGGGGGTTGGCCTGATCGATCTGGTTGGCCAGCAGCGTCCGGCCATGCGTATCCAGGCGCGGCCGGAAGTGCTGGGCGCTGCCGGTGTGACCCTGGCCGATATCCGTGAGGCCGTGCAGCGGGCCAGCGTCAACCTGCCGAAGGGCGCGCTATTCGGCAACAGCCGTATTTCCACGTTGGCGGTCAACGACCAGCTGTTCGAAGCGCACGAGTACGAGGACATCATCGTCACTTACCGCAACGGCTCGGCGGTGCGCGTCAAGGATCTGGCCACGGTTCGGCTTGGGGCGGAAAACGACTACACCGCGTATTGGCCGAACGGCCGTCCTGGCGTCGCCCTGGTGATCCGTCGCCAGCCGGGTGCCAACATCGTCGCTACCGCCGACCGCATTCGGGCGGCCTTGCCTGGATTGCGCGAGGCGTTGCCGGCGACCATGGAGGTCGAGGTTCTCAACGACCGTACCCGCACCATTCGCTCCTCGCTGCATGAGGTCATGCTGACCCTGGTCATCGCCATCGTGCTGGTCATTGGAGTGATGGCCGTGTTCCTGCGCCAGTGGTCGGCGACCTTGATCGTCTCCGCCGTGCTGGGTGTTTCCCTGGTCGCCACCTGTGCGGTGATGTACCTGGCCGGCTTCAGCCTGAACAACCTGACGCTGGTGGCCATCGTGATTGCCGTGGGTTTCATCGTCGACGACGCGATTGTCGTGGTGGAGAACATCCACCGCCATCTGGAGGCTGGCGAGAGCCGCTATGACGCGGCGCTCAAGGGTGTGCGCGAAATCGGCTTCACCGTGGTGTCGATCAGTGTCTCGCTGATCGCGGCGTTCATTCCGCTGCTGTTCATGGGCGGGGTGATCGGTCGCCTGTTTCGCGAGTTCGCCCTGACCGCGACGGCGGCCATCCTGATTTCCGTGGTGGTCTGCCTGACGCTGGTGCCGACCCTGGCTGCGCTGTTCATGCTGGCGCCGAAGCACCGGGAGTCCCGCACATCGCGTTTCACCGACGGCTTGATCAAGGGCTATGACCGCGCCCTGCGTTGGGCGCTGGATCACCAGCGCAGCATGCTCGGCGTCTTCATGCTCAGCGTGGTGCTGAGCGTGGCGAGTTTCATGATGATCCCCAAGGGCTTCTTCCCGCTGCAGGACACTGCTTTCGTCATGGGTTTCACCCAGGCGGCTGCCGATATTTCCTATGAAGAAATGGTCGCCAAGCACAAGCAGCTGGAAACGATCATCAGCCGCGATCCGGCCGTGATCAGCTACAACCATGGCGTCGGTGGCGCTGCCAGTGATTCGATCGGCAACGGCCGCATGTGGTTGGTGCTGAGTGATCCCGGCCAGCGTGACGCAAGCGTCAGCGAAGTCATCGACCGCCTGCGTCCGCAATTGGCCCAGGTTCCGGGTATTCAGGTGTTCCTGCGCGCGGCTCAGGACATCAACATCGGCGCGGGAGTGCCGCGTGCGCAATATCAATATGTACTGCGTGCGCAGAGCAGCGCGGAGCTGGCGCAATGGACGCGTGAACTGACCGAGCGCCTGCGGCAGATGCCGCAGTTTCAGGACGTGTCTCACGACCTGCAGCTGGACGCCAATATCACGCGCTTGACCATCGACCGGGATGAGGCAGCGCGTTACGGTTTCTCCGCCGTCGATGTCGACAACGCCCTGTACGACGCATTTGGCCAGCGGCAGATCAATGAATTCCAGACCGAGACCAACCAGTACCAGGTGGTGCTGGAGCTGAGTACCGCGCAGCGTGGTAACGCCGAAAGCCTGGCCTATTTCCATCTGCGTTCGCCAACCACCGGCGAGATGGTGCCGCTGCGTGCTTTCGCGCGTCTCGAAGCGCAGGAGAGCGGGCCTCAGGTCATCGCCCACAACGGCATGCTGCCGGCGGCCAATATCTCCTTCAACCTGAGTGCCGGGGTGGCGCTGGGCGACGCGGTGGCGCAACTCGAAGCGCTGCAACTGGAAATCGGCATGCCGGCCTCGGTGACCGGTACCTTCCAGGGCGCGGCCCAGGCGTTCCAGGCTTCGCTGGCCAGCCAGCCGCTGCTGATCCTGACCGCGCTGCTGGCGGTGTACATCATCCTCGGGGTGCTCTACGAGAGCTTCGTCCACCCGCTGACGATCCTCTCGACCCTGCCTTCTGCCGGTATCGGCGCGATCCTGTTGCTGTGGGCCTGGCAACTGGACTTCTCGATCATGGCGCTTATTGGCCTGATCCTGCTGATCGGCATCGTCAAGAAGAACGGCATTCTGCTGATCGACTTCGCCCTGCATGCCCAGCGGGTAGGCGGGCTGTCACCGCGCGAGGCGATCCACCAGGCCTGCCTGACCCGTTTTCGCCCGATCCTGATGACCACCCTGGCGGCGCTGCTTGGCGCGGTGCCGCTGATGATGGCGTTCGGCACCGGGGCGGAGCTGCGCGAGCCACTGGGCGTGACCATCGTCGGCGGGTTGATGCTCAGCCAGGTGCTGACGCTGCTGACCACGCCAGTGGTGTACCTGGCGCTGGATCGCCTGTCTCGGCGCGCCAGCAGGCATGACGCCAGCGTGCAGCCCGCGAAGGGCTCGGTATGAGCGGGTATGTCCGTCCCCACCCTTACTGCTTCAGTGCCAGAGGCTCTGGAGTGATTGCAAGACCGTCCTGGCTGCGGGTCATCAGCCGTTGTGGAGTGCATATGAACATTCGTACGTTTTCTAGCGCCGGCCTGCTGGCTATCACTGTTCTGAGCAGCTCGTCGTTGCTCGCCGACGAGCGCAGCGAAAAACAGGCCTACACCTATGACGCCAGGCTCGACATCGCCAAGGTCGTGCGTATCGAAGAGCCGCCGCGGCAGATCTGCGAAGTGGTGCAAGCGACCATGACCTACGTGAATACTCAAGGCATGACTAAGACCCTCAGCTTCCTGAAACTGGCCGACGTGTGTATCAGTAACGGCTAGGGGGTATGAGCTTCAGGGCTGGCCAGCTCATGGGCCAATACCGACCTGAAGGCTAGGACGGATCTGCAGGGCCGCTACCCGAAGCATTACTGATCGGACGGCCCGCTGATCGCCGAGCCCACCGCGTGGATCAAGCCGCGCAGGTGAGCATGGGTGAGGAAAACTCCCTAATGTGGGTTCCTCGGGCAACTGCTTTATAGCAGAGGGAGCGTGTAGCTCAGGATCAGGCGATTCTGATCCAGGTCGTTGCCCCCGTTGCTGCGGGAGATCGCGTTGCGCCAGCGCAGCCCCAGGTTTTTCAATGGCCCGCTCTGGATGGTGTAGCGAAGATCGAGATTGCGCTCCCATTCCCGGCCATTACTGCCGTCGGCCCACTCGAAGCCATCGCCCTTCACATAGCGTACGGAGAACAGCAATCCGGGCGCGCCAAGACTGCTGAAGTCATAGTCATAACGCGCTTGCCAGGACTTTTCGTTGGGGTTGGCGAAGTCGGGCGACAGCATCGAATAGTTGACGAGGAAGGCATCGGTGCCATTCACATAGGGGTAACCGCTCCCCCCGCTCATCTTCTGGTAGGCCAGCGTGAAAGCATGTGCCGAGAGGTTGTAGGTGAACATGGCACCGAATGCGCCATTGTCGACATTGGTATTGCCATCATCCGTGGAGTGGGCATAGCGAATGTCGCTTGCCAGCGACTGACCCTCGGCTATGGGCAACAGATGAGTGATATTGACGATGTGCTGTCGATAGTTTCGTTCGAGTTGAGCGTAGTCATAGGACGTTGCAAGGCCGGAACCCCAGTCGTAACGAACGCCGCCAAAATCGAACCGATCGGACGGTTGTCCGCCTCTGATGCCTTTGCCCGTGACCGACATGTCGTCGCTGCTGGCGTAGTTACGCAGGCTGTTCTGGGTCATGCGGCCCAGATTGAAGCGCAACCCGCTGATTTCCTCGGAAACCAGGTGGGCGCCGCGAAAGGTCTGCGGCAACAGGCGGGAGTCACTGGGGCGAAGTGTCGGTAGCTTTGGCATCAACGTACCCACATGCAGGGTACTTTTCGACAGCCGTGCTTTGGCGGTCAGGCCTAACTGGCTGTATTCGTCGGGTGCCCGGCCATCGTTATCAATCGGAAGCAGTCCGGTGTTGGTGCGGTCTGGGCTGGAGTCCAGCTTGACGCCGAGCAGGCCTATCGCGTCCACGCCGAAGCCGACAGTGCCCTCGGTGTAACCCGATTTGACGTCGAGAATGAAGCCTTGCGCCCATTCCTCGCGTTTGGATTGCCGCGCTCCCGGCTGACGATAGTCACTGTTGAAATAGAAGTTCCTCATCTGCAGAGAGGCTTTGCTATCGGCGATGAAGTCGGCATGTGCATGGCCCGACAATGCCATTGCGGCTGTGACGGGAGCGAGCATGAGGGCCGGTGTGTTGCGGGTGATGGACATGTATTTCTCCGATTTCCGATTGTTGTTATGAGTTCGGTATGGCGGATCACTGAGTACTGCGGTGATTTCCCAGAGATTCCTTTCTGTGAGGTGTCCCTGCGGGCGAGCGCCCGCACAGCAGCGGCTGCGACTGACGGTTGTTTGAAAGAAGCGGTGTTGCGCCAATCGGCAGCAGTCGGCCCGGCCCCGTCCCTAGGGGCTAACAGGAGTGGCTTTGGGGCCGCTCTGGTGTGGCCAGCTGTTGCCGAGTGCTCAGCTGTTCAGCAGATGCCGATTGACGATGCAGCGCGGCTCGAGCGGTACGCCGTTCCACAGGCCCAGGATCTGTTGCACGGCAAGCAGGCCGACGCGATCACGGGCTTCGCTGGTATTGGCGCCTACGTGGGGAGTGGCAACCAGGTTTGGCAGGCCCCACAGCGAGCTGTCCGCTGGCGGCGGCTCTGGGCTGAAGGTGTCCAGGCCGGCACCGCCGATCTGCCCTTGGCTGAGTGCGCTGACCAGTGCCTCGCTGTCTATCAGCTCGCCGCGAGCGGTGTTGATCAGGATGCTGCGTGGGCGCATCCGGGCCAATTGTGCGGTGCCGATCAGATGGCGGTTGGTCTCGGTGAGTGGGCAGTGCAGGCTGATGATGTCGCTGTCGGCGAGCAGTCTGTCGAAGTCGTCCTCACGTTCGACATGAACGCGATCCGGCAACTGCGTGAGGTAGGGGTCGTACACCTTGACCTTCATCTGCAAGGGCGCCACCAGATCCATGAGTATGCTGCCGATGGAGCCCAGGCCGATCAGGCCCAGCGTCTTGCCGAACAACTCGACCCCATTGGCTGTGGCTTTGTCCCAGTGGCCATCGCGCATGCGTGCATCCAGCAGTGCAATTTGCCGCGCCACGCTGAACATCAGGGCGAAGGCATGTTCGGCAACCGATTGTGCATTGGCACCCAGTGCGATGCTGACCGGAATACTGCGCTCGGCGGCAGCCTGGATATCGATGCTGTCGTAACCGACGCCGTGTTTGGCGATGACCGTGAGCTTGGCCGATGCCTCGATCATTTCGCGGGTCAGCTTGCCCTGTCGCACGATGATGGCGTCGGGTTGCTCAGCGCGAATGACGGCCACTAATTCGTCCGCCGGGGCATACGGCGTGGTGGGGATGATCCTGACACCGTTGGTCGCTGCGTAATTCATGGCATCGGGTGTCAACGCCGGGCCTGTCAGGAGGATGGTACGGGTCATGGTGGTTGCCTTGTTCTTGTCATGAAAAAAACGGCCACAGCAACAACGGTGAGGCCGGGCTCGAACCTTATCATAATGAAATGGCATTTCAATATTTGTTCGTGAGATCGATTTCCCTGGTGGCTCCGTTTTCAATGGTTAAAAACGAAATAATGTTCTATTTTATTCGGAGAAAATGAACCGCGCGGCGCAAGGATTGGCAGCGCCACGGCTGTCGAGTGAGCGCCGAGTCCTAGCCCCAGAGAGGTAGTTGCAGTTGCCCGTGCCCCGAACATCCAGCACGCGCTGGCCCACGCCTTTGAGGGCACTGGCTCATCGTGACTTTCGGATCTACTTCACGGGGCAAGGTATCTCCACGTTAGGCAAGTGGGTGCAGCAGGTTGCGCTGTCCTGGCTGACCTATCAGTTGACGGGATCTGCCTTCCTGCTTGGTGTTATCACCTTCCTGGTACTGGTGCCGCAGTTGCTGGTCGGGCCGCTGGCCGGTGCCTGGATCGACCGGCATGACAAGCGCAAGCTGTTGATCGCTGTGCAATGCACGCTGGTGGTGCAGTCGTTGAGCCTGGCGCTATTGACCTGGTGGGGTGCGATGGACAGCACCGTCCTGGTTCTGATGGCGTTGCTGCTGGGGATACTCAACGCATTCGAGGTGCCGTTGCGTCAGGCATTGATCGGTAGCTTCGTCGCCAGCCCGGCGGATTTGCCCAATGCACTGGTACTCAATGCCATGCTGGTCAATGCGGCGCGCTTCATCGGGCCCCCCTTGGCCGGGGTGCTCATCGCAGTGGGTGGGGAAGCCGGATGTTTCCTGCTTACGGCTCTGGCGTTCATGGCATTGCTGGCTGGCCTGATGAACACGCAGGCAGCCCCTTCTGCCCGTGCCTTGGGTTCGACGGCGGAGGTCTTGCGCGAGGGGTTGCACTACATATGGCGTACTTGGCGGGTGAGACGGCTGATGATCAGCGTCGTCGTGGTCAACCTGCTGGCGTCCTGCTACACAGTGCTGCTGCCGATCCTGGCCGCCGATACCTATGCCGGTAATGCCAGGACGCTGGGCTGGCTATGGGGGGCGGCAGGGGCGGGTGCATTCATCGCCACGCTGTTTCTGATGTTCAATGGCGCACTGCGGCAACTGAACAGGTTCATCGTCGCGAGTATCTGGCTGTGTGTTCTGGCCCTGCTGGTTCTGGCGATGCATGCACCTCTTGTCGTCGCGCTGCTGGCACTGGCGTTGCTGGGGTTTGGCATCACGGTGAACAACGTAAGCAGCAATATGCTGCTGCAGAGTGACGCCCCCGCCGAGTTGCGGGGGCGTATCGTGGCGTTCTATATCTCCATGCGTTTCGGCTTCGAGGCGGTCGGTGGGCTGCTGGTCGGGGGATTGGCTGCATGGAGCGGCGTTTCTGCCACCTTCGCGGTGTTGGGAGGAGGTCTGCTGGTCTATCTGGCGTGCAGTCGTCTGCTGGCTCGCTGTGATGACCGATAGGTAGGGTGGTCGCCATGACGGCCGCGATTAAAGCGCAGCAGCATGACTCCGGACGTGGCTTCTGAAGAGGCATTGATAGCGCTGGCGCTGACGTGGAAAGCAACACGATAATGCCGGCATTCACGCTTGACTTACATGTAACCAACGAGGTTTTTCGATGATCAAGACGCGTCCACGTCCTGCGGTGAGTGGCGTGGCATCTGCAGATCGAGTGCTCACGGTGCTGACGGCTTTTCAGTTGGGTGACATCTCCCTGGGACTGGTCGAGTTGGCTGAGCGGACGGGGCTGAACAAGAGCACCATCATGCGCCTGGTGGTCTCGCTGGAAACCTTCGGTCTCATCAATCGGATGTCCGATGGCCGTTATCAGCTTGCCAGTGAGGTCATGCGCCTGAATGCGGTGTATCAGGACGCCCTGGATCTTGAGCGCCACGTCATGCCCGTTCTGCAGGCGCTGACCGACGAGACCGGCGAGACCGCCTCGCTTTACGTTCGGCATGGCGCCTATCGCTTGTGCCAGTTCCGGGTCAACTCGCCGCATCGTCTGCGCATGCACTTGCAGCCGGGGGATATGCGTCCAATGGACGACGCTGCCGGTGCCCAGGCGCTCAGAACGCCTTTCGAAAAAGCCAGGACGCTGCGTGATCCTTACTACTCGTGTGCAGCTACCGATCCCCATGCCTCCTCGATGGCCTTGCCGATATTCGGGGCGCAGGAGGAGTTGGTAGGTGCCATGGTTATCTCCGGGCCTGCAAGTCGCCTGACGCTGGAACGTGTCCAGTCACTGCGCGAGTCGTTCTGTTCGGCCGCTTCTCGGCTGGCGCGTAGCCTGGGCAGCAAGACGCTTTTCGCGTGGGAGCAGGGTGCCACGCCTGAGGCGGCCGATCAGAGCAAGCATTCGCTCTGATGGGGAAGAGCCGCTGCACGCGCTGAGTCATGACAGGCGCTTTGCAGCGGCGAACGGGTTGGCTTCAGGCCAGCTGGCAACCTTTTTCGCGCAGGGCATTGAGTACCCAGGAGCGATCATTCTCGCCTTTGACGATCTGTTCGAGTTGCTTCTGCTCAGCTACGTGCTTGGCGTGGGCACGTTCATAGACGTCCTTTACGTGGTCATAGGGGATGCACAGCAGGCCATCGTCGTCGCCAATGATCAGATCGCCTGGTTCGACGACCATTCCGTCGATTGAAATCGGTACGTTGATCTCTCCCGGCCCGTCCTTGTACGGGCCGCGGTGCGTTATGCCGGCCGCGAACATGGGGAAGTCCTCGGCGCCGATGCTGGCCGCATCGCGGATGGCGCCATTGATCACGATGCCTGCCACGCCTCGCTTGATGGCGTAGGCCACCATCATTTCTCCGATCAGCGCGTTGCTCAGGTCGCCGCCTGCGTCCACCACGATCACATCACCTGGCTCTGCGATATCGATGGCGTAGTGCAGCATCAAGTTATCGCCAGGGCGTGATTTCACTGTAAGCGCCACCCCGGACAGCACGCCCTGACGGTGCATCGGACGCAGTCGAGCGCCGCCAGCCGTCATGCGATTCATCGAGTCGCTGGCATTGGCGACTGGAACGCTACGGTACAGCTCGACCCATTCAGTGCTGACTTTGCGGGTGCGGTTCAGGACTCTGAAACCGATGGACATGTGCGACTCCTCGTGTGAGTTTTGTTTTGCTTTTTTGATTTTTTGAAATGGCATTTCAAAAATCTATCACTCAAAACTGCTCACATCAACCATGCATGCGTCAGGCATGAGTCATGGTCGATAAACGCAAGGAGCTTCAACTCCGTGATGGGTGAGAGAACTGACAGATAAGCAGGGACGGGCCGGCAACTGCCCTGCAACGGGCATTGGTGCTGCGTTATTTAATTATTGAAATGGCGTTCCGTTATGCTAGGCTCGGTTCATTCGCTGCCATCCGATGGCTCGGCAGACGGGTAAAAATAAGAATGAAGGTACCTACCATGAATCGAAGCCCCTCCTTGATCGCGTCAGTCTCTGTTACTCGATCCCCTCTTCTGAGCGCCGATCAGCCTCCCTTTGTGCGAGGCTGTCGGCCCTTTCGCCCGAGCAGCCCTTCTCGAATTTGAATGCCGAGTGCTCGTGGTGCCTGGCTTGCGCGTCGAGCCATCCAACCATCGATGAAAGGCTGGAGGCGTGCCTCCAATCAGCATGGCCGTTGAGCCGGTAAGGCGGCACGCAGGCTTTCTACGCGGCAATACAGCGAGCAATGTGAAAACAAAAAGTGCGGTGCGGACATGCTTCCGTGACTCCGCCAGAGATAGGATCAATCAGCAATGCCCATGAAAATGACGAAAAAAATCCTGGTGTCGGCCGTATTCGCAGTCGCTGCCGCCATATCGCCGGCCCATGCGCAGGACTACCCGCAAGGCAACATCAATTTCGTGGTGCCGTTCCCGCCGGGCGGTGGTACCGACATTCCGGCGCGCCTGCTGCTGCAGCAGATCAGCCAGGACAGTGGATGGAATTTCGTGGTCGAGAATCGTCCGGGCGCTGGCGGTAATATCGGACTGGCACAGTTGGCCCGTTCTGCGGCCAATGGGCAGTACCTCGGGATGGGGCAGACCTCGAACCTGGCCGTCAATCCCTCGCTCTACAGCGATATTCCCTATGACTCGATCAAGGACTTCAGGCACATCGCGGTCATCTCGACCCAGCCGATGGTGCTGGTCACGCATGCGAAATCGCCCATAGAGAACATGGATGGCTTCCTGGCTGCGGCCAAGAAAGCACCGGGTAGCATTCTGTTCGGTACGCCGGGTTCGGGAACCGTCGCGCATCTGTCGATGGAGCTGCTGTCGGGGGAAGGGGGCATCGAATTGACCCACGTTCCGTATCCGGGCATCGCTCAAGCGATTTCCGATGTCATGAGCGGTGTGGTCGACGTCTATATCGGCAGCCTGCCGAGTGTCCTTCCCCATATTCGCTCCGGCTCCATCCGTGCTTTGGCCGTTACTTCGCAGGAGCGTAATGCCGTATTGCCCGATGTCCCCACCGTGGCGGAGTCCGGCTTCGCGGGTTTCGATACGGCCGACTGGAAAGGCGTCGTGGGGCCGGCCGGCATGTCCGATGAGCTGGTGACGAAGCTCAATGCGGCGATCAATACCGCGTTGCAGTCCGAGTCGCTACGCCGGGCCATCGAGGCCGAGGGGAGTACCGTCATAGCGGAGGACAGCCAGTGGTTCTCCGACCTCCTTGCCAACGAGCTGGAGCGCTGGGCAGAGGTCGTCAAGGTTTCGGGGGCGACGGTCAACTGACTCCTGACTGCGCTCCCGGATTTCCCAGGGGCGCAGGCACGCAATGGAACCAAGCAGAGCTGGGGAGGCTGATATGCCGGTTCGCAACTACCAGGATGCCGTCGTGGGCATCCTCATCGCCTTGTGCGGCCTCGCCGTGGCGATTTACTCATCCAACGCATTCAACGCCGGCACTTTGCAGCGCATGGGGCCTGGCATGTTTCCTCTGGCCATGGGGGGGCTGATCACCTTTCTCGGGGTGTTGCTCTGCGTCGTTTCGCTCCTGAAAACCGGCGTCGTCAAACCTGTCGAAGTGCAATGGCGTGCCGCCGTGATGGTGCTGGTCTCGGTCACGCTGTTCGCCGTATGCGTAAAACCACTCGGTTTGGTGCCGGCGGTATTGAGTGTGGTGATCGTTTCTTCCTTCGCCGAGAGCAAGGTGCGCATCCTTCAGGTGGCGATTCTGGGTGTCGTGCTCTGCTTGCTGTCCTACCTGATCTTTCAGGTTGGTCTGGGCATGAACTTCGTCTTCATCAGGTGGGGTTTCTGATGTCTTTTTCCGAAAACATACTCCTGGGTCTCGAGACAGCGTTCTCGCTGTACAACCTGTTCTACTGCTTTCTGGGGGTATTCCTCGGCACCTTGCTCGGCGTGATTCCGGGTATCGGTGTGCTGGCGGCCATCTCCATGTTGTTCCCCATGACCTTTCACCTGGAGCCGACCGCTGCATTGATCATGTTGGCTGGCATTTGGTACGGCACCTCGTATGGCGGCAACACGGCCTCCATCCTGCTGAATGTGCCCGGTTCTCCATCGAATGCGGTGACGTGCCTGGACGGCTACCCGATGACCCTGCAAGGGCGCGGCGGCATCGCCTTGTTGATGACGACCGTGGCGTCGTTCTGTGGCGGCTCGGTGGGCATCATCCTGTTGATGAGTTTCGCCTCCACCATCAGCTCCTACGCGCTGAATTTCTCCTCGGCCGAGTACTTCTCGCTGATGCTGCTCGGGCTGGTCGCTGCCTCCAATATTTCCGGTGGTTCGGTGATCAAGGGCTTGATCATGGTCGCCTTCGGTATTCTGTTTGGGACTGTCGGCAGTGACATCTACACAGGGACTCGACGCTTCGATTTCGGCATCCTCGATCTGGCGGACGGCATCAACCTCGTGGCATTGGCGATGGGGCTGTTCGGTATCGCGGAGGTCATTTCCAGTATTGGCAAGGTCGACGGCAGTCGTGTCGATCGCAGTACTCTCCAGTTGTCGGCGATGAAGCCCACGCGTGACGACGTGAAGCGATCCTGGATGCCGATGGTGCGTGGCTCCTCCATTGGGTCTTTCTTCGGCACCCTGCCGGGAACCGGCCCTTCGATTGCCGCCTTCATGGCCTATGCTGTCGAGCGGCGCGTGGCGAAGCAGCCCGAACGCTTCGGCAAGGGCGCCATTGAGGGCATCATGGCACCCGAGTCGGCCAACAATGCGGCAGACCAGACTTCGTTCATCCCGACACTGGCTCTGGGCATTCCTGGCAGTGCGACCATGGCTTTGATGCTGGGTGCACTGATGATCCATGGCATCGCTCCCGGCCCGCAGCTGATGACCGAGCAGCCGTCGCTGTTCTGGGGGCTGGTGATGAGCTTCTGGATTGGCAACGTGTTGTTGGTGATCCTCAACGTCCCGCTGATCGGGCTGTGGGTACGCCTGTTGATGGTGCCCTACAAGCTGCTGTTCCCGGCGGTTCTGATGTTCATCTGCATTGGCACATACAGCGTCAATAACAGCTACTTCGATGTGCTCTTGGTGGTGATATTCGGTGCGATCGGCTACGGCATGCGTGTGCTCGGGTTCCCGGCCGCGCCGATGCTACTGGGCTTCGTGCTGGGGCCGATGATGGAGGAGCATTTCAGAAGGGCCATGCTGCTTTCGCGTGGTGACTTCAGCACCTTCATTGACCGCCCGATCAGTGCGACCGTATTGGGCTTCACGGTACTCGTGCTGCTGTTGGGCCTGCGTCCATTGTTCAAACGCAAAGCCAGTGTGCAGACCGGCACTGCCTGATCCGCTATCGATTGCCTTGCGACACCCACAGCAACTGTCGCAGGTGCTCTTGTTCCTACTCGCTTGAGTGTTCGCGTGGCTAACGACTAGGATCTTCTCTTCGTTTGCCGCGCGTTTCCTCTTCCGATGCTTCCATACCTGGCCTTTGCCTCCCCTGCGTACTTCTCTCTCCGTTTACGCGCCTCGGTGCGCACATGCTGACGCTGAATATTGGGCCGCTTGCCCTTGGCGTTTCTCACGTGCTGCTGTTCGGCAGCCTGCTGCTGGCCACGCTGGTCGGTTGGTTGATCGGCCGGCGACACGGCTGCAATCCGGAGCGGCAGCTGTTTCGCATGTTGTTGCTGGCGCTGGTGGTTGCGCGGCTGGCCTTCGTGCTGGTGTATGCCGAGTACTACCGTGACGAGCCGTGGCGGGTGGTGGATATACGCGATGGCGGTTTTATCGCCTGGCCAGGCGTTCTCGCCGGATTGATGCTGGGTGCCTGGTACATCTGGCGCCAGATACCGCTGCGTCGACCCTTGGGCATTGCGATGAGCGTCGGTCTGGCGCTGTGGCTGGGCGGTAGCTTGCTGCTGCAGGCGTTGGAGCAGGGTACGCGGCTTCCCGACCTACAGGTTCAGAACGACCAGGGCCGCACGGTGAACCTGCGCGATTACGCTGGTCAGCCTCTGGTGGTGAACCTCTGGGCCACCTGGTGTCCGCCGTGCCGCCGCGAGATGCCAGTGCTGATGCAGGCCCAGCAGCGTGAGGCGAGGGTGACCTTCCTGTTCGTCAATCAGGGCGAGAGTGCCGAGTTGGTAGCCGACTTCCTGGCCAAGCAGAACCTGGCGTTGGACAACCTGCTGCTCGATGGCTCGGTGCAACTGGGGCAGATGGTTGGCTCGCGGGCTTTGCCCACCACGCTGTTCTACGACGCCGCAGGGCGTCAGGTCGGCAGCCACCTGGGCGAGTTGTCGCACGCCAGTCTGGAGCGTGCGCTGGCGGCGTTACGGCCGGAGTGAGGCGTCAATACAGCCACAGATCCTCGCCTGCGTCCTTGAGCTGTTGATAGACGCGATCCAGGTCGTCACGCAGGCGTTCGGCGTTGGGGGCGTGGCGGGAGAAGATCAGCCGCAGTGGCAGGCGCTGCACTTCGACGAACGGTAGATCGCCCATGGCCAAGGCTCGCTTGGCCTGTTCGACGGGGGTTTGATAGTCCAGCAGGTAGTCACCGCGTCGACGTTCTAGCATCTCCAGGGCCGAGGTGTGACTGGAGGTGCGATGACGGGTGATCTGGCGGGCCGGGTCTTCGAGCCACTGATTGACGTCCTGCCAATAGCTGTAACCGGTGATCAGGATCACTCCACGCCCGTGCAGATCGTCCGGCAGGCGCGGCGGTGGGGTGTCGGGGCGGAAATACAGGTTAAGGGTGATTTCGCCCAGCAGGTGGCGGCCTTCCAGAGTGTGCTTGGCCAGCTCAGTCTTGCCGGGGGCGCCGGGCCATATCTGCACGCTGCCATCCTGCAGGCCGCTGTACAGGCGAGCGCCGGGGTAGGAGCGAAATTCGGCCTGGTAGCCGGCCTGTTCCAGCAGGCGCGCCGTCAGCTCGAGGCCAGAACCGCTGGGTTGGCCCTGGGCGTCCGTATAGGAATAGGGGGGGAATTCGTAATAGCCGACATGAATGCGCTGCCTGGCCTCGGCCGTGTGAGCAACGGGCAGCCATAGCAGGGTGATGAGTATCAGGCAGAAGCGTCTTGGCATCCGGGTATCGCGGCTCTGCGCCGTCTTGTCGTTATTGGGTCGTGCCCTTCGAGCATGGACAAGTCCTGATGGGCTTGTCCAGTTCGTCTGTGCTTATTCGTGGCTGGGCAGGAAGAAGCGGCCGATGACCGGCAGGTGGTCGGAAATGCCCAGCGTGTCGTGCTGGCGCACCTGGCTGGCGAGCGGCGTGAGGCGCGGGCTGTAGAACAGATAGTCGAGGGTGCGATCCGGGCCTTTGGCGGCGGGGTCGTTGGGGTAGTGGGTGTACCAGTCAGCCTGCCGCGCGCCGCTCGATTGCTGCAGGCTGGGAATCATCGGATAGCGCCGGGCCAGATCCTGCAGCTCGCTGTCGGAGGCGTACCAGCCACGCTGATCTTCGGGCAGGTGCTGGAACTGACCGGGCGGTAGCAGGTTGAGGTCGCCGCCCAGTACCCACGGCGTTCCTGCGCTCTGCAATTGCTGCAGCAGGCCGTCGGTCATGGCCACCTGGCGCTGCATGGTGTCATCGCCCTGGGCGAAGGCATCGAAGTGGGTATTGATCATGACCAGTTCGCCGCTGCCGCGAATCGGCAGATAACTGATCAGCAAGGCGCGTTTGAGCTGAAACTGGCGGCTCAGCGGGTCGCTGCCGGGAATCGGCAACTGCACCCGCTCGGCGCGGGATATCTGGAAGCGGCTGAGGGTGCCCAGCTTCATGCCAACGCTGCCGAGAATGCGTGGGTGCGGCACGAAGCCGGCTTTCCAGTAGAAGGCCTGGCTGGCGCAGGGGTAAAGGTCGGCCAGGCGTTCCTGCAGCAGCGCCAGTTGATCCTGGTAGTCGCTGGCCCTGGCGCCGTCATGCAGCTCCTGCAGCAGCACCACGTCGGGCTGCTCGTCACGCAGGACGCGCACCACTTCATCGAGCGTGGTCGCCAGGTCTTCACGGCTGGGGCGTTCGTCCGGGCCATCGCCGCCAGGCAAGTCGTACCAGAACACGTAGCGCTTGCCTGCCAGGTACTGCACGTTCCAGGTCATCACCTTCAAGGCCTGGCCCGGTTGCAGCTTGGCGGTCTGGGCGTTGCAGCTCAGCGCTGCGTCCTCTCGCGCGGCCGGGCGCCAGGTCAGCGTGTAGAGCAGGATGAGAAGAATGCCGAACAGCACCGCGAGGGTGAGCAGGAACAGGCGCAGCGGACGGGGCAAGGACATGGCGACGCGGGCGACTATGCTGGGAGGAGGCGAGGATACCCCAGTGCGTTGCATCGGCCCAGGCATGTTGAGCGCCAGTTCCCAGAGGTTCGCGGCGCCTGGGGACAGTCCCGAAGTGCTGAAGTACCATGCCGCAATACGTGAAAAGCAAGGTGTTCCTGTCGTGTGGTGGCTCGGTAAACCATGAGGTTCTGGAGAGTCTGATGCGTGTCTGGCTGTTGATCCTACTGGTGCTTGCGCCACTGTGCCGAGCCGGCGAAGGCGAGCCGCTGAAGGTGATGACGGATCTGTGGCCGCCGTTTCGCATGGCGGACGAGGCCGGCCAGCTGCGCGGGCTGGATATCGACCTGTTGAATGAGTTGTCGCGTCGTACCGGCATACGCTTCGATGTGCAGCGTGCGCCCTGGGCGCGTGGTTTGGCGGCATTGGATCAGGGCACGGCCGATTTGATGACCGGCCTGGCGAAAACGCCGGATCGCGAGCGTTACATCCATTACCTGGACATGCCGTATTACGCGTGCTCGCCACGTTTCTACGCCAGCCCTTCGGTGGCGGTGCGCTTGAATGACTATTCGACATTGCACGGGCTGCGCATCGGCTATGTGCTGGAGTCGGTTTACTTCCAGCCGTTCGACGGCGATGAGCAACTGAACAAGGTCGGCGTGAGTAACGAAAGCCAGTTGCTGGAAATGCTGGCGCGCGGCCGTATCGATGCCCTGGTGGGAACCGATTGCCAGGTCGACTATGCCCTGCTCGATCCCGAGCTGGCGGGGCGCATCGTCAAGGCCGCCTATCAACCGGATGCCCGCACCGAACTCTATATCGGCTTCTCGCGCAAGCGCCTGGCGCGCATGCCGCAGCTGGCTGCTGCCATCGAGAATCTGCTGCGCGAGGGCTGGATTGCTCGCGCAGCCCTGCGCTACCAGGCGGTGGTGGCTGGTCAGTAGTGACGTGCTACGAGTGATTGTGTGGTTCGCTGTACAGCGCTTGTGCCAGCGCCATATCCCAGTAGGCGGCCTCGACCTTGTGGCCATCCAGATCACGCACGAAACAGCCGTAATAGGGCTCGCCATAGTCCAGGCGTGGGCCGGGTTGGCCCTCGTCGCTCGCCCCAGCTTCGAGAGCCGCCTGATGGAAGGCGTGTACCGAGGCCTTGTCCGGTGCGATGAAGCCAAAATGGCTTCCATTGCCCTGGGTCGCGGGCTGGCCGTTGATTGGGGTTTGCACCCAGAACTCCGGGTACTCGCGGCCAAACGCCACAGCGCCGGGGTAACGTATGATTTCCTTGCAGCCCAGCGTTGCCAAGACCTTGGCATAGAAGGCGCTGGCTTCTTCGAAACGATTGGTTCCGATGGACACGTGAGACAGGATGCTCGGGTTGTAGTCGCTCATTGCTCTCATTCCTCGTTTGCCGAAGAGGCAAGCCTAGCAGTTGGTTTCCGGCGGCCTGTCAGTCGTCACCACGATTGTGCGCCACCTGTGGTGCAAGCAGCATGAACAGGCGGAACAGCACCACCACGGCAAACAGCTGGATGAAACCATTGCCGACCTGATGCAGCACCCAGAGCAGGGTGTCGCTCTGTTTCGGCAGCGTCCACCAGTCCAGCAGCCAGAGCGGCAGCAGTACGTTGATCAGGCAGGTGAACACCGGCCAGAAACGCCCTTTGGTCAGTGCGAAGCTGCTCTGCAGTGCGCGCAGTGGTGGTTCCTGCTGCAGCACCAGGATCAGCTCCGAGAACGCCAGGCGAATCATGATCCAGATCCCCGGCACGATCAGCAGTGACAGCCCGAGCATGATCGCCAGCGTGCTCAGGCCAACCATCAGGGCGAAGGCTGGCCACAGTTGCAGGCCGGCTGCGAACAGCTGGCCGTTGCCAGGTGTCTGCCCATTGCTGCGCGCATGCAGGAAGAGAATCAGCGGCGCGGCGTACAGGGGGTAGAACAGCACGCCGAGCAATATGGCGTAGGCCGGGTTGGCGCCCTCGCCGAGCTGCGCCGCCAGCAATGCCTGGCAGATGGCTTCGAGCAGCAATAGCGGCAGGCACAGGCGGCCGATGGCAGGCAGGTTGTGACTGAAGAAAAACCAGGCGTCGCGCAGGACGGACAAAGGACTCATCGGCAGGCTACCAGGTATCGAGGCGTGGGCTCTGATGGCCGCTCGCCAGGGTGATTGAAAGGTTCAAGAGTACTCCAGCTGCGGGTTGGGCAGGGCCGCGAGCAGGCGTGGCAAATGAGCGCCCGCAACCTCCAGCGTCAACTGCGGTGGGCCGGGCGAGTAGAGCAGGAAGTCGCAGGCGAGCACGGCGCGGTCGATCAGCAGGCTGATTCGCGCGTCATGGCCGAACGGGCAGGCGCACATCGGTACGCAGCCGGTGAGTTCGGTCAGTTCTTCATCACTGGCGATGCGTGGGCGGCTGCCGAGCAGCTGTTTGAGGCGCGCCCAGTCGGCGCGGGCACCTTCGAGGCTGACCAGCATGGCGTAGCGTTGCTCGCCGATACGCAGGAACAGGCTCTTGCTCTCCACGCCACGCAGGGCGAAGCGCTGGCGCACGGCATGTGCGGTCGGGTAGTCCAGTACCGGCTCGTGCTCGACCAGGCGATGGGCGATGTCCAGGCTCTGGAGCAGATCGAGATTGCGCTGGCAGAGGTGCTCTAGAGGTGTCATGGCGGCAAGGATAGGGGCTGTGAATCAGCCGTGCCAGCCCCGGCGAGCGCGCAGGCAGCTGGCTCTGGCATACTGGCGCGCTCAAATCCCACGAGGACTCCCGGTGAAGAAGATCGCCGTATTCGCCGATGTGCAGAACCTCTATTACACGGTGCGCCAGGTCTATGGCTGCCACTTCGACTACAGCGTGCTGTGGGCCGAGGTCAGCCGCCGTGGCGTGATCGTCGAGGCCTACGCCTACGCGATCGATCGGGGGGACGCCAAGCAGCAGCAGTTCCAGCAGATCCTGCGCAAATTGGGTTTCACCGTGAAGCTCAAACCCTACATCCAGCGCATCGACGGCTCGGCCAAGGGCGATTGGGACGTGGGCATCACTATCGATGTGCTCGATGCTGCCGCGCGGGTCGACGAGGTCGTGCTTGCGTCCGGCGATGGCGATTTCGATCTGCTGCTCGAGCGGGTGCGCAGCCAGGGTGTCGAGGCGATTGCCTTCGGCGTGCCAGGGCTGACGGCGCAGTCGCTGATTCGCGCCGCCAGTTTGTACGTGCCCATCGAGGGCGATCTTCTGCTCCGTAATCATTGAGGCCCGCGTGGAATCCATCGCCGTCATCGACTTCGAAACCACTGGCGTCTCGCCGGATCAGGCCCGCGCCACCGAGATTGGCGTGGCGATCATCGAGGACGGTCGCATCGTCGACCGTTACCAGAGCCTGATGAACAGTGGCGCCTGGGTGCCGCCTTTCATCGAGCAACTCACCGGTATCAGCAACGCCATGTTGCGCAGTGCGCCGCCGTCGGATCAGGTGATGAACGAGGTGGCCGACTTCATCGGCGAGCGCCCAATGCTGGCGCACAACGCTGCGTTCGATCAGAAGTTCTGGGATGCCGAACTGGCGCGTATCCGTCGTCGTCGTTCACAGCCGTTCGCCTGTTCGCTGCTGCTGTCACGCCGCCTGCTACCCGAGGCACCGAGCCACAAGCTGGGCAACCTCAACGCCTGGGCCGGCCTACCGGATACCGGTCGCGCTCACCGCGCCCTGGCCGATGCCGAGATGGCCGCCAACCTGACCCTGCACCTGCAGCGCCTGCTGCTTGAACGCCACGCCATCCGCGCCGGCCATGAATACCTGTGCGGCTTGCAGAAACTCTCGGCCGCCAAGGTGCGCGCGTTGCTGCGTGCCGGGTAGGGTGCGCTGCGCGCACCACTTGGCCAAAATTAGGGCAACGTTGCAGCTGAGGGGTTATCCCCGGTGCGCACGGCGCACCCTACATATGGGGCGGGCGATTGAGTGCTCGTCCAGTCTGAGAGCCTGTTCAAAGTCTGCTGCGCGTCGGCCATGCAGCGTTGAAATCAAGCTGGAACGCCAGCCCGGTCAGAATGCTCATTTACAGCTCGTAAACTCGAATGCGAGCCCAGTGCGTTCTTCGCTCGAT
>PJUK01000037.1_pt1 | contig 183146 bp, 176 predicted proteins | sample 1512211 | NCBI WGS metagenome assembly PJUK01 (sample SAMN08177668, study PRJNA422409) | Feces metagenome, whole genome shotgun sequencing project. | reverse complement strand
GAAACGCCTGCCAACCCTGGACGAGCTGAACAAGGCCGCGCCGGATACTCCGGTGTTCGTGCTGCATCTATATGACCGCGCCCTGCTCAACCGCGCTGCGCTACGTGCCGTCGGCTACGACAAAAACACCCCGAACCCACCCGGTGGCGAGATCCAGCGTGATGCCAGCGGCGAGCCCACCGGCATGCTGATCGCCCGCCCCAATGCATTGATTCTCTACGCGACGCTGGCCAAGGGGCCGAAGCTGCCGTTGGAATATCAGGTCAACTCCACCCGCCAGTTCATGCGTGAGCTCAACCGCCTGGGCGTGACCAGCGCCATCGACGCCGGCGGCGGTTACCAGAACTACCCGGACGACTACCAGGTGATCCAGGAGCTGGCCGACAAGGATCAGCTCACCGTACGCATCGCCTACAACCTGTTCACCCAGAAGCCCAAGGAAGAGCTGACCGACTTCAAGAACTGGACGGGCAGCGTCAAGCTGCATCAGGGTGACGACTTCCTGCGGCACAACGGCGCTGGCGAGATGCTGGTGTTCTCCGCCGCCGACTTCGAGGACTTCCTCGAACCGCGCCCGGACTTGGCGCCAAGCATGGAAGATGAACTAGAGCCTGTAGTCCGTCACCTGGTCGAGCAGCGCTGGCCGTTCCGCCTGCACGCCACTTATGACGAATCCATCTCGCGCATGCTCGACGTGTTCGAGAAGGTCGACCGCGACATCCCGTTCAACGGTCTGCCGTGGTTGTTCGACCATGCCGAGACCATCAGTCCGCGCAACATCGAACGGGTACGCACGCTTGGCGGTGGCATCGCCATCCAGCATCGCATGGCCTTCCAGGGCGAGTACTTCATCGACCGCTACGGCGCCAAAGCTGCCGAAGCCACCCCGCCGATCCAGCGCATGCTGGCCGAAGGCGTGCCGGTCGGTGCCGGTACCGACGCCACCCGCGTGGCCAGCTACAACCCGTGGACGGCGCTGTACTGGCTGGTCAGCGGCAAGACCGTCGGCGGCACCACCCTCTATCCGCAAGGCCTGCCCCGCGCCACCGCGCTGCAGTTGTTCACCCATGGCAGCGCCTGGTTCTCCAGCGAACAGGGCAAGAAGGGCCAGATCAAGGTGGGTCAGCTTGCAGACCTGGTGGCGCTATCGGCGGACTTTTTCAGCGTTGAAGAAGAACAGATCAAATGGCTGGAATCGGTGCTCACCGTAGTCGGCGGCAAGGTCGTGCATGCCCGCAGCGAATTCGACAAACTCGCGCCACCAACCCTGCCGGTAATGCCGGACTGGTCACCGGTGGCCCTCGTGCCCGGCCACTGGAGCCCCAACGCCGCACCGCTGACCGCCAGCATCCACCAGTGCATCGGCTCATGCGCAGTACATCAGCACCAACATGATCGCGCCCGGCGCAGCAGTGTGCCGGTCAGCGATCATCAAGGCTTTTGGGGCGCCTTCGGCTGTTCTTGCTTCGCCTTCTGAGTCGTACCCATGTAGCCAGCCCATACGGGCTGGCTCGCTTTCAAGTATCACCTCGGTTTAATGGTGCGCCGCTGGCGCCTGCACCTGCGCAACCGGCAGCGAAGGCTTGCCCGGCAACCAAGCTGGTATGATCGCAGCCGTGCGCTCAAGCACCCGCCATCCGTGCCCGCCACGGATGCCTATGGAACGGCCATCGAATCGCTGATCAATGAACAAGTTCGCCAATTACAAAGCCATTGCCGACAGCATCGCCACGTTGCTTTTTCCTCATGCGGAGGTCGTCATCCACGACCTGGCCAGCCAGACGGTCGCGCACATCGCCAACAACACTTCCAAGCGCAAACTCGGTGACGAGTCGGCGCTGGAAGACCTGGCGCAAGACATCATCTCGGCGTCCAACCTCGGGCCCTATGAGAAGCTGAACTGGAACGGCCAGAAGGTGCGCTCGATCAGCAGCGTGCTGCGCAATGACCAGGGCGAGCCCGAGGCGCTGATGTGCATCAACCTCAACCTGTCGGTGCTCGACCAGGCGCGTGAAGCGCTCGATGCGTTTTTCCAGATGAGCCGCATCATTCCCCAGCCGGACGCCCTCTTCCGCGATGACTGGCAGGAGCGGATCAACACCTTTCTGCACAGCTGGCTGCGCGACAGACAGCTGTCTCTCGGTGCGCTGAACCAGAAGCACAAGAAGGAGCTGATCGAGGCGCTGTTCAAGGAAGGCGCGTTCGATGGGCGCAGCGCGGCGGACTACGTCGCCAATGTGCTGAACATGGGCCGCGCGACGGTCTACAAATACCTCAAGGCCCTGCGCGCCGCCTGATAGCAGGCAGCGTCATGACAGAGACTGGAGCGCGCAGAGCGCGATTTGCGCATCCTGCACGGCTACCCCGGTCAGATCGACCAGGGTGATTTCATCGTCGCTCGTGCGCCCGGCAATTCGCCCGTCCAGCAAGGCACCGATTTCACCCAGTTGCGCCTCCTCGATCAGCCCTGCCTTCAAGGCATGGGACACCTCGCCGTACTGCCGGCATTGCACGACTGAGTCCACGATGATGCGATCGGCCCGCGCGACCAGCAGCGGGTCGAGCTCCTGCTTGCCGGGCGCATCCGCACCGACGGCAGTGATATGCGTACCTGGCCTGACCCACTCGCTGTCGAGGAGCGCTGCGCGCGATGGCGTGGTGCAGACGATCAGGTTGGCGCCCTCCGCCAACGTCTTCGCCTCCCGCGTCACCTGAACATCGAATCCGAGCTCAGCGGCGAAATCGCTGTAAGAGGCCAGCTCGGTGTCATTGCGCCCCCAGACGATGACCCGACGGCACGCGGTGACCGGTCGCAGCTGTTCGAGCTGCATGCGGGCCTGCATACCCGTACCGAGAATGCCGATGGCATACACCTCGCGCGGGGCGAGAAGCCGTGCCGCGATACGTCCTGCCAGAGCCGTGCGCATGCCGGTGAGCCAGCCTTGATCCTGCAACAGAGCCAACGGCCGGCCGTCGCTGGCCGACAGCACCAGCATCAGGCCGTCGTTGCTCGGCAGGCCCTTGCCGGGGTTGTCGTAGAACCCGGTAGACACCTTGACGGTGAAGGTTTCGCTGCCCTCGATGAAGGCGGATTTGACGCAGCAATCGCCGTTCGCGGCAGCGAAGGCGAACATCTGTACCGGCGGCACCTGTACCTTGCCATTGGAGAATGCGACGAAGCCTTCTTCGATCCGTTGCACAGCCTGGTCGAGGTCGATACGGGCGACGATCTCAGCCCGCTCGACGATCCTCACGCCACCGCCCCGAGGAACTTCTCCAGGGTGATATTGCGCCCGCAAATCACTACAGCGACTCGCTTGCCACGATACTCCGGCGCGAGTTTCTGCATCGCCGCCACGGCAACGCCAGCCGCCCCTTCGATGATCCAACGCTCGCTGGCGGCCACATCACGCATGGCTGCCTTGATCTCCTGTTCGGAAACCAGCACGGTGCGGTCCAGAAGCTGCTGGCACAGCGCGAAGGTGATGCTGCCGGGCTCGACGCCTCCGGCGGTGCCATCGGACAAGGTCTCGCCCTCCTCCATGTCGATGATCGCCCCGACCTCCAGCGACTTCTGCAGCGTCGGGGCAACGGCAGGCCAGCAGCCGATGATCTGCGTCGACGGGCTCAGCCAGTTGAGCGCAGTGGCGATGCCAGAAATCATGCCGCCACCACCCACGGCGACGAACACCGCATCCAGTTGCTCGGCCTGCTCATGCAGCTCCATACCGATGGTGCCTTGACCCACGATGACCTGGGCATCGTTGTAGGGCGACACGAACGGTTTGCCCTGGAGCCCGGCCTGGCGCGCGGCTTCGAGTTCGACACTCAGCGGATCCGTATCCAGGCTCACCACCTCTGCGCCCTGCGCACGGATGGCGTCGAGTTTGACGCGCGAAGCCGTGGCGGTCGTGTAGACAGTGACCGGCACACCCAACGTCTTGCCAGCCAGCGCGAGCGCCTGCCCGTGATTGCCGGACGACGCCGTGATCACCCCCGATTGGCGCTGCGCCTCGGGCAGCAGGCGGATCTTGTTGCTGGCACCGCGAAACTTGAACGACCCGGTGTGCTGCAGGTGCTCGCACTTGAGATGAACCTCGCAGCCCGTCATCGCGGAAAGCGCAACACTGTGAATCAGCGGAGTAACCGCCACCTGCGGCCGCAGCGCGGCATGCGCCTGACTGATCGCCTCGAAGAGCTGCTGCAGGTAGGTATCGTCGAGTTGCATCTGGAACCTCTAACGTCAGGAATGATGAAACGGTTGCTCGTTCTGGCCCTTGCTCAAAAGCGGCGCGCCGGCGCTGTCGCTCACGCCTGGAACAGGACGGCGCGACGAAACAGACGGTGTGAGTTCAACAGTTCACAGCTGCGCCATCATAAAATACAAGTCTACAGTAGACTTTTATTCCACAAACAACAAGATCACTGCGTGAGGCAGTTTGCCCTGGCTCGACAACCTACCAATGGTAAGTTACTTTTAGTAGGTAATGGCTCGCGACGCTATTTCGCTCAGCGAGCCGCTAACCGTCCCTACTGGAGAGCCAACCATGCACAGCCTGATCGTCGTCGCCCACCCCAATCCCAACTCACTGACCCACGCCATTGCCCAGCGCGTCGCGGCAGGCATCACCAGTGTCAACCCGCACCACACCTTCGAGCTGGCCGATCTGGCCGAGGAAGGTTTCGACCCGCGCTTCAATCAGGCGGATCAGGCGTTGTTCACGAAGCAGGCAGCAGCCCCCGCCGATGTCGCAGCCGAGCAACAGCGGCTGGATCGTGCCGACGCCCTGGTGATCGTCTACCCGATCTACTGGTGGTCGTTCCCCGCCTTGCTCAAAGGTTGGATCGATCGTGTATTCGCCCAGGGCTGGGCCTATGAGGACAGTGACAACGGCAAGGTGGTGAAGAAACTGCAACGCCTGCAGGTTCATCTGGTTGCCATCGGTGGCGCCGATGAAGGCACCTTCACTCGACACGGCTACGCTCCCGCGATGAAGACCCAGATCGACCACGGGATTTTCGATTACTGCGGTGCAAGCGTGCGCAGCTCCTCCGTGCTACTGACTTCGGATGCCGGTTACCCGGCGGCTCATCTGGAGACTGCACAGAAGATCGGTGCTGGCGTATTCGCTTCCCAGCCCTGAGTCGGAGTGGGACAATCGGGCGCATGACCTCGCCTACTTCCACGCCCTCGCGCCGACGCCTGCCCCGAGAAGCCCGCACTCGCCAGTTGCTGGAAACGTCGTGGACGCTGATCCGCGACGAGGGCACGGACGCTCTCACCCTCGGCCGCCTGGCCGAGGCTGCGGGCATCACCAAGCCGGTGGTCTATGACCACTTCGGCACCCGCAATGGCCTGCTGGCCGCGCTCTACGAAGACTACGACATCCGGCAAACCGCCCTCTTCGATGCCGCTGTCGCAGCCGCCAAGCCCAACGTGCAGGACAAGGCCCGTGTCATTGCCAGCGCGTATGTCGATTGCGTGCTGACCCAGGGGCGCGAGATCCAGGGCGTGCTGGCTGCACTCAGCGGTTCGCCCGAGCTGGCCGCAGTCAAGCGTCAGTACCAGGAGGCCTTCATCAGGAAGTGCGCCGGGATATTCGCGCCTTTCGCCGGGCCAGAGGGCGTTTCGACAGCCAGCCTGTGGGCGATGCTGGGAGCCGCCGACGCCCTGTCGGATGCCGCAGTCGTGGGCGACATCACCGAGGCACAGGCCAAGGAAGAACTGCGCCTGACCATCCTGGGAATGGTTCAGCGCAGCAACTAAGCCCCCACCATAAGCGGCTCAGCACCTGTAATCCCCCCCGCCACACACAGCAGAAACACGAACGCCCGCATAGGCGGGCGTTCGTGTTCAAACAGGCAAGCGCGATCAATCAACTGCTGATGAAGGGGAACACGCCCAGCAACAGGGCCGCCGCCAGGATCACCATGCACACCATCACCGCCCATTTTAGGGTGAAGCGTTGCAGGTCGCCGAACTCGATCTTGGCCAGGCCGATCAGCAGGTAGGTGGACGGCACCAGTGGGCTGAGCAGGTGCACCGGCTGGCCAACGATGGAGGCGCGAGCCATTTCCACGGCGCTGATGCCGTAGCTGGACGCTGCCTGGTTCAGCACCGGCAGGATGCCGTAGTAGAAGGCATCGTTGGACATGAAGAAGGTGAACGGCATGCTCACCAGCGCGGTGATCACCGCCAGGTGCGGGCCGAGTGCCTCAGGGATGACCGCCAGCAGGCTCTTGGACATCGCCTCGACCATGCCGGTGCCGCTAAGGATGCCGGTGAAGATACCCGCCGCGAAGATCAACCCGACCACCGCCAGGACGTTGCCGGCATGCGCCGCGATGCGCTCCTTCTGCTGTTGCAGGCAGGGGTAGTTGATGATCATGGCGATACTGAAGGCGATCATGAACAGCACCGGCATCGGCAGCAGGCCGGCGATCAGAGTGGTCATCAGCACCACGGTGAGGATGGCGTTGACCCACAGCAGCTTCGGCCTGCGCGCCTCGGGGAACTGCGACACGCTGATCTCTTCCTGAGTGAGCTGATCGTCCGGCAGGTGCAGCACGCCCAGACGCTTGCGCTCGCGCAGGCCGTAGAGATACGCGACGCCGAACAGCGCGATGGCGCCGATGACCATGCCCGGAATCATCGGCACGAAGACATCGGACGGGTCGACGTGCAGGGCACTGGCGGCACGTGCGGTCGGGCCGCCCCAGGGGGTCATGTTCATGATGCCGCCGGCCATGATGATCAGGCCGGCCATGATGGTCGGGCTCATTTTCAGGCGGCTGTACAGCGGCAGCATGGCGCCGACGCAGATCATGTAGGTGGTCGAGCCGTCACCATCCAGGGAGACGATCAGCGCCAGGGCCACGGTGCCGACCGCGACCTTCAGCGGATCGCCCTTGACCAGTTTGAGGATCAGGCGCACGGGCGGATCGAACAGCCCGGAGTCGATCATGATGGCGAAGTAGAGGATGGCGAACATCAGCATCACGCCGGTGGGCGCGAGCTTGCTGATGCCTTCGAGCATCATCGGGCCGATCTGGTTGGCGAAGCCACCGATCAGCGCGAAGAGGATGGGAATGATGATCAGGGCAATCAGCGCCGACAGGCGTTTGCTCATGATCAGGTACATGAAAGTCGAGACCATGGCGAAGCCAAGGAATGTGAGCATGGGATTCTCCGGACGTGAGTCGGCTGGATGCGAGGGCGATCAGCAGGGGTTGCTGGACGAACGAACGGAGAGAGGGAACGCGAGGCCTGTCAGAGGCATGGATGTGTACCGTATTGTTCTTGTTGGTAATGGTCGGCCGCCTGGGCGATCACGACGCGGTGGCAGGTCTGCGCCCGCCATGGGCAAGAACATAGGCGTGGAAGCTTTCTGGCAGCTTTCATCACGAAGCTGTCACAAAAAATTCATATTTGCTGATTCACGCGCGCTGCACGGGCTTGCAGGCAAGCCTCTCACCCCGCATTGGCGCGCTACGGCAAAAGCCGGAGAGCACCTTGTGGGAGGGACTTCAGTCGCGAGCTTTGCAGATAGGGATGGCCACGTCGCGGCTAAAGCCCCTCCCACGAACATGGCGCTCCAGCGTATGTCCTGGCGACACAGAGCCCTCGCGCCGGCAACCAATCTGGAGCACGGGAACTATGGGCAGACCGCTTACGCTTCATCCCGCGGCCCCAGCCCCGCCAGCAGCTTGCCATTCAATTCATGCAACGTGCGCTGCTCCTCGGCGGTCAATCCTGAGAGCACCCGCTGCAGGTTGGCCACATGGGCGGCGAGCATGTTGTCGATCAGTTCGAAGCCAGCCGGGGTCAGCGCCACCAGCACGCCACGGCGGTCGCTCGGGTGCTTGCGGCGCTCGATCAACCCGGCTTTTTCCAGGCGGTCGATGCGGCTGGTCATGCCACCGGAGGAAATCATCGCGCTCTCGTACAACGTGGTCGGCATCAGGGCATAGGGGTCGCCCGATCTGCGCAGGGTCGCGAGCAGGTCGAACTCGCCAGCCTGCAGGCCATGCTCGGCGAAGAACGGCAGCAGATGATCACGGCTGATCAACTGGCTCAGCTCGCCCAGGCGCCCGATCACGGCCATGGAAAAACCGTCCAGATCGGGCCGTTGTTGCTGCCATTGCTCGGCAGCCAGTTGCGCACGGTCTTGCATGTTGTCCTCGATTTATCTTGCCATCAAGATACTTTTCAAAAAGAATGTTGCCATCGTAACGTATCCACACCAGGGAGGCACCCGCATGTCGGGCAATCAATATCGACCACTTCTGGCACTGGCCTTGCTGTTCACGGTCGGCGCGCTGATGGGGCTGACCAGCATTCTGGTCAAGCTTGCCGGCAACGCGGGCTGGCAGCCGATGGCCTATCTGCTGTGGAGCCTGCTCGGTGGTGGTCTGCTGCTGTTGCTGTTCGCCTGGTGGCGTGGCGAGCGGCCTGGCATGAGCCTGCCGCAACAGCGCTACTACCTTGCCTCCGGCCTGCTCAGCATTGCCGTGCCCAACGCCCTGCTGTTCAGCTCCATTGGCCATGTCGGCGCCGGTTTCGCCTCGATGTGCCTGGCCTTCCCGCCCTTGTTCACCTACCTGCTGGCCCTGGCGCTGCGCATGGAGGCGCTCAGCCGCATCCGCCTGCTGGGCATCTGCATCGGTCTGTCCGGCAGCCTGCTGCTGGCGCTGGGCAAGCTGCACGGCGGCAGCAGTCCGGTTCTGTGGGTGATAGCAGCGCTGTGCGTGCCGGTGTTCCTCGCGCTGGGCAATATCTATCGTGCCCGCTACTGGCCGAGCGGTGCCACGCCACTGTCGCTGGCTCCCGGCATGCTGCTCGGCGGCGCCGTGCTGCTGGTGCCCACCGCCCTGTTCGGGGTCGACTTTTCCCTCCAGCTGAACAGTGCCATGGCCGTCGGCCTGCTGCTGGCACAGATGCTGCTGTTCGCGACGGTCTACGCGCTGTTCTTCGTTCTGCAGAACCTGGCCGGCACGGTGTTTCTCAGCCAGATCGGCTCGGTGGCGGCGATCACCGGTGCTGTCATCGCCATCGGCCTGCTCGGTGAACAGGGCAGCCTGAGCCTGTTGCTGGCAGCGCTGTGTATCGTCGTCGGCGTACTGCTGGTGGCCTGGCGCGGCGCGCAGGAGGCACAAGCATGAAGCGCCAGACCTTGCTGCTGATCGCCATCGTCCTGCTCGGGCTGAACCTGCGCCCGGTGTTGGCAGCCATCGGCCCACTGCTCGACCGCATCCAGCTCGACACAGGGCTGGATCATATCGGCGCCAGCCTGCTGACCAGCCTGCCGGTCGTCATCATGGGCCTCGGCGCTCTGGCCGCCGGCCTGCTGCGCAAACGCCTGGGCGAGCGCAACGGGATTCTCGTCGGCGTACTGCTGATCGCCCTCGCCTGCCTGGCGCGCGGCGTACTGCCCGACTCCAGCATTCTGATCGTCACCGCATTGCTGGCCGGCGCGGGGATCGCCTTCGTGCAAGCGCTTTTGCCGGGCCTGATCAAGTCTCGCTTCGCCGCAGACAGCGGCCGGCTGATCGGTTTCTACAGCTGCGCGATCATGGGTGGCGCGGCCTTCGGTGCAGCGCTGACGCCCTGGCTGGCACAGTCGATAGGATGGTCGTGGGCACTGGCGAGCTGGACATTGCCCGCCCTGCTCGCTGCCGCAGTCTGGCGTCGCGCAGCACCGCCTGAAGCTCTGGCAGCAGCAGACAACATACCGCATCTGGATGTCTGGCGCTCGCCCAGGGCGTGGCTGCTGATGAGCTTCTTCGGCATCGGCACCGCCGGCTACACGCTGGTACTGGCCTGGCTGCCGCCCTACTACACCGCGCTGGGCTGGAGTGCGCAGTCCAGCGGTCTGCTGCTGGCTGCGCTGACGCTCTGCGAAGTATTCGCCGGCCTGCTGGCATCGAGTCTGCTGCCGCGCTGCCCGGATCGGCGCGTGTTGCTGGGCGTGGTATTGGTTGCGCTACTGGCCGGCCTACTCGGCCTGATGCTCGCGCCGCTGCAACTGGTGGTGCCGATCTGCATCTTGCTGGGTATCGGCATCGGTGCGCTGTTCCCCTTATCGCTGGTGGTGGCCCAGGATCACCTGGACGACCCGCGCCAGACCGGCGACCTGCTGGCCTTCGTGCAAGGCGGCGGCTACCTGATCGCCGCCACCGCGCCATTCCTGGCAGGCCTGCTACGCCAGTACACCGCCGACCTGCGCCTGAGCTGGCTGGCAATGGCCGCCGCCACCCTGGTACTGATGGGCATGGCAACGCTGTTCAAACCAGGCAGCGGACGCTTCCATACACGCCCTCAGCCTAAAATATAGGGCGTACTCGTCATGTAGGGCGGATCGGGACGCCGACCGCTCGTAGCGCCAGCGAACAGTCCGCCGACAAACCAAAGGCGTACTGCTTCGCGACGACTGCATGGATGCAGGAGGTAGAGCGACGCAGGATGCTAAAGCCGAGTACGCCCTACGGCCGCTCCCTTCACCCGCTCTGGGTGCCGCTAGCGATAAACAGGGAAGCGCCGGCACAGCTCCGTCACGTCCTGGCGCACCCGATCACGCACTTCCATTTGCGCTTCGCCACCCAGCTCGAGCGCATCCAGCACATCACATAGCCAGCCGGCCAGGCGTCCGCATTCGGCAATGCCGAAGCCGCGCGTGGTCACGGCTGGCGTGCCGATGCGCAGCCCCGAGGTCACGAACGGCGAGCGCGGGTCGTTGGGCACCGAGTTCTTGTTGGCGGTGATATGCGCATCGCTCAGCGCCGCATCCGCCTCCTTGCCGGTGTAAGGCTTGTCGGACAGGTCGATCAGCATCAGGTGGTTGTCGGTGCCCCCCGAGACGATGCGATAACCACGCTGTTGCAGCACGGCAGCCATGGCCCGGGCGTTGCTGACCACCTGGCGCTGATAGGCCTTGAACTCGGGCAGCAGCGCCTCCTTGAAGGCTATCGCCTTGGCGGCGATGACGTGCATCAGCGGACCACCCTGAATGCCCGGGAATACCGCCGAGTCGAGCCGTTTGTAGAAATCCTCGCCCTGTCCCTTGGCCAGGATGATGCCGCCGCGCGGGCCGCGCAGGGTCTTGTGGGTGGTGCTGGTAACCACATGGGCATGCGGCAGCGGGCTGGGGTATTCACCGGCGGCTACCAAGCCGGCGACATGCGCCATGTCCACCCAGAAGATCGCGCCAACCTTGTCGGCGATGGCACGCATGCGCGCCCAATCCTTGTAGCGCGAATAGGCGGAGAAGCCGCCGATCAGCATCTTCGGCCGGGTCTCCAGGGCGATGCGCTCCATCTCGTCGTAGTCGATCAGGCCGGTCTCGGGGTCGAGGCCATAGGGCACGATGCGGTAGTGGCGCCCGGAGAAGTTGGACGGGTTGCCGTGCGTCAGGTGGCCACCCTGCGCCAGGTTCATGCCCATCACGGTATCGCCTGGATTGGTCAACGCCAGAAATACCGCCGCATTGGCCTGGGCCCCGGCATGAGGCTGGACGTTGGCGTAGTCGCAGTCGAACAACGCCTTGAGCCGCCCGATAGCCAGGCGCTCGGCCACGTCCACATGCTCGCAACCGCTGTAGTAGCGCTTGCCTGGATAGCCTTCGGCGTACTTGTTGGTGAACACCGAGTTCTGTATCGCCATCACCAGCGGGCTGGCGTAGTTCTCCGAGGCAATCAGCTCGACGTGATCCTCCTGGCGGCCTTCTTCCTGGCGCACGGCATCGGCCAGTTCAGGGTCGAAATCGGCCAGGCTCAGGGCGGTGTTATACATACAGTTCATATCCTGTGTGGGTTAAAAATTGAGCGGTTTGTTGAACGCGCCAAAGGCGTACTGCTTCGTGAACGGATCGCCGCCCGGTACGCCCTACGCGACTAGCCCCAAACACCTCGTAGGGCGGGCTCAGGAGCGCCAGCGAACAGCCCGCCAAAACCTAAGCCAGCAGACGAGCGACACGCCGCGCGATGTCGTCGATCTGCTCTTCGCTGCAGATCAGCGGCGGCAGCAGGCGAATCGTGCGGTCACGGGTGACGGTGATCAGAAGGCGCTGTTCGGAAAGCGCCCTTCCCACCAGCTCCTTGCACGGCCTGTTAAGTTCGATGCCGACCATCAGCCCCTGCCCTCGGATGGCAATGACCTCGGGGTGATCGCCCAGCGTCTGCTGCAGGCGTCCGAGCAGGCGGTCACCCAGTGCAGCAGCGCGCTCCGGCAGGCGCTCGCGCTGCATGATCTCGAGCACGCTGCAAGCCACCCGGCACGCCAATGGATTGCCACCGAAAGTGGAGCCATGCAGGCCCGGAGAGAACAGATCAGCCGCTGCCTCGCGCGCCAGGCAGGCGCCAATCGGCACACCGTTGCCCAGGGCCTTGGCCAGGGTCATCACGTCGGCGGTGATACCTGCATGCTGATGGCCGAACCAGGCACCGGTGCGCCCCATGCCTGACTGAATTTCATCGACCATCAACAGCCAGCCATGCTGGTCGCACAGGGCGCGCAACTCGCGCAGGTAAGTGCAACTGGCGACACGGATACCGCCCTCGCCCTGCACCGGTTCGAGCAGTACCGCGACGATATCCGGATACTGCTCGGCAGCCCGACGAACAGCTTCGATATCGTCATAGGGCACACGCACGAAGCCCTCCAGCAATGGCTCGAAACCGGCCTGTTTGGCAGGATTGCCCGAGGCGGACAGCGTGCCGAGGGTGCGCCCATGGAAACCGTTGTCCATCACCAGAATCTTCGGCTGGGCAACGCCGCGACGCTGGCCATGCAGCCGCGCCAGCTTGAGGGCCGCCTCGTTGGCCTCAGCCCCCGAGTTGCAGAAGAAGGCACGCTGCATCCCGGTCAACGCGCACAGGCGCTCGCCCAGTCGCTCTTGCCAATCGATACGGAAGACGTTGGAGGTATGCAACAGCATCCCCGCCTGCTCGGCGATGACCGCGGTGATCTCCGGGTGCGCATGGCCCAGGCTGGTGACGGCCACGCCAGCGATGGCATCGAGGTACTCGACACCCTCTTCGTCCCATAGCAGCGCCCCGCTGCCGCGAACGAAGGACAGCGGTTGGCGGGCATAGGCGCGCATCAGATGAGAATGGGCAGCAGGCATGGATCGAACCTCGATTCGGGACGGTGGAAAAATGGGAAAAGCGTCATGGCTGTTCATCGGATGCAGCGCCTGGCCAGTAATGGCTGTCCGGCAACGGGCGGGCGCCGAAGATCGCCTGGCCGACGCGCACCACCGTGGCGCCCTCCTCGATGGCGATCTCGAAGTCGCCGGACATGCCCATCGACAGCGCATCCAGCTCAACGCCAGCAGGTGCGACCTGACGCAATTGGTCACGCAGGGTGCGTAAACGGATGAAGCACTGACGCACCCGCTCGGCCTCGCTGGAGAACAGCGCCAGCGTCATCAACCCGCGTACACGTAGTGCGGAGAACGCCGGCAGTGCCCGAAGGAAGGCCGCCACATCGTCCGGGGCGAGGCCGTACTTGCTGGCTTCGCCGGAGCTGTTGACCTGCACGAACACCTCCAGCGAACGCCCCTCGATCTGCAGGCGACGATCCAGCGCCTCGGCCAGGCGCAGGCTGTCCAGTGCCTGGAACTCCGTGGCGAAACGCGCCACCAGCTTGGCCTTGTTGGTTTGCAGATGGCCGATGACCGACCATTGCAGATCGCCCAGATCCTGCATGGCCTGCCACTTGCCATGGGCCTCCTGCACCTTGTTCTCGCCGAGCATCCGGCAGCCTGCGGCATAGGCCATGCGCAGGCTGGCTGCGGGCTTGGTCTTGCTGACCGGCAGCAGGCGCACCGTGGCCGGATCGCGATCGACACGCCGGCAGGCCGCCTCGATACGCCGCTGCACCTCGGCCAGGTTGTGGCGAAAATCCTCGACCGAAACGGCCTCGGGGTAACGCCCGTGGTTGTCGTGGCGAGTCGCTGTCGCGCCAGGTACCGGCATCAGTTCGCCCCCTTGTTCAAGGGCCGCTCTGCCGCCGTGGGCTGCACCGCCGGTTGCGACCAGCGCGCATTGAGCACGGCGTAAGCCAGCAAGCCGATCACCAGCCCCCAGAACGCACCGCCGATCCCCAGCAGGGTGATGTTGGCGGCCGCTGCCAGAAAGGTGATCAGCGATGCCTCGCGGGTCTTTGCGTCGACCATGGCGCTGGCCAGGCTGCCGCCGATGGTGCCGAGCAGTGCCAGGCCGGCCAGCGTGCTGATGAAGGTCGCCGGGAACGCCATGAACACCGCCGCCAGGGTGACCCCGAATACGCCGACCAGGATGTACAGCACCCCGGCGGCGATACCGGCGATCCAGCGCTTGGACGGGTCTTCGTGAGCCTCAGGCCCGGTGCAGATGGCCGCGGTGATCGCGGCAAGATTGAAGGCGTGCGAGCCGAATGGCGCCATCAGCAGGGAACCGAGCCCGGTGATGGTGACGATGGGGTTGGCGCTGGTGGTGAAGCCATCGTTGCGCAGCACCAGCATGCCGGGCATGTACTGTCCGCTCAGGGTGATCAGGAACAGCGGCAACGCCACGCTCAGCAGCGCATTGAGCGAAAACGCCGGCAAGGTGAACACCGGCGCCGCCAGTGTCAGGCTCACTGCCGACAGGTCGACACGCGCCTGCAACAGCAGAAAGGCCAGGCCCAGCAACAAGATGCCGACCACCGCATAACGGCCGCTGAAACGCTTGAACACCAGGTAGACGATGATCAACAGCCCAGCCAGCAACGGGTCGAGGCTGACACTGGCGAACGCGCCGATGCCGAACTGCAGCAGGATGCCCGCCAGCAAGCCAGCCGCCACACCTGGCGGAATCAGGCGGATGACCCGCTCGAACCAACCCGACACGCCCAGCAGGACGAAGGCCGCCGCCGAGATCAGGTAAGCGCCCACGGCCTCGGCGTAAGGCGTGTTCGCCAGCGCCGTCACCAGAAATGCCGCGGCCGGCGTCGACCAGGCGGTGATGATCGGCGCTCGGGCAATCCAGCTCAGAAAGATGCCCGTCACCCCCACACCAATGGAGATCGACCACACCCAGGAGGCCGTCAGCTCAGGACTGAGGCCTGCCACCTTGGCGGCCTGGAATACCAGGATGAAGGTACCGCCGTAGTTGACGATGACCGAGATCAACCCCGCCACGACGGGGTGGGTGAGATCGCCAAAACGGATGGACGAAGACGAAGGATTGGCAGACATGGCCTGACAAGGACTCCTGAAAGAATGGGGAGAAGGCTTGCGAGGCACCGTTATAGGCCTAGAATGGCCTGATTTATCCTGCCATTTTTACCAAGAGATACCGACCAATTGTTCAAACATGCCCAGCTCGAATCCGTCAAAGCCTGGATCGGCGACCCGGCGCATGACGGCCAGCCCCTGCACTTGCGCGTGCAGCGGGCGATTCGCCAGTTGATCCTCGATGGCGTGCTCGATGTGGGCAAGCCATTGCCGGCCTCGCGCGCCCTGGCCAAATCCCTGGAGGTATCGCGCGATACGGTGGAAGCGGCGTACGGCCAGTTGCATGCCGAAGGCTTCATCGAACGTCGTGTGGGCAGTGGCAGCTTCGTCTCGCCACGCACACAGCGCCTGCCGGGGCGTGGCAAGACCAGGCGCACGCCATCGCGTCAGGCACCGCCACGCCTCAGCCAGCGCGGCGATGCCATGTTCGAGAACGGTGGTGTGCGCGATTTTCTGATGCCACGCCCATTTGCCCCTGGCGTGCCGGAAACACGCAACTTTCCCCTGCAGATCTGGGAACGCCTGCAGCGCCAGGTACTCAAGGAATATGGCCACCGCGCCCTGCTGCACAGCCCGCCACAAGGCGTGGAGACACTGCGCCGCGCCATCGCCGACTACATCAACCTCGAACGAGGCGCCAGCGCCACGTCAGAACGCGTGCTGATCCTCACCAGCTCGCAGCAGGCGCTGACGCTATGCGCCACCGTGCTGCTCGATGCCGGTGAGCGCATCTTCATCGAAGACCCGGCCTACCACGGTGCACGCAAAGCCTTCGAGGCGGCCGGCCTCGAGTGCGTGCCGGTGCCGCTGGATGAGCACGGCATGCAGGTAGAGCGGCTGAATCACGATGGCGAATCCGCCAGAGCGGTGTTCCTCACCCCGTCGCACCAGTTCCCGACGGGCGCGACGCTGGCACTGGATCGCCGCCTGGCCATCATCGAATGGGCGCAGCGCCAGCAGGGCTGGATCATCGAAGACGACTACGACAGCGAATTCCACTACGCCGGCAAACCCACGGCCTGCGTACAGGGGCTTGATCCGCACGAGCGCACGATCTACATCGGCACCTTCACCAAGTCGCTGTTTCCCGGCCTGCGCATCGGCTACATGGTGCTGCCGCCCGAGCTGGTCGCGCCGATGACCGTCGCCCGCACCCTGCTCGACGGGCACAGCGCACCGATACCGCAGCTCACCCTCGCCCGCTTCATCGAGGGCGGCCACTTCGGCGCGCACATTCGCACCATGCGTGCCGTCTATGCCGAACGCCGTGATGTGCTGGCGCGCCTGGTGCGTGAGCACCTAAGCGAGTTCGTCGAAACACAGGTACCCGGTGGCGGCATGCAGATGCCCTGCACGTTCATCCGCGACATCGACGAAGACGAACTGGTAACCGCCGCACGGAAGGCCGGCATCGACCTGCTCGGGCTCAGCGCCCTGCACGCCACGCCGCAGCGCACGGCCGGTTTTCTGATGGGCTTCGCTGCGCACGCCCCGCACGAGCTGGAGCCTGCGGTGAAGAAGCTGGCCGGCCTGCTGCGTGCCAGGTGCGCTTGACATGAAAGGCAGGCAATAAAAAGGTTCATCGCATTTTAGGGGGAAATGCTTGGTTGATACCGGACTGGCAAGTTTGTGTGTTGATGCTCTGAGCGTAGGGTGTGGTACCGGGCCTGACATGGACCGGCGGACTGTTCGCTTGCGCTACGAGCGGCCGGCGTCCCGATCCGCCCTACGAGCTGAGCCGTAGGGTGCGCCGTGCGCACCGATTCGCCCCTGCAAGAGCGCGGTGCGACAGCGCCCCCTACGGGAAAGGTGGCACCAATGAAAACGCCACCCGGAGGTGGCGTTTTCATCAGCCGGCCCGAATCACTTCTTGCCCAGCTTCTTCAGCTCTTCGTCGCGCAGTTCGCGGCGCAGGATCTTGCCGACGTTGGTGGTCGGCAGCACGTCGCGGAACTCGACGGACTTGGGCACCTTGTAGCCGGTGAGGTTGGCGCGCATGTGCTCCATCACCTGCTCCTTGGTCACGCTCTCGCCCGGTTTTACCACCACGAACACCTTGATCGCCTCACCGGATTTCTCGTCCGGTACACCGATGGCGGCGCATTGCAGCACGCCTGGCAGCGTGGCGAGCACGTCTTCCAGCTCGTTCGGGTAGACGTTGAAGCCGGACACCAGAATCATGTCCTTCTTGCGGTCGACGATACGCAGGTAGCCGTCTTCCTGGATCAGGCCGATGTCGCCGGTCTTCAGCCAACCGTCGGCGTCGAGGATTTCATCGGTGGCTTCCTGGCGCTGCCAGTAACCCTTCATCACCTGCGGGCCTTTCACGCACAGCTCGCCGATCTCGCCGATGGCCAGTTCATAGCCCTCGTCGTTGATGATCTTGCACAGGGTCGAAGGCACCGGAATGCCGATGGTGCCCAGCTGGATGGCACTGAATGGGTTCACGGTAGCCACCGGGCTGGTCTCGGTCATGCCGAAGCCTTCGCAGATGGCGCAGCCGGTGACATCCTTCCAGCGCTCGGCGGTGGCCAGTTGCAAGGCCATGCCGCCGGATACGGTGAGCTTCAGGCTGGAGAAGTCCAGCTTGCGGAAGTCCTCGTTGTTGCACAGGGCAACGAACAGGGTGTTGAGGCCGACGAAACCAGTGAAGCGGTACTTGGCCAGATCCTTGATCACCGACGGCAGATCGCGCGGGTTGGTCAGCAGGATATTGTGGCCACCGATCAGCATCATCGCCATGCAATGGAAGGTGAAGGCGTAGATGTGATACAGCGGCAGCGGCGCGATCAGCACCTCGCAACCTTCATTGAGGTTGGCGCCCATCAGTTCCTTGACCTGCAGCATGTTGGCCACCAGGTTGCGATGGGTCAGCATCGCGCCCTTGGCTACACCAGTGGTGCCACCGGTGTACTGCAGCACGGCGATGTCGTCGTTGCTCGGGTTGGCTTCGCTGAAGGACTGACCACGGCCCTTGGCCAGGGCATCGTTGAACTTGACCGCCTTGGGCAGGTTGTAGGCCGGCACCATCTTCTTCACGTGCTTGATCACGGCATTGACCAGCAGACGCTTGAAGGTCGGCAGCATGTCGCCGACTTCGGTGACGATCACGGTCTTGACGCCGGTCTTGGGCACGACCTGCTCGGCCAGGTGCGCCATGTTGGCCAGGCAGATCAGCGCCTTGGCGCCGGAGTCGTTGAACTGGTGCTCCATTTCCCGCGCGGTGTACAGCGGGTTGGTGTTGACCACCACCAGGCCGGCGCGCATGGCACCGAATACCACGATGGGGTACTGCAACACGTTGGGCAGTTGCACGGCGATGCGGTCGCCAGGCTTGAGATCGGTGTGTTTCTGCAGGTAGGCAGCAAAATCACCGGAGAGCTTGTAGATCTCGCCGTAGGTGATGGTCTTGCCCAGGTTGCTGAAAGCAGGCTTGTCGGCGAAGCGTTGGCAGGACTCTTTCAGTACCGCAAGGATGTTCGGGTACTGGTCGGGATTGATTTCGGCAGCGACCCCAACGGGATACTTGTCCTTCCAGAAGTTTTCGGTCATGGAAGCCCACTCCTAAGCAACAGCTGATCTTCACCGCGCGAAGGCGGTTGTTTGTTGTGTGTTTAGCTCGCTTTTACCCTGGCTCAGGGCCCGGAAGCGCGCCGAGAGTAGCAGCTTTGCCAGAGGCTCACCAGCATCAAACATGGCCTTCAGAGTCGCAAAAATGACCAAAAAATATCGAATAGTCACGATATATTGTTCGCCTGAAGTGCCGGGCAAAGGCCTCTAGCTCGCATATTACAGCGCATAGAGCCTAGCTCGGTTGCGTGGCGAATGCCGTGCAATGATCGATGAAACGCACCGGGGCGGTTACGAAATCACAACAATTGGACTGCCCGACGGCAGTTGAGGCGGGAAAGTCCCCTCCCCCGCAGGGAGAGAGGGGACTTCGGGTCAGGCGATGTCGCGCAGCTCGCGACGCAGGATCTTGCCGACCGGGGTCATCGGCAAGGCGTCCTTGAACACGATGTACTTGGGCACCTTGTAGCCGGTGAAGTTTTCCTTGCAGTAGGCTTTGAGCTCTTCCGCGGTCACGCCGCCGTCACGCGGCACCACGAACAGTTTGACCGCTTCCCCGGACTTCTCGTCCGGCACGCCGATGGCCGCACAGCTGGCGACTTTCGGGTGCGCCATGACCACGTCTTCGATCTCGTTGGGATACACGTTGAAACCGGAGACGATGATCATGTCCTTCTTGCGGTCGACGATGCGCACGAAGCCGTCCGGGTCGATCACCGCGATGTCGCCGGTCTTGAACCAGCCCTCGGCATCCAGCACCTCGGCAGTGGCTTCCTCACGCTGCCAGTAGCCCTTCATCACCTGCGGGCCCTTGATGCACAGCTCGCCACGCTCACCCGCGGGCAGCTCGTTGCCGTCGTCGTCGATCACCTTGAACGCCGTGCCCGGCACCGGAATGCCGACGGTACCCAGGCGCGCCTTGTCGCCGTAGGGGTTGGTGCTGGCTACCGGCGAGGTCTCGGTCAGACCGTAGCCTTCCACCACGGTGCAGCCGGTCATGGCCTGCCAACGCTCGGCGGTCGCCTTGACCAGCGCAGTACCGCCAGAGTTGGTGACCTTGAGGTTGGAGAAGTCGAGGTTCTTGAAGTCAGGATGATCCATCAGCGCGACGAACAGGGTGTTCAGGCCCAGCAACGCGGAGAACTTCCACTTGCCCAGTTCCTTGACGAAGCCCGGAATGTCACGCGGATTGGTGATCAGCACGTTGTGGTTGCCGTTGACCATCATGCACATGCAGTTCGCGGTAAAGGCATAGATGTGGTACAGCGGCAGCGGCGCGATCATGATCTCCTGGCCCTGCTTCATCAGCGGCGTGCCATCCGGGCCGAGCTGCGACAGGCAGGCATCGACCTGGAGCATGTTGGCCACCAGGTTGCCGTGGGTGAGCATCGCGCCCTTGGCCACGCCGGTGGTGCCACCGGTGTACTGCAGCACGGCGATGTCGCCGTGGCTGGCCTTGACCGGTGCCAGCGCCTGGCCATGACCCTGCTTGAGCACCTGTTTGAAGGGAATGGCCTGGGGCAGATGGTAGTCGGGCACCATCTTCTTGACCTTCTTCACCACGGTGTTGACCAGCCAGCCCTTGAGGCTCGGCAGCAGGTCACCCATCTTGGCTTCGATCAGGTAATCGATCTCGGTGTCCGGCAGCACTTCCTGCACCAGCTTGCCGAACATGTTCAGGTACACCAGCGCGCGTACGCCGGCATCCTTGAACTGGTGGCGCATCTCGCGGGCGGTGTACAGCGGGTTGGTGTTGACCACGATCAGGCCAGCACGCATGGCACCGAATACGGCGATCGGATACTGCAACACGTTGGGCATCTGCACGGCGATGCGCTCGCCCGGCTTGAGATCGGTGTGCTTCTGCAGATAAGCGGCGAAGGCCGCGGACAGGCGATCCAGTTCGGCGTAGGTCAGGGTCACGCCCAGGTTGCTGAAGGCCGGGCGGTCAGCGAACTTCTTGCACGAACGCTCGAACACCTCGATCACCGACTTGTAGCTGGCCATGTCGATATCGTTAGGCACGCCGGCCGGGCGTTTGTCGTTCCAGAAATCAGGTTGCATTGTTCTTGTCCTCTTCCCCTGAAGTGATCTGGCCCGCATCGGGTGCCTTGCAACGCCGCGCTGACAACGCGGAGAGTTTTGCAGGCGCCCTGAGGGACTGCCCGGAAAGTAGCAGCTTAGAGCAGCGTCGCAAATAGCTCGAAGGCGTCATTGATGGGCTGAATTTCGCAATAAATGTAGTGATTCGTAACCGATCTTTGCGCTTCGAGGAAAAGCGCCGGCGCTATGCCTGATGACGGCCAAGGTGCACAATGCCGCCAACTTCCGGCACAAGGATTCGCCATGCGCCACGACAGTTTCACCCTCAATGCCAGCGATGGCCTGCCACTGCACGTCAACCACTGGTACGGCGAGACGCCACCACGGGCCATGGTCATGCTCTCTCATGGCATGGCCGAGCACAGCCTGCGCTACGAGCGCCTGGCCGAAGCCCTGGTAGCGGCAGGCTTCGCACTCTACGCGCTGGATCAGCGCGGCCATGGCGCCACCGCCGAACGCGGTACCCTCGGTCATTACGCCGACGAAAATGGCTGGAGCAAGGTGGTCGGTGACCTCTCTACCCTCAACCACCACATCCGCCAGCAACACCCGCATACGCCGATATTCCTGCTCGGCCACAGCATGGGCAGCTACATCGGCATGGCCTACCTGATGGGGCATAGCTGCAGCTTGCAGGGCGCCGTGCTCTCCGGCTCCAACTACCAGCCGGTGGCGCTGTACAAGGCCGCCCGGCTGATCGCCGGCTTCGAACGCTGGCGTCTGGGGCCGAAGGGCCGCAGCAAGGTCATCGATTTTCTTTCCTTCGGCTCGTTCAACAAGGCGTTCAAGCCCAACCGCACCGCCTTCGACTGGCTCAGCCGTGACCCGGTCGAAGTGGACAAGTACGTGACCGATCCACTATGCGGTTTCGTCTGCACCACGCAGTTGTGGTGCGACCTGTTCGAAGGTCTGCAACAGATCACCCCGGTGCAGAATCTGGCGCAGATCGATGCCGATCTGCCGCTGCTGGTGATCGGCGGCGACAGCGACCCCATCAGTGAAGGCAAGCGCCTGAAGGATCTGGCTGGCGCCCTGCGCGAAGCCGGGGTGCGCGATGTACAACTGAAGATTTATCCCGAGGCCCGTCACGAGCTGCTCAACGAGAGCAATCGTGACGAGGTCACTGCCCAACTGATCGAGTGGTTGCAGCAGGCGCTGAACCATAGCCGACACCCTCTTAAGGAGCCCTCATGAGTCAGGTCACCAATATCCCTTACGACGCCCTCAGCGTTGGCCAGCAGGCCAGCTTCGAAAAGCAGGTGCAAGAGCGCGACGTGCAACTGTTCGCGGCAGTATCGGGCGACAACAACCCGGTGCATCTGGACGCCGCCTTCGCCGCCGAGACGATGTTCAAGGAACGCATTGCCCACGGCATGTTCACCGGCGCGCTGATCAGTGCCGCCATCGCCTGCAACCTGCCTGGCCCGGGCACCATCTACCTCGGCCAGCAGCTCAAGTTCACCCGTCCGGTGAAACTCGGCGACACCCTCACCGTGAAGCTGGAAGTACTGGAAAAGCTGCCGAAGAACCGCGTGCGCATCGCCACCCGCGTGTTCAACCAGGACGGCAAGCAAGTGGTCGACGGCGAAGCCGAAGTGCTCGCCCCGAGTGCCGAGCAGACCGTGACCATGCCGCCGATGCCGCAAGTCACCGTCAACTGAGGCGCTGCAAGCTGGTGCGCGGCAGCAGCGCCGCGCACCACTTTTGTTCTACACTCACAAGCCTTGAGCGACCTGGCGCTGCATAAGTGAATTTCTTTGTGCACTTCGCACAAAACCCTTTGACCACCTTGCCAACCTGCCCGCTGCGCCGATTCTGGCACGCCCCCTGCTATCGCCAAGGCCTCACCCTCTTACCGGAGCCAGGGCCATGAGCCACCCTACCCCCGATAGCGATTTCCCGCTGAGCGAAGTCCCCAGCCACGCCCGCAAGGGTCTGTTCTCCACGTCGATAATGCTGTTCTCCTTCACCTTCTTCACCGCCACCATGTTCGCCGGCGGCAAGATCGGCATGGCCTTCGATTTCACCACGCTGATCTGGGCCGCGATCATCGGCAACCTGCTGCTCGGTCTGTACGCCGCGGTGCTCGGCCTGATTGCCTGCCGCAGCGGCCTGAACTCGGTGCTGATGGGCCGCTTCTGCTTCGGCGAGGCCGGCAGCAAGCTGTCCGACGTGCTACTCGGTTTCACCCAGATCGGCTGGTACGCCTGGGGAACGGCGACCATCGCCATCGTCCTGGTGAAGATTCTCGACCTGCCGCAAGGCCTGACCATCCCGCTGATGGTGTTGTTCGGCTTCGGTTTCTGCGTCACAGCCTTCGTCGGCTACAAGGGCCTGGACATCCTCTCGCGCATCTCCGTACCGGCCATGCTCGCCCTGCTGGTCTGTTCGCTGTGGATCGCCACCGACGACATCGGCGGCCTGGCCGCGCTGATGGCCGTGGAGCCGACCCAGAGCATGACCCTCAGCGCGGCCATTACCCTGGTCTTCGGCACCTTCGTCAGTGGCGCCACCCAGGCCACCAACTGGACACGCTTCGCCCGCAACGGTCGTACCGCGGTGATCGCCAGCATGGTCGGTTTCTTCATCGGCAACGGTCTGATGATCGTCGCCGGCGCTTATGGCGCCATCGTCTACCAGCAACCGGACATCGTCGAAGTGCTGGTGCTGCAGGGCCTATCCATGGCCGCCGTGGTGATGCTGTTCCTCAACCTGTGGACGACCCAGGACAACACCATCTACAACTTCGCTGCCGCCGGCTGCAACCTGCTGCGTACCGGTCGGCGCAAGACCATGACCATCGTCGGCGCAGCCATCGGTACCGGGCTGGCCATCGGCGGCATGTACGAGCTGCTGATTCCCTTTCTGATCCTGCTCGGTTCGATCATCCCGCCCATCGGTGGCGTGATCATGGCCGACTACTTCTACGGCCATCGCGGACACTACCCGAAACTCTTCGACGCGAACCTGCCGGCGTTCAACTGGGTCGGCCTGGGCGCCTATTTCGCTGGCGCGCTGTGCGCCTACTTCTCGCCCTGGGTCGCGCCACTGGTTGGCATCGCTGTAGCGGCGGTGGTCTACGTCGCGCTGTTCGAACTGCACAAAGTTCTGGCCGGCCGCCAGCAGGTCGCCGGCGCGTGAGCCTGACCGTCGCCGACGTACTTGCCCTGCCCGGCCTGGACAGCATGCACCTGCGTGCCGGCCAGGCCGGGCGCGACAATGCCGTGCGCTGGCCCTACGTAGCCGAGAACGAAGGCATCGCCGACTGGGTCATGGGCGGCGAGTTGATCTTCGTCACCGGCATCAACCACCCGCGCGACGAAGGCAACCTGCTGCGCCTGGTGCGCGAGGGCCATGAGCGCCTCGTCGCCGGCATGGTCATCCTCACGGGTGCCGAGTTCATCCAGGCCATTCCGCCCAGCGTCATAGCCGAAGCCGAGCGCCTTGGCCTGCCGCTAATCGAGCAGCCCTATGCGCTGAAGATGGTGGTGGTCACCCAGGCTATCGGCACTGCGCTGGTTCAGGCGCAACAGCTCGGCCGTTCGCGCCAGCACGTACTGGAGCAGGTACTCGACGGCGATTACCAGTCACTCGACGTGCTGCTGCAACGTGGCGACAGCCTTGGCCTGGCCCTGCATGTGCCGCGTCAGGTGGCGCTGCTGCGCCTCGACGGCAGCGAGCAATTGTTCGGCGACCTGCCCGACGAAGACGCCGAGCGCCAGTTGCAGAGTCGCCAGCAATTGCTGCAACGGCGTCTGGAGCAATGTCTCGGCGAACTCGGTGACGCGCTGCCGCTGGTCAGCCAGGGCCGCCACTGGATCGCCCTGCTGCCCTGCCCTGATGCCCCCGCCGAAGCGCGTAACCGCCAGGCCATGACTGCGCTGCTCGACGAACTGCGCCCACAACTCGGCCCTCTGCGGCTGTTCCTAGGCCTGGGCAGCGCCGGTTGCGGTGCCTCGCGTTTCGCCCAGGGCCTGGGTGAGGCGCGCCAGGCACTGGCCGTAGCGCAGCGCTTTCCCGAGCGTCTGGGTCTGTGCAGTTTCAATGAATTGGGCGTGCTGGAGCTGCTCGGCGCGATTCGCGACCGCAGCCTGCTTGATCGCTTCGTCGAACGCGTGGTCGGCCCGCTGATCGGCGACGACTCGTGCCACCAACCGGTGCTGATGCCGACGCTGGAAGCCTGGTTCGCCGAGAACGGCAACCTGGCCCTGGCCGCGCAACGCCTGAACGTTCACCGCAATACCCTGAGCTACCGTCTACAGCGCATAGAAGCGCTGACCGGCTGCTCGTTCGAAGACCCGCACGACCGCCTGAACATCAGCGTCGCGCTGTTGATCCGGCGTCTGTCGTCGCCTGCCTGAGAGGAAACCTGATGATCATCCACAATGCCAGCCTGCGCGGCCGCGACGGCCTGCACCGCATCACCCTGAACGGCGAGCGCATCGCCGCCATCGAGGCCCAGCACGCCCTGCATCCCATCGCCGAGGGCGATCTGGACGCAGCCGGCAACCTGGTCGTGCCGCCCTTCGTCGAGCCGCACATCCACCTCGACGCCACACTGACCGCCGGCGAGCCGGCCTGGAACATGAGCGGCACGCTGTTCGAGGGCATCGAGCGCTGGGCCGAGCGCAAGGCGCTGGTCACCCATGAAGACACCAAAACCCGCGCCAGGAAGACCATCGACATGCTGGTCGACCACGGCATCCAGCATGTGCGTACCCATGTCGACGTCACCGACCCGACCCTGGCCGCGCTCAAGGCCATGCTCGAAGTGCGCGAGGAAACCCGCCATCTGATCGACCTGCAGATCGTCGCCTTCCCGCAGGAGGGCATCGAGTCCTACGCCAATGGTCGCGCGCTGATGGAGCAGGCCATCGAATTGGGCGCCGACGTGGTCGGCGGCATCCCACACTTCGAGAACACCCGTGACCAGGGCGTGTCGTCGATCAAGTTCCTCATGGATCTGGCTGAGCGCACCGGCTGTCTGGTGGACGTGCATTGCGACGAGACCGACGACCCGCAGTCGCGCTTTCTCGAAGTGCTGGCCGAGGAGGCCCGCGTGCGCGGCATGGGCGCGCGCGTCACCGCCAGCCACACCACGGCCATGGGCTCTTACGACAACGCCTACTGCTCCAAGCTGTTCCGCCTGCTGAAGATGAGCGGCATCAGCTTCATCTCCTGCCCTACCGAGAGCATCCACCTGCAGGGGCGCTTCGACACCTACCCGAAACGCCGCGGCCTGACCCGCGTGGCGGAGATCGACCGCGCTGGCATGAACGTCTGCTTCGGCCAGGACTCCATCGTCGACCCCTGGTACCCGCTGGGTAACGGCAACATCCTGCGCATCCTCGAAGCCGGCCTGCATATCTGCCACATGCTCGGCTACGAAGACCTCAAGCGCAGCCTGGATCTGATCACCGACAACTCGGCGCGGGCGCTGAACCTGGGTGAAGGGTATGGGTTGGAAGTGGGTCGCCCGGCCAACCTGCTGATCCTGTCGGCGCCGGACGATTACGAGATGGTGCGCAGCCAGGGCCACGCGCTGGTGTCGGTGCGCCACGGCAAGGTGCTGATGCGCCGTACGCCGGCCAGTATCGAGCGCGCCTGACGCTCAAATGTGGGAGGGGCTTCAGCCGCGATACCTGTCAAGGGCGCGGCTAAAGCCACTCCTGCACGCCCTACTTCTTCCGCATGCTGGGGCCATGTCGTCGCTCAAACCATCCCTTGGGCATATCGCCCAGTTTGATCCCCCATAAACGACAGAAGAGCAAACACGATAATCCTCATGCGAACAGCGACCGTGGGAGCGGCTTCAGCCGCGATTACCCTAGAAGAGCTCGCGGCTGAAGCCGCTCCTACAACTGCGAAAACGCCCTACTCCACCCGTACGCTGGCGGTCATGCCGGCGCTCAGCACCATGCTCTCGGGTACCTGATCGAGCTTGATACGCACCGGAATGCGCTGTGCCAGACGCACCCAGTTGAAGGTCGGTTCGACGTCGGCCAGCAGTTGCCCGTCCGGGCTGGCGTTGCGGTCGGTGATGCCACGACTGATGCTTTCCACCTCGCCACGGATCTGCTGATCTCCGCCCATCAACCAGACCTCCACCGGCGCGCCGATCTGAATGCGCGGCAGCTTGGTCTCCTCAAAATACGCCTGCACGTAGAAGGAGTTGGTATCGACCAGCGCCATCACCGCCTGCCCGGCATTCACGTAGTTGCCCTGGGCGAGCACCAGGTTGGTGATCTGCCCATCGCGCGGGGCATGCACTTCACTGCGCGCCAGATTCAGCTCGGCCACACGCAGATCGGCCTGCGCTTCGCGATATTCGCTGCGCGCCATCTCGGCATTGATCTGCGCGTTTTCCAGCAGCTCGGCACTGATCGCCTGAGCGCCCAGACGGGAACGGCGCGACGCCTCATGTTCACGCAGGCTCAATTGCTGGCGGCGAATGTCCACCACCGCCTTGGCTTTCTCTACCGCCGCCTGATAGCGATCACGGTCGATGCTCATCAGCAGATCGCCCGCCTTGACCTGCTGGTTGTCGCGCACCTTGAGTTCGACCACCCAGCCGGACACGTCCGGGGCGATGGTCACCACGTCGGCACGCACGCGGGCGTCGCGCGTCCAGGGCGAGTACATATAGTGCTGCCAGATCCAGGAACCGGCGAAGATCGCCGCCGCCACCATGGCCAGGGTGATGCCGACTCGAATGGTCGAACGCATGCTTTCTTCTCCTCAATGCGCCAGGATGACCATCACGGCCGCCAAAACGCAGACATACAAGGCACAGTCGAACAGGGCTTCGTGCCAGATCCAGCGCGACAACCCAACGCGCTGCAACCCCAGGCGCAGCACGCCAGTCAGCAACAGCGCCAATACCGCGTAAGCCGCCATCGGGCTCAGCAATACGCCGCCCAGCGACCACTCATGTAAGCCCATGGGCTTCTCCCTTCAAATGACACCAGTGGCGCCAGCCGTTTTGCAGTTGCAACAGCGCCGCCTCGGCCAGACGCTTGTCGATGCTGGGCGTGCACGCGCGCAGAGCCTCCTGCAATTCGGCCACCGCTGCGTTCAGATCGTCTTCACGCCCTGGCGCGGGGCCACGTTCCAGCGCGTCGTCGAGTCGCTCCAGGAAACGCTGCTGCGACCGCGCCAGGCCGGCATCGGCATTGGCCAGGCACTTGCGCAGGTGCAGCAACTCGTCGCCCAGGTCGAGACCGGCCACGCCATCGTCCCAGCGGCTGCGCGCCTGATCCGGACGCGCCGGATAGTGCCGCGCCAGCTGGATCAGGCGATCGGCCATACGCCCGCCGAACCAGTTTTCGGCACGCCCCAGGTCGCGGCGGGTCAACCGCCCGAGGTCGGCCAGGATCGCCTGCATCAGGCGACGGCCATGCCAGACCGGATTGCGCAGCACCACCAGCTTGAACGCCATTACCGCGCAACCCACGCCTATCAGCATGCCGGGCGCCTCATTGAGGAAGAACTCGACGTTGTAACCGACACCCGGTGCCGGCAGGCAGAGCACGATGAAATGCAGGCAGAACGAAGTGGATGTGGCGGCCGTCGCTGGCTTGGCCATGCCCAACACGCCGAAGAACAGCGGCACGCCCAGCACCATGCAGAGCATCACGAAGCCATCGATCTGCGGCATCAGAATCTGGCCAACGAAGAACGCTACCGGCAGCGCGTAGAAGATACCGCGCAAGAACATCATGCCGATCTGCGGCGCTGCTTCGAGCCGCGCGAACAGGCTGCAGACCACGCAGGCCAGGAGCAACGCACCGGTGGCGTGCGTCCAGCCAGTGGCCAGCCAGAATGCCGCCAGGGTCAGGAAGGTCAGGGCGCTGCGCGAGCCATACACCAGCGCGGCCTGCCAGTCGTAATGCCAGGACAAGGCACGCGGCGCATCGGCCGGAGCCCTGCCCTCCTCGACCGCGAGCAAGGCACGACTGGCGTCCTCGACGCGCAGCAACAGCACCATCAGCCGCTCCAGGCACAACTGTTGGCCACTGCTCAACTCTTCGTCCTGCGCGGCCTGGCGCAATTGCTCGACCAGCTCCAACAGGCCTGCCGGTTGTGCCTGTTGCAGGCGCTCGTCCACCACCTGCAGCCAGGGCGCGACCGCCTGCGCCTCGGCGCTGCTTAGCTGTCGCCACTGCCGCGCCACACCGCGGGCCAGACGCAACATACCGAGCAGATCGCGACTCAGCACCCGCAACGCCACGGCCCGCTGGCGCCCTTGCGCCCCCTCGAACCAGGCATGCTCACGCTGAGCGTCGACGGCAACGATCCGCGCCAGCACTTCCAGCAAGCCCTGCCGCGCATCGGCCTCACCCGCCAATGCCTGGCGCGACGCCGCGACGCCAGCCTGCCAGGCGTTGCGCGCCTGCTGCGCCAGCTGCCTCTCGACGCGCTGCGGCCAGAGCAAGGCGCTGCTCAGGGTGGCGCAGATGATGCCCAGGCAGATTTCCGTGCAGCGGGCGATGGCCTCATCGAACACCACATGCGGCTTGCCGATGGCCGGCAAGGCGATGATCGCCACGGTGTAGCCGGCCAGCACGAAGGAGTAGGACCAGGCGCTGCGCAACATGGTCGAGGACGCCGTACACAACGCCAGCCACAAGGCGAACGCCAGTATGAACAGCAGCGGCGCCTGGGCGAACAGACCCATCATCACCACAGCCATGAAGGTGCCGACCAGCGTGCCGAGCAGCCGCGCCAGGCCCTTCTGCACCACCATGCCGGACAGCGGCTGGGCGACGATGAAGGCGGTCATCAGCGCCCACTGCGGTTGTTCCAGGCCGAAGCGCAACGCGCACCACAGTGCCAGACCGCCGCCGAGCAGGGTCTTGATGGCGAATTGAACGGCTTGCGAGCTTGGCGCGAGAAACGCCAGCAAGGAATCACGCACGATGGCTACCTGAAGAAATCTCAGCTCTGAACATAGCTGCAGCGATAGGGTTCCGCCTCCATGCGAAATCCAATTATTAGCTAGCTAACTATATCTGTCCAGAGGATCAACTTATTCAGATCGGCAGAACGTGACGGTCGACGGATTGCCGCCAGCGATTGCAGGTCAAAAAAAAGGGCGACCGAAGTCGCCCGAATTGCCTTGCGTGCCCATTGAACCGGAAGGATCAGCTCTGCTTGCGCTTGTGCGCATCCTTCCAGATGAAGTAACCAACACCCCCGAAGAACGCGACCATCAGAAGCACGGTGCCGACTCCGGCGAGAACTACTGTATCGACGAACATGGCTGTCTCCTTTTGCGCCTGTCTGTCTGGGATGGCTTCACGTTATCAGCGCTGGCGGCGGGAAAATTGATCTGGATCAATAGCCGACGAGCAGGCGCGAGCAGGTCAGGGGGAATACTGACCCAGGTCAAGAAATCGAGGGGGTACGAGGCGGGAAGCACGGCCAGGCAGCCGTGCATGACGAACAAACGGCGGGAGTTTCAGCGCTTCTTGGGTTTGTTCTTGGACTTCTTCTTGGCCTTGCCCAGCGGCAAAACCTGCTCGAAGACATCGCGCATCTCGTTGAGGCGCTTGTCGTTGAGATCGTGGATGCGCTTGTCGCGCTCGGCGGCGAAGTCGATCAGCTTGTCGTCATTGCTCATAGCGGAAACCGAATCAGGCGAAAGGTCAGATTAAGGCGCGGCGCGCAGGCTTGGCGTGTCTTCGCCACTTGGTGCTGCCAATGATGCTGGGTCGGCCCGCGCATGACCAGTAGCGAAGCGTGTTCCAGCGTCAGCGAATGTTCGATGCGCGTACTGCCGACGCGGCGCAGATCGAAGCGCCGGCTGCCGCCCAGGTTGAGCGAGGCGATCAACGGATCACGTCCCAGCTCCGGCTCTGCATCGCTGTGCCAGCCCATGGAGTCCTGGCCGCCGCGGTAATAGTTGAGCAGCACGGCATTGAGCGGCTGCCCGACGTCCTGTGCGACCCGCTGACGAATCTCGTCGAGCAAGGGCGTCCAGGGCAAGGGCTCGTGAATCTTTCCGGAATAGCGATAACGCGCCGCGGGATCGCCGTACCAGGCGGTCAGCCGTGGCGTGCGGTGATAACGACCATGGATGAACAACTCGGGCTGCTGCCAGGGCGTTTGCTCGACCAGCGCGTGCAGCCAGCTGTCGGCGAGGCCGGCATCGACCCAACCGGGCAGATAGTCCAGCTCGGCATCGGCGAGTGTAGGCAAGGGGTCGGCGAACAGCATGACGGTCTACGTGCAAGAGAATGAAAAGAGTTTCTCAGACTTCCACGTCCACCCACAGCCCCTGTCGCGGAAGATCACCCAGCGCCTGCTCCACCTCTTCCGGCTCGGCCTCGGCCAACTGTTCAGGGGTGTAGCCACGCCGCTGGCGCCGGCGTTGCTCCTCACGCAGCAGTTCCTCGGTTTCTTGCGGGTGCCGCTTGTCCAGGCTCAGCGCACTTTCCTTGGCGCTCTCCTCGGCCGGAGTCACCGGCGGGATCTCGGGCTTGGGCTTGATCACGTCCTGCGTGGCCGTGACCGGCACCAGGCTATGGGGGATCGGTGGCAGCATGAACAGCACCTCCTTTGGTCAGGCTGTCGGCCCCGCGACACGCGACTTGAGGGCGTGCTCGCTACACTTTCGACTGACGGACGCAACGATAGTGCCACGACCGCTTTGGCCGCGGCTCGGCATCCGTTACCATAGCCGGCTTTTTCACGCGGGAGACAGGCATGGCGCAGTATCAACCGGGGCAACGCTGGATCAGTGACAGCGAAGCGGAATTGGGTCTGGGAACCATCCTCGCCGAGGACGGCCGCCTACTCACCGTGCTCTACCCGGCCACCGGCGAAACCCGCCAGTACGCCACGCGCAATGCCCCGCTGACCCGTGTGCGCTTCGCCCCGGGTGACGAAATCACCCATTTCGAGGGCTGGAAGCTCACCGTGCAGGAAGTCGAGGACGTCGACGGTCTGCTGGTCTACCACGGCCTCAATGCCCAGCATCAGCCGGTCACCATGCCGGAAACCCAGCTGTCGAACTTCATCCAGTTCCGCCTGGCCAGCGACCGCCTGTTCGCCGGCCAGATCGACCCGCTGGCCTGGTTCGCCCTGCGCTACCACAGCCTGGAACACAACAGCCGCCTGCTGCAGTCTTCGCTGTGGGGCCTGGGCGGTGCACGCGCGCAGCCGATCGCCCACCAGTTGCACATCGCCCGCGAAGTGGCCGACCGCATCGCACCACGCGTGCTGCTGGCCGACGAAGTGGGCCTGGGCAAGACCATCGAAGCCGGCCTGGTGATCCATCGCCAGCTGCTCTCCGGCCGCGCCAGCCGCGTGCTGATCCTGGTGCCGGAAAACCTGCAGCACCAGTGGCTGGTGGAAATGCGCCGCCGTTTCAACCTCGACGTGGCCCTGTTCGACGCCGAGCGCTTCATGGAAAGCGACGCCAGCAACCCCTTCGAAGACTGCCAGCTGGCGCTGGTCGCCTTGGAGTGGCTGAAGGAAGACGAAAAAGCCCAGGACGCACTGTTCGCCGCCGGCTGGGATCTGCTGGTGGTCGACGAAGCCCACCACCTGGTCTGGCACCCGGAACAGGCCAGCGCCGAATACTCACTGGTCGAGCAACTGGCCGAGGTCATCCCCGGCGTGCTGCTGCTTACCGCCACCCCGGAACAGCTCGGTCAGGACAGCCACTTCGCCCGCCTACGCCTGCTCGACCCGGCGCGCTTCCATGACCTGGAAACCTTCCGCGCCGAAAGCAGCCACTACCGCCCGGTCGCCGAAGCCGTGCAGGAGCTGCTCGACCAGGGCAAGCTCAGCGCCCAGGCCCGCGATGCCATCGGCGGCTTCCTCGGTGACGAGGGCCGCGAGCTGCTCGACGCCATCGATGGTGGTGACGAAGACGCGCGTGCCCGCCTGGTGCGCGAGCTGCTCGACCGCCACGGTACCGGCCGTCTGTTGTTCCGTAACACCCGCGCCGCCGTGCAGGGTTTCCCCGAGCGCGAGCTGCACCCCTACCCGCTGCCAAGCCCGGACGAATACCTGGAGCTGCCGCTGGGCGAGCATGCCGAGCTGTACCCGGAAGTCAGTTACCAGGCCCAGGAAGATATCGACGACGAGCAACGCTGGTGGCGCATCGACCCGCGCGTCGAGTGGCTGATCGATACCCTGAAGATGCTCAAGAAATTCAAGGTGCTGGTGATCTGTGCCCACGCCGAGACCGCACTGGATCTGGAAGACGCCCTGCGCGTACGTTCCGGCATCCCGGCCACGGTGTTCCACGAAGGCATGAGCATCCTGGAGCGCGACCGCGCGGCGGCCTACTTCGCCGACGAAGAATTCGGCGCACAGGTGCTGATCTGCTCGGAAATCGGCTCCGAAGGTCGCAACTTCCAATTCGCCCATCACCTGGTGCTGTTCGACCTGCCAGCGCACCCGGATCTGCTCGAACAGCGCATCGGCCGTCTCGACCGTATCGGCCAGAAGCACCGCATCCAGTTGCACGTGCCGTACCTGGAAAACAGCCCGCAGGAACGCCTGTTCCAGTGGTACCACCAGGCGCTGAACGCCTTCCTTGCCACCTGCCCGACCGGCAACGCCCTGCAGCACCAGTTCGGCCCGCGCCTGCTGCCGCTGCTGGAAAACGGCGACGATGGCCAATGGCAGCAGCTGGTGGACGAAGCCACCGCCGAGCGCATCCGCCTCGAAGGCGAGCTGCACAGCGGCCGCGACCGTCTGTTGGAGCTGAACTCCGGCGGCGCCGGTGAAGGCGAAGCGCTGGTCGAAGCCATCCACGAACAGGACGACCAGTTCACCCTGCCGATCTACATGGAAGAGCTGTTCAACGCCTTCGGCATCGACAGCGAAGACCACTCCGACAACGCCCTGATCCTGCGTCCCAGCGAGAAGATGCTGGACGCCAGCTTCCCCCTGGGCGACGACGAGGCAGTGACCATCACCTACGACCGCGAGCAGGCCCTGGCCCGCGAGGACATGCAGTTCCTTACCTGGGAACACCCCATGGTGCAGGGCGGCATGGATCTGGTGCTGTCCGGCTCGATGGGCAACACCGCCGTCGCGCTGATCAAGAACAAGGCGCTCAAGCCCGGCACCGTGCTGCTGGAACTGCTCTACGTCAGCGAAGTGGTTGGCCCGCGCAAGCTGCAACTGGGCCGCTTCCTGCCACCGGCGGCGCTACGCTGCCTGTTCGACGCCAACGGCAACGACTTGGCTGCCAAGGTCGGCTTCGAGACGCTCAACGACCAGCTCGAAAGCGTACCGCGTGCCAGCGCCAACAAGTTCGTCCAGGCCCAGCGCGACGTACTGGCCAAGCAGATCAACGACGCCGAAGCCAAGGTCATGCCGCGCCATGTCGAGCGCGTGAGTGAGGCCAAGCGCCGCCTGATCGCCGAACTGGACGAAGAACTGGCGCGCCTGGTCGCCCTGCGCGCGGTCAACCCGAGCGTACGTGACAGCGAGATCGACGCCCTGCGCGAGCAGCGCGAACAGAGCCTGGCGATGTTCGACAAGGCCGCCCTGCGCCTGGAAGCGATTCGCGTGCTGGTGGCGGGCTAAGCACGCCCGCTCTGTAGGGTGCGCCGTGCGCACCGAAGATTTCGGTGCACACGACCGCAGCGCCCTATCACTCGTATGTGGTGCGCACAGCGCACCCTACGGGTCTACTTACAGCCCAACTCGTCCAGCCTCTTCTGCAGAAACTGCCGATCCGGTATCTGTTGCGCAAGCGCCAGGGCCTGGCGGTAGGCAGCGACTGCCTGTTCGCGACGGCCCAGCCGGCGTAATAGATCGGCGCGTGCGGCGTGCGCCAGGTGATAGCCATCCAGTTCGCCGGTAGCCAGCAGACGGTCGATCTGCTCCAGCCCGGCCTCGGGCCCGTCGCGCATCGCCAGAGCCACGGCGCGGTTGAGCTCGATCACCGGCGACGGATTCAGGCGCAGCAGCTCGTCATACAGGCCGACAATCTGCACCCAATCGGTTTCCTCCAGACTGGCTGCCTCGGCATGCACCGCAGCAATAGCCGCTTGCAGGCTGTAGGGACCGAAACGCCTTGAGTGCAGCGCCTGCAAGACCAGGGCCTGGCCTTCGGCGATCAGCTCGCGGTTCCACAGACCGCGATCCTGGGCCTCCAGCAAAATCACCTCGCCATCGACGCCACTGCGCGCAGCTCGACGCGATTCGTGCAACAGCATCAACGCCAGCAGCCCCTGCACCTCCGGCTCGGGCAGCAACTCCAGCAGCAAGCGGCCTAGGCGAATCGCCTCGTCGGACAGCTGGCTGCGGGTCAGTGAATCGCCGGAGCTGGCGAAATAGCCTTCGTTGAATACCAGATAGACCACCCGCAACACCGCCTCCAGGCGTTCGGGCAGTTCGCTGCGCCCCGGCACTTCGTAAGGGATGCGCGCATCGCGAATCTTCGCCTTGGCCCGCACGATGCGCTGCGCCAGGGTCGAGGGGCTGGAGAGAAAGGCGCGGGCGATCTCCTCGGTGCTCAGGTCGCACACCTCGCGCAGGGTCAGCGCCACCTGGGCATCGCTGGACAGCGCAGGATGGCAGCAGGTGAAGATCAGGCGCAGGCGGTCGTCCTCGAGTAGCTCGACCTCCTCGGCGCCGCGCTCGTCCGACAACTCGACCTGATCATCGAGCGGCTGAAAGCGGCGCTGCCGACGCAGGCTGTCGATGGCACGAAAACGCCCGGCAGACACCAGCCAGGCACACGGATTGGCCGGCACGCCCTCGCGCGGCCACTGCTCGACCGCACTGCGAAACGCCTCGTGCAGCGCCTCTTCGGCCAGGTCGAAATCGCCGAGCAGGCGAATCAGGGTGGCGAGTACACGACGCGACTCGTCGCGGTACAGCCGCTCGATCAGCTCGGTGACAGGTGGCGATATCGACATGCGCTTCTCCTGAACGAACACATACGTTGCCCAATACTGCCGATGGCGTCGAGTGGCGGCACGATCCGCCCCTCGATTTGGCACCCCTCGCATTGGCAGCCGTCCGGTCGCTGGGCATAGTCGCGCCATTCCAATCACGAAGGGAGTCTTGCTATGCGTTGGTTGCTGCTCGGTCTGGCAGGTGCTGCGGTATTTCTCTACGGCCGGATCACCGGCGATACGCAGCTCAGCCTGCTGACCAAGGGCATCCCAGTGATCGCCCTGCTCCTATGGCTGCACCAGGCGCCGGCCGGCACCTACCGTCGCTGGATCGGCATCGGCCTGCTGTTCTCCCTGGCCGGTGACATTCTGCTGGACTGGCCCGGCGACCTGTTCGTGTTCGGCCTCGGCGCCTTCCTGCTCGGCCACCTGGCCTACCTGCGCGCCTACGTCTCCGACAGCCGCCAACCTGCCCTGCCCGCCCTGCTGCTTGCGCTGATCGCCGGTGGAGCGATGTTCGCCATACTGGCCAGCAGCGGCCTGGGCGAGCTGCTGATTCCTGTGGCCTGCTATGCCACCGCGATTTGTCTGATGCTCTGGCGCGCCCTGGCCCGTATCGGGCACCCGGCTCTGCAGCCACGCTCAACCTGGCTCGCCGCCGGCGGCGCCGTCCTCTTCGTGCTGTCCGACAGTCTGATCGGCATCGACCGCTTCGTCGCCAGCTTCGACGCCGCGCCCTACGCCATCATCCTTACCTACTGGCTCGGCCAGTGGGGAATCACCGCCTCAGCCTTTCAACGCACCCAGGTTTGATCGCCCCGGCGAGCAGTCGGGAAAACCCTGACTATTGCCCGCACTTGGCCAGGCTTTGTACGAAAAGTGCCTGCGCTCGGTGATGCTTCGTTAAAAACTGGTTCGGCAAGCCGCTTACGGCTAACGCGCTTCAGCGCGGCCCGGAGGGCGAGCGCAGCGAGTCATGCTCATTTACAACTCGTAAACTCCGCCTCCTCACCCGTTTTTGCCTCGCCTGACCATCGCTCGACGACTTTTCGTACAAAGCCTAAAATGCCGGCCTTTTATGCTATCCGTTGCGACTGCCGTGAGCCAAGAACCTGATCGTCTATTCGCCCAGCCTCTGCCCGAGGTGCCCGATTTCGTCTTCAACGAGGACGTGGTGCGTGTGTTTCCCGACATGATCAAGCGCTCGGTACCTGGTTACCCGACCATCGTCGAGAACATCGGCGTACTTGCCGGCCAGTTCGCCCAACCGCAGACCACCCTGTACGACCTCGGCGCTTCGCTCGGCGCGGTGACTCAGGCCCTGCGCCGCCACGTGCGCGTCGATGGCTGCAAGGTGATCGCCGTGGACAACTCGCCGGCCATGGTCGCACGCTGCAGCGAATACCTGCATGCTCAGGACGCCATGTTCCAGGAGCTGCTGCCGGTGGAGGTGATCGAGGCCGACATTCTCGCCCTCGAGCTGCAGCCCACCTCACTGGTCACGCTCAACTTCACCCTGCAGTTCATCCCGCCGGAGCGGCGCCTGGAGCTGCTCACCCGCATTCGCCAGGCCCTGTTACCCGGTGGCGCGCTGATCCTCTCGGAGAAGCTGCGTTTCGAGGACGCCGCCGAGCACGACCTGCTCACCGAACTGCACGTCGCCTTCAAACGCGCCAACGGCTACAGCGAACTGGAAATCGCGCAGAAGCGCAGTGCCATCGAGAAGGTGATGCTGCCCGACAGTCTCGAACAGCATCGCGAGCGCCTGCTGGCCGCCGGTTTCAGCAAGGTGCTGCCCTGGTTCCAGTGCCTTAACTTCGCCTCGCTGGTGGCCCTGCCATGATGCGCGACCTGGATCTCGACGCGCTGCAGGCGCAACTGGCCGGCACCCCGCTGCTGGACTGGGCTTGTGAGCTGCCCGGGCAACTCGATGCCAAACTGGCCATCGGTCACGGTGACCTGCCGCGCTGGTATGGCGCCGTGCAGGCACTGCCGGATCTGCCGGTAAGCGAGGTGGAGCTGGTGCAACGCTTCGCCTTTGGCGGCGCCAGCGACGAGGCAACCCGTGCACAATTGAAGGCAGCCCTGCAGGGCTTGATTCCCTGGCGCAAGGGGCCATTCGAATTGTTCGGTGTGCATATCGACACCGAATGGCGCTCGGACTGGAAATGGCAGCGTGTCGCTCCGCACCTCGACCTGCGCGGAAAACGCATCCTCGATGTCGGTTGCGGCAACGGCTACTACATGTGGCGCATGCTCGGTGCAGGCGCAAACAGCGTGGTCGGCATCGACCCCAACTGGTTGTTCCTCTGCCAGTTCCTGGCGATGAAGCGCTACCTGCCGGATCAACCGGTATGGCACCTGCCGCTGGCCTTCGAGGAACTGCCAGCCAAACTGCAAGGCTTCGACACGGTGTTCTCCATGGGCGTGCTCTACCACCGTCGCTCGCCCATCGACCACCTGCTCGATCTCAAGGACGCACTGGTCAGAGGTGGCGAACTGGTGCTGGAAACCTTGGTGGTCGAAGGCGATGCCGAGCAAGTGCTGGTGCCCGAGGATCGCTACGCGCAAATGCGCAACGTCTGGTTCCTGCCCTCGGTACCGGCACTGGAGCGCTGGTTGCGCCGTGCCGGTTTCGAGGACGTGCGCTGCGTCGATGTCAGCACCACCTCGGTGGAGGAGCAGCGCGCCACCGAGTGGATGCGCTTCCAGTCGCTGCCGGAGTTCCTCGATCCGGCCGACCACAGCCGCACCGTCGAAGGCCTGCCGGCACCGACCCGCGCTGTGCTGGTAGCGCGCAAGCCCTAGGGACAGCGAGTCTCGCAGGGCGGGGCAACCCGCCAGCCTGCAATTGACGGGTTGCACCCGCCCTACGGCCGCAGCCAACGTGCACGTCGCTGTGCGATCAGCCGCAGCGGTTCACCGGCGCCCTGCTCCACCACGCCACGGGCACCGCCCAGGCGGATCCTTCCCTCGATGTCCTGCGCCAGCAGGCGACGCATGCGCCGACGCCAGAACCAGGCGCCAACCCAGTCGACGATGGCGTTCTGCAGATCCAGCGGCCACATGGCCGGCATGTAGAACTCGGGCATGGCCGAAGATGACTTGTCGTGCTTGCTCGAACTGTTCATGGCACTTCCTCCGTTTCGCTGCCGGCTTTGGCCGGGCTTGCGGTCAGAATGAAACGCGCCTATCGTTCAAACAAACGACAAATATCAAACCTCAAGTTAAGTAATATTTAACAGCTATGAACGCGACAACCCCTACCGCGCTGCCGCTTCTGGAAAGCGATGTGCTGCGTACCTTCGTCGCCATCGCCGACAGCGGCAGCTTCACCCGCACGGCGGCGCAAGTATTTCGCAGCACAGCGGCCGTCAGCCTGCAGATCAAGCGTCTGGAGGAAACCCTTGGCCAGCGCCTGTTCACTCGCGAGGCCAGGCGCGTGCAGCTGACTGCCGAGGGCGAGTTGCTGCTGGGCTACGCCAGGCGCCTGCTCAAGCTCAACGAGGAGGCTGTGGCACGCTTTCTCACCCCAACGCTGACCGGCCGCGTGCGCTTCGGCACACCGAACGATATCGGTGACCGCGTGTTACCCAGTGTGCTCATGCTGTTCGCCCGCAGCCATCCAGCCGTGGAAGTCGAGGTAAACGTCGGGCGCAGCGTGGATCTGGTGGCCAAGCTGGATGCCGGCGAACTGGATCTGACCCTGATCAACGCCGGCAACGACGGTCTGGATGACTCGCGCGGCGAGGTGATCTATTCCGAAGAGCTGGTCTGGGCAGGACGCGATGGCGGCCTGGCCATGCAACGCTCACCCTTGCCGCTGGCGCTGGCCAACCCCGGCTGCGCCTGGCGCAGGACTGCAATCGATGCGCTGGATCGGCAGGGACTCGCGTATCGCATCGCCTATTCGTGCGAGCAGTGTGCCGGCCAGGAAGCGGCGATGACAGCCGATCTGGCCATCGCGCCTTTCCCACGCAGCCTGGTCAAGCCGCCGCTACGTCGACTCGGCGCAGAACAAGGCTTGCCCGCCCTTGGCGAGTATCACATCAAGCTGATTCTCGGCCATCAACGCAACGACGCCGTCGAGGCACTCGCCAGGCAGATGGTTCAGGCGTTCGCGCAAAATTGAGTAGGGTGCGCCGTGCGCACCGGGAATATCACAGTGCCTGCCAGGTACGCACGGCGCACCCTACGAGCTGCCGGCTGGCCAACAGTTAGTCGTTTAGACAGCCGCGCGCCCACGTTTAGCCGCGATTGGCAGCCGCGACGATCAACGCCTTCATCTCGGCAACGGCCTGCTTGAAACCGACGAACAGGGCATGAGCGACGATGGCGTGGCCGATGTTCAGTTCGTTGATACCGGGAATCGCCGCCACGGCTTCGGCGTTGTGGTAGTGCAGTCCATGACCGGCATTGACGATCAGGCCGTGGTTCAGGCCGCAGATGACGCCATCACGAATACGCGAAAGCTCATGCGCAGCTTCTTCCGCGGTGTGAGCATCGGCATAGCGACCGGTGTGCAGTTCGATGGCCGGAGCACCAACACGCATGGCTGCTTCGATCTGCCGCTCTTCGGCATCGATGAACAGCGACACCTCGCAACCAGCCAGCGTCAGACGCTCCACCGCCGCAGCGATGCGCGCCTCCTGACCGGCCACATCGAGGCCGCCTTCGGTGGTCAGTTCCTGGCGGGTTTCCGGCACCAGGCAGACATGCGCAGGACGAATCTGCTCGGCGAAACCGAGCATGAAATCGGTGACGCCCATCTCGAAATTCATCCGCGTCTGCAGCACATCGGCCAGCACACGCACGTCGCGATCCTGAATGTGCCGGCGGTCTTCGCGCAGGTGCACGGTGATACCATCGGCGCCGGCCTCTTCGGCGTCCAGCGCAGCCTTGACCGGATCCGGATAGCGCGTGCCGCGTGCCTGGCGCAGGGTGGCGACGTGGTCGATGTTCACGCCGAGCAGAATACGATTGGCCTCAGTCACGCTTGGACTCCTTGAGCGTCATGAAAAGTTCGCGGCTGACCAGTGGCCTGCCGCCAAGATGGGGTGCCAGCGCCTGGCGCATGAGGCGCTTGGCCGCAGCCAGTGCGCCCGGCGTTTGCCAGTCAGCTTCGGCCATGGCCAGCAGTTCGCGCCCCTGGAACACGCCGGGCTGCAGTTGTACCACCGGCACCAGGCCGATGTCCTGCTGCCAGCGATACAGCGCCGTCGGCTCGATGGGTTGGTCATGCTGGTCACGATCCAGGGCGAAACCATAGCCCAGCTCGTCCAGCAGGCGCCATTCGAATGCACGCAGCAAGGGTTCCAGCGGCCGCCCGGCCGCCAGCGCCTGCAAGGTCAGACCATAGTGTTCGAGCATCACGGGGTGCGGGTCTTCGGCCGGCAGCAGGCGAATCAGCAATTCGTTGAGGTAGAGGCCGGAGAACAGCGCCTCGCCGGTCAGCAACAACGGGATGCCGGCGCTTTCCAGACGGCCAACGGTCTTCAGTTCACCGCGACCGCGCAGCTCCAGCTCCAGCGGCGCGAAAGGCCGGGCAATGCTGCCGACCTTGCCACGCGCGGCACGCAACACCGCGCGCACGCGCCCTTGGCTGGTGAAGAAATCCACCAGCGCGCTGCTTTCCTTGTAGGGACGGCTGTGCAGGACGTAGGCGGTGGGAGTCATGAGAAGAGCACCGCCTGAAGAAGGCTAGGAAGAGGTGCGCAAGCCGCGCACCTTAGAGATCCAGATAGCCCAGGGAACGCAGGGCACGCTCGTCATCGGACCAGCCGCCTTTGACCTTGACCCAGAGGTTGAGCATCACCTTGGAATCGAACATGGTCTCCATGTCCTTGCGCGCGTCCTGGCCGATGCGTTTGATACGCTCACCCTTGTCGCCAATGATGATCTTCTTCTGCCCGTCGCGCTCCACCAGAATCAGGCCATGGATATGCAGGATGCGACCTTCCTGCTTGAACTCCTCGATCTCCACGGTGATCTGGTACGGCAGCTCGGCACCGAGCTGGCGCATGATCTTCTCGCGAATCAGCTCGGCCGCCAGGAAGCGACTGGAGCGGTCGGTGATCTGGTCTTCAGGATAGAAATGCTCGGATTCTGGCAGGCGCTCGCCTACCAGCTTCTCCAGGGTGTCGAGGTTCTGCCCCTGCAGCGCGGAGATCGGCACGATCTCGGCCTGCGGCAACTGCTCGGCCAGCCAGTTCAGGTGCGGCAGCAGCTCGCTCTTGTCTTCCAGTCGGTCGGATTTGTTGACCGCCAGCAGGATCGGGCATTTGACATGCTGCACCTTCTCCAGCACCAGCTGATCCTCATCGGTCCAGCGCATGCGATCGACCACGAACACCACGACATCGACATCCTTCAGCGCTGTGCTGGCGCTGCGGTTCATGTAGCGGTTGAGTGCCTTCTCGTTGTTCTTGTGCAACCCCGGGGTATCGACATAGACAGCCTGGATCTCGCCCTCGGTCTTGATCCCGAGCATGTTGTGGCGGGTGGTCTGCGGCTTGCGCGAGGTGATCGCCAGCTTCTGCCCGAGAATGTGGTTGAGCAGCGTCGACTTGCCCACATTGGGGCGGCCGACGATGGCGACATAGCCGCAGCGGGTCACAGGTGCATCAGTCATTGCCATTCTCCACCCCGAGGGCGATCAGCGCCGCAGCCGCGGCGACCTGCTCGGCGATACGCCGGCTGCCGCCCTGGCCCAGGGTCTTTTCATTGAGCAGGGCCACCTGGCACTCGACCATGAAGGTACGGCAGTGCGGCTCGCCCTGAATGTCCACCACCTCGTAACGAGGCAGTTCGCAGGCGCGCGACTGGAGGAACTCCTGCAGCCGCGTCTTCGGATCCTTGTTGGTGTCGACCAGGGTCAGGCCATCGAGCTCATTGCTCAACCAGGCCAGCACGCGCTCGCGTGCCGCGTCCATGCCGGCATCCAGATAAATGGCACCGATCAGCGCTTCGAGCGCATCGGCGAGGATCGACTCACGACGGAAACCGCCGCTTTTCAGCTCGCCGGAACCCAGGCGCAGGTACTCGCCCAGTTCGAAACCACGGGCCAGCACGGCCAGGGTTTCGCCTTTGACCAAGCGGGCGCGCAGGCGCGACAACTGACCTTCACGGGCCTGCGGGAAGCGCTGGAACAGCGCCTCGCCGGCTACGAAGTTGAGGATGGCATCACCGAGAAATTCCAGGCGCTCGTTATTGCGACCGGCGAAACTGCGATGGGTCAGGGCCAGGATCATCAGATCCTGATCCTTGAAGCTATATCCGAGCTGGCGCTCGAGGCGGGACAAATTGGGACTCACGGCATCCGTACACGAAATTCTTTGTCGAAATTCACCACCAGATCGAGGTTCTCGATCAGCGGCTCGCGTTTTTCATATTTGAGGTGAACCAGGAACTCGTTGTTCTCGACTTTCACCTGCAGAGCGTCGCGCATGTTCAGGTCACGAATGTTGTTGACCTGCATACCCTTGCTGACATGGGTGTAAAACTCGTTGAGGGTTCGCACGTCAGCCGCCTTGTCGGTTTCCACCGACGTGATGATCTTCTCCATGGACATATAGTCCAGGTAATGCGGCAGCACCTTGAACGCAGTACTGGCGAAGAACGCCACCACGGCCAGAACCACCAGCCAACCCAGAATGGAAAGCCCCTGCTGCGAACGCGCGAAAGTCATGTGTGTCCCCAATGAACGATCTTGTTGGAAAGCCTGACGGCTAGACTATTTATAGCCTGCGGCGCTGCGTTGAACAGCGCGCCAGTGCTCAATGAATCAGGCCGACACGAGAGAAGTTGGGCAGATTGCTGGTCTTGGGCTCCGGCCAGCTCATCCAGATGGCGAAGGCCTTGCCGACGATATGGTCGTCGGGAACCATGCCCCACAGCTCCTGAGGGATATGACGATCACGCCAGTAACGGCTGTCGTTGGAGTTGTCGCGGTTGTCACCCATCATGAAGTAGTGCCCTTGCGGCACGACCCATTCACCGCCAGGTTCGCGGCGCATGCGGGTCATTTCCTTGCGGATGGTGTGTTCCACCTGGCCCAGACGCTCCTGATAAAGCGTCGCGCTGCCCAGGCTGCCAGCTTCTTCGCCGATCAGTTTCTCGGCCACCGGCTCACCATTGATCAACAGACGCTTGCCCTGGGTGTACTGGATCTGGTCGCCCGGCAGACCAACCACACGCTTGATGTAGTTGATGGTTGGGTCGCTGGGGTAACGGAATACCATCACGTCACCGCGCTGCGGGTTATCCACCTCGATGACCTTGGTATCGATCACCGGCAGGCGAATGCCGTAGGCAAACTTGTTGACCAGAATGAAGTCACCCACTTCCAGGGTCGGCTTCATCGACCCCGAAGGAATCTGGAACGGTTCGACCAGAAACGAACGCAGCACCAGCACGATGGCCAGCACCGGAAAGAAAGACTTGCCGTATTCGACCAGCAAGGGTTCCTTGTTCAGGCGCTCCAGCACCCTGTCTTCAGGATCGTCGACCCGCCCCTGATACGCCGCAATCGCCGCACGGCGACGCGGGGCCAGCAGAATCAGATCGATCAGAGCCAGGAGGCCACAAACGGCGACGGCGATAACCAACAGGAGCGGGAAATTGATCGACATAAACCCTTAGCCATCCAACCTGAGCACAGCGAGGAAGGCTTCTTGTGGAATTTCCACGTTGCCGACCTGCTTCATGCGTTTCTTACCGGCCTTCTGCTTCTCCAGCAGTTTTTTCTTACGGCTGACGTCACCACCGTAGCACTTGGCCAATACGTTCTTGCGCAGCGCCTTGACAGTGGTACGCGCAACGATCTGGCCGCCAATGGCTGCCTGAATCGCCACATCGAACATCTGCCGAGGAATCAGCTCTTTCATCTTCTCGGTCAATGCACGCCCTTTGTAGTGGGCATTGTCACGGTGCACGATCAGTGCCAGAGCATCGACCTTGTCGCCGTTGATCAGCACGTCCAGCTTGACCAGATTGGCCGACTGGTAACGATCGAAGTGATAGTCCAGCGAAGCATAGCCACGGCTGGTCGACTTCAGACGGTCGAAGAAGTCGAGCACCACTTCGTTCATCGGCAGGTCGTAGCGAACCTGAACCTGCGAACCGAGGAATTGCATGTCGCGCTGTACGCCACGCTTCTCGATGCACAGGGTGATGACGTTACCCAGGTGCTCCTGCGGCACCAGGATGGTGGCCTGCACGATCGGCTCGCGGAAATCCTCGACCGAGGAGACATCCGGCAGTTTCGACGGGTTGTCCACGTAAATGGTTTCACCGGTCTTGAGCACGACCTCGAAGATTACGCTTGGCGCCGTGGTGATCAGATCCAGGTCGTACTCGCGCTCCAGGCGCTCCTGGATGATCTCCATGTGCAGCATGCCAAGGAAGCCGCAACGGAAGCCGAAGCCCAGTGCGTCGGAGCTTTCCGGCAGATATTGCAGCGACGAATCATTGAGGGTCAGCTTCTGCAGGGCATCGCGGAAATCTTCGAAATCATCGGAGCTGACCGGGAACAGGCCCGCGTAGACCTGCGGCTGGATCTTCTTGAAGCCTGGCAGCACTTCGACGTCTGGAGTCGAACTGAGCGTCAGGGTATCGCCCACCGGCGCACCGTGAATGTCCTTGATGCTGGCGATGATGAAGCCCACTTCGCCGGCTTTCAGATCAGCCGTGGCGGTGTGCTTGGGGTTGAACACGCCCACGCTGTCGACCAGGTGCACCTTGCCAGTGGACTTGACCAGAATCTTGTCGCCCTTCTTCACCCGGCCGTGACGTACACGCACCAGGGACACGACGCCCAGGTAGTTGTCGAACCAGGAGTCGATGATCAGCGCCTGCAGCGGCGCATCAATCTCGCCAGTCGGTGCCGGGATGGTCTGCACCAGGCGCTCGAGCACATCTTCGACGCCCATGCCGCTCTTGGCACTGCAAGCCACGGCCTCGGAGGCATCGATACCGATGATCTTCTCGATCTCGTCCTTGACCCGATCCGGATCGGCCTGTGGCAGATCCATCTTGTTCAGCACGGGCATCACTTCCAGGCCCTGCTCGATGGCGGTGTAGCAGTTGGCGACCGACTGTGCCTCGACACCCTGACCGGCATCGACCACCAACAACGCACCTTCACAGGCCGCCAGCGAGCGACTGACCTCGTAAGTGAAGTCGACGTGACCGGGGGTATCGATGAAGTTCAGCTGATAGGTGATACCGTCCTGCGCCTTGTAATAGAGCGTAACGCTGTGGGCCTTGATCGTGATGCCACGCTCACGTTCCAGATCCATGGAGTCCAGTACCTGAGCCTCCATCTCGCGCGCGGTCAAGCCGCCGCATATCTGGATGAAACGGTCAGCCAAGGTGGACTTGCCGTGGTCAATGTGGGCAATGATGGAAAAATTGCGGATATGACTCAGGTCACTCACAGATCAACACTCGAAGAAGGCACAGGCAAGACGCTTGCCGAAAATAGCCGCGGATTGTACCTGAACCCTGATAGCCGCGTCACGTCTGGCACCCGGACTGACAGATACGCAAAAGGGCGCCCGAAAGCGCCCTTTTTCCGTCGTATATAAGCCTTATTCCGCCAACTTGAAGGTAATGAAGCTGGCGCGCCCCTGGCGCAATACACGCATGGATACAGAACGATTCTTCGGCAGTTCCTGCGCCACCTTGGTGAAGGTGGCGGTGGAGTCGATGGCCTGATTGTTCAGGTGGGTAATCACATCGCCCGGACGCAGCCCGATCATGGCTGCCGGACCGTTGAGCACGTCCTTGACGACCACACCGCCTTTCAGGTCGAGCCCTTTCTTCTGCTCAGCCGTCAGCTCGGCAACCGTCACACCCAGGCGATTGTTGCTGCGCTCGCCGCCCTGGGCAGAGCCCGTAGAGGCCAGCTCCTGACCTTCTTCAGGCAAGGTGCCGATGGTGACGTTGAGTTTCTTGCGCGAACCGTCACGTACCACGTCCATCTCGGCCTTTTCACCGGGCTTGAGACCACCAACCAGATGCGGCAGGTCAGCCGACATGATGATGGGCTTACCGTTGAGGCTGAGGATAACGTCACCAACCTGCAGGCCGCCCTTGTCCGCCGGGCCGTCCTCAAGCACCTGAGCGACCAGCGCACCGGCCGGCTTGTCCAGGCCGAAGGACTCGGCCAGATCCTTGTTCACTTCCTGAATCACCACGCCCAGCCAGCCACGGGTTACCTTGCCTTCAGCCTTGAGCTGATCGGCGACCTGCATGGCCACTTCCATCGGAATGGCGAAGGACAGGCCCATGAAACCGCCGGAGCGGGTGAAAATCTGCGAGTTGATGCCGACCACTTCACCCTTCAGGTTGAACAGCGGACCACCGGAGTTACCCGGGTTGATCGCCACATCGGTCTGGATGAACGGCACATAGCTGTCGCTCGGCAGGTTACGCCCTTTGGCACTGACAATACCGGCAGTCACCGAATGGTCGAAACCGAACGGCGAACCGATGGCCAGCACCCATTCACCGACCTTGAGGTCATCAGCCTTGCCCAGAGGCACAGTTGGCAGACCCGAGCCTTCGACCTTGAGCAAAGCGACGTCGCTGCGCGGATCGGCGCCGATCAGTTTGGCCTCAAGCTCGCTGCGGTCGGAAAGGCGCACGATGATTTCGTCGGCATCGGCGACCACATGGTTGTTAGTCAGCACGTAGCCATCGGGCGAGATGATGAAACCGGAGCCGAGAGACTGCGCCTCGCGCTGGCGACCGCCGGGATTGCGCGGCACCTGCGGAATATTGCGCTCGAAGAACTCACGAAACATCGGCGGCAGACCTTCCAGATCGGGCATCCCCTGCTGCCCGGCGACATTGCGCTCGGGAACCTTCTGCCGCGTACTGATATTGACTACCGCTGGCGAGGCCTCCTCCACCAACTCGGTGAAGTCCGGCAGACTGGCTTGTGCCACCAGACTCTGCCCCCACAGCAGCGCTGCAACCAGCAGCGGTGCAACGGACTTGAGATTTTTCATCGAACGACGACTCCCCATGTGAAACGCGGACACTCTCAGTGCGCCACCGGCATCATCACCAGCAGCGTACGTAGGACAACGGGTTGTAAAGCGGGTTTCTCGACACAACGCGAAATACACCAGCGCGCCGGTGATAAGGAGAAATATGAGAGCCGAGGCCAGAGCGACATTGACCAACGGAGCACAACAGGCGCTCCAGACAATGCCGCATAACACCCGACTCTTCACTCATTTGCTGGCCTGTGCAGGCACTCCGGCACGCATGGAAAGGGCAATACGCTCGGCGGTTCCCAATGGAATTTCGCCGACAACGGTAACCATGACCTCACCCGAATCGGTGCTCATACGTCGCGACACCGCAACGGTTGGCCCCAACTGGCTTCGCGCGTCGTCCACAACACTACCTTGCAGGGGCTCGAGGAATACCGAAAACCGCGCCAAGCCGTCGCCATACATCAGGTAAGCGACTTTCGCATCGGAGGATGGCAGTTGCCGCAACTGGGCGGCATTGAGCGTGAAACCTGGGGGCAACCACTCCGAGCGCCAACTGCCTTCAGCCATGCTGTCGACCGCATGCAGGCGCACAGGGCGACAACGCGAACTGGGCTGTACATCACTGGAGTCAGGCGCCACGGTATTCAACTGGGCAAACTGGAAACGCTCCAGAAGCTGGCCGCGCTCATTGAGCAACAAGGATTTCAGCGGCAGACCCGTCTCGCGATCCAGGTGCAGTTCGAAGCCATAACGATGCTGATCCTTGGGAGCCAGCACCAGTACCACGGCTGCACGCCCGGCGATACGAGACTGACCTGCGACACGTATGTCGTACCAGTTGCCCAGCTGTTCAGCATCGAGATGGCGCGCCGGCCAAGCCTGCCCTTCGCTGACCTGGTCGGCCAACGCGCCGCTTACGCACTGTGCCTGACCATCTACCTTGAGCACTTCCTGGGCAGGGCCATCGAGCTGCAGAAGGCGCTCACGAACTTCGCCTCCCTCATCCACCCGATGCCAGATGCCATGAGTGGAAAAACTACCATTACGCTCGTAGATGAAAGTGCCCTGAAAGCTCTGTTGACGCTCCGCATCTGCGAGACGCTTGAGCCAGTCCTGCACCTCAGTGGCGTGCACCGGCATAGCCAGCAAGCCACTGAGCAGACAGAGAGGGATCGCGCGCATGTGATTCCTTAGCGATTTTCCAGGCTGGCAGCTCGTGCGTAGGGTAGAGCAGTCTCACCGGCGCCCATGACCGCTTGCTGTGCATGCTGGCGCAGGTAAGTCGGCAGGCGCTGTTCGTGCCAGCTGGCAGTACCAGGTTCAGCGGGTTCACTGACTTCTTCGCTGCTGTTGTAGCCAGCGAGCAGTGCAGGCCCCTGCACTTGCGGCACCGAGATTGCCGGGGCAGCGCTTTGCTGGGCCAGCTGAGCACCACTCAGATCATCCTGGTTGTACAGACGCACGCCTGCCAGTACGGCAAAAGTCACCGAAGCGGCGACCGCTACACGCCCGACACTGCGCCACATCGGCGTCTTGCGAGCAGGTGCAGCCTCGTCAGCCAACGCCGCGGAAACCGCAGAAGCGATGTCCAGTTGCGGTACCAGCAACTCACGGTGCATAGCTGCCCGGGCGACCTGATAACGCGACCAGGTGCCACGCAACGCGCCATTCTCACTGGCTGCAAGCACGCGCCGCAGCTCCAGTTCGTCCGCTTCGTTATCCATCACCGCGGACAGCGATTCCTGCAGGGTTTCACGACTCATGGTGTTCCTCTCTTGGCTGTCGCCGCTGCCTTAGGCTTCCTGCAACAGAGGTTGCAGGGACTTATCAATTGCCTCACGCGCACGGAAGATCCGCGAACGTACCGTACCAACCGGACATTGCATGACGCTAGCGATGTCCTCATAACTCAGACCTTCAAACTCACGCAAGGTCAGAGCCGTACGCAAATCATCCGGCAGCTGGGCGATGGTTCGATGCACAGTCGCCTCGATCTCGTCGCGCAGCAATGCCCGTTCCGGTGACTCGATGTCCTTGAGGGCGTGGTCGCCGTCATAGAACTCCGCGTCATCGCTACTGACATCACTATCTGGCGGCCGCCGACCGCGGGACACCAGGTAGTTCTTCGCCGTGTTGATGGCGATGCGGTACAGCCATGTATAGAACGCGCTGTCACCGCGAAAGTTTCCAAGCGCTCGGTAGGCTTTTACGAACGCCTCCTGAGCGACATCCTGAGCCTCGTGAGTGTCGTGCACGAATCGCACGATCAAACCGAGGATCTTGTGCTGATACTTCAGCACCAACAGATCGAAGGCACGCTTGTCACCACGCTGCACTCGCTCGACCAGTTGCTGATCATCTTCCGGGGTTAGCATGCACTCTCCTCGTTACGCATGGAGGAGGCTTGCGCCCGTAAGCGAATCAGCTTGCCAAGATAGACTCGGGCCTTACGCAAAAGTTCTCCCCTCCAAGCAAGCTTCCCGCAGAGTTTTCTTCCCTCTGCCTGGAACGGCGCGAGCGGAACCTCTCCACTCGAGCAAATAATCTTATCGCTGCTCATTTTCCACACCCTCCGCTGACTTCAGATGCAGGCACGCGCAAGCGCTCTCCCTTATATGGGCGACCCTGTATGGAACCTTAAAGACTAAGAAAGTTCCCGAGCACCACGGTCGGTCATAAGCTGGCTATTGTGCCGCTGCCCCTCTCTATATACTAGGGCTCGCTTTCACGCGGAACTCGACATGAGCCAACATTTCCAGCACGACGTTCTGGTCATCGGCAGCGGCGCCGCTGGCCTGACTCTCGCCCTCACTCTTCCTCCTCATTTGCGCATCGCGGTTCTGAGCAAAGGCAACCTCGCCAATGGCTCGACCTATTGGGCGCAGGGTGGCGTAGCAGCCGTGCTGGATGACACCGACACGGTGGAGTCCCACGTCGCCGACACCCTCGATGCCGGCGCCGGCCTGTGCCGCGAGGATTCCGTTCGTTTTACCGTGGAACACAGCCGCGAGGCTATCCAGTGGCTGATCGATCAGGGCGTCCCCTTCACCCGTGACGATGAGACGGCGCGCGAGGACGGCGGCTTCGAATTCCACCTGACCCGTGAGGGCGGCCATAGCCACCGGCGCATCATTCACGCAGCCGATGCCACTGGCGCAGCAATCTTCAATACCCTGCTGGAACAGGCTCGCCAACGCCCGAACATCGAACTGCTGGAACAACGCGTGGCGGTCGATCTGATCACCGAACGCAAGCTGGGCCTGGACGGCGATCGCTGCCTCGGCGCCTACGTGCTGGATCGTGCCCGTGGCGAAGTGGACACCTTCGGCGCTCGTTTCGTGATTCTTGCCACTGGCGGTGCGGCCAAGGTCTACCTCTACACCAGCAATCCGGACGGGGCTTGTGGCGATGGCATCGCCATGGCCTGGCGCGCCGGTTGCCGCGTGGGCAACCTGGAATTCAACCAGTTCCACCCCACCTGCCTGTACCACCCGCAGGCCAAGAGTTTTCTGGTCACCGAAGCCGTACGCGGCGAAGGCGGTCTGCTCAAGCTGCCGAACGGCGAACGCTTCATGCAGCGTTTCGACGAGCGCGCCGAGCTGGCGCCACGCGATATCGTCGCCCGCGCCATCGACCACGAGATGAAGCGCCTGGGTATCGACTGCGTCTATCTCGACATCAGCCACAAGCCGGCCGACTTCGTCAAAAGCCACTTTCCCACCGTTTACGAACGCTGCCTGGGCTTTGGCATCGACATCACCCAACAAGCCATTCCCGTGGTACCCGCGGCGCACTACACCTGTGGCGGCGTAGTGGTCGATCAGCACGGGCGCACCGATGTGCCCGGCCTGTATGCCATCGGCGAAACCAGCTTCACCGGCCTGCACGGCGCCAATCGCATGGCCAGCAACTCGTTGCTCGAATGCTTCGTCTACGCCCGCTCGGCCTGTGCCGACATCGTTGCCCAACTCGATAGCATCAGCGCTCCAAGCGACCTACCGCAATGGGACGCCAGCCAGGTGACGGACTCGGACGAGGACGTGATCATCGCCCACAACTGGGATGAGCTGCGCCGCTTCATGTGGGACTACGTAGGCATCGTGCGTACCAACAAGCGTCTGCAGCGCGCCCAGCACCGCGTGCGCCTGCTGCTGGACGAGATCGACGAGTTCTATTCGAACTACAAGGTCAGCCGGGATTTGATCGAACTGCGCAACCTGGCTCTCGTGGCCGAACTGATGATCAGCTCGGCCATGCAGCGCCATGAAAGCCGTGGCCTGCATTACACCTTGGACTACCCCGAGCAGCTGGCCGAAGCCCGCGATACTATTCTGACCCCGACGCCTCTGGCTCAGCCCAGCGTCGCCTGCTGAATTTCAGGCGCAAGCGCAGGCGTCGATGCTGCTCGGGCGCCAGCGCATCGCGGGCAATGCACAGCCCGCGACCGAAACGTTGTCCCGGCAAGCGAAAACGCAGCACCACAGCAAGCGGCAAGGCCAGGCTATCGGGAAGCAGCTGCACCGACTGCCAGCCATGCGCCTCGCTCCACAGCTGCCAGCCCGACGCGTCGCGACGCAGGCCGGTGAAGGCTTGCGCCGACGACAACAGGATATGCCGCGGCAACACCCAGGCGGCATGCACCAGGCACACGGCTAGCGACAGCAGTTTCGACCAGAGGGGAATGTCGGCCAGCCAGGGCGCCAGCAAGGCCAGCGCCATAACCGAAAGATAGAGCCTCAGCAGCGCGCGGGACGGCTGCCAACGGCACTCGAAGACATCATTGCGGCTGGACACGATCCAGGATCATGCGCACGATGTGGCGCAGGTCAGCATCCTCGGGTTCGCCGCGCTGCATGAACCAGCCGAACATGTCCTGATCCTCGCACTCCAGCAACTTGCGGTAGCGCGCCTGGTTCTCGGCATCCAGGGTCGGGTACACCTCCCTGACGAAAGGCACCAACAGGACGTCCAGCTCCAGCATGCCACGGCGGCTATGCCAGAACAGACGATTCAGTTCACTTTGCTCAACCATGCAACGCACTCCTCGAACGAGGGCGGCAGTATAACGGTGAATTGCTTCGCTGTTCACCGCGACGCTTTGCAATTGCGCTGACAAGGCCCTATCACGCCCTCTATGATGGCGCACCAGACTTATTCTCAGTGATACCACTTCTACCATGGCCGATAGCGCGTACTTCACCCTCCTCGACCACGAAGGCCTGCTCGCCGTGCGCGGCGCAGATGCGGCCAAGTTTCTGCAGGGCCAAGTGACCTGTAACCTCAATTATCTGTCCCCGACACAATCGAGCCTTGGTGCCCGCTGCACGCCCAAGGGCCGCATGCTGTCGAGCTTTCGCATCGTTGCGGTGGAGGGCGGTTACCTGCTCGCCATGGATCGCGAATTGATCGCCTCGCAGCAGGCCGATCTGCAGAAATACGCCGTGTTCTCCAAATCCAAACTGAGCGACGAAAGCCAGGACTGGATACGCTTCGGCCTCGCGGGCGGCGACGCCGTGCTGAATGAGCTCGGCCTGCAACTGGGCGATGCCAGTGACTCGCTAAGCAGCGCCGGCCAGTTGCTGGCAGTACGCCTGAGCGATGGCCGTGCCGAACTCTGGGCACCAGCGACCGAGGCCGCACGCCTGCAGAGCCACCTGGCGGACCATCTGCCACAAGCGCCACTGAACGACTGGTTGCTGGCTCAGGTTCGTGCCGGTGTGGGCCAGGTGTTCGGCGCCACCCGTGAGCTGTTCATCCCACAGATGATCAACCTGCAAGCCCTGGGCGGCGTGAGCTTCAAGAAAGGCTGCTACACCGGCCAGGAGATCGTCGCGCGCATGCAGTACCTCGGCAAGCTCAAGCGCCGCCTGCAGCGCCTGCGTCTGGTCGCTGCAGAGCTACCGGCCATCGGTGTCGAATTGTTCTCCCCGGTGCATGGCTCCAGCGTTGGCGAAGTGGTACTGGCGGCCCAAGCCGGCGACGCAGTCGAACTGCTCGCCGTGCTGCAGGAAGACGCCGTGAACGACGGCCGCATTCATCTCGGCAGCAGTGAAGGCCCGACGCTGACCCTACTCGATCTGCCTTACCAGCTGGATGCCGACAAGGAAATCCAGCGCTGACTAAACTTCCCTGGCGCCACACCGGATCGCCTAAGAGAGCCACTTCATGAGCAAGCTTGCCGAAAAAGTCCAACAGGATCTGATCCATGCCATCGAGAACGATGAGCTGGTGCTGCCTACTCTTCCCGAGGTGGCGCTGAAGGTTCGTGAGGCAGCGGAAGACCCGGACGTGGGCATCCCGCAGATCAGCAAAGTGATCGGCAACGACGCCGCCCTCACTGCCCGCATCATCAAGGTGGTCAACAGCCCGCTGCTGCGCACCAACAAGGAAATCACCGACCTGCAGATGGCGGTCAGTCGTCTGGGTATCAATTACACCTGCAACCTGGCGACCGGCCTGGCCATGGAGCAGATGTTCCAGGCCACCAGCGACGTGGTCGACCGCAAGATGCGCGAAGTGTGGAACAAGAGCACCGAGATCGCCGGTATCTGCCACGTGCTGTGTCGTCACTACACCCGCCTCATGCCGGATCAGGCCACCCTCGCAGGCCTTGTGCATCAGATCGGCGTGCTGCCGATTCTCACCTACGCCGAAGAACATAACGAGTTGCTGGCCGACTCCATCAGCCTCAACCATGTGATCGAGCAGATCCACCCGATCATCGGCGACAAGATCCTGCGTACCTGGGAGTTCCCGGAGCCCATCGCCATCGTGCCCAGCCAGTACCTGGACTTCACCCGCGACTCGGCCAAGGTCGATTACGTCGATATCGTCCAGGTCGCCACCCTGCAGAGCTACCTGGGCAGCGAGCACCCTTACACCCAGCTGGACTGGAGCAAGATTCCCGCCTTCGCCAAGCTCGGCCTCGATCCAAACGTCGATATGCAGGCCGACGAAGACCTGTCTGCTGCCATGGAAGCAGCGATGAGCATGCTGCAATAAAAGCGTCTCGCCACGGACGGCAAAAATTGTCGGGAACAATGTTTGACGTCGCTCCGCGACGGCCCGGAGGGTGATCTACAGGGATGTAGGTCACAAACTGCCTCCGCACTCGAGCCATTCGCCTGAGGAAGTAGAGCCATGCGTCTCACGCTTCTGTTGCTCATTCTGTTCGTCGGCAGCGCTCAGGCTGCTGACAGGGTGCGTCTGACCAACGGTGAATGGCCGCCCTATCTGGGCGAGGATCTGCCACACCATGGCGTCGCCTCCCGTATCGTCGCCGAAGCCTTTGCCCTGCAGAACGTCGAAGTGCAGTGGGAGTTCCACCCCTGGGCACGCTCGCTGAAGATGGCCGAACAGGGCACGCGCGATGGCAGCGCCGTCTGGCTCTATAACCACGAACGCGAACAGCGCTTTCACATCAGCGATCCGGTGGTGGAAAGCGGCTACTACCTGTTCCACCGCAAGAATCGCCACTTCGACTGGAGCAGCGTCGAGGATCTGCGTGGCCTGCGTATCGCCGGTACGCGTGGCTATGACTATGGTGAGGCCTTCCAGCAAGCTGAAGCGGCCGGTGAAATCAATGTGGTGCGCCTGACCGGCGACGAACAGGGATTGCGCCAGTTGCTGGCAGGACGCATCGATCTCTTCCCGGTCGACAAGGTAGTGGGTTTCGACCTGCTCTATCAGAACTTCAGCGCTGCCGAACGTCGCCTGTTGAGCTTTCACCCGGTGCCGTTACGCAGCGACAGCCTGCATCTGCTGCTGTCGCGAGAAGTACCAGGCAATGCCGAACGGATGCAGCGCTTCAACCAGGGCCTGAAGCGACTGCGCGACAGCGGCAAGATTTCTCAGTACCTGCTGGAGATCCAGCAGCCGTTAAGCCTCGGGCACTGAGACCGGGAATACCACCCTCACCCGCAGGCCATGTGGCACTGCCTGATGCAGGCTGATCTGCGCACGATGCGCTCTGCAGATTTCGCCGACGATAGCCAAGCCCAACCCGGCGCCACTGCCCTGCGCACTGCGCCGATAGAAGCGTTCGAACACCTTGTCGCGCTCCTCTTCAGGAATACCCGGCCCGTCGTCCTCGACTTCCAGCACCGCAGGCGCCAAAACCCGCAGCACCAGGTTACCGCCAGACGGCGTATGCGCCAGGGCATTATCGATCAGGTTGTTGAGCAGTTCATTGAGCAAGGTTGGTTCACCGTCGACCCAGACCGGCTGCTCGGCTTCGAGCGCCAGCGCGACACCGCGCGCATGCGCCAGCGGCGCCATGGCCAGGCCCAGTTCTCGAGCCAGCATGCTGAGATCGATACGCTGCGCTCCACCTTCTGTTATAGCCCGCGCACCACTTTCGATACGCGCCAGCGACAGTAACTGGTTGGCCAGATTGGTCAGTCGATCACTGTGTTCGGCTGCCTGCTCCAGGGTCTGGCGCCAGTCATCGGGGTTATCGGCACGCAGCCCCAGGGCGATTCGCGCCTTGAGCGCGGCCAGCGGCGTGCGCAGTTCATGAGCCGCATCGGCGATAAAGGCCGACTGCCGCTCGAACAACGTCTGCAGACGCTCGTTGAACTGATTCAGCGCTTCGACCAGCGGACCAATCTCGCGCGGCAACTCGGCGTCAGGCAATGGACGCAAATCATCGCTGGCGCGTTCGGCCACGGCTCGGCGCAAGGTTTCCAGCGGACGCAAAGCCAGGCTGACCGCCACCCAAACCAACAGCAGCGCCACGACCACCAATAAACCGATGCGCCACAAGGTACCGATCAGCAACTCTCGAGCCATGCGTTCGCGGGCGCCTTGAGTTTCGGCCACGCGAATTTCCGCCATGCCCTTGATGGTGGTCTCGCTGACCGGTTGCAACAGACTCACCACACGCACGCCCTGCCCGCGATACATACCGTCATAAAAGCGCGCCAGCGCCGGATAATCCTCTGTACGCGGGGTATCGGCAGGCGCCGAAGGCAGGTCTTCGTAACCGGAGATCAGCTCACCCTCGATCCCCAGTACCTGGTAGTAGATACGCCCGGCGCTGTCATAGGCGAAGGCATCCAGCGCCATGTAGGGCACGTTGGCGCGCAATGCACTATCGGTGCTGTACAGGCCGTCGGCAATGGCCCTGGCCGATGCCAGCAGCGTGCGGTCATAGGCCGTATCCGCCGCATGACGCGCGCTCCAGTAGGCACTGAGGCTACTGACCAGCAATATCACCGACAACAGCAGCGCCAATCGGCGTAGCAGGCGACCACGCAGGCTGCCGATACGGGTCATGCCTCCACGGCCTCCAGCAGATAACCCAGCCCGCGAAAGGTGACGATACGCACGGCATGCCCTTCGAGCTTCTTGCGCAGTCGGTGGATGTAGATCTCGATGGCATCGGGACTGGCTTCCTCGTCTAGGCCGAAAACCTGAGCCGCCAGTTGCTCCTTGCTCATGACCCGGCCCAAGCGGGCGATCATCACTTCCAGCACCGCCTGTTCACGCGCCGTCAGCGTCAAGGCTTCACCGCTCAGGGTGAAACGTCGGGCACCAAGGTCGTAGACCAGCTCGCCACAGCGTTGCAGTTGCTCGCCACCCAATACGCTGCGACGCAACAGCGCCTTGACCCGCGCCTCCAGTTCGGAAAGCTCGAAGGGCTTGGCCAGATAATCATCGGCGCCGAGATTGAGGCCGTGCACCCGATCCTTCACCTCGCCACGTGCGGTCAACATCAGCACCGGCAGGGTCTGGCCACGGTCGCGCAAACGCGCCAGCACGGCGAAACCATCGAGCCGCGGCAAGCCGATGTCGAGGATGGCCAGCGCATAGTCCTCGCTGGAAAGCGCCAGGTCGGCGGCCACGCCATCGTGCAGCACGTCGACCGTCCAGCCCGCGCCCTTGAGGGCCTGGGCCACGCTTTCCGCCAGTTGCAGATGGTCTTCGACCAGCAGAATTCGCACCCTAAACCTCCACTACAAGATCGTTCGAGGCGCGCAGTGTAGCGCCGTCATCGATGCTGTGAATTGCCGAAATGCCGAACGAGTCGAAAGCCTCTCCTACAGAACGCAGCCCTCGTAGGGGAATGCCAGTCCGTCAGGCGTCAGGAGAGGGATAGGTAGGGTGCGCCGTGCGCACCGCTGACACTCGCACCGGCACTTCGGTGCGAACGGCGCCCCCTACACCCAAATGACGGAGCCGCGCAGCCCACAAAAATCGCTCCCGGCGTTTTTTTCAGCACTGAAAGGCTGCTGAAAGCTTGCACACCTAGGATCGCCTCTCAGGTGGCTCGACCCACCTGCCTGAGCGGCCTGCAGTGGAGCAGTGCCGTTACAAGAACAAGAACGGAGACCACACCATGTTTGCTGCCTCGCGTCAGGCTTTCCCGCCTGCACACCTGCTCAGTCTGGCCATCGCCGCCAGCCTCGCCGCCCCCCTCGCTCAAGCCGCTTTCGTCGAAGACAGCTCGGCTACCCTCACCGCCACCAACATCTATTTCAATCGCGACTTCCGTGAAGGTGACGGACAGAACAAGCGTGAAGAATGGGGCCAGGGCTTTCGCCTGGACGTTCAGTCCGGCTTCACCGAAGGCACCGTAGGTTTTGGTCTCGACGCCATGGGCCTGCTGGGTATCAAACTCGACTCGGGCAAGGGCCGCACCGGTACCGACCTGCTGCCCGTGCACGACGATGGCCGTTCAGCTGACGAGTTCAGCCGTATCGGCATGACCGCCAAGGTCAAGGTCTCCGCAACCGAATTCCGTTATGGCTCACACGTTCCCGAGCTGCCCGTGGTCAAGGCCAGCGACAGCCGTCTGCTGCCGCAGGTATTCGAAGGCGGCCTGCTGACCTCCTCCGAACTGGAAAACCTCACCTTCACCGGCGGTCGCCTGGACAAGGTGATCGATCGCGCCTCGACCGACGAGGAAGACCTGGTACTCAACAGCAAGAACCGTCGTTTCGCCGCCGGCATCAGTGCCGATCACCTGGATCTGGCCGGTGTCGACTACAAGTTCGCCCCAGGTTTCACCGGTCGTTATTACTTCGCCGACCTCGACGACATCTACCGCCAGCACTTCTTCGGCCTACTGAGCAGCCACAAGGTGGGCGCCGGCACCCTGAGCAGCGATCTGCGCCTGATCCTCAGCAAGGACAGCGGCGCGTCCAAGGCCGGCAAGGTGGATAACCGTGCGATCAACGCCATGGTCAGCTACGGTATCAGCGGACACAAATTCAGCCTGGGCTTCCAGGACATGAGCGGTGACACCGGTTTTGCCTACATCGACGGCAGCGACCCGTTCCTGATCAACTTCGTACAGATCAACGACTTCGCCAACGCCGACCAGCGCTCCTGGCAGGCCCGTTACGACTACAGTTTCGCCAGCTTTGGCCTGCCCGGCCTGAGCTTCATGACCCGCTACATCACCAGTGACGACGCACGCGTCGCCGGTAGCAACCAGCGTGGTGGCGAATGGGAACGCGACATCGAACTCAAGTACGTGGTACAGAGCGGCCCGCTCAAGGATCTCTACATCCGTGCGCGTAACGCCAGCTTCCGTTCCGACTTCGCTCGCGATGCGGATGAAAACCGCATCATCGTCGGCTACAGCCTGCCCATCTGGTAATCCACAATAAGATTAGCGAGGAGATCCATCATGAAACCTGCCCTGATCCGTGCCGCAATCGCCGCCTCCTGCCTGGCCTTCGCCAGCCAGCTGATGGCTGCCGAACCGAAACGCCCAGAATGCATCGCCCCGGCAGCCCCGGGCGGTGGTTTCGACCTGACCTGCAAGCTGGCGCAAAGCGCGCTGGTGGACAGCAAGCTACTCTCCTCGCCGATGCGTGTGACCTACATGCCGGGCGGCGTTGGCGCCGTGGCCTACAACGCGGTGGTCGCTCAGCGCCCGTCCGAAGCCGGCACCATCACCGCTTTCTCCAGCGGCTCCCTGCTGAACCTGGCGCAAGGCAAGTTCGGCCGTTTCGACGAGAATGCCGTGAAGTGGCTGGCCGGCGTCGGCACCAGCTATGGCGCCCTGGCCGTTCGCAGCGACTCGCCGTACAAGACCCTCGACGACCTGGTCGCCGCCATCAAGGCAGAGCCCGGCAAAGTGGTGATCGGCTCCGGCGGTACCGTTGGCAGCCAGGACTGGATGCAAACCGCCTTGATCGCCCGCGCTGCCGGCATCGACCCGCGCCAGCTGCGTTACGTGGCCATGGAAGGTGGTGGTGAACTGGCTACCGCCCTGCTCGGCGGTCACATCCAGGTCGCCAGTACCGATATCTCCGACTCCGTGCCGCACATCGAAAGTGGCGACATGCGCATCCTCGCGGTGTTCTCCGACGAGCGCCTGCCGGGCGAAGTGGTCTCGAAGATCCCGACCGCCAAGGAACAAGGCTACGACGTGACCTGGCCGGTAATCCGTGGTTTCTACGTTGGTCCGAAAGTCAGCGACGAAGCCTACGCCTGGTGGAAGAACGCCTTCGATCAGCTGCTGGCCTCGGAAGACTTCGCCAAGCTGCGTGAACAGCGCGAACTCTACCCCTTCGCCATGACCGGCGATGAACTGGATGCCTACGTCAAGCAGCAGGTCGTTCAGTACAAGCAACTGGCTCAGGAATTCGGCCTGATCCAGCAGTAACGCGCCAGGGCGCCAGCACCTAGCGGTGTTGGCGCTCCGGCAGTTTCCGCAACCCGCAATCCCCAACCGCCTGGAGCTTCGTGCTCACGGGCTGGCGTCGTTCACGCCAGGAAACCCGGCAGGCAACACAACACCACGAGGATTTCCTCATGTACCAACGCATCTTCGGCATCGTGCTGTTGCTCTGCTGCCTGGGCCTGGCCGCCACCGCCTGGGGCTACCACGCGCCGTTTTCCTATGAACCTGTCGGGCCTCGCGCCTACCCGCTGCTGCTACTGATGCTGATGGGCCTCGGTGCCATCTACCTGATCGCCAAACCGGCCAGTGCCACGGCGGAACATGACGAGCCGCCACTGGATCGCCACGTACTGAGCAAGGTCGTTGGCTGCGTGGTGATTCTCAGCATCTACGCCGCCGTGTTCGAACTCCTCGGGTTCATTCCGGCAAGCATCATCTTCGCCATCGCCATGGCCCGCCTGTATGAAGGCTCCTGGAAGGTCAGCGTAATCGCTGGCGTGGCACTCGGCGTCGGTCTGTATCTGCTGTTCGACAAAGCCCTCGACGTACCCCTGCCGCTCGGCATCCTCGCCGCGCTGGAGAATTAATCATGGATACCCTCAGCTATCTCGGTCAGGGCTTCGGTGTCGCCCTGAGCCCCTACAACCTGCTCACCGCCCTGTGCGGTACCCTGATCGGCACGGTGGTCGGCCTGCTGCCGGGGCTGGGCCCGATCAACGGCGTAGCGCTGCTGATCCCCATCGCCTTCGCCCTCGGCCTGCCTCCGGAAACCGCGCTGATCCTGCTCGCGGCCGTGTACCTGGGCTGCGAATACGGTGGCCGTATTTCCTCGATTCTGTTGAACATCCCGGGCGAAGCCTCGGCCGTGATGACCACCCTCGATGGCTACCCGCTGGCGCGTCAGGGTAAAGCGGGCGTTGCCCTGTCCATCTCCGCCTGGAGTTCCTTCGTCGGCGGCCTGATCGCCACCTGCGGTGTGGTCATCTTCGCCCCGCTGCTGGCGAAATGGGCCGTGGCTTTCGGCCCCGCGGAATACTTCGTGCTGATGGTATTCGCCATCGTCTGCCTGGCCGGCATGGCCGGCAACAAGCCGATGAAGACCGCCATTGCCTGCTGCATCGGCCTGTTCCTGTCGTGCGTGGGCATCGACTCGAACAGCGGTGTATACCGTTTCACCTTCGGTAGCCTGGGCCTGGCTGACGGCATCCAGTTCGTGGTGCTGGTACTCGGCCTGTTCTCGGTCAGCGAGATTCTCGTGCTGCTCGAGCGCACCCACCATGGCCAGAAGGCCATCGAAGCCAAAGGCCGCATGCTGTTCAACCTCAAGGAAGGTCTGTCGGTTCTGGCGACCAACCTGCGTAGCGGCGCATTGGGCTTCGGCCTGGGCATCCTGCCGGGGGCTGGTGCGACCCTGGCCAGTGCCGTGGCGTACATGAGCGAAAAACGCCTGGCGCACAAGGACAACAAGTTCGGCAATGGTGACCTGCGCGGCCTGGCTGCCCCGGAAACCGCCAACAGCGCCTCGGCCTGCGGCTCCATGGTGCCGATGCTGACTCTGGGCGTTCCCGGCTCGGGCACCACCGCGGTGATGCTCGGCGCACTGACCCTGTACAACATCACCCCTGGCCCGCTGCTGTTCCAGAACCAGCCGGACATCGTCTGGGGTCTGATCGCCTCGCTGTTCGTCGCCAACGTCATGCTGATCGTGATGAACGTACCGATGATCAAGATCTTCACCAAGATCCTCGCCGTGCCGTATTGGGCACTGGTACCGGCCATCGCCATCATCACCTCGATCGGCGTCTACGCGGTGCATGCCACCACCTTCGACCTGTTCCTGATGATCGGTATCGGCGTCGCGGGCTACATTCTGCGCAAGCTGGACTTCCCGCTGTCGGCCATCCTGCTGGGCTTCATCCTCGGTGGTCTGATGGAGCAGAACCTGCGTCGTGCACTGTCGATCTCCAACGGCGAGCTGGGTATCCTGTTCGCCAGCCCGATCACCTGGGGCGTGTGGACACTGATCGTCGGCATGATCGCCCTGCCCTTCTACCGCAGCTGGCGCAAGCGCAGTCAGCGTCAGGCTGAAGTGGCTGACGCCGCCTAAGGAAGATGCGTGTCCCTAAGCATCGCTTCCTTTAACCCACGCGGCTGGTGGCCTACGCCACTGGCCGGCGCGTTGGGTGGTTACCTGGCCAGTCTTGCAGACTGGCCTTTGCCGTGGATGGTCGGATCACTGCTGGCAGTGATCCTGTTGCGCTGCGCCACGGATCGTCCCTTCAGCGAAGTGCCGGGCGGTCGCCGTGTCGGCCAATGGCTGATCGCCTCCGGCATCGGCCTGCACTTCACCAGCGAAGTGCTGGAGCAGGTGCTCACTCATTGGTGGGTCATTCTCATCGGAGCACTGTGCCCGCTGCTGGTGAGCGTGACCGGTATTGCCCTGCTGCGTCGGGCCGGCGTCGACCGCGCCACCGCGTTCTTCGCCAGCATGCCGGGCGGCGCCAGCGAAATGGTCAACCTCGGCCTGCGCCACGACGCCCAGTCAGCCCGCGTGGCAGCGGCGCACAGCATGCGCCTGCTGCTGGTGGTGCTACTGATTCCAGCGCTGTTCACCTGGAGCCTGCCCAACGTCCCGGCACCTGAGCGTTTTCCGGTGGACTGGAGCTGGCTGGTGCCGTTGCTGCTGGCGGGTGTCGCCCTGGGCGTACTGTGGAACAAATTGAACCAGCCCAACCCCTGGATGCTCGGGCCGCTGACCGTTTGTGCGGTGGCCAGCGCGATGTTCGACCTGCACCTGGCATTGCCGGCGGAGCTTGGCCAGTTCGGCCAGTGGCTGATCGGCAGCGCCCTGGGTTGCCATTTCAATCGCGCCTTCTTCCGCAGCGCACCGGGCTTTCTCGGCCGTGTGCTGCTGTCGACGCTGCTGGCGATGCTGGGTGCCGTGGCACTGGGCGAGATACTCGCCTGGCTATCCGGCCAGGATCACCTGTCGCTGATCCTCGGCATCATGCCCGGCGGCATCGCCGAGCTCAGTCTGACGGCAGAGGCATTGCAGCTTTCGGTGGCCCTGGTCACCGCGCTACAGGTGCTCAGGCTGTTTCTGGTGATGTTCCTAGCCGAACCCTTATTCAAGCTCTGGTGCAAGAGCCACGCTTAGCCCGCCTCGTGCGGGCTTTTTTTATGGCGACGCGTACATGTAAGGAGAACGACAAAGCAAAAGCCTCTTTTCTTCTCCTGCCACATCACTATCCTCGACAAGCCCTTTACCCTGCACTCCCACACTGGCGGATACGCGATGGAGCTGAGACAACTGCGTTACTTTCTCAAGGTGGTCGAGCACGGCAGCCTGGGCCGTGCGGCCCTGGAGCTGGGCGTGGGAACCTCGGCCCTGAGCCAGCAGATCAGCAAGCTGGAGAACGAGCTCAGCACCCGCCTGCTGACCCGCAGTAGCACCGGTGTCTCGCCCACCCCGGCGGGCATCGCCTTCCAGCACCATGCCCAACTCACCCTGCGCCAGGCGGAGAACGCCGCCCAGGCTGCGCAGCGAGAACGCATGAGTGGCTACGTGAGCGTCGGCTTCGCCCCGAGCACGTCATCGGTGCTGGCGCTGCCGCTGATCGCGGTGATGCGCCAGCGTTACCCGAACATCCAGCTGCACCTGGTGGAAATGCTCTCCGGCTATCTGACCAGCCAGTTGCACGCGCGCCAGCTGGATCTGGCGATACTTTTCCACAGCGACCCGGGCAGGCGCTGCCGCGTCAGGCCCCTGCTCGATGAGAAGCTCTTCGTGATCGCCGCTCCCAACCTGCCTGGCATGCCCACCGGCGACAAGGTGAAGCTCGATGAGCTTGCGCAGTTGCCACTGGTGCTGCCCAGCGTCCAGCACGGCTTGCGCACCACCATCAGCAATGCCTTCGCCCATTCACGCTGCGAACCCAGCGTGGTGATGGACATCGATGGCCTGGCGCTGCTGATGGACACGGTCAAGGCCGGTTATGCCGCTACCATCCAGCCCGGCTCCGTCGCCGCCAGAGCGCGCGAGCAGGGGCTGCACGTGGTGCAGATCAGCGATGCCCATGCAGGTCGGCGCAACCTGCTGGTGTCCCTCCCCGACGATGAGCTGTCTCCCGCGGCCCTGGCCGCACGCATAGCGATCCTGGATACGACCCGCGAGCTGGTCGGCAGTGCTCGCTGGCCCGGCGCTCATCTGCTGGATGAGCATGACGCCTGACCCCGGAGTGGGTGTTTAGAAATACTGAACACCCCACGCCATTCCTGGCCTTTCGGGCCACTGCCCCCCCTTCTAAAGTCCCTCGCCAGACGGGGAGCCCTATCGTGTAGCGCTCCTCTGCCAACGAGGAGACACGATGATCGATGTTCTGGTTATAGGCGGTGGCAACGCCGCATTATGCGCCGCCCTGATGGCTCGAGAGGCCGGAGCCAGCGTACTGCTGCTGGAAGGCTCGCCACGCCAGTGGCGTGGTGGCAACTCACAGCACACCCGCAACCTGCGCTGCATGCACGAGGCCCCGCAGGATGTTCTGGTCGATGCCTATCCTGAAGAAGAATTCTGGCAAGACCTGCTCAAAGTCACCGGTGGGCAGACCGACGAGCACCTGGCGCGCCTGGTCATCCGCGCCTCGTCCAGCTGCCGCGACTGGATGCGCAGCCACGGCGTGCACTTTCAACCGCCGTTGTCCGGTGCCCTGCACGTTGCACGCACCAATGCCTTTTTCATGGGCGGCGGCAAGGCGCTGGTCAATGCTTACTACCGTAGTGCTGAGCGCCTGGGTGTCGAGATCCGCTACGACACACCCGTCGATGACATCGAGCTGGATGGCGACCGCTTCGTCGCCGCGCACATTCCCGCGCGGGAAGTCGATGGCAAGCAGTATCCGGCCGAGCGCATCGAAGCGCGCACCTGCGTGCTGGCAGCCGGCGGCTTCGAGTCCAATCGCGAATGGCTGCGCGAGGCCTGGGGCGTCAATGAACGCGGCGAGTGGCCGGCGGACAACTTCCTGATTCGCGGCACCCGCTTCAACAACGGCGTACTGCTGCGCAAGCTGATCGATGCCGGTGCCGAGACCATCGGCGATCCGACACAGGCTCACATGGTGGCCATCGACGCTCGTGCGCCGCTCTATGACGGCGGCATCTGCACCCGTATCGACTGCGTCTCGCTCGGCGTAGTGGTCAACTGCGAGGGTGAACGTTTTTACGACGAAGGCGAGGACTTCTGGCCCAAGCGCTACGCCATCTGGGGTCGCCTGGTCGCCCAGCAGCCCCGGCAGGTGGGCTTTTCGATCATCGATCAGAAAGCCATCGGGCGCTTCATGCCACCGGTTTTTCCCGGCACCACCGCCAACAGCCTGGAAGAACTCGCCAGCAAACTCGGCCTGCCGATGGACGCCTTCGTGAAGACCTTGCAGGCCTACAACAGCGCCTGCGTGGGCGACGACTTCGACCATACCCGCCTCGACGGTTGCCACACCGAAGGCGTGACGCCGGCCAAGACCCACTGGGCGCGCCCCATCGATACCCCGCCCTTCTACGGCTACCCACTCAAGCCGGGGGTGACCTTCACCTACCTCGGCCTGAAGACCGACGACACCGCTGCCGTGCACTTCGCCGGCAAGCCCAGCGCGAACCTGTTCGTCGCCGGAGAAATGATGGCGGGCAACGTCCTCGGCAAGGGCTATACGGCCGGTGTCGGCATGTCCATTGGCACTGCCTTCGGTCGCATTGCCGGCACTCAGGCTGCCGCGGCAGCCGGTCATGGCCCCACCACAACAAGCGCTGGAGAGTCCCGTGCAATCGCCTGAAATCATACAAGCCGCCTCTCCAAGCCAGAGCGCGGCACAGCAAGACCTGATTCCCCTGCTGAACGTGCATGAAGCCGAAGTCGACCGGCAGATGCACATCTGCAACGCCTGCCGTTACTGCGAAGGGTTCTGTGCCGTCTTCCCGGCCATGACCCGCCGACTGGACTTCGCCAAGGCCGACGTGCATTACCTGGCCAACCTCTGCCATAACTGCGGCGCCTGCCTGCATGCTTGCCAGTACGCCGCGCCGCATGAGTTCGCCGTGAACGTGCCGCAGGCCATGGCCAAGGTTCGTCTCAATACCTATGTCGAGTACGCCTGGCCAGGCAAGCTCGGCACACTCTACGAGCGCAACGGACTGACACTGTCGCTGGCCTTGGCAGGCTCGCTGGCGCTGTTCCTGCTGCTGACCCTGCTGGTCAAAGGCACGCTGTTTCCCGGGCCGCTGGCCGGTAACTTCTACGCGATCTTCCCGCACAACACGCTGGCCCTGATGTTCGGCGGCGCCTTCGGTTTCGCTATTCTCGCCCTGGCCATCGGCGTCACGCGCTTCTGGCGGGCGATCAGCCCTGCTGAGGCACAAGCGCTCGCCAGTGGAGCCGCCGTAGCGGAAGCCTCCGGCGCAGTGCTCAAGCTCAAGTACCTCGACGGCGGCCATGGCGAAGGCTGCAACAACGAAAGCGACCGCTTCACCCTCTGGCGCCGCCGCTTCCACCACTTCACCTTCTACGGCTTCATGCTGTGCCTGGCCTCCACCAGCGTGGCCACGCTTTACCACTACCTGCTCGGTCTACAGGCGCCTTATCCACTGCTCAGTCTGCCGGTCGTGCTCGGCACGCTGGGCGGCATCGGCCTGCTCATCGGGCCTGCCGGATTGCTGTGGCTCAACTATCGCCGTGACCCGGCGCATGGTGACCGCGCCCAGGCGCCCATGGATCGCGGCTTCATCGTGCTGCTGTTCCTGATCAGCCTGACCGGCCTGGCCTTGCTGGCCTGGCGCGATACCGGCGCGATGGCCCTGCTGCTGGCGATTCACCTGGGCATGGTGATGGCGTTCTTCCTGACCATGCCGTACGGCAAGTTCGCCCACGGCATCTTCCGTAGCGCGGCGCTGCTCAAGTACGCCATCGAGAAGCGCCAGCCGGACAACCTCAAGCTCGGCAGCGACTGAGCCGCTACCCCATACCGGCGGGATGCACCGTGCATCCCGCCCGTTGCCCCGACACCGCCAGCGGTGTCCCAGCCTGAACCACAATAAAACTCCACAGGAGAACACATGAAAAACCGCCTCACCTGCGCCGCGCTGCTGACCTCTGGTCTGCTTGCCGCCGGCATGGCACTCGCCGAACCCAAACGCCCCGAATGCATCGCACCAGCAAAGCCCGGTGGCGGTTTCGACATCACCTGCAAGATCGCCCAGAGCGGCCTGAAGGACAGCGGCCTGCTCAAGGCGCCCATGCGCGTCACCTACATGCCCGGTGGCATCGGCGCCGTCGCCTACAACGCAGTGGTCGCACTGCGGCCGAAAGAACCCGGCGTCATCACCGCCTGGTCGAGTGGTTCGCTGCTGAACCTGGCGCAAGGCAAGTTCGGTCGCTATGACGAAAAGGCCGTACGCTGGCTCGCCGCCATCGGCACCGATTACGGCGCGATTACCGTGCACCGCGACTCGCCGCTGAAAACCTTCGATGACCTGATCAAACAGCTGGAAAAGGCGCCATCGGAACTGGTCATCGGCGCGGGCGGCACCGTCGGCAGCCAGGACTGGATGCAGGCGGCGCTCGTCGCCCGCAGCGCGCATATCGATCCGCAGGCACTGCGTTACGTGGCCTTCGAGGGCGGCGGCGAACCCATGACGGCGCTGCTCGGCGGCCACGTGCACGCCATCGTCAGCGGCTTTGGTGAGGCCACGGCGCAGCTGGAGGCAGGCAACGTGCGCATCCTCGCAGTGATGGCCGAAGAACGACTGCCGGGAAAACTCGCGGATATTCCCACCGCGAAAGAGCAAGGTTATGACGTCGTCTGGCCTATCGTGCGTGGCTTCTACATGGGCCCTGAGGTCAGCGACGAGGACTTCGCCTGGTGGCAGGAGCGCTTCGAAACCTTGCTTGCCGAGGAAGGTTTCGACAAGACCCGCGAGCAGTTCGACCTGCTGCCCTTTGCCAAGACGGGCAAGGATCTGGAGCAGTTCGTCCATGAACAGGTGGCCGAGTACAAGGTGCTGGCGGACGAGTTCGGCCTACTGCGCTAACGCCCGAGCCGTTCTGGCTCCGATCAGGAACCACGTTTAGCCCGCCCCGTGCGGGCTTTTTTATGCGTCACCACTGCAATTGCAGAGCACTGTCGAACTCACGTGGCTGGCCGCTTACGGGGTCGACGAAACGCAAACCCCGCGCCAGCAGTTTGAGCGGTTTGCCGTAGTCGTCCGGCTGGTTCCGCGACGCCTGCAACTCGGGGTAGAAGTCATCGCCCACGATAGGCGCGCCAAGCCCGGCCAGATGCACCCGCAACTGGTGCTTCCTGCCCGTCACCGGTGACAGGCCGTAACGCCACAGCGCACCGCGCTGTTCCAGCACCTCGATCAGTGTCTCGCTATTGGCCTGCCCAGCCACCTCCTGCATGCGGAAGAACGGCTCGCCATCGACCATGCGCGAACGATGCAGGTAGGGAAACTGCAGCTGCGGCAGTGCCGGGGCGATGGCCTCGTAGCGCTTCTCCACCTGCCGCTCGCGAAACAGCGCCTGATACTGACCGCGACTGCTCGGGTTCACCGAAAACAGCACCAGCCCGGCAGTCAGCCGGTCGATGCGGTGGATCGGCACCAGGTCGGGATTGCCAGTGCGCCTGACCAGCCGTGCCAGCAGAGTCTGTTCGACGTATTCACCGGCCGGCATGACTGGCAGGAAATGCGGCTTGTCCGCCACCAGCAGGTGTTCGTCCTGCCATAGCACCTGTTCTTCGAAGGGAATCAGCGTTTCGTTCGGCACTTCGCGGAAGTAACGCACCTTGAGCCCGACGCGGTAAGGATGCTCGGGGCCGATAGGCACACCCGCGCCATCCAGCACCTTGTCCGTCGTCATGCGCTGCAACCAGGTAGCACGATCGATGGCCGGAAAGTGATCGCACAGGCAATCAAGCACCGTTGCCCAGTCGCCCAGGGGCAAGTGAAGGGTGCTGGGGCGCATGGCGGGGCTGGGCATTGCGGGAAACACTCGACGAATCCGGAGGGGCGAATTAGGCCGCAGTCGTTGCACTCAGTCAAAGTAAACGGCTTGAGCGGACGTCCGGCTGTGGCTATGGTGGCCGCTCGTATTTGGAGAGACCCATGTCCATCACCCGTTCCCTGCTCGCCAGCATCGCCCTACTCCCGCTCCTGGCCGCCTGCCAGGTCTACACCGGCAAGCCGGAAGGTCCGCCTCCGGCCACCCGTCTGCAGGGCCAGGTGCAGGTCGAGAATGGCCAGTTGACCTTCACCCCTTGCCAGGAGCAACGCCGCTTCGTGCTGGCCGATGCCGGCAACACCGGTATCGAACGCGAAGCCAGCCAACTCGGCAATGATCTGTTCGCCGATCTGGCAGGCCGCCTGGGTGGCAGTCAGGGCAAAGGCAACGACGGGCGTTTCGAGATCAGCCAGATCTATCGCCTGCAGAACGAAGGCCATGGCTGCGACGATCTCAACTTCAAGCGCCTGACCCTGCGCGCCAGCGGCAACGAGCCGTTCTGGCAAGTGGAAGTCGGCAGCAAGGGCCTGGTGCTCAACCGCCCCGAGCATGAACCGCTGGCCCTGCCCTATCTGGAAGAACAACTGCCGGACGGCCGCCTCAACTTCAGCAGCGAAGCCAACGGCCAGCGTCTCGACCTGTGGCTGGCGCCGCAGCGTTGCGTCGACGGCATGAGTGGCGCAGTCAATCACCTCAGCGCCGAGCTGCGTCTCGACGGCCGGGTGATGCGTGGCTGCGCGCACTTCGGCGGCGCGCGTAACTGACCGTTGAACTGCGGGTGATCCTGCGCAGGGTCATCCGCACGAAGCGTGCGACCGCGCTAACCGCTAGCCCAGACTGCCGGCGAAACGCCGCGCATAATCTTCCCGCTCGAAGGCCTCTACCACGAAGTCGATGAAGCTGCGCGTCTTGCCCGGCAGCAACTGACGGCTGGGGTAATACAGCGACAACGCGCCGGCATCCGCCCACCAGCGCGGCAGCACCCGCACCAGCTCGCCCGACTCCAGCCAGGGCAACACATCGGGCACGGCAAGCATCGCCACCCCCAGGCCCAGCAGTGCCGCTTCTCGCACGGCCGCAGGATCATTGACCACGATGGTTTCTCGCATCGCAGCGGCCACCTCATCGCCCTGCACGGTGCGCATGTTCCAGGTGCGGATACGCCCCGAAGAAAGGGAGCGCATGACGATGCCATCCAGCTCGATCAACCCCGAAGGGTCGGCTGGCAACTGGTGACGAGCCAGGTAAGCGGGCGAAGCGAAAGCGATGACATGCAGCGCAGCCAGCGTTCGGGCAACCACGCCAGTCGCCAGTTCGAAGCCGCCACCAATGGCCGCATCGTAGCCCTCGGCAATCAGATCGACCGCCCGGTTCTCGAAGTGCCACTCGGGCCTTACGCGGGGATAGCGCTGGAGAAACTCGGGCAATAGCGGCAGCAGGTAATCGAGCCCGAAGGATGGCGCCACACTGATCTTGAGCACACCGGCCGGCTGGCCATCATCGGCGGATACGGCGGCGATGGCGTTCTGCAGAGACTCCAGGTTGTCGCCAATGGCATTGAGGAACGTCTCTCCAGCCTCGGTCAGCGTCAGCTTGCGAGTCGAGCGCTGGAATAGCCGTACGCCCAAGTTGCGCTCCAGCATGGCGACATTGCGGCTCACCGCTGCCGGCGTCAGAGCAAGGCGACGTGCAGCCGCCGAGAAGCTGCCGCTCTCGGCACTGCGTACGAAGGATTCAAGATTGGCGAGCGTTTCCATGGCGCGATCTTAAATAGATACTTGAAGATAATCCAAATGATTAGCCGCTAATCAAAGAGCAATGAAAACACGATAGTCACTCCACCGAATGTCTCGGCAATCAAACGGAGTGAACCATGAGCAACGTAATTTCTTCCCAACCCCTTCCTCTGGCCGGCAAAACGGCTCTCGTAACAGGCGGCTCTCGCTCCATCGGCGCAGCTATCGCCAAACGCCTGGCCGCCGACGGTGCGCAGGTTGCCTTCACCTACAATGGCTCGCCCCAACAGGCCAAGGAAACCGCAGCGGCCATCGAGTCGGCAGGTGGTCGCGTACTGACGATCCAGGCCGATGCAGCCGATCCCGAGGCCGTGCGCGCCGCCGTCGCGCAGACAGTAGAAGCGTTCGGCGGCCTCGACATTCTGGTAAATAACGCCGGTATCGGCGTGTTCAGTCAGTTCGAAGAAACCAGCTTCGAGGATTACCAGAAGATGCTCGCGGTCAACGTGACCGGTGTATTCGTCGCCACCCAGGAAGCGGTAAGGCACATGCAGGCAGGCGGCCGCGTCATCCACATAGCCAGCTCGGTCACCAAGTACGCCGGTGTGCCCGGACTTGCCGCATACAGCCTGACCAAAGGCGCCGTCGCCGGTTTCAACCGCAGCCTGGCACATGATCTGGGGCCACGTGGGATCACGGTCAACAGCATCCACCCGGGGCCAGTGAACACCGACATGAACCCGGCCGATAGCGAGGTAGCCCAGCTCCTGACGCCTCGCATGGCAGTGGGTCGCTACGGAGAGCCACACGAAATTGCCAGCCTCGTGGCATTCATCGCCAGCCCGCAAGCCTCGTTCATCACCGGTGCGGACATCCTTGCAGACGGCGGGTTGACCTCCTGAGTACGCCGGGGCAGGCCAGTCAGCCTGCCCCATGGTTTTCCGCCACCTCAGGTATCAAGGAGTCACAGCATGAGCAAGTTGCCCTCCATCGGCATCATCGGCGCCGGCCATATCGGCGCGGCCTTCGCTCGCGCCCTGGCGCGTCGGAACATTCCGGCAATCCTCGCCAACAGCCGTGGGCCAGAGAGCCTGCAAGGCCTGGTACAATCCATCGGCCCGAGCATCCGTGCCGGTACCCGTGAGCAGGCGGCAGCGCAGTCCATCGTGCTGGTCGCAGTGAACTGGTCGAAGCTGCCAGCCGCACTGTCCGGGCTTGCGGACTTCGCCGGGCGTGTCGTCATCGACAGCAACAACCCGATCGAAGCGCCGCTGTTCAACCCCATCGACCTGCATGGCCGCACCTCAAGCGAGGTGTTTGCCGACCTGGTGCCGGGCGCCCATGTAGTGAAGGCGTTCAACCACTTGAACCCCAGACTGCTCATCGCCGATCCCGCCGAGCGCGGCGGCCGGCGTGTGCTGTTCCTGGCGGGTGACGACAATCGCGCGAAAAACCAGGTCAGCGCACTGATCGATGAGCTGGGCTTCGCCGCTATCGACCTTGGCGAGCTGGCCGAAGGTGGGCGCCTGACGCAATTCCCCGGTGGGCCGTTGCCCTCGCTCGAACTGGTGCAGTTCGGCTGAACTACCGGGAGACGAAAATGAAGGATTCCATCATGCCCCATACCGATTCATCTGCTGCTGACACCCGATCCATGTCTGCTGCGTGGTGGGCCGTCATCTCTCTTGCCCTGGGCGCCTTTGGCCTGGTCACGGCGGAATTCCTGCCGATCAGTCTGCTGACGCCGATGGCCGCCGACTTGGGCGTATCCAACGGCGCTGTGGGCCAGGCCATCACCGCCACGGCCGTGATCGCCGCATTCGCCGGGCCACTGGTGGTGCTGTTCTCGGGCCGCCTGGATCGGCAGAAAATCGTCTGGGGGTTGATGGGCATGCTGGTGCTCTCCTGCATCCTTTCGGCCTATGCCTCAAACATCACAGTGCTGCTGATCGCGCGTGGGCTGCTGGGCTTCGCCCTCGGCAGCTTCTGGGCCATGATGGCAGCGCTCGCCCTGCGCCTGGTGCCCCCGGACAAGGTGCCGCGAGCCATTTCGATCATCATGATGGGCATCTCGCTCGCAACCATCTTCGCTGCCCCACTGGGTGCCTACCTGGGAGAACTGTGGGGCTGGCAGGCAACCTTCCTGGCCGCGTCCGGTATTGGCGTGGTGGCGCTGGCGATCCAGATGCTGACCCTGCCCAAACTGCCGGCCGCCGCAGCGCCGGGCCTGGCGTCCTTCAAGGCGGCCCTGACGCGGCGCGCGGTCGCCATCGGCATCGGCACCGGGCTGTTGGTCATTTCCGGGCACTTCGCTGCTCTGACCTTCATCCGCCCCTTCCTCGAGGAGGTTCCACGCCTGGATGTCGCGACCGTCTCGCTTGCCTTGCTGGCCTTCGGTGTCAGCGGCTTTTTCGGCAACCTTGCCGGCGGTGCCATCGCGGCGCGCAGTCCGGCCTGGGCGGTCAGCAGCTGCTCGTTCCTGATCGCTGCCGTTGCACTCACGCTGATCCTGTTCGGCACGCAGGCCGACGTTGCCTTCGTCGCGATTGCGCTATGGGGCTTCGCCTTCGGCGCCTTCCCGGTATCGATCTCGATCTGGAACGCGCGTGCTGCCGCCGATCACGCGGAAAGCGCTGGCGCCCTGCTGTCATCGACCTTCCAGGTGGCCATTGCCGCAGGTGCGGTTCTAGGAGGGCTGATCATCGACAGCCTCGACTCGCAAGCCGTGATCGTCTATGCCGCGGCAGCAGCCTTCGCGGGCGCTGCCCTGATGTTCATCCGGGGTCGCGCAATCGAACGTCAGCACGGCTGATCAGCCCATTTGCCTGCACTGGCGCAACGCTCAAGACATCGTTCACCTACGCTCAACGGAGCAAAGCCGCCAGTATTTCGAGAATGCCGGCCTCCTCCATCCGGGCAGCGAATCCCGTACAATCGCCGCCCTTCTTCACATTGCCGGATCACCACCGGCCAACAGGATGCCCCACATGATTCGCCTGACCGAACTGAAACTGCCCCTCGACCATCCCGATGAGGCCCTGCGCCCGGCCATCGTCCAACGCCTGGGCATCCCTGACGCCGATCTGCTCGCCTTCAGCGTGTTCAAGCGCAGCTACGATGCACGCAAGAAGTTCGGCGACATGCCGTTCATCTACACCCTCGATTGCGAGGTAAAGGACGAGGCAGCGCTGCTCGCTCGTCTGCACGATGACAAGCATGTCGGCCCGGCACCGGACATCAGCTACAAGCCGGTCGGCAAGGCCGAAACGCCGCTGAACGAGCGCCCGATCGTGGTCGGGTTCGGCCCCTGCGGCATCTTCGCGGCACTGATTCTGGCCCAGGCCGGCCTGCGCCCCATCGTGCTGGAGCGCGGCAAGGAAGTACGCGAACGCACCAAGGACACCTGGGGCCTGTGGCGCAAGAACGTGCTCAACCCGGAGTCCAACGTGCAGTTCGGCGAAGGTGGTGCAGGCACCTTCTCCGACGGCAAGCTGTACAGCCAGATCAAGGATCCTCATCATCATGGCCGCAAGGTGCTGCAGGAGTTCGTCAAGGCTGGAGCACCGGAGGAAATCCTCTACGTCAGCAAGCCGCACATCGGCACCTTCCGCCTCACCGGCGTGGTCGCCACCATGCGCGAGGAGATCAAGGCGCTCGGCGGCGAAGTGCGTTTCCAGGAGCGCGTCAGCGACCTGCTGATCGAGGGTGATCAACTCTGCGGGGTGGTGCTGGAAAGTGGCGAACAGATCGCTAGCCGCCACGTCATCCTGGCGCTCGGCCACAGTTCCCGTGACACCTTCCGCATGCTGCATGCGCGCGGCGTGTTCCTGGAGGCCAAGCCGTTCTCGGTGGGCTTCCGCATCGAGCACCCGCAATCGCTGATCGACCGTGCACGCCTGGGCAAGTACGCCGGCCACCCGAAGCTCGGCGCCGCCGACTACAAACTGGTGCACCACGCCAGCAACGGCCGCTCGGTGTACAGCTTCTGCATGTGCCCAGGCGGTACCGTGGTCGCCGCCACCTCCGAGCCGGAGCGCGTGGTCACCAACGGCATGAGCCAGTACTCGCGCAACGAGCGCAACGCCAACGCCGGGATCGTCGTCGGGATCACCCCCGAGCAGGACTATCCGGGCGGCCCGCTGGCCGGTGTGGAGCTGCAGGAGCGCCTGGAGTCGCACGCCTATGTACTCGGCGGGCGCAACTACGAAGCACCAGGGCAACTGGTCGGCGACTTCATCGCTGGCAAGCCGTCGAGTGCACTGGGCGAAGTACAACCCTCCTACAAGCCGGGCGTGAAGCTGGGCGACCTGGCTCCGTCACTGCCGGACTTCGCCATCGAGGCCATCCGCGAAGCACTGCCGGCCTTCGGCAAGCAGATCAAGGGCTTCGACCTGGCCGATGCAGTGCTGACCGGCATCGAGACACGCACCTCCTCGCCGGTGCGCATCACCCGTGGCGCCGACCTGCAGAGCCTAAACCTCAAGGGCCTGTACCCCGCCGGCGAAGGAGCAGGCTATGCCGGTGGCATTCTCTCCGCCGGCGTGGATGGCATTCGCGTCGCCGAAGCGGTCGGCCGCTCGATGCTTCGCCTGGACTGAACCTCTAGCAAGGTGCGCCATGCGCACCTCTTCCTGCGTACAACAATTGGTGCGCACAGCGCACCCTACTGGTCAGCGCTCCCGCCAACGCGCCGGCAGCACAAGGTCGAGCGACGCGAGCCATGGCTACGCCGTGCAGGGTCGTCATAGCTCAACAATTCAGTGAATCCAGCCTTGCGCATCATCCCTGCCGAGGCGGCATTCTCCTCGTGTCGGTCGATGTAGACGTCTTGCACGCCCAATGCGCTGATGCGCCCAATCGTCGCTTCGAGCAATCGTGAACCCAGCCCCTGCCCCGCACAGCCGCGATGCACGACCGCCTCACAGATATACGCGTGCTGTTGCAGCTCTCGCCCCATGGGCTGATGAGCGGAAAAATCGTGGGTCAGTCGATAGCTGACGAAACCGAGCAAGCCACTGCCGCCCTCGGCCAACACGGCCAGTGTTTCGCCACTTGCGATGGCCTGCAGGTGAGCACGTACCTCGGCCTCGGGCAGGTAGTTCCAGGGGTTGGGGCCGTGTTCCAGCAACAGTTCGCACATGGCCTGTATATCGGCCGGCTGCGCCTGGCGAATGCGGGCTTCGTTCATGACCTGGCTCCCCAAAGAAAAGGCCAGTCTAGAGACTGGCCTGGTACAGACACAGGTACAGCAAGAGACGAGAACTGTGCCTGTTAACGGTCATCTTCCCAGGGACGCCCGCGGGTACGTTCGACCAGTTCGACCTTCTGCTGCATCGCCGCCTTGGACAGCATATGCGCACTCACCGGTGCGGTGATGAACAGGAACAGGGTGATCAGAAACTCATGCAGGCTCAACCCTTCGCCGCGGCTGCCGAAGAAGATCAGCGAGGCGATGACCATGCCACCCACACCAAGGGTGGTGGCCTTGGTCGGCCCATGCAGACGCATGAAGAAGTCCGGCAGACGGTACAGGCCGATGGCGCCAACCAAGGCGAACAGGCTGCCGATCAGCAAGAACAGGGAGACCAGTATTTCGATCCACAGTGGCATAAAAGAACCTCCTTGGAATCTAGTCGATGATGTCGCCGTGCATCAAATGCTTACCCACGGCGACGGTACTGACGAAGCCCATCACCGCGATCAGCAGGGCGATCTCGAAGAACAGGTCGGAATCCAGCCAGATGCCGAACAACACGATCAGCGCCAGCGCATTGATGTACAGGGTATCCAGCGCCAGCACGCGATCCGGCATGCTCGGCCCCTGCACCAGGCGCAGCACGTTGAGCACCATGGCCACGCCGATGATGAACAGGCAGACAGGAATCACGTAGGCGAGCATTCGAATATCTCCAGCAGCGGCGCTTCGTAACGGCTCTTGATCTCGGCGATCATGACATCGGCATCCGGCACATCCAGGCCATGCAGCAACAGGGTCTTGTGATCATTGCTGAGGCCGGCCGAGACGGTGCCCGGGGTCAGCGAAACCACACAGGCCAGCAGCGACAGAAGGAACTCGTCCTCGATGTCCATCGGCACCTCGACGAATGCCGGTCGCAGGCGATCCTGCGGCCCCAGCACCAGGCGCGCAACGTGCAGGTTGGCCAGCACGATGTCGTAGAACACCTTGATCAGGAACGCGGCCAGCTTCAACGGCCGCCGCAGGTGCGGCACATTGAGCAGAAAGTCGCGGGTCAGCCAGACGATGGCCCAACCGAGGAACAGGCCGAGCAAGACCTGGCCGAGCGCGATGGTGTTGACCAACGCCAGCCAGATGACGGCCAGCAGCAGGGTCAGGTGGGGATGGGGAAACAGACGTCTCATGCCTCACCTCCATTGATCAGCGAAAGGTACGGCTGCAGGTTGAGCAACTGCTCGGCGGTGGCCTGTGCGTAGGCCAGCAGCGGTTGCGCCATTACCAGCAGCAAGGGGCTGGCCAGCAACAGACCCAGCGTTGCGCCAAGGCGCGTCCAATCGGCCGGTTCGGTGTTCTCCAGCGGCCGGCCATGGCTGTGCCAGAACAGCTGGCTACCGGCGCGGCTCAGCGCCACCAGCGTGACTAACCCTGAGAGCAGCACCACCGACCACAACCACAGCGCCTGACTGCCCGGCTCTACCGACCGCAGCAACAACAGCTTGCCGAGGAAGCCGGAAAATGGCGGCAAACCTGCCACCGAAATGGTCGCGGCGAAGAACAGCGCGCCCAGCAGCAGCGGCTGGTGCAGGGCCTGCAGCAGGTGCAGATCGTCACGCGCCGGGCCACGCTGACGCACGATCAACCCGGCCAGCAGGAACAACGCCGCGCTGATCAGGGTGCTGTGCAGCAGGTAATACAGGGCGGCACTCAACGCCTGTGGCGTACCGAGCGAGAAGCCCGCCAGCAGCGTGCCCACCGACACCACCACCAGGTAGCCCAGCAGCACTTGCAGGCGTTCGGCAGCCAGGGCACCGATGGCGCCTGCCGCCAGTGTCAGCAACGCCAACCACCAGAGCATCTCATGGGCCATATTGGCCAGCGGGCCAGCCCCTTCACCGAAGACCAGGGTGAACACGCGGAAGATCGAATACAGGCCGACCTTGGTCATGATCGCGAACAGCGCCGCCACCGGGGCAGGCGCCGAGGCGTAGGCCCTCGGCAGCCAGAAGTACAGCGGCAACACCGCCGCCTTGAGGGCGAACACCACCAGCAGCAGATAGGCGGCGGCGCTGAGCAGCGGCGCCAGCTCAGGGTCGGCGTCGGCCACTTTCTGCGCCAGATCCGGCATGTTCAGCGTGCCGGTCAGGCCGTAGAGCATGCTCACGCCGATCAGGAAGAACGACGAGCCAAGCAGATTGAGCACCACGTAATGCACACCGGATCTGATCTGATCCTTGCCGTTGCCATGCACCAGCAACGAGTAGGAGGAAATCAGCAGAATCTCGAAGAAGACGAACAGGTTGAACAGGTCGGCGGTGAGAAAAGCGCCGTTGATACCCAGCAACTGGAACTGGAACAGGGCATGGAAGTTCTGCCCGCGCGCATCGTCACCACGGCAGGCGTAGAGCACGGCGAAACCGGCCAGCACCGCGGTCAGCAGCAGCATCAGCGCGCTGAGGCGGTCGAGCAGCAGCATGATGCCGAACGGCGCCTGCCAATTGCCCAGTGCATAGGCGCGCAACTGGCCATCGTCGGCCAGCAATACCAGGTAGAGTCCCAGCGGCACCAAGGCCCAGGTGGCCGTCAGCGACAGCGCGCGCTTGAGGGGTTTGCTCAGATTGTGGCCAACCAGCAGCAAGGCACCCGCCAGCATCGGCAACAGAATCGGCAGGATCAGAGCATGATTCATACGCGCGGCTCCTCGCCGTCGACGTGATCGGTCTTCAGCTCACCCAGGCCGCGCAGTGCCAGTACCACGACGAAAGCGGTCATGGCGAAGCCGATGACGATGGCAGTCAATACCAGCGCCTGCGGCAGTGGGTCACCATAGGCCGGACTGCGTCCGATCACCGCCGGCACCCCGGTGCCGAGCCGCCCCATGGCGAAGATGAACAGGTTGACCGCGTAGGAAATCAGGGTCAGCCCCATGACCACCGGAAAGATCCGTGCGCGCAGGATCAGGTAGACACCGGCAGCCGTGAGTACCCCAAGGGTGATGGCGAACAACACCTCCATTTAGATGACCTCCTTGCAGGATTCGTCCTGGCCGACGTGTCCGAGGTTGGACAGGATCAGCAGCGTGGCCCCCACTACCGCGAGGTAGACGCCCAGGTCGAAGAGGATGGCCGTGGCCAGCTCGATCTCGCCGATCAGCGGGATGTGGAAATGATCGAAGGCGGACGTCAGGAAGGGCACGCCGAACGCCCAACTGCCGAGACCGGTGAATGCGGCGATCAATACGCCCCAACCGGCCATGCTGTGATAGCTGAAACGCAGGCGCTGCTGCGTCCAGGTCACGCCATGAGAGATGTATTGCAGGATCAGCGCGACCGCGGTGATCAAGCCAGCGATGAAGCCGCCGCCCGGCAGGTTGTGGCCGCGAATGAAGATGAACACGGCGATCAGCAGCGCCAGCGGCAGCAAGGCCCGCGCCAGGTTGTCGAGGATCATCGGGTGGCTGTCGGTCGACCACAGACGACCGTTCTTGTCATGGGTCGGATGTGGCAGGTGCAGGCCGTACAACAGTGCGTAGATACCGATGGCGGCAATCGCCAGCACGGTGATCTCGCCAAGGGTATCGAAACCGCGGAAGTCCACCAGGATCACATTGACCACATTGGTTCCACCGCCGCCGGAGACGCTATTGTCGAGGAAGAACGAGGAAATGCTCTGGTAGGGACGGGTCAGCACCGCGTAGGCGAGCATCGCCACCACCGCACCGACACCACCAGCCAGGGTGAAATCACGCAATGCACGCAGACTGCTGGACTCGACCGGCGTGCGATCCGGCATGAAATACAGCGTCAGCATCAACAGGATGATGGTCACCACTTCCACCGACACCTGGGTCAGCGCCAGATCCGGCGCCGAGAAACGGGCGAAGGCCAGCGCCACCATCAACCCCGCCAGGCTGAGCAGCATCAACGCCACCAGGCGACGGCGATGGAAATACACGGTCAACAGCGCGCTGCCCATCAGCAGGATCATGCCCAGCACCGTGATGCCATCGAGCGGCGTCAGCTCCACCGAGCCGGTGAGGTTCTGCAGCGGGCTCAGCGCGACGATCAGCAGCAGCAGCGTTGCACCGAGCATCCAGCCGAGATAACTCTGCAGCGAACCGTTCTCCAGCAGGCCGGTGAAGCGGCGCGCCAACTTGATCAGGCCGACCAGCGCGTTGTCGAACACCAGCTTGGCATCGACGCTCGGCAGTCCGTCGTACCAGTGGTATAGCGGCTTGCGCAGCACGTAGACGGCAATACCGCCAAACAGCGCGATGAAGCTCATCAGCAGCGGCAGGTTGAATCCGTGCCAGATCGCCAGGCTGTACTCCGGCAGCTCGCCACCAAGGGTCGCACCTGCGGCGCTGGCCAGCAGCGGTGCCACCGTATAGGCCGGCACGATGCCGACCAGCAGGCAGAGGAAGACCAGAATCTCCACCGGCACCTTCATATAGCGCGGCGGCTCATGAGGCGGGTACTTGGGCAGATCATGCGGCTCGCCGTTGAAGAACACGTCATGAATGAAACGCAGCGAATAGGCCACGGCGAATACACCGGCCAGCGTCGCCACCGCCGGAATCACCCAATTGAAGCTGCCAAACAGGTGCTGATTGAGGGTTTCGCCGAAGAACATTTCCTTGCTGAGGAAGCCGTTGAGCAACGGCACCCCGGCCATCGCCGAAGCGGCCACCATGGCCAGCACGGCCGTATGCGGCATGTACCGCCATAGCCCGGCGAGCTTGCGCATATCGCGGCTGCCGGTCTCGTGGTCGATGATGCCCGCGGCCATGAACAGCGAGGCCTTGAAGGTCGCATGATTGATGATGTGGAACACCGCCGCCACGGCTGCCAGACGGGTATCCAGGCCGAACAAGAGAGTGATCAGGCCCAGGTGGCTGATGGTCGAGTAAGCTAGCAGTCCCTTGAGGTCATGCTGGAACAACGCCATGCAGGCGCCGACCAGCAGCGTGGTCAGGCCGGTGAGGCTGACCAGATAGAACCACCAGTCGGAGTCGGCCAGTGCCGGGTACAAACGCGCCAGCAGGAACACGCCGGCCTTGACCATGGTCGCCGAGTGCAGATAGGCCGAAACCGGCGTGGGTGCCGCCATCGCGTGCGGCAGCCAGAAATGGAAGGGAAACTGTGCGGACTTGGTGAACACTCCCAGCAGCACCAGGATCAGCGCCAGCGGATACAGCGCATGGGCGCGGATCAGGTCGCCCGAAGCCAGCACGTCGGTCAGCTCGAAGCTGCCGACGATGTTGCCGATCAGCAGAATGCCGGCCAGCAGCGCCAGACCACCGCCGCCTGTGACGGTCAGCGCCATGCGCGCGCCCTTGCGCGCTTCGGAACGCCAGCCCCAGAAACCGATGAGCAGGAACGACGACAGGCTGGTCAGCTCCCAGAACACCATCATCAGCAGCAGGTTTTCCGACAGCACCACGCCCAGCATGGCGCCCATGAACAACAGCAGGAAGGAGAAGAACTGTCCCATCGAGTCGCGCTTCGACAGGTAGTAACGTGCGTAGAGAATCACCAACAAACCGATGCCGAGGATCAACAGGGCGAACAAAAAGCCCAGGCCATCGAGGCGCAGGCTAAGGTTCAAGCCCAGTTGTGGCAGCCACTCGTACTGCACGCGCAGCACTTCACCGGCGAACACACGCGGTTGTTGCATCAGCAGCAGGATCAGGGCCGTGAGCGGCGCAATGGCTGTGGCCAGGGCACAGGCCAGACGGCCGAAGCGGTCGGCCAGCACGGGCAGGATCAGCCCGAGAAACGGCAAGGCGATAATCAGCGCAAGTACCATCGGCACCCCCTCTATGCGGAACGGCCGGCGCGACCCGGCGGCATGAACTGGAGTCAAAAGTCCGTGACGGCGGCAGTCCCTACCGCCCGGAAACGGCTACATCGTCGTCAGAACCAGAATAGCCAGCGATTATCCATAACTATCGAACCATCGTCATGCATTGAATTATTACTAAAAACAGCATGTTGCAATGACTGTACGAATGCGAGGGCGCCAGGGGTGATGTTCCCCTCTTCAGCGCGGGGCTTGGAGGTTAGCCGCCATGAATGACGCAGGCATAAAAAAGTCGGAGCGGTGTCGCACCGCTCCGACTTTCATAGAGATGCAGACTTAATGAGTGACGCGACTGGTACCGTTGACGGTCATGATACGAACGCGCTCGCCAACCCTGAACACTTGATTCGGCTCGACTTCCTGCACATAGGCCCGCATGGTGCCGTCGTCTTCACGCACGGTGATTTCGACGCCCTGGGTACGCGTCAGGCCCTCTTCGGCTGCGGCGCCCAGCAAGCCGCCGGCAACTGCACCGATCACCGCCATGACGGCGCTACCCCGACCACCACCGACACCACTACCACCAACGCCACCGATCACCGCACCGGCACCAGCACCAATCGGCGTCTTGGTACCTTCGATCTTCACAGGACGGAGCGACTCGATGGTTCCCATGCGCACCGTTTGCACAGCTCGGGCCTCGTCACGGCTGTAGGTGTCGCCGGTCAGGCTGGACTGGCAACCGCCGAGAAGCAGAAACGCAGCCAGCGAGGTGATGAGCAGAGTAGGTTTACGCATAGCAATTCCTCCAGAGATATCTCGATCCATTAGACGCCACGCCCAGGCAGTCGTCACCAACATGCCTCAACAATAGTAGATTCAGACAGACAGAGTTCAGCTAGGTTCTATATGTGGAATCAGCGTAGCGCTTCGGCTCGTGCCAGACCGCCCAGGCGCCAGAGCCGAGCGATATCCACCGCGCGCGCCTGCAACTCCGCTGCAGCACCAGCCATCGCCTGCTCCAGCGAAAGCGGTCCCGGCGCCAGGCTGAACGCGGCTTCGATGCCGGCGTCGTAAAGCGCCTGGTAGTTCTCGCCCAGGCTACCAGCCAAGGCGATCACCGGCGCACCAGCTGCGCGTGCGACGCGCGCCACGCCCATGGGCGTCTTGCCGTGCAGGGTCTGTTCGTCCATTCGTCCTTCACCGGTAATCACCAGATCAGCCCCCTGCACCGCTTCGGCCAACCCGGACAGCTCGGCAACCAGCTCGATGCCCGGCCGGAAGCTGGCCTTCAGGAACGCCCGCGCGGCAAAGCCAAGGCCGCCCGCCGCACCTACCCCTGGAAATTGCCCGTGATCCTCGCCAAGCGTAGACGCAACGACGTGCGCATAACGCTCCAGCGCAGCATCCAGTTCGGCTACCTGCTCGGGCGATGCCCCCTTCTGCGGGCCGAACACCGCCGACGCACCGCGCGGACCACAGAGCGGGTTATCGACGTCCGCAGCGACCTCGATCTGCACCTGCAGCAGCCGTGCATCCAGGCCACTCAGATCGATCTGATCGAGCCCTGCCAGCGCAGCACCGCCAGGCGCCAGCTCGCGCCCCAGCTCATCGAGAAAACGCACGCCAAGCGCCTGCAGAAGGCCCATCCCGCCATCATTGGTGGCGCTGCCGCCGAGCCCGAGGATGATGCGCGTCGCCCCAGCCTCGAGCGCCTCGCTGATCAGCTCGCCCGTGCCAAAGCTGCTGGCCCGGCGTGCATCACGCTGCTCACGTGGCACCCAGTGCAGACCGCTGGCAGCAGCCATTTCAATGACTGCAGTGCCCTGCCCCAACCAGCCCCAATGCGCCGTGACCGGCTCACCCATGGGGCCACGTACCTGATGCTCGCGCCGCTCGCCACCCACGGCAGCCAGCAGTGCATCCACCGTGCCCTCGCCACCATCGGCCATTGGCCGTAGCAGGCATTCGGCTTCGGGAAACACCTGTTGCCAGCCGCGAGCGATGGCTGCGGCCACATCGGGCGCACTGAGACTCTCCTTGAAGGAGTCGGGAGCGATGACGATTTTCATGATGGGAACCTCGGAAGGGGCGGACGGTTCGAAAACCGTCCGCCAATGAAGCGAATTACAGCAGAACCAGGCTGAGCAGCCAGACGGTGATCATGCCGGCGACACCCTGGATCAGGGTAGCGATCGTTTGCGCACGATAGGCCGTGGAAACCTTCATGCGACTGAACTGGGTGACAACCCAGAAGAAGCTGTCGTTGGCATGGGAGACTGTCATCGCCCCCGCACCGATGGCCATGACGGTGAGCACGCGGCCCATCTCGCTATCGAGCCCCAACTGACCGAGCAGTGGCGCGACCAAGGCAGAGGTGGTGACCAACGCGACAGTCGTCGAACCTTGTGCACTCTTCAGTGCGGCAGCGACCACGAACGGCATGAACAGACCGATGCCCAGTGCCGACAGCGTAGTACCCAGGTAATCACCCAGCGGGGTGACCTTGAGGATCGCGCCGAAAGCGCCACCAGCACCGGTGATCAGCAGGATCGGCGCAGCGGACACCAGGCCATCGGCAACGTAGTCATGGAATTCCTGACGCTTGTCGGCGCTCTTGAGCAGCGTGCAAGCCAGGGCCAGGCCAACCAGCAGCGCCGCAATCGGCTGACCGAAGAAATTCAGCATGCCGAACAGCAGACCATCACCGAACGGCTTGCTGGGGAACACGGCGATAGAGCCCAGGCAGATCAGCACGATGGGCACGAAGATCGGCGCGAAAGCCTGGAAGGCGCTGGGCAGCTTGCCATAGCGAGCCTTGAGTGCCTCGAAATCGACCGCATCGTCGAGCAGTTCGCTCGGCGCCTCTTCCAGCAGATCCTTGTCGTTCTGCTTGAGGAAACGGTTGGCCCAGAGCATGCCAGCCAGCGCGGTAACCAGCGCGACCACCAGACCGACAGCGATCACCAGGCCCAGGGAGGTTTCCAGGCCGAGGTTGCCAGCAGCGGCAATCGGCCCCGGGGTCGGCGGCACGAAGGTGTGGGTAGCGTACAGACCGGTGGCCAATGCCACGCTCATGGCCACCACGGATACCTTCATCCGCGCCGCCAGGGCGTTCTTCAGCGAGTTGAGGATGACGTAGCCGGAATCACAGAACACCGGAATGGACACCAGATAACCGATGATCGACATGGTCAGCGTAGGGAAACGCTGGCCCAGCAGACGAATCACGGTCTCTGCCATGGTGATGGCTGCGCCACTGCGCTCCAGGATCACCCCAATGATGGTGCCCAACGCGATGACGATACCGATGTAGCCGAGAATGCCGCCGAAACCCGACGCGACGGTCTTGAGAATCTCGGGAGCGGGAAGCTGATAGGCGAAACCGGCGATGATCGCGGCGCCCAGCAAGGCGAGAAAGGGGTGCAACTTCAAGCGTGTAGTGGACAGTACGATGAACGCGATGAGCGCCACCAGGATCAGGACCAGGCCCATGACCAGTCTCCTCATTGTTGTTATGACCGGATGCAATATCCGGCTGGGAATGCCGACAGGCAGGCCATTGTGGCTCAGCCTTGAGCGGCAGACCCTGTGCGCCCGCACCAAAAGACAAGAGCCTTGAACGAGTCATTTAGTTCAGGCGCACAACACTCCTTCAACCGGGCTCATCACCCTCGGCGCCCAGCAGGCCAAGCCCCAGGGACAACTGCAGGCGCTGATCGAAGCGATTGAGGTCGAGCCCACTCAGCTCGCCAATGCGCTCTAGGCGATAACGCAGGGTATTACGATGAATACCCAATGCCTGGGCGCAGGTTTGAATCTGGCCATCATGGGCGCACCAGGCTTCCAGCGTGGCCCGCAACGTGCCTTGTGCATCCTGAGCCAGAACCTGACGCAACGGTGCCAGCCACCCCTGCAACAACCAGCTGTGGCGTTGCGCATAAAGCAAGGTGGGCAGGCGCAGCTCCTCCAGCGACAACAGGCGACGCCGCGGGAAGCGCGCCTGTCCATAAGCCTGCAGATCACGCAACACCAGGCTGGCCTGACGCAATTCGGCAAGGTCGCCCAGAGGGTCGCTCAAGGCCAGAGAACGCACGCCCCATTCGCGCTCATCAGCCTGGCTCAACCAGGCCTGATCATCGCGACTGGCGTTATAGGGACGACACCAGAGCAATTCATTACGCCCCAGCGGCGCCACCAGATGCTCGCTCTTGCCTCCAAGCGCCGCCAGCAGACGCGCCTGGCGCGGCAGCGGGTCGCCCTGCTCTACCAGACGCAGCAGGCACATCTGCCGGGGCCAGCCCAGATTCAGTCCCAACCGCTCGGCCTCCGCCTCGAGACTGGCCAAGGCCTGTTGCGGATCGAGCAACTGACGCAACCAGGCTTCCTGCTGATGCCGCTGCCAATGCCGCTCAGCCTGCAACACACGATGCTCCACCAGCATCTCGGCGGCCATGCGTACCAGCTCGGCGTAGGGGCGCACCACCTCGGGATCACCGGTGATCCCGAGCACGCCGATCAGTTGTTCGGCATGACGAAGCGGCAGGTTGACGCCCGGTTTGACGCCACGCAGACAGGCCGCCGCCTGTGCGTCGATTTCCACCACACGGCGGTTGGCCAGCACCAGTTGCGCGCCTTCATGACGGGTGTGCAGTCGGCTGGGATCACCACTGCCGATGATCATGCCCTGAGCATCCATCACGTTGATGTTGTGCGGCAGGATGGCCATCGCGCGATCGACGATGCGCTGCGCCAGGGTGGAATCGAGTTCGAGCATGAGAAGTGGCTCCGCGACGGGAGCCGGCATTGTAGGCCAGCTACGAGCTCACACCTCGGAAAACCATCCAGAATTGCATCCGGAGCCCTGCTAGGGCGCGCCACGCACACACTACAAGGCCGTCATTGCGGGCGGATCAGGGTGCCAGGCGCTCGCGAATCCAGGCCTCGCCCTGCAGGCGGTAGTTGAGCCGGTCATGCAGGCGGCTGGGACGCCCCTGCCAGAACTCGATACGCTCCGGCAGCAGGCGATAGCCGCCCCAGTGAGGCGGACAATGCGGGGTCTGGTTGAGAAAGCGCTTCTCGGTTTCGGCGAGAAGGCCTTCGAGCTCGGCACGATCCCGAATCACCCGACTCTGTGGCGAGGCCCAGGCACCGATCCGGCTGCCCAGGGGACGCACCTGGAAATAGCCATCGGACTCGGCCGCAGTGACCTGCTCCACGCGCCCCTCGATGCGCACCTGGCGCTCCAGGCTGGGCCAGAAGAAGGTCATGGCGGCAAATGGACGCGCCGCAAGCTGACGCCCCTTGGCACTGTCGTAATTGCTGAAGAAGGTGAAACCGCGCTCGTCGAGGCCCTTGAGCAGCAGCACCCGACAGTGCGGCCGGCCGCTCTCGTCGACCGTCGCCAGGGTCATGGCATTGGGCTCGACCGGCAACTGCTCGGTCTTCACCGCATCATCGAACCATTGACGGAACAGGGAAAAAGGCTCCAGCGGGGCCTGAGTCTCGCTCAGGCCGTCGCGGGTGTAGTCGCGGCGCATATCGGCCAGTGTCTGGGTCATGGCAGCTCCTCAGGGCACCTCTAGAAAGCACTTGCGTTTCCAGAGCCACCTCACCGAGTGGGAAATGCCGCCAAGCTTACTCCGACTTGCTCTGTTTTCCTTGATCTACGGCAGCTACCTTGGGTGCATCCTTCAACTCGGCCTTGGCCGGCTGGCTGTACTTGGCGATCAGGCCCTGCATGGTGTCGCGCGAGGTCAGCAGAATTTCCACGCGGCGGTTGAGCGCACGGCCCGCGGCACTGTCGTTGGCTGCACGTGGGGCATCCGAACCCAGGCCCATGACCTGCAGTCGGTTCTGCTTGAGGCCGCTGAGACGGAAGATCGAGGTCACGGCACGCGCACGTTGCTGGCTGAGGTCGCGATTCTTCGCATCATCACCACTGCTGTCGGCATGCCCGAGCACGACCACGGCGATGTCTTCATCGGTTTCCAGCAACTTGGCGACGCGGGTGATCGGACCAAGGCTGACCGGCAGCAGCATCTGCGGACGATCCGGGTTGAAAGAACCCTGTACCGGCGCGGTGACCACCAGCAGATTCTCGCGACGCTCGAACTCGAAATGGCTACCTTTGACCGCTTCGCGCAGCTTGGGCTCGTATTCGTCGAGCCAGGCACGGGTCACTTGTGGCGGCGGCATCACTGCCGGCTTGGCCACTTCCTTCTTTTCCGGGCTGGAGCAACCTGCAATCAGCAGGCAGCAGGTGAAAGCGAAGATCTTGTTGCGCATGAAGCCCCCCAGGGTCTCAGTCGATTCGAATTGTTCAAAGCACGACTGCCAGGCAGTGTAGACCGGCAGTTACAGGCATTGGGCCAATATCCGCGCTAATTTCTGCGCACGCGGATCCATCAGGACGAACGGTCCCAGATTATTGATAACGAAGCCGAACGCGACATCGCGCTCGGGGTCAGCGAAACCGCTGGAACCACCGGCACCGGGATGACCGAAGGCGTTGCCACCCAGACCGTAGGTGGCATTGGCCACCTGCGCCTGATCGAGCATGCAGCCGAGGCCGAAACGGGTCTGGGTCAGCAGCGTCTTGTCTTCACCGACGGCGTGCTCACGGGTCATCTCGGCGAGCAGCTCGCTCTCCAGCAGGCGACCATCGAGCAGGCCCGCATAGAAACCGGCCAGGCTCCGGGCATTGCCGTGCCCATTGGCGGCCGGCTGCTGCATGCGTCGCCACTCAGGCTTGTTGGTGCTGGTCATGATCGACGGCGGGTTGGTGAACGAACGCGTACTCATGGCAGCGGCATCGCTCATCATCACCTTGAGCAGTCGCTGTGCTGCGGCATCCCCCAGGTTGCCCTTGCCCCGGGCGATATGAGCGACACGCTCGAACTCGCTGTCAGCCAGGCCGACATGGAAGTCCAGGCCCAGCGGTTTGGCGATACGCGCGGCAATGCTTTCGCCTGGGCCACGCCCCTCGACACGGCGGATCAGCTCGCCGATCAACCAGCCATAAGTGATCGGTGCATAGCCATGGCCTTCGCCGAGCGTCCACCAGGGCGTTTCGGCGGCCAGCGCGGTGGTCATGGTCTGCCAGTCGTAGAGGGCTTCGGCCGGCAGCAGTTGGTGCAGCGCCGGCAGGCCCGCCTGGTGGCTGAGCAGATGACGCAGGGTGATGCGCTCCTTGCCCGCAGCCGCAAATTCAGGCCAGTAACGCGCAACCGGCGCGTCGAGTTCGAGCTTGCCCTCGCCGACCAGTTGCAAGGCGACGACAGCGGCGAAGGGTTTGGTGCAGGAGAACAGGTTGGCGATGGTATCGCTGTGCCAGGCCTGCTGGCCGTCCTTGTCCATCACACCGGCCCAGATATCCAGCACGGTTTCCCCACCGACCTGGACACAGAGCGCGGCGCCGCGCTCCTGTGGATCATCGAAGAGACTGGCGAAGGCTTCCTTCACCGCCTCGAAGCGCAAGTCGAAATACCCCTGAACCTGCACAGTTGACTCCTTTGACGAAATTGCGGGCATTGTTCCAGCCAATGCGCCTGTTGGGAACCGCTGGTAATCGACAAAACGCCCGTGGCACGGGCGTTTCAGTGGATTTCCCGACGAAAGGGCGGCAAGGCATTGAGAATCGCCTTGCCGTAACGCTGCGTGACCACGCGACGATCCAGCAAGGTGATGGTGCCGCGATCCTCTTCGGTTCGCAGCAGACGACCACAGGCCTGCACCAGACGCAGGGACGCATCCGGCACGGCGATCTCCATGAACGGGTTGCCGCCACGAGCCTCGATCCATTCGGCCAGCGCCGCCTCGACCGGGTCATCCGGCACCGCGAAGGGAATCTTGGCGATCACCACGTGCTCGCAATAGGCGCCAGGCAGGTCGACGCCTTCGGCAAAGCTGGCGAGGCCGAACAACACGCTCTCTTCACCGGAATCGACACGCGCCTTGTGCTTGTTCAGGGTCTCCTGCTTGGACAGGTTGCCCTGGATGAACACGCGTTTACGCCAGTCGCGCTCCAGGCCGTCGAATACGTCCTGCATCTGCCGACGCGAGGAGAACAGCACCAGCGAACCACGGCTGCCGGCCACCAGCGCCGGCAGATCGCGAATGATCGCCGCAGTATGCACCGCAGCATCGCGAGGATCGGCCTTGAGGTCGGGCACCCGCAACACACCGGCATCCGCGTGATGGAAGGGGCTCGGCACCACCGCAGTGACGGCCACCTTGGGCAGACCTGCGCGCATGCGGTAACGGTCGAAAGTACCTAACGCCGTCAGCGTGGCCGAGGTCACCAGAGCGCCGTAGGCGACGCTCCACAGGTTGCGCCGCAGGGTCTCGGCAGCCAGGATCGGGCTGGCGTTGACCTCGATATCGAATAACGCGCCACTCTCGGCCAGGGTCAGCCAACGAGCCATGGGTGGACTCTCTTCCGGGTCTTCGGCGGTGAATGCCAACCACAGCTCCCAGTTGCCCTTGGCTCGTGCCATCAGACTGCCGAACAACGGGTACCACTCCTCGGCCTGGTGGCTGGCGACACCCACTGCGCCCTCGCCGTCCATCGCCTCCTTGAGCAGCTCGGTGACACCGGTGAACAGGTCATTGAGCTTGGAAAAACCTTTCTTCAGCTCCAGCCCCAACTCGCGAATGTGCTCGGGCACTACGCCGCCGACGAAGCGATGGCGTGGGCGTTCGCGTCCTTCCATGTCCTCGCCGGCCTTGAAGTCGGCAATTTCCTCGCAGGCGCTGAACATGAACTGCTGATGACTCTTCAATTCGCGCGCCAGCTCCGGCACCTGCTCGATCAGGCGTCCCAGGTCACCCGGTAACGGGTTCTGCGCCAGCAGCTTGGTGAGGTTCTTGTCGATCTGGGTCAGCCAGTCGGCAGTCGAGCGCAGCCGGGTGAAGTGCGCGAAGTGACCGATGGCCTTGTCCGGCAGGTGATGGCCTTCGTCGAACACGTAGATGGTTTCGCGAGGGTCGGGCAGCACGGCACCGCCACCCAGCGCCAGGTCGGCCAACACCATATCGTGGTTGGTTACGATCACATCGACCTTGCCCATGCCTTCACGGGCCTTGTAGAACGCACACTGCTGGAAGTTCGGGCAATGGCGATTGGTGCACTGGCTATGATCGGTGGTCAGTTGGCTCCAGCGCGTGTCTTCAAGCTCTTCAGGCCATGAATCGCGGTCGCCGTCCCATTTGTTACCGGCGAGCTTCTCGATCATCGCGGTGAACAGCTTCTGGCCCTGCTCGTCGACATCGATGCGAAAGCCTTCTTCTTCGAACAACTGGGCGGTGGCGCTTTGCGCGGCGCCATCCTGCAACAGGTGGTCGAGCTTGGACAGGCACAGATAACGGCCACGCCCCTTGGCCAGGGCGAAGCTGAAGTTCAGACCACTGTTGCGCAGCAGATCCGGCAGATCCTTGTGCACGATCTGCTCCTGCAGGGCGACCGTCGCAGTGGCGATGACCAGGCGTTTGCCCGCGGCCTTGGCGGTCGGAATGGTCGCCAGGCTGTAGGCCACCGTCTTGCCGGTACCGGTGCCCGCCTCTACCGCGACCACGGCAGGATCGCCCAGGCGCTTGCCTTCGTCGTCAGCCTTGATCGCGCCGAGCACCTTGGCGATCTCGGCGATCATCAGGCGCTGGCCATAGCGAGGCTTGAGCGACTTGGCCTCGAGGAAACGGGAATAGGCGCCCTGGATCTGGGACTTGAGTTCAGTGCTGAGCATGTATTCTGAAACGAAAAAGGCTGGATAAATTTTCAGTATTTCTGAAGCGGTCGCTATCATAGCGCGCCAATCGATCCAGCGCAGAACCCTGTGTCGAAGGATCGTTACAAGAATCGAACGGAGACGCCCGATGACGCCCTATGCCTCGCTCTATGCCCTGCATCTGCTCGCTGCCCTGATCTGGGTAGGCGGCATGTTCTTCGCCTGGATGATCCTGCGTCCCTCGGCGGTCGAAGTACTGGAAGCACCCGCTCGCTTGCGCCTGTGGCTGAGCGTGTTCAAGCGCTTCTTCATCTGGGTATGGGCCGCGGTGGTGCTGCTGCCGGTCAGCGGCATGGGCATGCTGCAGATGGGCTTCGGCGGAATGCAGGGCGCACCGCGCTACGTGCACATCATGATGGGGCTGTACCTGGTGATGCTCGCCCTGTTCCTGCGCATTCAGGCCCTGCAACTGCCGGAATTGCGTCGTGCGGTGGAGGCCGAGGACTGGCCGGCAGGCGGCGCAGTGCTGGGCAGGATTCGCAAGGTGGTGGGATTCAACCTGCTGATCGGCCTGGCACTGACCGCTCTGGTCGGTATGCGCCCCACTTTCTGAAGCGAGGCGGGCCGAAAGCCGCATGCGGTGGGTGTAACAACGCACTCACCGCCCATTACAGAGCACGGCTCGCCCTACGCGACAGAATCGAAAGGCTCAGAAACGGAAAACCTGCAGCGCACCACTGCGGCCGACACTGCCTTCGCGGCCCGGTCGACCATGGCTGCCATCACTGGCACCCTCTACGCCATAGAGCAGACAGCCCTTAGCAGCACCGCCACGACCACCACGCCCCGCAGGGCCGGCCTCACCGCCAGCACCGCCATCGAGCAACACCTGGAGACGCTCGACCTCGACGGCGTGCGAAACCTCCAGGGTAACGTTGCCGCCGGGCGCTCCTTCATGACCGTCAGTGCCATCCTGGCCATCATAGCCACTGCTGGCGCTGCCCCAGGTGCATCCACCCGGCTGGCCGTGAGCGCCGTCGAGCCCTGCATAGCCAGGCGTACCACGACCACCGCGAACGTCCACAGTCAGTGACTCGAAGGTGATCTTATGCAGCTTGAGCTTGATCTCGCGTCCTGCTGTGGCAGGTTTGCTGTATGAGCCTGCGGCCCCTTTAGCGCTGATCCAGGCCCCCTCCCCCACGTCAGCATCGAGGATTTCCAGATGCAAGGGTTGAGCGCCAGGCGCAACGCCGATACGCGCTTCACGTCCCATCTGCAGTTCGGCGATACGCAGCTCGGTCACGGTCGCCGGGATCAGTAACGTACCGTGGTCGGCCACTTCCAGACGATCCAGCTGCAAGGCACTGGAGGCGGCTGGCAGGCGCATCAGCGTGTTGGAGGAAACCTTGATCTGCGAATCGGCCAGTGCCGTTGTCGCACAGAAACACAGCACAAGCGCCAGATTACGCATGAGCGGCCTCCTCAACTGTCACTGCAACCGGTGCTTCGACTGGTTTATCCACTTTCAGCGGATACAGATGGAAAATGCCGAACAACAGTATCTGGACACGATCCAGCCAGGGACTGCTACGCCCGACAAGAAGCGACGAGAACAACCATAGCTGAAGGCCATGCAGTGACAGCAAGAAGGCAGCCAGCAGGTAGATCAATTGCTCGAACGGGCTGCCCAGCCACTTGGCCAGAGCGGCGCAGAACACCAACCAGAAAGACAAGGCCAACGCCTTGCCCGTGATCATCAATGCTTTCATCCCCGCCCTCGTGCACGCGCTTTCTAATAGCGCAGCACGTTAACCGCTCATGGCGTCGGCCACCAGTGTGGAGGAATGTTTTCCATCACTTTCTGTCGCACGCCGAGAACAAACGGCACGCACCATCGGTGAGAGCATCACGGTTCCAGAGAGAAGACTGGCGGTCATGGCACTGAACGACGCAGTTGCGCAACGCCCCATCGAGGGAGCAAAGGCGTTATCGCGAAGCCGAAAAGAACAGAGCCCGCACGGCCTTACGACCGTGCGGGCTCTTGTAGCGGTGTGAAGCAGCCTTACGGCTGAGCCTCGACCTCGGCTTCTACGCGACGGTTGATGGCACGGCCATCAGCAGTGGCGTTATCGGCGACAGGACGGCTTTCACCGTAGCCCACAGCCTGCACGCGGCCAGATTCAACACCATACTGGTTCACCAGCACATCGCGAACGGCGCTGGCGCGACGCTCCGACAGGCCCTGGTTGTATGCATCGCTACCGACCGAGTCGGTGTGACCTTCAACCACGGTGCTGGTTTGCGGGTACTGTTTCATGAAGTCAGCCAGAGCTTTGATATCGCCGTAGCTTTCCTGCTTGACCTGGGCTTTGTCGAAATCGAACTTGACGTCCAGCTCGACTCGCACGGCTTCAGCCGGCTCGGCGACCACGACTTCCTCGACAACCACTTCTTCCTCGACGACAGCTACTTGCTGCGAATCGGCCCCATGAACCCAGCAGTATGCCGCTGCCAGGCCAGCACCGGCGACAGCACCACCGCCTGCCCAGGTAGAGCTTTCGATTGCGCCCAGTGCAGCACCACCGACACCGCCTACGGCTGCGCAAGTGGGCCAGTCGGTTTTCTGCAACCCAGCACAACCGGTCAACAGGGTACTAGCCAGAATCAGGGGTACAGCGTTCCTTGTGATACTCATACTTTAGGTCTCCAATGTTCATCGGCCCATAACCGACTCCATAGTAGTAAAGACAGGAGTTTTACAATCCGCCAGCTATAGAAGGTATTGCGCTTAGTTTCTTCTATCTCTAGGCCTATTACCGACACCACGTTAGTCTTTAGGGACTTTTCGAGGATGTTCGATGACTGCCAGCCTAAGTTCCCGTACACCACAGCAGGCTCTGGCCGCGCTGCTCGCTCGTTATACGCCCGAGAAACTGCTGTTGCTCGGAGCGAGCGAATTACCCGCGCTCAGCGCTTTCCAGAACGCTCATCCGCAGTGTCGGGTCACTACTGCACCAGCTGCTCCGCTGGCGCCCGAAGTGGCCGCACAGCGCTTCGACCTCGCCCTGCTGGTCGATTGCCTGGAGCACCTGCCCAAACGCGAGGGTCTGCAACTGCTCGGCGGCATCCGCAACCTCAATGCCAGCCGAGTCGCCGTACTGGTCGACCTGCAAGCCGGCGATTGGCAAGAAACCGACTTCTTCGCCCTGGCCATGCAAGCAAGCGAGCAATTCCAGCGCGAAGGACAGACCCTGCATCTGTTCACCTATGATCTGCTCGATTACAAGCAAGTTCCCGACTGGTTGAACGCAAAGTTCTGGGCCAACCCGGAAAACTTCGGCAAGTACTGGTGGTAACGCAATGAACCCACTCGACCCTAACTGCCCTTGCGGTAGCGGCAACCCGCTGAGCCAATGCTGTGGTCAATACCACGACGGTGCTTTTGCCCCCAGTGCCGAACTGCTCATGCGCTCACGCTACAGCGCTTATGTCCTGGGCCAGGTGGACTATCTGGTCGCTACCACCCTGCCTGCTCAACAGAATGCACTGGATCGCACGGCCATGACCGCCTGGAGCGCTCAAAGCACCTGGCTGGGCCTGGAGGTGGAAAGCAGTGATGTGTTCGGCGGCCAACCCGAGCACGCTCAGGTCACCTTTACCGCACGCTGGCATGACCAGCAGGGTGAGCACCGCCATCGCGAACGCTCGGCCTTCGTGCAAATCGACGCCCGCTGGTACTTCATCGACCCGACCGTACCGCTGAAAGCCGGACGCAACGACCCCTGCCCCTGCCAGGGCGGACAAAAGTTCAAGAAGTGCTGCGCCGCCTACCTCGGCAGCTGAGCCGGGCTGGCACTTACGACGCTTTCTGCTTGAGTTGAAACGTCCACCCGGACATTCAACAAGGAGAAAGTCATGCACAAGAAGAGTGGTATCGCCATCATCCTGGCCGCCCTGCTCGCAGGCTGCGCCGGTCAGCCCACTGGGCAACAAGGGGAGCGTATCGACCTGGGGGATAGCCAACGCGTCAGCCGGCTGTTCGCCTATCCGAACAACTGTAGCGTGATCTGTTACCGCGACTGGACGCTGGAACAGACCGTACAACACTACCTGGAGCAGAGCCTCACGCGAGACGGCTATGCTCAGGCCAGCGTAAAGGTGCTGCGCAGCGGCGAACGTATTCAGGCTTACTTCGAGGGCACCCCGCCGGGCTATGGCCAGCCACTGCAGCAACTGCTGGATTCCGGCGACCTCGCCTACCAGGGTGCCAGCCAACTGAACAAGGATGGCAAGTGGCAGTACAACTGGTACTTCTTCCTGCCATTGGGCATGGCCCTGGAAAATCGCAAGAGCGTCGAACTGCTGCACTTCCCACCTGACTACTCTCTGACTCAAGCCCAGGACTACCTACGCTCCAGCACCACGGATCGCTGGGCCGCGCTGCTCAGCAGCAACGGCGTACCGCCAGAGCAGACACCGGCTTACCAGACCATCGTCGATATCGCACCGATTGCCGCTCCCGCCAACGCCGGCAGCGCACTCGAAGGCGTCTACAGCTATTTCAACCGTTATCAACAACGCATGGTCGTCGAGCTGAGCGCAGGCAAAGGCGACGGTACCTTGCCCATGGTTGCATTCGGCAGCCCGGTACGGAACTGGATCAAGCAGCAATACGGCGTATCGCTTGCAGTACTTGGCCTGGGCCAGATCACTGCAGCTCCCGGCCAGCAGGTTTCAGTCCTGGGAGCCAATCATCCCAGCTACATCTGGTATGCAGCCGACCCCGCCAACAATCAGGGCAGCGAGGACAAGGCCAATGCGACCGGAATCAAGGTCATGGGACAGGATCTGAGCGCAGCTTGCTGGCAGGCCGGCATGGGCCAGCAGCCTTCACGCGACCCGAAGCAGACCCTCGATGGCTGCACCCAGAAATGGCAGGTGACGGACAAGCTGCAGACCTGCGAGCTGTTCTTCGTGACAGTGCGCAACCTCAAACCTGAAGAAGCCGAAGCCAAGTGCAAGAGCCAGGCGGGCTGACCACGAGGCCAGCGATCACATGAAAACGCCGCGACTGAGCAAACGGGTCGCGGCGCTTCCTGATGTTCAGCCGTAGCCCGGATGAAATCCGGGGGGTTCCTCGCAATTCCCGGATTGCACCGGGCTACTACTTATTCCTGCAATTTCAGGTGCGAGGTATCGGGCGGCGGTGCAGCCGCCGCGGCCTTGGCCTGGCCCATATCACTGCCGACCGGCGCCAGACTGAACTGGGACAGATCGACTTGCGGTGCCGCTGCATCCGGCCTGGCATCCTGCAGATCGCTACCAACCGGAGCGATACCGAAATCCGGTGCATCCACCTCACTGAATGCCGCCATGTATTCGTCCCGTGGCGCCACCTGCAACCGACCGGGGAGCGCGGCCTGCGCCGCTACGGGGGCCGCGGGAGCAGACGCTGGCTCGACCGGAGGCGGCGGCGCCAGCTCGACCTCTTCGATCAACACGTCCATGTCGACCACATCGACCCGAGCACCGGCTCGCTCCAGCGTAGCCCGGTATTTCTCGGCGCCGGCCGCATCCAGGTTGTTCTTGATCACGATACGCCGCCCGGAAAACAGCTGGGCGATGCGCTGGGCATCGGCCTGGAACAGCTTGGCCAGATTGGCCTTGACCAGCTCCAGCTGGGCGCCCGGCACCAGCTGCCCGGAAAAGGCGATCTCGTAACGGCTCATGGTCACACTCCTGTCCTATTCGGCCATCAGTATGGCGCAGGTTTTTTTACGCTGACACCGTCGGCTTCTCATCCCGACCTCGCAAAGTCTTCCCAGTGCAAGTAGCGACAGTATCGCCTTGAAAATAATGGCATCTTCCCAGTTGCAGCCAAGCAGTTGCTTGTTACACTGGGGCGCAATGGGGGTATGAAATGTTTTCTCAGGCGCAAATGATAAGAATTATCAGCCTATTGATGTTTTTCGGCCTGACTTTTGGCCTCGCAGGATGCTCTACCTGGATGACAGGTGGATTCAAGGACCCGGATGTCCAACTCATCAAAGTTGATGTCATCAAGGCCAGACTGCTCGAACAGGAGTTCCGTCTGCGCTTTCGTATCGACAACCCCAATGGGGTAAGCCTTCCTGTGCGCGGGCTGGACTACAACGTCCACCTAAACGGCATCCTGCTTGCCGAAGGCCACTCCAATGAGTGGTTCACCGTTCCCGCTCACGGCCACCACACTTTCGAAGTTCCAGTACGCACCAACCTCTGGCGCCATGTCAGGCAGGTGGTGAAAATGCTGGAAAAACCCGACACACCGATCCGCTATACCCTCAAGGGTGAAGTCAAAACCGGCATGTTGTTCGGTCGAAGCGTGCACATGTCGCGCAATGGCGAGATAATTCCTGGCGATTTCATCCCCGAATAACCAGTAAGAGCAACCGCCATGAGTAACCAACCCCACGTCCACGGCCCTGACTGCGACCATGACCACGATCATCATGATCATGGCCATGTGCATGGCCCGCATTGCAATCACGCTCATCAGGAGCCCGTTCGCAACGCACTGAAAGACGTCGGTCGCAACGATCCTTGCCCTTGCGGTAGCCAGAAGAAGTTCAAGAAGTGCCACGGCGCCTGATCAGCCGATGAGCACTCTCACCCTCTCCCTGTTACTCGGTCTGGCGCTGATCGCAGCGCTGGGCCTCTATGCCTTGTACCTCTGGCGCCGTGTCTGGGCCCAGCAGCGAGCCCACAAGGAAGCGACTCAGGCACGCCAGGAAAGGCTCGGGGGAGACCTCGCTATCCTCGCCAGCAGCCTGCTGGATGAACAACTGCCGTTGATCGAAGGCGCCATTCGCATCAAGGTGCTGCTCGACAACTACGACAGCGGCCTGAGCAACGATCCTCGCTGCCAGGTGTTTCATCAGCTTTTCGAGGCAACAGCCGACGTTCCCGCCCACACCGCCTGGAAGGCTCTGGACAAGGGCGACAAGCGCCGCTTCGAGCAGCGCTTCAGCGAGTTGGAACAGCAGCACAAAGTCCCTGCCCATACCGCTGCACGCTGGCTTCTGGATGAAGGGCTCAAGCGCGCGCCCGCAAACGCCTGAGTCCCTCTTGCCAGGCCTGCATTGCCTCTTTACCTTGGCGACTTCACGGCTGGCCACTCACTGACCAGCCCGTATGCCCAGTCCTGATCGTATTCCAAGGAATTTCGCCATGCGCACGCTGGCCTGCCTGACCCTTGCAGTTTCACTGACCGGCCTTACCGGCTGCCAGTCTCTGCTCAATAGCCGCTATGCCGACAGCGTGCCGCCGACTCGCGGAGTGGAGCGCGTCAAAGGCATCGCCGAGAGCGCATCGGTCAGGCGCAACGCCCTTGGCATGCCACTGATCGAGTCGGGTACGTTCCATGACGCACTCTTCACCCTCGGCTACGTGCACGCGGGTGATCGCCTCAGCCAGATGGTCGGCATGCGCCTGCTTGCCCAGGGACGCCTGGCGGAACTGACCGGGCCAGGTGCGCTGGAAATGGATCGGTTCATGCGCGCGGTGAACCTCAAGAAGAGCGCGGAAATCCTCTACGCCGACGCATCGCCACGCCTCAAGCGTTTCTTCGAGGTCTACTCGCGCGGCGTCAACGCCTATATCTTCCGCTATCGCGATCGTCTGCCGATGGATCTGGCCGAGGCCGGCTATCGACCCGAATACTGGAAGCCCGAAGATTCGGTGCTGCTGTTCTGCCTGCTCAATTTCGGCCTGGCGGTGAACCTGCAGGAAGAGATCGCCGCACTGACCATGGCCCAGCAAGTTGGAGCTGACAAGCTGCCTTGGCTGCTGCCGATCTACCCCGATGAGCCCCTGCCCTTCGCCGAGGCGGAAAAACTCGCGGGCCTGGATCTCAAAGGTCAGTTGCCTGGGCTGCAGGCGATTTCCCGAACCGCCGCGCAGATCGCCGAACAGCACATGCTTGGCGTTGCCGCCTCGAACAACTGGGCTATCGCCCCCGAACGTAGCCGAGGCGGCAAAAGCTTGCTGGCCAACGACACTCACCTGCCGCTGAGCATGCCTTCGCTGTGGAATTTCGTGCAGATCCGCTCGCCCAAATACCAGGCCGCAGGGGTTTCCCTGGCTGGCGTACCGGCCGTCGTGGCCGGCTACAACGGCAAGCTGGCCTGGGGCATGACCATGGTCATGGGCGACAATCAGGACATCTACCTCGAACGCATCAAGCGTGAAGGCAGTCGTCTGATGTACCAGGCCGACGGCAAATGGCTGCCGGTCATGGAGCGCCAGGAAACCTTCTTCATTCGTGGCCAACGCCCCATCCGCGAAACGCTCTATGAAACCCGCAATGGCCCGCTGCTCAACTCGGTACTGGGTGAGCGCAAGCACGCCCTGCAACCGCTGCAAATGCAGAGTGGTTATGGCCTGGCGCTGAAGACCACCCAGTTCGAACGTGACAAGAGTCTCGATGCCTTCTTCGACCTGTCCCGGGCACAGTCGGTGGACGAAGCCTTCGAAGCCGCACGGGAAATCCGCGCCATGCCGCTCAACATCGTCTTCGCCGACGCTCAGCACATCGGCTGGCAGGTAACCGGTCGCTACCCGAACCGCCGCGAAGGCCGTGGTCTGCTGCCCTCTCCCGGCTGGGATGAGCGCTATGCCTGGGACGGCTTCGCCGATCCGATGTTGCACCCCTACGACCAGGATCCACCCCAAGGCTGGCTGGGCACAGCCAACGAGCGCAGCGTGCCGCCAGGTTATGGCATGCAGCTGTCGAGCTCTTGGTATTACCCTGAGCGCGCCGAGCGCATCGCCCAACTGGCCGGCAACGGTCGCCACGATGACCGCAGCATGATCGCCATGCAGTACGACCAGACCTCGCCCTTCGTCGCCAAACTGCAAACCATGTTCAACGACCCGGCCATGCACGACCCGCTGCGCCAGGCCATTGCCGCCCTGCCGGCCGGCCAACGCGAGCGCGCCGATGAAGCCCTGAAACGTCTGCTCGCGTTCGACGGCAAGCTCACCGCCAGCTCGGCAGATGCAGCCATTTACGGCGCCTTCCTGCATGAAAGCGCACGGCAGATCTTCCTCGACGAACTCGGCCCGGACACCAGCCCGGCCTGGAAAGCCCTGGTGGAAACCGCCAACACTTCCTACTCCGCACAGGCCGACCACCTGCTCGGCCGCCCGGACAGCCCGTTCTGGGACGACATCCGCACCCCGCAGAAAGAAGACAAACCGGCCATTCTCGCGCGCAGCCTTGCCGCCAGTATCGAACTGCTGGAAAGCCGCCTGGGCAACGAACGGCGCAATTGGCAGTGGGGCAAGCTGCACACCTACGAATGGGTAACCGACACCACGCGCATGGCGCCGTACATGAGCGCCAGCCAACGGACCAGCATCAATGCACTGAAAGGTTATCTGGATCGCGGCCCCTACCCTGCTGGCGGCGACCACAGCACGCTGAACGTCTCGGCGTACGCCTGGGGCCAGGACTTCAATACCGCCCTGATCCCCGCCATGCGCATCGTCGTCGACTTCGCCGCCGACGAGCCGCTGGTCGGGGTCAACAGCTCCGGCCAATCGGGCAACCCGGCCAGCCCGCACTATGCCGACGGCATCGAGTCCTGGCTGAAAGGCGGCTACATGAGCTTCCCATTCAAGTCGCAGAATCTGGACAAGGTCTATGGCAACCAGCGCCTGCTCCTGATGCCGGGCAAGTGATGACCGTTCGTCGGGCGGCGCTGAACCTTTCACTCAGCGCCGGACTCTGAATAATCGACTTACTCCATAGATCATCGTTTTAAGGCGCCTCTGGCGCCTTTTCTTTTGCCTGAAGAAAAGATGGCATTTGCGCATTGCGCAGTGAACTTTCCGACCAATACCGGTTCAGAACCTGTGCATCGATTGAAATGCTCCCCTGGCGCCTCTGGCGCCTATTTTTTTGCCTGCGATTTCTCGCCTCGCTCTCCTTCATAGCCGCACAGCCATCAGGCCAACAAGCTGCGGTCGAAGATAAAGGCGCCAGCCGCCACCGGCCGATGCTCCAGCAGGTTCTGCGGCCGCCCCATCTTCGGGTAGTTCTTCTCGCCAGTCTCGCTGATCCAGCCTTGCGCCTTCATGCGTTCCAGTCGCCCACGCAGCGTGGTGTGCTGTACCGGCTGACCCAGACAGGCCTGGAACGCGCATAAAGCCTCGGTAACGGTGAAACGCGACGCCAGTAGATAAAGCGGCAGCGAGCTATACACCGACTTGCCCTGCAAACGCTCGAAAGCCAGACGAACCAACTGCGTATGATCGAAAGGTAGCACCTGCTGACCTGTAATCAGTACCTGCAGGTCGACGAAACGCAGGTTGTCATCAGGAGGTATCGCGTCCGGCGCCAGCAGTGCCAGGTAACAGGTACTGAGCGACCAGCCACGCGGATCCCGGACGCCATTGCCCACCGTCGCTACCTGCTCCAGATACTGCGGCTGCAGTTTCGCCTTGTCGGCCAGCGCCCGTGCTGCCGCAGCGTCCAGGCTGACATCAGCGCAACGACCATTGACCAGCACCCCGGGCAACGCCCATTGCCCCGCGAAGGGTTCGCGCCCACGACGTACCTGCAGCACCTGCAGCGCGCCCTCCTCACTCAGGCGCAACGCGACGATATCGACCCCCGCGAGAACTTCTGCCGCACTCATCTGTGCCTCCCGGCCTCCATGACATATTTCATCTTGAACAATAACCCAGGTTTTTTCATCTCTGTTCGTGAGGTATCGCTTGACTACATATTTCATCTAATGAAATATGTAGTCACTCCAAACGAGAAAGGAGCCACGCCATGAAGATTGCCAGTTTCGATGTCGATGCCCAGAAAGGCTTCACTCCGCTGTGCCCGAACGAGCTTCCGGTACCCGATGGCGACAGCATCGTTCCCGCGCTCAACCAACTGGCCAGCCGTACTCAACTGCGCATCGGCAGCAAGGATGCCCACAGCCCGAAGGCCGCCTGGGTAGTCGACGATCACGCCGACATGCTGCAGTTCCTGCCCATGGCCAACGCTGACCTGACCTGGGTCAGCCACTGCGTACCCGGTACAACGGGTTTCGAATTGCTCGACGACCTGCCCGCACCGCTGGATTACGACTACTTCGTGTGGAAAGGCGTGGAACCGGATCTGCACCCTTACGGCGCCTGCTATCACGACCTGGCCGAGAAGCGCAGCACGGGCGTGATCGAATTTCTCCGGCAAAATGGCGTCGACCTGATACTGGTGGGCGGCCTGGCACTGGACTACTGCGTCAAGACCACTGCCCTGCAACTGCGCCGCGCCGGATTCGCGGTGATCGTTCACCTGCCAGCCTGCCGCGCCATCGCCGACGACACCGCCCAGACAGCCTGTCGCGAGATGCAAGACAGCGACATTACCCTGACCACCAGCCTGGAACAGCTGGATACGGCCCTGGCCAAGGAGACCCAAGGATGAGCAACAGCATCTTCGCCGACCGCATCGTGCAGAACCTGCTCGATACCGATTTCTACAAGCTGACCATGATGCAGGCGGTGCTGCACAACTACCCCAACGCCGAAGTCGAATGGGAGTTCCGCTGCCGCAATGCCGAGGTTCTGACACCTTACCTGGCCGAAATCCGCTACCAGATCGAGCGCCTGAGCGAGTTGAGCCTGACCGTCGACCAACTCGCCTTCCTCGAGCGCATTCCGTTCATCAAGCCGGACTTCATCCGCTTCCTGAGCCTGTTCCGCTTCAACATGCGCTATGTGCACACCAGCATCGAAGAGGGCCAGTTGAATATCCGCCTGCGCGGTCCCTGGTTGCACGTGATCCTCTTCGAAGTCCCGCTGCTGGCCATCATCAGCGAAGTGCGCAACCGTTACCGCTATCGCGAAGTGCTGCTGGAGCAGGCTGCCGAGCGCCTGTACGAGAAGCTCGACTGGCTGCGCGCCGAAGCCACTGACGACGAGTTGGCCGGTTTCCAGTTGGCGGATTTCGGTACCCGCCGGCGCTTTTCCTATCGGGTTCAGGAGCAGGCCGTACGCATCCTTAAACGCGACTTCCCGGGACGCTTCGTCGGCACCAGCAACGTGCACCTGGCCCGTGAGTTCGAACTCAAGCCGATCGGCACCATGGCCCACGAATGGCTGATGGCCCATCAACAACTCGGCCCGAGGCTGATCGACAGCCAGATCGCCGCGCTGGACTGCTGGGTACGCGAGTACCGTGGCCAGCTGGGGATCGCCCTCACCGACTGCGTCACCATGGATGCCTTCCTGGGTGACTTCGATCTGTACTTCGCCAAGCTGTTCGATGGCCTGCGCCACGATTCGGGCGACCCGCTGGTCTGGGCAGAGAAAGCCATCGCCCACTACGAGAAGCTGGGCATCGACCCCATGAGCAAGACCCTTGTGTTCTCCGACGGCCTCGATCTGCAGAAGTCGCTACGGCTCTATCGTGCACTTTCCGGGCGAATCCACGTAAGCTTCGGCATTGGCACCAATCTGACCTGCGACATCCCCGGCGTCGAACCGATGAACATCGTGATCAAGATGATCGCCTGCAACGGCCAACCCGTAGCGAAGATCTCCGACACGCCGGGCAAGACCCAGTGCCGCGACGAGAACTTCGTCAGCTACCTGAAACACGTCTTTCGCGTCACCCAGTGAGGACTCCAGACATGAGCAACCGCCAAGCCGAAATCGCCGCCGCCCTCGACGTGGTGCCGCCGTTCGCCGATGAAGCCGCCCTGGTGGCGGAAATCGAACGACGCAAGACCTTCATCAAGAACACCCTCAAGCAATCCGGCCTGAAAGTGCTGGTGCTGGGTATCAGCGGTGGCGTGGACTCCACCACCGCAGGGCGCCTGGCTCAGTTGTCGGTCGAGGAACTGCGCGCCGAAACCGGCGACCAGGGCTATCGCTTCATCGCCGTGCGCCTGCCACACAACGCGCAGCACGATGAACATGACGCGCAGGATTCGCTGAAATTCATTCGCGCCGACGAGAACGACACGGTCAACATCGCCGGCAGCGTCAATGGCCTGGGCGAACAGGTCACGCACCTGCAAAAGCTCAGCGATGCGCGCCGCGACTTCGTGGTCGGCAACATCAAGGCACGCATCCGCATGGTCGCGCAGTTCGCCATCGCCAACGCCAATAACGGCCTGGTGATCGGCACCGACCATGCTGCCGAAGCGGTGATGGGCTTCTTCACCAAGTTCGGTGACGGCGCCTGCGACCTCGCCCCGCTCTCCGGCCTGGTAAAGAACCAGGTTCGCGCCATCGCCAAACACCTCGGCGCGCCACAGCATCTGGTGCAGAAGACGCCGACCGCCGACCTGGAAGAATTGCGCCCCGGCAAGCCGGACGAGGAAGCGCATGGCGTGACCTACGCCGAAATCGATGCCTTCCTGCATGGCGAGAAGGTCAGCGACGAGGCCTACGCCACCATCGTGCGCACCTATGACGCCACTCGCCACAAACGCGAACTGCCGCTGATCCCTTGAAGCGGATAGCCATGCGCACTCAGGTGCGCATGGCGTAGGTCGTCAAGCCGGACGCGACGGCGACAACAGTTCGATCTTGTAGCCGTCCGGGTCTTCGACGAAGGCCAGTACCCGCGTGCCGTGCTTCATCGGCCCTGGCTCGCGGGTAATCTTGCCGCCTCGGCTGCGGATATCGGCACATGCCTTGTGAACATCCTCCACCTCCAGCGCGATGTGCCCATAGCCAGTGCCCAGCTCATAGCTCTGCACGCCCCAGTTATGGGTCAGCTCGATCACGCTGTTGTGCGCTTCATCGCCGTAGCCGACGAACGCGAGGGTGAACTGACCATCCGGATAGTCCTTGCGCCGCAGCAAGGTCATGCCCAGTACTTCGGTGTAGAAGGCGATGGCTCTATCCAGATCGCCGACGCGCAGCATGGTATGCAGCAGTCTCATGAAGATTCTCCTCACCGGCTCGGTATTTTCATGGGCCATGAACGACGAACCCCGGCACATGGCCGGGGTTCGTTGACATGCAGCAGGCAGTCTATCAGACCAGCTTGCGGCCCTTGCCAGCAGCGATGCGCATGCGCAGGGCATTGAGCTTGATGAAGCCCGCCGCATCCTGCTGGTTGTAGGCGCCGCCATCTTCCTCGAAGGTCGCGATGTTGGCGTCGAACAGCGAGTCGTCGGACTTGCGACCAGTGACGATGACGTTGCCCTTGTACAGCTTCAGGCGTACCACACCGTTCACGTTGGCCTGGGAAGCATCGATCATCTGCTGCAGCATCAGACGCTCCGGGCTCCACCAGAAACCGTTGTAGATCAGGCTGGCGTATTTCGGCATCAGCTCGTCTTTCAGGTGAGCCACTTCGCGATCCAGGGTGATCGACTCGATGGCGCGGTGAGCCTTGAGCATGATGGTGCCGCCGGGGGTTTCGTAGCAGCCGCGGGACTTCATGCCGACGAAACGGTTCTCGACGATGTCCAGACGACCGATGCCGTTCTCGCCGCCGATGCGGTTCAGCTCGGCCAGTACGGTGGCCGGGCTCAGTTCCTTGCCGTCGATGGCGACGATGTCACCGGCGCGGTAGGTCAGCTCGATGTAGGTCGGAGTATCAGGCGCCGCTTCCGGCGACTTGGTCCAACGCCACATGTCTTCTTCGTGCTCGGTCCAGGTGTCTTCCAGCACGCCGCCTTCATAGGAGATGTGCAGCAGGTTGGCATCCATGGAGTACGGCGACTTCTTCTTGCCGTGACGCTCGATCGGGATGGCGTGCTTCTCGGCGTAGTCCATCAGCTTCTCGCGCGACAGCAGATCCCACTCGCGCCACGGAGCGATGACCTTCACGCCCGGCTTCAGTGCATAGGCGCCCAGTTCGAAGCGCACCTGGTCGTTGCCCTTGCCGGTGGCGCCGTGGGAGATGGCGTCGGCACCGGTCTCATTGGCGATTTCGATCAGGCGCTTGGCGATCAGCGGACGGGCGATGGAGGTACCCAGCAGGTACTCGCCTTCATAGACGGTGTTGGCGCGGAACATCGGGTAAACGAAATCACGCACGAATTCTTCGCGCAGGTCGTCGATGTAGATTTCCTTGACGCCCATGGCCTGAGCCTTGGCGCGGGCCGGCTCGACCTCCTCGCCCTGACCGAGGTCAGCGGTGAAGGTCACCACCTCACAGTTATAGGTATCTTGCAGCCACTTGAGGATCACCGAGGTGTCCAGGCCACCGGAATAGGCCAGAACTACCTTTTTGACGTCCGCCATGCCATCACTCCACGGGTTGTACGGTAAAACCAGTGATTCTACTGACCCTGCGGGCCAATTTACAGGGGCGCGACAGCTAGTGACGACGAAGCGACGACAAGAATGGCGTTTTCTGTCTCAGGAGGGGGTACTTCCAGCCGGGTCGACCGGTGTACTCGGTGGTGCCGTCTGCGGGGCGCTCTGTGGTGGAACCTCGGGGGTTGGCACACGTTCCAGGCGCAAGGTGGCTCGGCGGTTCTTGGCTCGATTGGCTTCGCTGTTGTTCGGCGCCAGCGGGTAACGCTCACCATGGAAGCGCATGGTGATCTGCTCGACCGGCACACCACCGGCCACCAGATATTCCTGCACGGCCAATGCCCGGCGGCGCGACAAATCGCGGTTGGTCAGGCGATTGCCGCTGTTGTCGGCATGCCCATCGATCTGGAAGCTGTTGATGGTCGGGTCAGCCTTGACGAAGTCAATAATGATATCGAGCTTGGCCTTGGCCATTGGATCGAGATCGATGCCGCCCCCTGGAAAGCCGATCTGCGCCTGGCGAATCTGGTCGAAATTGACTGGCAGCAGGTTGGCGGTACAGGCCTGGTAATCGTCATAGGCCTTGTGAAACTTCACCGGTAGCAGGCGTACTTCCAGGTTGTCGCCGCCGTTCAGCGTGCGGTGGCGCACCACCGGACTGCGGCCTTCGAGCAGACCGGTGAGCAAACGCGCGCCCTGCTCCTGCGAACTGTTGAACGGCACCTCGCCGTTGCCAACGCTGACCACACCCAGGTTGATATCGCCACGCCCCGGCTGCCAGGGCGCTGCAGCTGCCAGCAAAGTGGCAGAACCGGCACCCATCCAGCGCTCACGCGCCTTGAGACGGAAGGTGACCTGCTCGCCAGCTCGGCGCACGAACTCGCCGCTGCCGAAATTGCTGATCGGTTGAGTGAGCCGGCACTCGAACTTGTCCCCCTCGACCTTCCACTCCACGCTCTCCAGACGCGTCTGGAAGCTGATGGCATGTGCCGGCACACACAGGGCCAGGCCGGCCAGCAGGCAGGGAAGGAGGAGATGAGGCTGGCGCACGACGGGCTCCACGAAAACGCTGTTCTTTCTAGGTATCGGTGGTTTCCGGAAAAACTGTAGGGCGAGCGTAGGCACATCAACAGGATTTGTTCTGTGTCACTGGCTGCAATGGCGTTGCTCGACCGTGCCACCACACCTGCACTGCCCGTAGTTCACGGGGTGCTCTATCGCCCCACCAACCCGCAGCCAGCCGGAGCAGAAGCGAATCGCCGCGCTGGCGCACGCCTGCCTGGGCGCTCGAATCTCGCAGCCTGCAGCGCATTTTCCGCCGGTTTCCGGTAGCATTCGCAGCCTGATTTGCCCGCCTGGAACTCCCCATGTCCGACCGACTGACCTTACTGCGCCCCGACGATTGGCACATTCACCTGCGCGACGGCGCGGTGCTGCCGCACACCGTCGGCGATGCCGCCCGCACCTTCGCCCGCGCGATCATCATGCCCAACCTGGTACCGCCGGTGCGCAACGCCGAAGAGGCCGACGCCTATCGCCAGCGCATTCTCGCCGCGCGTCCGGCCGGCAGTCGTTTCGAGCCGCTGATGGTGCTCTACCTCACCGACAAGACCACCGCCGAAGACGTGCGCAACGCCAAGGCCAGTGGCTTCGTGCATGCGGCCAAGCTCTACCCGGCCGGCGCCACCACCAACTCGGACTCCGGCGTCACCAGCATCGACAAGATCTTCCCGGCTCTCGAGGCCATGGCCGAAGTGGGCATGCTGCTGCTGATTCACGGTGAAGTCACACGCGCTGATATCGACGTGTTCGACCGCGAAAAGACCTTCATCGATGAGCATCTGGTGCGCGTGGTCGAGCGCTTCCCGACGCTGAAGGTGGTGTTCGAGCACATCACCACCCGCGATGCCGTGCAGTTCGTGCAGAGCCGCCCGAACAACCTCGGCGCCACCATCACCGCCCATCACCTGCTGTACAACCGCAACCACATGCTGGTCGGCGGTATTCGTCCGCACTTCTATTGCCTGCCGATCCTCAAGCGCAACGTGCACCAGGAAGCCCTGCTCGACGTAGCCGCAAGCGGCGACGCACGCTTCTTCCTCGGCACCGACTCGGCACCGCACGCCCAGCATGCCAAGGAAGCCGCCTGCGGCTGCGCCGGCTGCTACACCGCCTATGCCGCCATCGAGCTGTATGCAGAGGCCTTCGAACAGCGCAATGCGCTGGACAAGCTGGAAGCCTTCGCCAGCCACCACGGCCCGGATTTCTACGGCCTGCCACGCAACACCGACAGCATCACCCTGGTGCGCGAGGAGTGGGTCGTACCGGCCACCCTGCCCCTGGGTGAGAACAGCGTGGTGCCGCTGCGCGCCGGTGAAACCCTGCGCTGGAAGCTGCTGGAGGGTCAGGCGTGAGCGAAGACAACTACGAAGACGAACTGGAAACCAGTCTGCCGTCCGGCCCGCGTACACCGATGGCCGCGCGTTTCCGAGGCTACCTGCCAGTCGTGGTCGACGTGGAGACCGGCGGTTTCAACAGCGCCACCGATGCGCTGCTGGAAATCGCCGCGACCACCATCGCCATGGATGAAGGCGGCTTCCTCTATCCGGATCACACCCACTTCTTCCGCATCGAACCGTTCGAAGGCGCCAACATCGAACAAGCCGCACTGGAATTCACCGGTATCAAGCTCGATCACCCGCTGCGCATGGCGGTAAGCGAAGAGCATGCCCTGGGCGAAATCTTCAAGGGCCTGCGCAAGTCGATCAAATCGGCAGGTTGCAAGCGCGCCATCCTGGTCGGCCATAACAGCAGCTTCGACCTGGGCTTCCTCAATGCGGCGGTGGCGCGCTGCGGCATCAAGCGCAATCCGTTCCACCCGTTCTCCAGCTTCGACACCGCTACCCTGGCGGGCCTCGCTTACGGCCAGACCGTGCTGGCCAAAGCCTGCCAGACCGCCGGCATCGAGTTCGACGGCAAGGAAGCACACTCGGCCCGCTACGACACCGAGAAAACTGCCGAGCTGTTCTGCGGCATCGTCAACCGCTGGAAAGAAATGGGCGGCTGGGACGAGTTCGACCAGTAGGCTTTACGCCTGACCCGAACCATGAAAAAACCGGCCTTGCGCCGGTTTTTTCATGACTACGAAAAACCGCTCAGGAACCGTTCGTCAGGCAATGCGAGTGTTCCCAACAGATCTTTGACAAGCATTCTCATTAACATTAGTATCCTTCGCATCGAACAGAACAACCAAGACGAGCCTTGCTTATGTACGTCTGCCTCTGTGAAGGTGTTACCGATACTCAGATCCGCGACGCGGTCTACGAGGGCTGCTGCAGCTACCGCGAAGTCCGTGGCACGCTCGGCATCGCCAGCCAATGCGGCAAATGCGCCTGCCTGGCCAAACAAGTGGTACGTGAAACCATCGCCGAAGTGCAGAGCAGCCAAGCGGCTCTGGCTTACCCTGCCGGGTTCGTCGCCGCCTGAATCGAGGCCTCGACCCCGACATGAAAAACCGGATCCCATGATCCGGTTTTTTATGTCCGCCATTCATCTGATCAGCCCCCAGAGGCCGTCGCCTGCCAAGAAGACCTGCGAGGCTAAAGACCATCGCTCTGCAGATGATCCAGGTTGACCGCCTCACCGGGCTTGGCGTGCAGCTTGGCGCGGATATCCTCGAAAATGGCGTCGTACTCCTGATGCGCCCGCATGATCGGGCTGGCATTGGGATGCAGGCCATGCTTGGCCACCAGACGAGAAATCACACTGGCGAAATTGAAGGCGGTATCGCGGTGCATCTCGAATACCTCCTCGAAGTGCTGGCCATCGATCTCCCCGACCAGGCGCCCGTGTAACATGGCGCCCTCCTGCGGATCCTGGCGAACCTCATAGTAGAAGTCGATGCTGTATCCGGGTTGACCATTCTCTCCGGGTAGGTTGCTGCGATGCAGGTGTCCAGGTTCGAACATGATTCAACTCCTTTGACGTGATGCATGAACTCCCGGCAGGAGCGCCCAGACAGTCTAGACCGTGATTCACGCCCATGCCGCGCACCAGTTCAGTGCGACGTCGAATCCCCTGCCCTTTCCTGCACCAGCACCCAGGGGGCAACCACCACCGCCCAGAGCTGCGGGTCACGGGCTAAAAGATCTTCGGCGCGGGTATCTTCGAACTTGCTCAATACCCCCTCGTTCATCCATTGCGCGACCCTGGCCTGGTCATCGCTCGCCAGGGCCTGCGCCACGACGATCAGATCCGCATGCCCTGCCACCCAGAGCAGCGCACCACGAGCAAAGAAGGGTTGCAGCTCCTGCCAGCGAATAGGTGCGGTTTCGCCAAGCAGCTTGGCATAGAGGGTGCTAGATTCATCCGTCATGGTGTGCCCCGTATCGATGGCGGTAAGTGCAGGCGCGCATGATAGCGCCGGCTCTTCCCCTGACAAGCCGCGGGACGCTCTGTAGCCGCAACGGGGCACGCCGTATTTCTATACATTCCTTGCAATTTAGCGACAACCCCGCGTTCAGCCTCCCAATGCCGGCTTTTCAAGGCGCAAATCCGCGCTCTACACTGTTCCGGTACAGTTGCCGGGGGCGTGACCGGGGTGTTGAACCCGGTTCTGCAGCTTAGGCAGCAAGAACTACAACAATGAAGACATAACGACGAGTGGAGCACTCATGAATAAGGCTACTAAGCAGATTTCCAAGCTGTTCGCTGCAATGGCACTGGCAGGGGCGGCCAGCTATTCGATGGCGGCCGATAACATCAAGATCGGCCTGGCCGGTCCGGTGACCGGTGCCGTCGCCCAGTACGGCGAGATGCAATTCATCGGCGCCAAGATGGCCATCGAGCAGATCAACAAGGCCGGCGGCGTCAACGGCGCCCAACTCGAAGGCGTGGTCTACGATGACGCCTGCGATCCGAAGCAAGCCGTGGCGGTAGCCAACAAGATCGTCAACGATGGCGTCAAGTTCGTGGTCGGTCACCTGTGTTCCAGCTCCACTCAACCGGCTTCGGACATCTACGAAGACGAAGGCATCCTGATGATCACCGCGGCTTCCACCAGCCCGGACATCACCGCTCGCGGCTACGAACTGGTATTCCGCACCATCGGTCTGGACAGCCTGCAAGGCCCGACCGCCGGCAACTTCATCGCTGACCACATCAAGCCGAAGAACGTCGCCGTTATCCACGACAAACAGCAATACGGTGAAGGCATCGCCACCGCGGTCAAGCAGACCCTGGAAAGCAAAGGCGTGAAAGTCTCCATGTTCGAAGGCATCAACGCCGGCGACAAGGACTTCTCGGCGCTGATCGCCAAGCTGAACCAGGCGGGTGTCGACTTCGTCTACTACGGCGGCTACCACCCGGAACTGGGTCTGCTGCTGCGCCAGACCAAAGAGCGTGGCCTGAACGTCAAGTTCATGGGCCCGGAAGGCGTGGGTAACAAGGAAATATCGGCTATCGCCGGCCCGGCTTCCGAAGGCCTGCTGGTCACCCTGCCGAAGTCCTTCGATCAGGATCCGGCGAACAAGGCACTGGTCGAAGCCTTCAAGGCCAAGAACGAAGACCCGAGCGGTCCGTTCGTGTTCCCGGCCTACGCTGCCGTCCAGGTTATCGCCGAGGGCATCGAGAAAGCTGGCGACACCGACACCGCCAAGGTGGCCGAAGCCCTGCGCTCCAATACCTTCAAAACGCCGACCGGCGACCTCGCTTTCGACGAGAAAGGCGACCTGAAAGACTTCAACTTCGTAGTTTACGAGTGGCACCAGGACGGTTCCAAGTCCGAAGCCAAGTAAGCTTCCCGCCTGAACCCAAAGCCCACTGCACACGCAGTGGGCTTTGTTTATTAGAAGAATTCCGGCCTTGCGCTGCGCCACAAGCGCCGCTTCACGCAGGCCCAGGAGTTAGGCAATGCCTGAGCTTTATCACTACCTACAACAACTGATCAATGGCCTGACCATTGGCAGCACCTATGCCCTGATCGCCATCGGCTACACCATGGTCTACGGCATCATCGGCATGATCAACTTCGCCCATGGCGAGGTCTACATGATTGGCTCGTACGTGGCCTTCACTGTGATCGCTGGTCTCGCCATGTTCGGCCTTGAAGCCGTGCCGTTCGTGATGATCGCGGCCTTCGCCGCCACCATGATCGTCACCAGCGCCTACGGTTACAGCATCGAACGGGTCGCCTACCGCCCCTTGCGTGGCGGCAACCGCTTGATCCCGCTGATCTCCGCGATCGGCATGTCGATCTTCCTGCAGAACGCCGTATTGCTCTCGCAGGACTCCAAGGACAAATCCATTCCCAGCCTGCTACCCGGCAATTTCCTGTTCGGTGAAAGCGTCAGCAACGGTGTGGTGATTTCCTATATGCAGGTGCTGATCTTCATCGTCACCTTCGTCGCCATGATCGGCCTGACCCTGTTCATCTCGCGCTCGCGCCTGGGCCGTGCCTGCCGTGCCTGCGCCGAAGACCTGAAGATGGCCAACCTGTTGGGGATCAACACCAACAACATCATCGCCCTGACCTTCGTCATCGGTGCCGCGCTCGCGGCCGTCGCTTCGGTGCTGCTGAGCATGCAATATGGCGTGATCAACCCGCACCTGGGCTTCCTCGCCGGCATCAAGGCGTTCACCGCCGCAGTGCTCGGCGGTATCGGCAGCATTCCGGGCGCCGTGCTCGGCGGCCTGCTGTTGGGTGTGGCCGAAGCCTTCGGCGCCGACATCTTCGGTGACCAGTACAAGGACGTCGTCGCCTTCACCCTACTGGTACTGGTTCTGCTGTTCCGCCCCACTGGCATTCTCGGTCGCCCAGAGGTGGAAAAGGTATGAGCAGCGCTATTACGAAAAACCTCAAATCGGCGATTTTCAGCGCCCTGCTGGTGCTGATCATTTCCTACCCGGTGCTGGGCCTGAAACTGACCACCGTCGGCATCAGCCTGCGCGTAGAGGGCGCCACCGCCTTCGAGCTATGGTGCATAGGCGCGGCGGCAACGCTGATCTTCATCTGGCAACTGCTGCGTGATCGCCTCACTCCAGCCTGGGCCAAGGTATCGCTGCCACGCCTGCCTGGTAGCGCAAGCAACTTCCTGACCCTGCCCTCCACCCAACGCTGGGTGATTCTGGCGCTGGTCGCCTTCGCCCTGGTCTGGCCGTTCTTCGCCAGCCGTGGTTCGGTGGACATCGCCACGCTGATCCTGATCTACGTGATGCTCGGCCTCGGCCTGAACATCGTCGTCGGTCTGGCCGGTCTGCTCGACCTGGGCTACGTCGGCTTCTACGCCGTCGGCGCTTACAGCTACGCGATCCTCGCTCACTACTTCGGTTTCGGCTTCTGGATCTGCCTGCCGCTGGCGGGGATGATGGCGGCGCTGTTCGGCTTCCTGCTGGGCTTCCCGGTGCTGCGCTTGCGCGGTGACTATCTGGCCATCGTGACCCTCGGGTTCGGCGAAATCATCCGCATCATGCTGCGCAACATGACCGAGTACACCGGCGGTCCGAACGGCCTGAGCATTGCCAACGAGAACAAGCCGACCCTGTTCGGTCTGTCCTTCGAACGCCGCGTGCCGGCCGACATGCCGACCTTCCACGGCTTCTTCGATATCGCCTACAGCTCGATGTACAAGGTGATCTTCCTCTACCTGATCGCCCTGCTGCTGGTGCTGTTGACCCTGTTTCTGGTCAACCGCCTGCTGCGCATGCCGATCGGGCGTGCCTGGGAAGCCCTGCGTGAAGATGAGATCGCTTGCCGCGCGCTGGGCCTGAACCCGACCGTGATCAAGCTCTCGGCCTTCACCATCGGCGCCAGCCTGGCCGGTTTCGCCGGCAGCTTCTTCGCTGCTCGTCAGGGCCTGGTGACGCCGGAATCCTTCACCTTCATCGAATCGGCGATGATCCTCGCCATCGTGGTGTTGGGCGGTATGGGCTCGCAGTTGGGCGTGATTCTCGCAGCGGTGGTCATGGTCATGCTGCAGGAGATGCGTGAGCTGAGCGAGTACCGCATGCTGATCTTCGGCCTGGTCATGATCTTCATGATGATCTGGCGCCCGCAAGGTCTGCTGCCGATGCAACGTCCCCACCTGGAGCTGAAGCGATGAGCCGCCCGATTCTTGAAGTAAGCGGCCTGACCATGCGTTTCGGCGGCCTGCTGGCCGTCAACGAGGTGGCCCTGAAAGTAAGCGAAAAACAGGTGGTCTCGATGATCGGCCCGAACGGCGCCGGCAAGACCACCGTGTTCAACTGCCTGACCGGCTTCTATCAGCCGACCTCCGGCAGCATCCGTCTCAACGGCGAAGCCATCGAGGGCCTGCCAGGCCACAAGATCGCGCGCAAAGGCGTGGTGCGTACCTTCCAGAACGTGCGTCTGTTCAAGGACATGACCGCAGTGGAAAACCTGCTGGTGGCCCAGCATCGTCACCTGAACACCGGCTACCTGGCCGGCCTGTTCAAGACGCCGGCCTTCCGCCGCAGCGAGCGTGAGGCGATGGACTTCGCCGCGCACTGGCTGGAGCAGGTCAATCTGGTGGAGTTCGCCAACCGCACCGCAGGCACCCTCGCCTACGGTCAGCAACGCCGCCTGGAAATCGCCCGTTGCATGATGACTCGCCCAAGCATCCTCATGCTCGACGAGCCAGCCGCGGGTCTGAACCCACGCGAAACCGAAGACCTCAAGGCGCTGATCGCCATGCTGCGTGACCAGCACGGCGTCACCGTGCTGCTGATCGAGCACGACATGAAGCTGGTGATGAGCATTTCCGACCACATCTACGTGATCAACCAGGGCACGCCTCTGGCCGATGGTACGCCGGAGCAGATCCGCAACAACCCGGACGTGATCAAAGCCTACCTGGGGGAAGCGTAAATGCTCAGTTTCAACAACGTATCCACCTTCTACGGCAAGATCCAGGCACTGCACGACATCAGCATCGAAGTGCAGAAAGGCGAAATCGTCACCCTGATCGGTGCCAACGGCGCCGGCAAGTCGACCCTGCTGATGACGCTTTGCGGTAACCCGCGCGCCACCAGCGGCAGCATCCGCTACATGGGTGAAGAACTGGTCGGCATGGACACCCCGGAGATCATGCGCAAGAGCATCGCCATCGTGCCGGAAGGCCGCCGCGTGTTCGCCCGCCTGACCGTCGAGGAGAACCTGGCCATGGGCGGCTTCTTCGGCAACAAGGCTGACAATCAGGAGCAAATGGACAAGGTGCTGCACCTGTTCCCGCGCCTGAAGGAACGCTTCAACCAGCGTGCCGGCACCATGTCCGGTGGCGAGCAGCAGATGCTGGCAATCGGCCGTGCGCTGATGAGCAAGCCAAAACTGCTGCTGCTCGACGAGCCTTCGCTCGGCCTGGCCCCGATCATCATCCAGCAGATCTTCGACATCATCGAGCAGCTGCGTGAAGACGGCGTGACCGTGTTCCTGGTCGAGCAGAACGCCAACCAGGCACTGAAGCTGGCCGACCGCGGCTACGTGCTGGAGAACGGTCATATCGTGATGCAGGGTAGCGGTGAAGCGCTGCTGAACGATCCGAAGGTGCGCGACGCCTACCTCGGTGGCTGAGCACGATCGGTGAGCTGTATCGGAACCGCCCTTCGGGGCGGTTTTTTATTGCACGCTTCGATACGCCGCCAACGCCGTAGCCGATATGCCTCCCAGGGGATGTATGCCTCCGTGCTCGATTCGTCCATTACCGGGTCGAACTGTTAAGCGAATATTTCTACCCTCTTGCGTCTACCTCGGCGGGTATTAGGCTCAACCCATCTGCCTCTGCGAAACAGCGGTCATGCGCAAATCCCTGCTCCTGCTACTGGCTCTCACCCTGCTGCTTGGCGCGTGCAGTCGCGTCGGTCTGGCCTACCGCAATCTCGACTGGCTGATCCCCTGGAAACTGGGTGACTACGTCACGCTCAGCAGCGAGCAGAGCGCCTGGCTCAAACCCCGACTGCAAGAGCACCTCGCCTGGCACTGCAGCGTGGAGCTCCCGCGCTACCTGCAATGGCTGGAAGTCAGCCAGCAGGCGCTGAGCAATCGCGACAGTGCAAGCCTGGCCAAGCAACTGGCGGCCTTCGACGAAGCCATGCAACGCGTCGCCGTGGAGATCACGCCCAGCACCACCGAACTGTTGCGCGGCCTCAGCCCGCGTCAGGTGGAACAACTGTTCGAGGAGCTGGAGAAGCAGAACGAAAAATTGCGCGAAGAATTCCTCGCCCCCTCACTGGAGCAGCAGATTGCCAGGCGTGCCGAACGCATGTCGGAACGCCTGCGACCCTGGTTCGGCACGCTGAATACGCAACAGACCCGCGAGGTGGAGAACTGGGCGCAAAGCCTGGGCGCACAGAATGAAATCTGGCTGGCCAACCGCCTGGCCTGGCAGCACGCTCTGCGTGAAGCGCTGGAAGTCCGCCGCAGTGACGACTTCGACGCGCGCATGACCGCCCTGCTGCAAGAGCGCGAGCGCTTTTACACGGGCGACTACCTGGCCCGCTACGAAGCGAACCGGCAAGCCATGGCCGAGCTGATCGTCAAGCTCATCGACGAGGCCGAAGACAGCCAGCTGGAGCGTGCGCGCAAACGCCTCGATGGTTTGCACAGCGAGTTGGCAGCCCAGCAATGCCAGGCCCCCGATGGCCTGGCCGGACGCTGAGGCGCTTGGCCCTCAGATCCCGATCTTGTCCAGCGATTCCCCGATGGAGCGCCAGAAGCCACGCTGCGGTCGTTCCACCTCGACCTGGCTGGCAGCGATGCGCGTCATCGGCTGTACGCTACGCGTGGCGCCCAGCTCCTGCTCGGCCAGCTCGGCCGAAACCAGTTGCAGCGGCCCATCGGCATTGCCCTCGGACGCTGAATTCTGCGGTGGCGGGCCATCCTCGTCATAACGCAGGTAGTAGGTTGCGCCTACCGCCGCATCCAGGGTGAAGCTGGAGATCAGGGTGAAATCCAGCGGCCCGTCGGCCAGCAACGTCCAGAAACTACCGGCCAACGGGCGACGCATCTCCAGCTTGTAGTTGGCCGCATCGAACTCCAGCACCAGATAGGCATTGCTGGGCAGGCTGCCGATCAGGCGATTGTCGAGAAACAAGCCTGGCGCCTCGAGCTCCTGATCCGCCCAGTCGTTGCGTGGCCGATAGAGGTAAACCAGCGCGTGGTTCTCGTCACTCAGCGTGTGCGCAATGAAGGGCTCGCCCTCCACGTCACCGAAAAAGGCGCCCGGAGTGGAACAGCCAACCAGAAGGCAGATGGAGAACGGCAGCAACAAACGGCGCATCGGGTCGTCCTTAGCAGATCGTCAGCCGAGCTTAGTCGGCGCCGTGGCGAACGGCACCCGACGAAAGTGCGGGTCTTTCAGAATCGGCCGTGTCGTCCCGCGCCATCACGAAAACGGCGCGCGCCCGCCTGCGTCTCGCCACTGCCCACCACTGCCATCCCACCCTCGAATTCGGCGCGTAGCGCCGCGTCCAAGGGCAGCGCCCATTGCCCATGAACACTGGCGCGGTCAGCGAGCATGCAGCGCTGCGCAAAGGCCGCGATCTGCGCTGCCAGCGCCTGGGCCATCGGCAATGCCTGCCCTGGCTCGCAGACACGGTTGACCAGCCCCATCTGCAAGGCTTCATCGGCCTCGACCGGGCGGCCAGTGAGAATCAGATCCAGCGCCCGCCCTTGACCGATGAGGCGAGGCAAACGCACCGTGCCACCGTCGATCAGGGGCACACCGAAGCGCCGGCAGAACACCCCGAGAATCGCATCGCTGGCCATCACTCGCAGATCCGCGAGCAGCGCCAATTCAAGACCACCGGCCACCGCGTGCCCCTCGATGGCGGCGATCAGCGGCTTGCTCAGGAGCATGCGACTCGGCCCCATCGGCCCGTCACCCTCGACCTCCAGCCGATTGGCACGCGCACCACCCTCGGCGACGGCAGCAAGGTCAGCCCCCGCGCAGAAGGTGCCAGCCGCGCCACTCAACACCGCGACACGCGCCTGCTCGTCCGCCTCGAAGGCGCGCAGGGCATCAGCCAGGGCCTGCGCCGTGGGGCGATCCACTGCATTGCGCACCTGGGGTCGGTCGATGATCAGGGTGGTGACCGGGCCATGCTGCTCGATGATCACGGACATCTCGTTACCTCCGCCAAAAAGAAAAGGCCGGCATCACTGCCGGCCTTCTACCCTATTGCGTCGCCAAGGCGGCGTCAGCCCCGTTGGCCGATCAGAGGGCGTACTTCTGCAGATTCGCCATCATTTCCTTGAGTGCCTCGACGTTATCGGCCGGATGCGCCGCGCCATCGAAATCACAGATGCGCTGCCACTGCGCGGCGACATCTTCCGGCGCGAAACCCGCCTTGGGATCGAAGCCAGCCCCCAGGCTACGCTCCCAGCGAACCTTGCCGACCCAGCCACCACCGACTTCGAACAAGCCACCGGTGTCCTGGCAGGCGTCGCTGCCGAGATAAACCACCAACGGGCTGATCAACTCGGGCTTGAGCTGCTCGAATACCTGTGGCGGGATCAGTCCTTCGGTCATGCGCGTGGCACCGGTAGGTGCGATGGCATTGACCAGAATGTTGTTCTTGCGGCCTTCGATGGCCAGCGTACGGGTCAGACCATAGAGACCGAGCTTGGCCATGCCGTAGTTGCTCTGACCGAAATTGCCGTAGATGCCGGAAGTAGAAGAAGTGAAGATCACCCGACCGTAATTCTGTTCGCGCAGATGAGGCCAGGCAGCGTGGGTGGTCTTGTAGGCACCTTCGACGTGCACCTTGTAAACCAGATCCCAGTCGGCGTCCTCCATCTTGTGGAAGCTCTTGTCACGCAGGATGCCGGCGTTGTTCACCAGCACATCGATGCGCCCGAAGTGATCCAGCGCGGTCTGCACGATCTTGTCGCCATCGGTCACCGAATCGTGGTTGGCCACGGCACTGCCACCAAAGGCCTTGATCTCTTCCACCACCTTGTCGGCAGCCGAGGCGTTGGCGCCCTCACCGTGAGTACTGCCGCCCAGGTCGTTGACCACTACCTTGGCACCATGACGAGCGAACAGCAGTGCATGGGCGCGACCGAGGCCACCACCGGCACCGGTGACTATCACCACTTGATCTTCGAAACGGATGGCATCACTCATCGACTGGCTCCTCGGGGCAGATTGGCAATGCCCCCGAGTGTCCGGCAGCGTCGCGTGCTCCACAAGAGCGCGCGACCTGCCTGAATGACGACTGATAATGCGACGTTATAGGCCGTCAGCTGCCCGAACCGGAGCCAGAGCCGGCCCCATTGCCATCGCCACCAGTGCCACCGTCACCAGTGCTGCCGCCCGAATTGCCATCGGTACCCGGACCACCACCGGCTGGAGGAAGACCGTAGCCATCGCTATCTTCGCCACCTGGGGTAGTCGGCGCCTGCGGATCGGTTGGTGCAGGCATGGTAGGCCCACTACCATCAGTATCTGGGTCATTAGCTGCGAATGTAGGCAGTGCTACGGCGCTCAGCATGCCACCCAGCAGTAGCGCGGATAATGTCTTGTTCATGACGTACCTCGATTGTTGGTGAGTTACAGTTTTAGTGAGTCACCAGGGTCGAGATTGGTTCGACAAAAATGATCGGCGGCCACTTGCCAGCTGGCGGGTGAGACCCTCAGCTGCATTGGACGCCGTAAGAACTGGAAGCCGTGAAGGCGGTTTATCAGGCGGGACGAATCAGACTCAGATGGTTGTAGAGATGCATCACGTGCGCCTCGGCATATTCGGCATGATCGAGTGCACCGTAGGCGAAGTGGGGTTGTAGTTCGCCGTCGTAACCGGCGAAGCGTTCGAAGGCTACCTGCAGACGTTGCAACGCCAGTTCCTGGCTAGCCGGTTCGGCCAGCGGTGCGGCACCTGGAATGACCTCGTCGAGCGGATGACGCATGGCCCCACGAGCACTGAACACGGCAAAGGCCGCCGGCCCAACGCTGTGCCGAAACCAGGCTGGCTTCAGCTCGGGATAACCGTCCATGGAGTACTCGATGCTCTGTGCGCAGTGATTGAACACTTCTTGCGGACTCCAGCCACGGGTGGCGACCAACGCCCGCCCCTGCAGTTCATCGAGCACCTGACGCGCACCATCCAGGCTGACGGCCGCCGGCCGCGGGCTGGTCGGTAACGCCCAGAAACCGACGCCCAGAGCCGCCACACCGCCGACAGCAGCGCCTTTCAACAGGGTACGCCTACGCATCATCACTCCTTGTTCCCTCAACGAACTGCAGATAGTGCTCCAGCACCTGCTGCGGCGCCTCGAGCTGTGGGTAATGGCCAATATCGTCCAGCAGGATCGTGTCGGCATTGGCTATCAACTCGCGATAGCGCGCTACCATGTGTGCCCCGGAGATCGGATCGAACGCGCCGTCGATCACCCGCATCGGCACTGCCGTCGCCTGCATCGCCGTGACCCAGCGCTCACGCTGTTGGCGTCGCTCAGGCATATAACGGATCAGCCGGTGCATCACCGCAGGGCCATTGTTGTACTTCACCAGTTGCCAGAGGGCGTCCAGCTCGGCATCACTGGCCTGCGAGCGCGGGCCAAAGACACGGGCAAAGCTTTGCGCCAACTTGCGCCGCGAGAACAGACGGCCAACCAGGGGACCAAGCGGCCCCAACAGCAATTTCTGTACACGCACCGGATGGTGAGTCTCGGGAAACAGGCCGCCGTTGAGAAACACGCAACTGGCCAGTTTCACTCGACCTTCCTGGTGCCGGGCAATCATTTCCTGCGCCACGCTGTCGCCATAGTCATGTGCCAACACATGCAAGGGCCGCTGCTCGCCGATGTGCGCCAGCAACGCCTGTTGCAGATCCGCCTGTTCCAGCAGGCTGTAATCATGGCCGCGAGGCTTGGCGGAATAACCGAAGCCAAGCATATCGCAGGCGATCACCCGGTAGCGCTCGGCCAACGGTGCCCACAGGTAGTGCCAATCCCAGCTCGCGGTAGGGAAACCGTGGATCAGCAACAACGGCTCAGCATCCTCAGCACCGGCCACCCAGTAGCGAATGGCGTGGCCACGAAAATCCATTGCCAGACCCCGAGCATGCCAGTCATCCAGGGCAATGCCTGGCAACTCGCTCACTGGTCGTAGCCCGGCATCTGCTGATCGAGTTTGCGCAACAGCGCCGGCCAGGGCAGCGAACCGCCCATGCCCTGCGGGCTCTTCATCACCCCGGCGATCATCGCCCGAGCGCCATCGAGAATCTGCTGAGGAATATGGATCAGCTCCGAGCCGCCACTCTGCGCCATCACCTGAATCTCACAGGCACGCTGCAGGATGAACATGCCGAGGAAGGCATCGGCAATGCTGCCGAAAGCCGTGAGCAGACCGTGGTTGGGCAGAATCATGAAATTCTTCTCACCCAGGTCAGCCTGCAGGCGCGCCTTCTCGTCGTGGTTCAGCGCCACCCCCTCGTAGCCGTGATAGGCCAGGCTGGCGAGCACGAACAGCGACTGCTGCGAGAGCGGCAGCAACCCCTGCTTCTGCGCCGAAACGGCGATGCCTGCCGTGGTGTGGATATGCAGCACGCAGCCGACATCGTGACGCACCTCATGCACCGCGCTGTGGATGGTGTAGCCGGCCGGGTTGATGTCGAACGGGCTGTTCATCAGCTTGGTGCCCGCCAGGTCGACCTTCACCAGGCTGGATGCCGTGATTTCATGGAACATCAGCCCATAGGGGTTGATGAGGAAATCTTCGGTGCCCGGCACCTTGGCGGAAATATGGGTGAAGATCAGATCGTCCCAGCCGTACAGGGCGATCAGCCGATAGCAGGCGGCCAGGTCGACACGGGCGCGCCATTCGGCTTCAGACACTTGGTTCTTCACAGCAGGGAGCTTCAGCGGAGCGTTCACGGCGGTCACCTCAATATTCTTGTTGGTCGGTGGTGTCCGCAGTCTAGCCCTGCCGCTGACGGGCGATAGTCGCTCTGGCAGCCATCTTGATGACCTTGCGGGTCACGAAGCCTATGACGCGTGGCGCGATAAGCCGATATTCGCCGCTCTTATCGTCAGGACGGCGCAGCCCCTGCCCGTCCTTGATCGCTCAGCCCTGCAAGGCCGCAGCAAGTTCCTGCAGCCAGGGCTCGGCATCGCTTTCAGGCGTGACGGTTTCACTGGAGTCCAGACGCAGCATCTCGACCACCTCGCGCAGCCCCAACTCGGCATAGAGTTCGCGGATCAGCTCGCCGCCGCCACAGAAGGTGTCGTAACTGGAATCCCCCAACGCCAGCACCGCGCCCGGCAAACCACTCCAGGCTGGCAAACGGTCGCGAATCTCGCTGTACAGCGGCAGTAGATTGTCGGGTAGCTCGCCCATGCCCGTGGTCGAGGTCACGGTAAGAAAGGCATCGGGGGCGAAGGCCAGCAGTTCGTCCAGGCTCATGTTCGATTTGTGCCAGGCCTCCAGGCCAGCAGCCTTGAGTTGACGTTCGGCGTGGCGGGCGACTTCTTCTGCGGTGCCGTAGACCGAACCCGAGAGGATGGCGATTTTCATGACAACTCCGGAAACAGGGAAAAACGCCGCGCATTATGCCGCAAGTGGACAGCCCGACCCGATGTTTTAGAATGCAGCGCATATCTCTCGCGGAATTGTCCTCATGATCAATGCCAAGCTGCTGCAACTGGTAATCGATGCCTCCAACGATGGAATCGTGGTGGCCGAGCAGGAGGGTGAAGACAACATCCTGATCTACGCCAACGCCGCCTTCGAACACCTGACCGGTTATCCCTGCGACGACATCCTCTATCAGGACTGCCGCTTCCTGCAGGGAACCGACCGTGCCCAGGTTGGCCTGCAGGCCATTCGTGACGCAGTGCGAGAGCAGAAGCCCTGCCGCCAGATCATCCGTAACTACCGCAAGGACGGCAGCGCCTTCTGGAACGAGTTGTCGATCACCCCGGTATTCAACGAAGGCGACCAACTGACCTATTACATCGGTATCCAGAAGGACGTCACCGAGCAGGTGGAAGCTCAGCAGCGCGTGCGGGAGCTGGAAGCCGAGGTCGCGGCATTGACCGCCGAGCTGGCACACCTGAAAAGCTGACGAACGTACAAAACTATCGTCGCGCGGCAGGGTCTGAATGGTTTGCACCTCTATGCAGTACCTATCATGCAAACCGACCCGCTGCTGACTCAGGACGAACTGGATTACATCCAGAAGATCCTCTCCATCTCCTCGCGCAAGCGCCGTCCCAGCACGGCGCCACAGTTGGCCATTGGCGAACAGCTGAGTGAACTACTCAGCCGTCTGGGCAATGAAGAACAACTGAGCCTGGACACTCACCGCGACGACCAACACCTGAGCTTTCCCTTGCACCTGATTCAGGATGAACAGAGTCATTCACGCCTGGAATTGGGCGCGCCGCTGATCTTCGAACACGGGGTCAATGAGCGACCTTGGCGTCTGGAGCTGCCGGCACCACTGACCTTGCTCGACAGCGACGACCGCCCCAGCGGCCTACAGGTCATGGAGCTATCGCACAGCGGCATGCTGGTGCATTACGGCAAGCCAGGCAGCCCGGCCAAGGATCAGTTGCTGCAACTGATGCTGCCACAACAGCGTCGCGTACAGCTGCGTGCACGTCTGGTGCGACGCATCAGCCAGGCGCGCTATGCCTACAGCCTGGCGACCCTGCACGAGGAAGACGAGCAGACGCTGCGCCAGTACCTTTTCGAGCAGCACAGCGACCTTCAGCATCGCCCTGCAACGATTGGTTGAAAGCCCCGCTCAGGTGTCGAGATGACCGGCGAGGAACTGCTGCAAGCGCCGCTGCATGACTCGCCCTTCATTGCCCAGGCAGGCAATGGGTGAGCCCGCCAGGCTTTCTTCGGCAAGATCGGAGCTGTCGCCGGCCAGCAACAACGGGCATTCCAATGCCAGTGCCAGCCGTGAAAGCTGACGTGGAAAATCCTCGCTTGGCGGCTGGTTGCTGAACAGCACTAGCGCCTGCGGCTGCATCCGCTCGCAGATCAGCGCCAGATCCTTCAAGGGGACGCCCGGCCCCATCAACGTCACGTCGGAGTCCTGGTTGCTCAGCAGCAAGGCTGCTACCAGCAACTCCAGCTCACGGCACTGCCCCGGCAGCGATGCCAGCAGGATGCGATCACGCGACTCATCACGGCCCAGCTGCAAACGCTGCCAGCAGCGTCCTCTGAGAAAGCCGTCGAGCAACAGCCATTCGCCACGCTGACCGACATCATCCTGACGCAGCAACAGTTCCTGCCACAGCGGCATCAGAATGTCCTGGAACACCACCGCCAGCGGGTAGCAGGAGAAAATCTGGCCATACAGCCGTTCAAGGCGCGGCTCGTCGAAGTTCTCCAAGGCACGACGCAGTTGCTCCTGCCACTGACTCCAGTCATCGCTGCTGACTTCGTTGTAAGCCGGTGTCGCGACGCTGCGACTGGCGACGCTCTTGGCCAGGATCGAGCCGACCTTGCTGACCGCGACGCCGCGCTCGATCCAGGCCAGGATGCTGCGCACGGCATCGATATCGGCTTGCGAGTAAAGACGATGACCGCTGTCGGTGCGGGTCGGCTGGATCAAGCCGTAACGCCGCTCCCAGGCGCGCAGGGTGACAGGGTTGACGCCCGTCAGCCGCGAAACCTCACGGATCGGAAACAGTTCTTCCTGCTTCAGCGCACTGGAAATGGGTGATCTGGCACCAGCAAATTCGGACATGGCATGAGCATCGCAGCAGACGGGAATCGGCGCATTGTACAGCAGGCGTTCAAGCTGCCAACTTCGCACCGCATACAAGCACGGCGCACGATCAGGGTGCATCTGCTTCGATCTTCGCCAGCCACATGAAGGGCGGCAGGCCGGTCATCACACGGCGCTGGCGCTTTTGCAGAAAATGGGAATAATCCTTGCTGCATTTCTACTGAACGCATTACCCCGCGCTCAGTACCGCCCACGGCATCACCCCTGCCCCGGGCAACATTCGAGGAGATACACAATGTCCCCCGTTACCCTCATGGTGGCGCGTCGCGTCGCCAATGGCCGTTATCACGACTTCATCGCCTGGCTGCGTGAAGGCGAGCACCTGGCCACCGACTTCCCTGGTTACCTCGGCTCCGGCGTTCTGGCACCTCCACCCGGCGATGACGAATTCCAGATCGTGTTCCGCTTCAGCGACGAGCAGACCATGGCCGCCTGGGAACATTCGGCTTCGCGTCAGGCCTGGCTCGCACGCGGCACCGGCCTGTTCGCCCAACCGCAGGAGAAGCGCGCCGTAGGCCTCGATGCCTGGTTCGGCAGCGCCCACCGGCAAACGCCGCGGTGGAAGCAGAGCGTGGCCATCTGGCTGGCCTTCTTCCCGGTTTCGCTGGCCTTCAACCTGCTGTTCGGCCCCTGGCTTGGCGACCTGTCGCTGGTCACGCGGGTACTGCTTTCCACCCTGGCGCTGACGCCGCTGATGACCTATCTGTTCATCCCGCTGTCCACACGCCTGCTGGAGCCATGGCTACAAGGCACCTCCACGCCTCGGCTGAATAAACGCGCGGCCAGCATCGGCAAATCCTGAAAGTTCTCGCATCGTCATCGGCCAGCCACGTGCTGGCCGATTCGTTTCTACATCCAGCCAAAACCTGTACAAAATATAAAAATCGTACAGATAAAGTACAAACAAGTATTTCCATGAGCCGCAGCAAAAGTCGTTTAAAGACAGGAAAATAGCGCCATCCGCGGCTCCCCTATGCAAACCCTCACGCTTCGCATGGTTGTACAAGTCGTAGCACTGGTATAGCTTTATTGGCGATCTGCCAGAAGCGCGCTACCGCGAACGCGTGACAGCTGGCCCTCATTTTTCCTGCACGAGTCGCCCATGAGCGCTGCCAGCTTTCCCATCCTGATCACCGGCGCCGGCCAGCGGGTCGGCCTGTACTGCGCCGAGCGTCTGCTCAATGACGGCCAGGCGGTGATCATCAGCTACCGCCAGGAGCGCGACAGCATTGCCCGCCTGCGCGAGCGCGGCGCCATCGCCTTGCAGGCAGACTTCAGCGATGAAGCCGGCATTCTCGCCTTCATCGAACAGCTCAAGGCGCATTGCTCCGGGCTGCGCGCGATCGTCCACAACGCCTCGCAGTGGTTGGCCGAAACACCCGGCGAAGAAGCCGATATCTTTCGCCAACTGTTCACCGTGCACATGCTCGCGCCCTACCTGATCAACCTGCATTGCAGCGAGTTGCTACTGCGTTCGGAGCAGGCCGACATCGTCCACGTCAGCGACGACGTGGTACGCAAGGGCAGTGCCAACCGTCCGGCTTACTGCGCCAGCAAGGCCGGCCTGGAAAGCCTGACACTGTCCTTCGCCGCGCGCCTGGCACCTCGCATCAAGGTCAACGGCATCGCCCCGGCGCTGCTGATGTTCAATGACGGCGACGACCAGGCCTACCGCAGCAAGGCCCTGAGCAAATCGGCACTCGGCATCGAGCTCGGCCCGCAGGTGTTCTACCAGAGCCTGCGTTACCTGCTGGACACCCCCTATCTGACCGGCACCACCCTTACCCTCAACGGCGGCCGCCACCTCAAGTGAGGCCAGCCCCAGGACACAGCCATGAGCGAACCTCTTTCCCAGCAATACCGCGAGATTCTTGTAGGCCTCGGTGAAAACCCCGAGCGCGAGGGCCTGCTCGACACACCGAAGCGCGCGGCCAAAGCCATGCAGTACCTCTGCCACGGTTATCAGCAGTCACTGGAGGAAATCGTCAACGGCGCGTTGTTCGAGTCGGACAACGACGAGATGGTGATCGTCAAGGACATCGAGCTGTATTCGCTGTGCGAGCATCACCTGCTGCCCTTCATTGGCAAGGCGCATGTCGCCTACATCCCGACCGGCAAGGTGCTTGGCCTGTCCAAGGTGGCCCGGATCGTCGACATGTTCGCTCGCCGTCTGCAGATTCAGGAGAACCTCACCAAGCAGATCGCCGATGCCGTGCAGAGCGTGACCAACGCCGCCGGCGTTGCCGTGGTGATCGAAGCCAAGCACATGTGCATGATGATGCGCGGGGTGGAAAAGCAGAACTCGGTCATGAGCAGCTCGGTGATGCTCGGCGCGTTCCGCGAGTCCTACAATACCCGCCATGAATTCCTGCAACTGATCGGACGGAACAGCTAATGCCGCGACTGGAACCCGGAATGGCGCGCATCCGCGTCAAGGATCTGCGCCTGCGCACCTACATCGGCATCAAGGAAGAGGAGATCAACAACAAGCAGGACGTGTTGATCAACCTGACCATTCTCTACCCGGCCGTCGATGCCGTGCAGGTCAACGACATCGACCACGCCCTGAACTACCGCACCATCACCAAGGCGATCATCGCTCACGTCGAGGGCAATCGCTTCGCCCTGCTCGAACGCCTGACCCAGGAGATTCTCGACCTGGTGATGGCCAACCCGGCGGTGCGCTACGCCGAGGTGGAAGTGGATAAACCACATGCCCTGCGTTTCGCCGAGTCGGTGTCGATCACCCTGGCCGGGCACCGTTGACGGCTTGCTGGCCTCGAAACGCGCTCTTATCATCGCCGCCAAACCCCGCCCCGGAGAGCCCAGCATGACCGAGCAAGAACGCCTCGAACTGGAAGCCGCAGCCTTTCGCGCCCTGGTGCAGCACCTGCGTGATCGCACTGACGTACAGAATATCGAGCTGATGAACCTGGCCGGTTTCTGCCGCAACTGCCTGTCGAAGTGGTACAAGGCCGCCGCCGATGATCTTGGCGTCGAAGTGAGCATCGACCAGGCCCGCGAAACCGTGTACGGCATGCCCTATGCCGACTGGAAGGCCAAGCACCAGAAAGAAGCCTCCTCCGAGCAGCAAGCCGCATTCGAAAAAGGAAAACACGCATGACCGCCCTCACCGACCTGCGCAGCCGCTTGCAGCAGGACGACTACGCCTTCAGCGAAACCCTGGCTTTCGTCGCCGAGCACTATGACTATCAGCCCAGCGCCTTTCGCAATGGAGACGTGGAAAACGCTGCCGGGCAGAACGAAGGCTCGTGCAAGACGCTGGGCCTGGCCCTGCTCGAAGGGTTCAGCCAGGACGAAGCCCTGCGCGCCTTCGGCGAACACTACCGCAGCGTAGTGGCCACCCCGGACGGCAGCGATCACGGCAATATTCGCGCGTTGATGGCTCACGGCCTGGAAGGCGTGACGTTCGAGCAACAGCCGCTCAAAGCCAAGCAATAGCGCAAAAACTTGCGCAACTGTCGGCAAAGGCTGACAGACGTCACTTCGCCACCACGCTATGCTGCGCGCCACAACACATCATGGAACACGAGGGAACGTGTTCTGCGCGCAGTCGCTGCTCTTCCCTCCTGTTTCGCGCTCGGCATGGAGTCGTCCGATGCAGCAAACCCTGGTATGGAAACCCTGGTACACCGCCGGCGTGGAAACGCTGCGCCTGAGTCAGGATGCCAACGGCATTCATGCCACCAGCCATCTCATGCAGGTCATCAAGGGCAACAGCATCGTTGCCAACTACCTGATCGATTGCGATACCCGCTGGCGCTTCCGCCGCCTCTGGCTCAAGGTGGACAACCATGGCCAGCGCAGCCTGTGCCTGCACCGTGATCTGCGCGGCAACTGGCTGCTCGACGGCCAACCTCGCCCCGACCTGCTCGACTGCCAGCACGTCATGCTGTCGGCCTCACCCTTCACCCATACCCCACCACTGCAACGCAGCGCGCTGGAGACCGGGCAGAGCGATGAAATGCAGGTCGCCTATATCGACATGCTCAGCCTCAAGATCGAACCGCGCCGGCAGCGCTACCAGTGTCTACGCCGCCGCCCCGGTGAAACGCTCTACCGCAGCCAGGCCGAGGGCAACCCGCAGACCGAGTTGAGCGTCGACGACCAGGCCTTGCTGCTCAAGGCCAACGAACACTACCTGCGCCTGAGCCAGCGTGATCTGAAAGTCAGCGCGCTGGTGTAACACGCATCACCTGTCCGCGCCTGTAGGGTGCGCCATGCGCACCGTGAATGTCGCGGTGTTTGCCTGGTGCGCGCAGCGCACCCTACGCAAAGCCAACGTGCGCTGACAGTCAGAGGGAGCCCCCGTCTACGCAATACGCAAAACCTGCCGGCAACCCGGGTAGGGTGCGCCATGCGCACCGTGAATGTTGTGGTGTTTGCCTGGTGCGCGCAGCGCACCCTACGCAAAGCCAGCGCACACTGACGCTCAGAGGGAGCCCCCGTCTACGCAATACGCAACACCTGCCGGCAACCCGGGTAGGGTGCGCCGTGCGCACCGCGAATACTGCGGTGTTTGCCTGGTGCGCGCAGCGCACCCTACGCAAAGCCTGCGTGCGCTGACAGTCAGAGGAAGGCTCCTTCTACCGCAACACACATCACCTGCCGGCAACGCTCCCGGTAGGGTGCGCCATGCGCACCGCAGATACTGCGGTGCCTGCCTGGTGCGCGCGGCGCACCCTACGCAAAGCCAACGTGCGCTGACGGTCAGATGGGCAACTGCCCAAACGCCCAACGCAGCAGAAAGAACACCAGCAAACCGCCGCCGATGGTCGCCAGCAGATGGCGACTGAGAGCGGCGATGGCAATGGCCGCCAGGCCTGCCAGCAAATAGGCGTTATCCCAGCGCAAGGCCCAGTTCTGCCCGTCAGGCAGCAGCATGCCGGGCACCACGATAGCCGTCAGCACGGCGGTCGGCACGTAGTGCAGCCCCTGGCGGATCAACGGCGGAAAACGCAGATCAGGGAAGGCAAACAGGCTGTAGCGGGTGACGAAGGTGATCGCCAGCATGCCCAGGATCAGCAACCAGATATCCATCAGACCAGTTCCTCCTGCAAGGCTGGCTTGCGCCGCTCCAGCCATACGCCGACCACGATGCCACTGGCCGCCGCCGCCATCAGCCCGAGCTTGTACGGCAACGGATGACAAGCCAGCGCGACAGCTGCTGCGACCAACGCCGCAGCGACCTGCGGCTGGTTGCGCAGCATGGGCACGACGATACCGATGAAGGTCGCCAGCATGGCGAAATCCAGCCCCCACTCACCGATGTTCGGCACAGCCTGGCCGAACAGTACGCCGACCAGCGTGCACAGCTGCCAGTTGCAGTACATCGCCAGTGCCGCACCGAGAAAATACCAATGCAGATACGGCTCGCTATCACCGCGCGCATAGCGCTGCACCACCACCGCGTAGGTCTCGTCGGTGAGCCAGAAAGCCAATGGCACGCGCCAGCGCTTGGGCAGGTGGCGCACATGAGGCTGCAGACTGGCGCTATACAGGGCATGACGCAGGTTGACCACGACGGTGGTCAGCAGCACCACGGCGATACCCGCGCCGCCAGCCAGCAAGCTGATGGCGATGAACTGCGCCGAACCGGCGAACACCAGCACTGACATGCCTTGCGTCTGCCAGGGATCGAGCCCAGCGGCGCCAGCCAGACTGCCAAAAATGATGCCGAAGGGAATGGCGCCGAGCAGCATCGGCAGCATATCGCGGGCGCCCTGAGTGAATTCTTGATAACGAGACATGGAACCTCCTTGGGCAGCCGAGCTTAGCCAAGCGCCCCAGGCAGGTCTTGAACGTTCTTGCTCAAATCAGGTTTACGATCACGCGGTTCAGAACCTAGAGCGGGAGCAATGGGCCACATCTGGCTGGCGGGTTGCACCCGCCCCACACATGGAGCTCAGAAGCCCGCGGCGACGTCCCGCAACAGCGCCGGCGCGATACCACGCTCCATCACGATGCCTTCGAGCCCCAGCAGATCGCCCAGATCCGAATAGATGCCCCGGCCACGCTCGCTGACCTGCTTTTCGCTACCGTCGGCGCACAGCAGGCGATAGTCGAAAGCGAACGGCCGAGACTCGCGCAAGGCCTCCTGCACGCCACGCCAGACTCGCTCACGATCAGCCGGGTGGATCAGCCCGTTGAAGGTCAGACTCTGGCTGTCGACCAGACGCTGCGCAGCATAGCCGGTCAGCTCCAGACACCCGGCGCTAACATACTCCATGCTCCAGTTACGGTTGTTGCGGCAGCGATAGACCATCAGCGGCAGGCCATCGAGCAGGTTGCTCAGGCTGCGATGGCGCGCCTGCAATTGCTGATGCTCGGGCATCTGCGCACTGATATCGGCCAGGCTGGCGACGAAACCATCCCTGTGCCGCGCCAGGCGAATCTCGACCCAACGCAATTCTCCCATGCGATTCATGTAGCGCAGGCTGCCCACCCAGGGTGCGTCCCCATTCCGCAGGCTGTGCAAGCCAAGCTGCCACAAGGGGCGATCCTCGATATGCAGAAACTGGCTGTGCTCGGCCTGCAGGCAGTCGCGCAGCCGGTAACCACTGAGCAGCTCCCAGCCGCGATTGGCCTGACGTATCAGCCCGGCGCCATCCAGATGGATCAGCGCAATCGGCAGCGCATCGAAATCCACCGACCGGCTGCCTCGATTCAATGCATCGCGCAGACGTCGCCACCCATTCATCGACACCCTCCATTGCCCTCGGGCAGGCCACTGCGATGCGCCCAGGCCGCCAGCTCCAAGCGCGAACGCAGGTTGAGCTTGCTCAGCAGATGCTTCACATAGACCTTCACCGTGCCATCGCTGATACCCAACTGGCGGGCGATCAGCTTGTTGCTGAAGCCCTCGGCGATCAGTGCCAGGGTCTGCCGCTCGCGCTCGGTCAACTCCACGCGTTCGGTCTCCATGGCCGTCTCGCGTTCACGCAGGCTGCTGGCGAGCAATACCGACAGCGCCGGATCGAGCCTGCCCTGGCCATGCGCGCAGGCACTTACTGCGGCCAGCAGCGCTTCCGGCTCGCTGTCCTTGAGCAGGTAGCCATCGGCGCCGGCACGCAGCGCCGCGAGCACATCGTCACGCGCCGCCGAGGCCGTCAGCACCACGACGTTCACCTCGGGCAGATCACGCTTGAACCATTCCAACGTGGCCAGGCCATCAAGTCCGGGCATATGCAGGTCGAGCACCACCATCGCAGGGTTCAGCTCACGCGCCAGGCTGATGCCTTCGCTGCCGCTGGAAACGCTGCCTATCACGCGGAACTCACCACTGGATTCGAACAGCTCCGCCAGGCCGCGGCGGAGCATCGGATGATCATCGATCAGCAGCAGGTCGAACGGTGCATTCATGGCCGGCTCCAGCGCAGATGCACCCGTGTGCCGCTACGTTTCGGCAGTGCCTCGACACTCAGCTCGGCGCCGATCGCAGCCGCACGCTCGCGCATGATATTCAGGCCGAAGTGACCGCTGCCTGGCAAATTCTCCGGCAGGCCGATGCCGTCGTCGCAGACTTCGACTTCCAGGCCACTGGCGGTCGGCCACAGACGAATGCGCACCTGCCGCGCATGCGAGTGCCGCACCACATTGGCCAGCGCCTCACGCACGATCTGCAGCACCTGCAACTCGCTGTCGGCAGGCAGGCAATTGCCGGGTAGACGGTTGTCCAGGCTGAACACGCTGCTGCTGCTGCGGGCGAACTCCTCCACCGAAGCTTCCAGTGCCTGGCGCAGCGTGCGGCCATCCATGGTCAGGCGCGAGCTGCTGATCAACTCGCGCACCTGACGATGTACCCCGCGCAAGGTATCGCGCAGATCATCGAGCATCACCTCGGCCTGCCTGGTATCGCCCAGCACGTTTTGCAGGCGCGCGCTGCGGATTTGCAGATAGCCAAGCTGCTGCGCCACCGAGTCGTGCAGCTCACGCGCCAGCACACCGCGCTCGGCGCTCAGTTCGCGACGACGCAGGCGACGATCCTCTGCGAAGGCTTGCAGCACCTCGCCCAGGCGCCGGGCGATATCGCGCAACTGGTTGCGCTGGCCGATGCCCGGACGGCCGCTGAAACCCACCAGTAGCAGCGCGCTACGCCCTTCCTCCTGCTGCAGACCGCACAAGGCCTGAAAGCGGCCCTGCTCCAGACAACCTCGGCAGAGCTGCACCACGCCAGGCAGCGGCAGCTCCCCGGCATGCTCGGGACAGCCAGCGCAGGCGGCTATCTCGCCCAACGTCCGCCAACCCGGTCCTGTGCGCTGCGGCAGCAACAGGCTGGCGTGATCGGCCTGAAGCGCCTGCTGCAACTGCGGCAGCAACTCCAGCAACGGCCCATCGCCGCCGCCCTGCTGCAACAGACGCAGCGGCAACTCCAGCAGGGTCTGCCGATAGGCCGGGAGCGCAGCGGGTCGAGGCTGTCGCTCGAGCAGCAGGGTGCGCAGCAGCAACTGGATCATCCGGCCTCCACGGACAAGGAATCGCTCTCGATTGAGCAAGTTCCATGCCCTGACAGGACGCAGGCAAAAACCACTGATAAGAAACAATATTTCCCAAAGAGAAATAACCACCTTATCCCACGCGCACCATCAGAAGGCTGCCGCGCCCCTCCGCAGAGCATGCCGAGACGCGCAACTACCTCCAAGGAGGTATCCCCAATGAGCGAGTTGCGACTGGGTGTCGAGCCAGTAAGGTAATTCCCAAAAGGAAATTTAAATTCCTGAAATTACACATAGGCTTTCATACGGGAGATTCAGCATGACCACTCGCATCGCCATCATCGGTGCCGGCCCCTGCGGCCTGGCCCAGCTCCGTGCCTTCCAGTCTGCAGCCGCCAAAGGTGCAGAGATTCCCGAGCTGGTCTGCTACGAGAAGCAGAGCGACTGGGGCGGCATGTGGAACTACACCTGGCGCACCGGCCTGGACGAGCACGGCGAACCGGTGCACGGCAGCATGTACCGCTACCTGTGGTCGAACGGGCCGAAGGAGTGCCTGGAGTTCGCCGACTACACCTTCGATGAACACTTCGGCCGCCCCATGGGCTCCTACCCACCGCGTGAAGTGCTGTGGGATTACATCAAGGGCCGCGTCGAGAAGGCTGGTGTGCGCAAGTACATCCAGTTCAACACCGCCGTGCGCGGAGTCAGCTTCGACGAGGCCAGCGGTCAGTTCGACGTGACCGTGCACAGCTATGACCGCGACCTGACCAGTACCGAGCGCTTCGACTACGTGGTGGTCGCCAGCGGCCACTTCTCCACGCCCAACGTGCCCTATTTCGAAGGATTCGAGAGCTTCGCCGGGCGCGTGCTGCATGCCCATGACTTCCGCGACGCGCTGGAATTCAAGGGCAAGGACGTACTGATCGTCGGCGCCAGCTACTCGGCCGAGGACATCGGCTCGCAGTGCTACAAGTACGGTGCGCGCTCGATCACCAGTTGCTACCGCAGCGCGCCGATGGGCTACAAGTGGCCGGAGAACTGGGAGGAAAAACCGCTGCTCACGCACGTCTCGGGCAGCACGGCCTTCTTCGCCGACGGCTCCAGCAAGCACATCGACGCCATCGTCCTGTGCACCGGCTACAAGCACCACTTCCCCTTCCTCACCGAGGATCTGCGGCTCAAGACCGACAACCGCCTGTGGCCGCTGAACCTGTACAAGGGCGTGTTCTGGGAGGACAACCCGAAGCTGGTCTACCTTGGCATGCAGGATCAGTGGTACAGCTTCAACATGTTCGATGCCCAGGCCTGGTACGCCCGCGACGTGATCCTCGGACGCATCGCCCTGCCCGACCAGGCCGCCATGCACACCGAGAATCAGGCCTGGCGCGAGGAAGAACTGACGCTGAAGAACGCACAGGAAATGTTCGAATTCCAGGGCAAGTACATCCAGACCCTGATCGATGCCACCGACTACCCGAGCTTCGATATCGCCGCGGTGAACCAGACCTTCCTCGACTGGAAGCACGACAAGTACGACGACATCATGGGCTACCGCAACAAGTGCCACCGCTCGCTGATGACCGGCACCCTGGCCACAGCGCACCACACTTCCTGGCTGGAAGCGCTGGACGACTCGCTCGCCGCCTACCTTTCCGACTCGCCACAGACAGCCATCAAAGCCGTTGGCTGAGCACCCTACGCCAGCGTGCGCACGCCCCGTAGGGTGCGCCGTGCGCACCGGCAGCAATCACAAGAAGCAAGGTGCCTTGCATGCAGATGCCCGTGATTTCCCGGCCGTACGAGCCGGCGCTATTCGCTCGAACACCTGGCATGGAGCGCCACCGTGTCGCCCCGGGCGGCCTGACGGTGGTCGCCCTGGAACCCGGCGACCGTATCGAAGTGATCGATATCGAAGGCGATCAGCACGCCGAGCTGTTGGCCTTCACCGAAGACGGCCGTGAAGCGCTCGCAGCGCTTGGCCTGAGATCCAGCCCCGGCGCCGACTTCATCGCTCGTCTGCTCAGCGATGGCAGCCGCGAATCGCAGCACGTCGCCAGCGGCCTGCTCAAACGCCATGTCGACTCTCGCCACCTGGCCAAGGCCGCACGCCTATGGCCAGACGGCACGCCAGCCGGTCACCAGGTGAAACTTCAGGCCAACGCTGCCCTGCTGCTGATCGTTGCCGCGCCTGGTGGGCAGACTGCTGTGGACAGCCAGCAGCGCGCCAGCGAGTTGCGCCTGCTGATCCACCGCGCCAACCCGTCGAGTCTGCTGATTCCAACCCTGCCGACGCCGCTGGGCGAAGTGCTCGACGAATTCACCATCAGCCCCGGCAGCGCCCGCGACTATGTGGTCGGTGCCGGCCAGTACATCCAGGTGATCGACGTCGCCGGCCGACAATGCTCCGATTTCGTCGCCTTCGACCGGCGCGGCCTCGATGCCGGTCGCGAGATCGACCTCGACCCCACCGTCACCCGCACCCTGAACGGCAACGCCTATCCTGGCCCCGGCCTGTTCAGCAAGTTCTTCGACCGCGACATGCAGCCAATGCTGGAGGTGCTGCGCGACACCGTCGGCCGTCACGACACCTTCGCCCTGGCCTGCACCGCACGCTATTACGAGGCGCAGGGTTACTTCGGCCACGCCAACTGCAGCGACAACATCAGCCGCGCCCTGCACAGCCATGGTGTGCAGGGCCGTCGGGGCTGGCCGGCGATCAACTTCTTCTTCAACACCGGGGTCGATGCGCACCAGCAGCTTACGCTGGATGAACCCTGGTCGCGCCCCGGCGACTACGTGCTGCTACGCGCCATGAACGATCTGGTGTGCGCCAGCAGTTCCTGCCCGGACGACATCGACCCGGCCAACGGCTGGAACCCCACCGACATCCACATTCGCGTGTATTCCGACAAGGAGCGCTTCAGTATCGCCATGGCCAACCGCAAAACGCCCGACGCCGACCCGGTGCTGACCCGCGAAAGCGGCTTCCACCCGGGCACTTCCGCCCTCACCCGCCACTTCGTCGACTACCGCGGCTGGTGGACGCCGATCCAGTTCGACGGCTACGGCACGCTCGAGGAATACCACGCCTGCCGCGAACGGGTGGCGGTGATGGATCTGTCTGCCCTGCGCAAGTTCGAGGTGCTCGGCCCCGACGCCGAAGCCCTGCTCAACCATTGTCTGACCCGCGACGTGCGCAAGCTGGCGGTCGGCCAGGTGGTGTACAGCGCCATGTGCTATGAGCACGGCGGCATGCTCGACGACGGCACGCTGCTGCGTCTTGGCGCGGATGCATTCCGCTGGATCGGCGGCGAGGATTTCGGCGGCGAATGGCTGCGCCAGCAGGCCGAGAAACTGAGCATGAAGGTGTGGATCAAATCCGCCTCCGAGCAGATCCACAACATCGCCGTACAAGGCCCGCTGAGCCGTGAGCTGCTGCGGCAGATGATCTGGACGCCAGGCACCCAGCCGCCGCTGGAGGAACTGGGCTGGTTTCGTTTTCTGGTCGGCCGCCTGGACGACTACAACGGCATTCCACTGATGGTCTCGCGCACCGGCTACACCGGCGAGCTGGGCTATGAGATCTGGTGCCACCCGAGCGATGCGATGAAGGTCTGGCAACGCCTCTGGCAACTGGGCGAACCGCTGGGCTTGGCCCCGCTCGGCCTGCACGCACTGGACATGCTGCGCATCGAGGCCGGGCTGATCTTCGCCGGCTACGAGTTCAGTGACCAGACCGATCCGTTCGAAGCCGGTATCGGCTTCTGCGTACCCCTGAAGAGCAAGCAGGACGATTTCATCGGCCGTGAAGCACTGCTCCGACGCAAGGAGCACCCAATGCACCGGCTGGTGGGCCTGGAGCTGGAGGGCAACGAGCCAGCCGCCCATGGCGATTGCGTGCACGTCGGCCGCGCCCAGGTCGGGGTGATCACCAGCGCCACGCGCTCACCCGTGCTGAGCAAGAACATCGCCCTGTGCCGCCTGGCGGTCGATTACTGCACGCCAGGCACCCGCGTGGAGATCGGCAAACTCGACGGCCAGCAGAAACGCATCGGCGCCACCGTCGCAGCCGGCACCGTGGCCTATGACCCGGACAAGAGCCGGGTCAGGGCCTGACGCCGGCATGCCGCCGTAGGGTGCGCCGTGCGCACCACCGAGCTCGCCGCAGCCTGGTTCGGTGCGCACGGCGCACCCTACGGATTGGCTTCCCCAAATACGGACGCAGCTCTTGGAAAGAGAATTGCTAGGGAACCGGGTAGCAGCTGCCAATCAGGAGGGCAGCGCTCAACGACCCCGAGGAGGATCGGCCGATGTGGTTCAGCAATACGCCCCGAAACCTGGCCAATGAACTCAACCAGTGGCTCGAGCACCTGCTCAGCCAGCGCACGCCGGCAACGCCTCGCCCGCACCTGCAGCAGCAACCGCAGTTGCTCGGCAGCCTGGAGCGTCTGCAGCGTGACTGGGAGGAGTTGCAACGTATCCGCCAGCACAGCGAAAAGCAGCCACCCGCGCCCTGCACGGCAGAGGAATACGCAGCGCTGAAGCAGCGTCTGGCTCAGGCCGAACAACAATGTGCCCTGCTCGAAGACGAGCTGCGCGCCAGCCACGCACAGAACCAGGACGTCGCGACCGAGCGCGCCCATTGGGAAGAAGAGCGCCAGGTCTGGGAACTGACCAAGCGCACCCTGACCGAGGGCTGCTGGGCAATGAACGTAGTTAATGGTGACCCGGATCACCCGCAGAACCTGATCCGCTGGTCCGAGCAGTTCCGCGAGCTGATCGGCTACAGCCGCGCCGAATTCCCCGATGGCTGGGACAGCTATTTCCAGGTGGTCAACCCGGACGATCTGAAAGCGGTGATGCAGGCCTTCAATGCCTCCATGGTGGACAAGAGCGGCGACGGTTTCTACGCCGTGGAATACCGCATGCGCCACAAGACCCGCGGCGAAGTCTGGTACCGCGAGCGTGGCCGCTGCCTGCGCGATGCCCAGGGCAAGCTGACCTACGTCACCGGCGCGGTACGCGAGATCAGCGACGAGAAGGCCGCCGCCAGCATGCACGAACGCGAGCAGGCCAGTATCCAGGCCACCTATGGGCAGATCGCCCAGGTCGCCGGGGTGATCAAGGGCATCGCCGAACAGACCAACCTGCTGGCCTTGAATGCCGCCATCGAAGCGGCCCGCGCCGGCGAGCAGGGCCGCGGCTTTGCGGTGGTCGCAGACGAGGTACGCAACCTGGCGCGACGCACCCAGGAATCGGTGCAGCAGATTCAGGGCATGTTGCAAAAGAACACCTGAGTTACGACCCATTTTCAGGCGTGATGCCGACCGAATGAGCACAAACAGGGCATTTTTTAACCAGTTATTTCAGCCCCGCCGCAGCCACCGGGCGCTGAGCGCAAGGCGACTTCTGGCACAGCTATTGCCTATTCACACAAAGAACTTTTTATAACTACAGATAAATTAAAACCTAGGGCGCAACACTTTCAGTTCCACTGCCAATACCGACGAACCTTCATAAGAACAGCATCGAGGATTGATTGATGGAAGAGCAAAAGACACCCACTCTGGAAGAGCTACAGGCTCTGATAGAGATGACCAACACCCTGAACATGGAAATGTTCTACTGGTGGTGTACCGCGCTGATGATCTGCATTCACGCAGGCTTCCTGTCCTACGAGATCGGTGCATCGCGACTGAAGAACGCCCTGGCGGCCGGCGTGAAGAACATTCTCGCTTTCGGCTTCATCGTACCCAGCGTGTTCCTGCTCGGCTGGGCCGTGTACAACGCCTTCCCGGACGGCCTGGTACCACGCATGGACGCCCTGATGGCCGGCATGCCGTGGAGCCAGTCCATGGGCCCGAACATCCAGGACAACGCCACCGGCATCTTCTGGGGCGCCTTCGCCCTGTTCGCCGCCACCACCGGTTCGATCCTCTCCGGCGCGATCATCGAGCGCGCACGGATGAGCGCCTTCATCATCATGACCATCGTCCTCGGTGGCTTCCTCTGGCTGCTCGCCGCGGCCTGGGGCTGGCACCCGGAAGGCTGGCTGACCGTCAAATGGGGCTACCATGACGTCGGCGCCGCTGGCGTGGTGCACATGATCGCCGGCTTCTTCGCCCTTGGCGTACTGATCAACCTGGGCGCCCGCATCGGCCGCTTCAATGCCGACGGCAGCGCCAACGCCATCGTCGGTCACAGCATGCCGATGAGCGTGGTCGGCCTGATGCTGATCATCGTCGGTTTCTTCGGCTTCCTCGGCGGCTGCATCATCTACAACTCCGGCGCGCAGTGGATCAACATCTACGGCCAGCCGACCAACCTCTCGGCCTTCTCCTTCAACACCCTGATGGGCTTCGCTGGCGGCCTGATCGGCGCTTACCTGACCACTCGCGAACCCTACTGGATGATGTCCGGTGGTCTGGTCGGGATCATCTCCGTCGCACCGGGTCTGGATCTCTACCACCCCGGCCTGGCCTACCTGATCGGTATGGGCGTGTCGGCCCTGGCACCGCTGGTCAACAACCTGCTGCTCAAGTTCAAGCTGGACGACGCGGTCGGCGCCTTTGCCGTGCACGGCTTCGGCGGCTTCGCTGGCCTGGTGATCAGCGGCATCTTCCTGGCTGGCTACCCGAACGTGAACGGCATGCCGGAAATCAGCTTCCTCGGCCAAGTTGGCGGCGCTCTGGTCATGGCCGCGCTGGGCTTCATCCCTGGCTACGCCATCTCCTACGCCCTCAAGCAGGCCGGCATGCTGCGCGTTCCGGCGCACGCCGAAGAGCGCGGTCTAGACCTGACCGAAGTACCGGCCCAGGCCTACCCGGAATGGAGTTCGATGTACGGCAGCAGCACCAGCGTCGGCGGCCCTGCGCCCACCCCGCTGGTTGGCGAAACCAAACCAGCCTGATCAGCAATGGCCCGTGCCGCTGGGTGACGGGCCAACCTAAAGGAGCATCGCCATGAGCATCACCACTTACGACGGCGCCAGCGCCGTATTCACCTTCGCCGACAAGCCCGCCATCCTGATCTTCATCAGCCTGCTGGTGGCCGGCGTCAGCCTCTATGCGCTGGTCGCCACCATGATCCACGAGAAACACAGCTACGCCCTGCCAGACGACGAGCTGGAAAAGCTCAAGTAAGCCCTCCGGCCGGCGGCACATGTCGCCGGCCACCCTCCTCTCGCTACGCTCACCGCTCTCTGCTCTCCTGCAGCTCAAGTACGGAAATGCGTGGAAGATCGGTACCGGTAACGGTCTGGATAACGGCCACTCGAGCAGTGCCAGACAGCGCGTCTACGGCCAGGCGCGATGAGCGTTGTCAGCCCGACAGGACAGGGCTGCGAGATGCCCTCGTCAGCAAGGCCATACCGATCATCGGCATTCTCGGTGGGGGGCTATCCACCACGCCCATCCTTATGACTATCATCTTGCCATCATTGCTCGCTTGAGCCGTGAGCGGCGGTGGTCTTGAGGCCACCCAACTTCCCTCATCAACCATGGCAGCCGCCATGGAGATCGGCAAAACCTTTCGTGGACGACGCAGGATGCGGAACCGGGCGCACAGCGCAACGGTATGCGTCCCTAGCTAGCTCGTGCCCGTCACTCATGCCGAAGGTGCCTTATGTCGTCGCAATCTGCCCGCTTCTCTACCCGCACCCTGATCTATGCCAGCTACGCCATCATCCTCGCGCTGATGCTGCTGATCACCGTCGTATCGCTGGTCAGCCTGGCTGACGTCAACGACGACTTCACCGGTTACATCAACGGTATCGATCAACGCACCCGCCTGGCCAACCAGTTGAACGATGCCGCCAAGGAACGCGCCATCGCACTGCGCAACATGGCCCTGACCCCGGATGTAGCCGCACGCGCTCAACGCCGCTCGGCCATCGAGAACCACGACAGGGCCGTGAGCGAAAAACTGGCGGAACTGCGCAAGGCCATCGACACGCACGAGGGCGTATCGCCTCAGGCACGAGATCTGTTCAACCGTGTCGAGCAGGTTGAAGTGCGCTATGCACCGGTCGCCCGCAACATCGCCGACCACCTGTTCAAGGGCGAGGACGCCACCGCCCTGAAGATGGTCGCCGAGCAATGCAGCCCACTGCTCGAGGAACTCACCCAGGCCATCGAGGCCTACCTGAGCTATTCCACGCAGGTCGCGCGCAACCGGGTGATCGAAGAGGAAGCCGAATACGCCAACCAGCGTCTCGCCCTGCTGGTGATCGGCGGCATCGCCCTGATCACCGCCATCGTGCTCGGTCACTGGATCAGCCGCTACCTGCTCAGTGCCCTGGGCGCCGAGCCGAGCGACCTCAACCGCATCGCGCAACGTGTCGCCGAAGGCGATCTGCGCATCATGGAGAAAGCCGTGGACAGCGCCGAGAGCAGCGTGCTCGCCGCCCTGTTGCGCATGCAGCAGAACCTGCGCCAGGTCACCCAAGGCATCGACAGCTCATCGCGTACCGTCGCTCATTCCAGCCAGGAGTTGAGCGAGTCGAGCCTGCGCAACGCCGAAGGCGTGGCCCAGGCCCAGCGTGAAGTGGAGCAGATCGTCACCGCCGTGCACGAAATGGCGGCAACGGTGCAGGACGTGGCACGCAGCGCAGAGTCTGCCGCGCAGGCCGCCAGCGAGGCCGACGAAGCGGCCGTGCACAGCCAGCGCAAAGCCAGCCAGGCAGTGAGCCTGATTGGCGAGTTGGCCGAGGTGATCGACCACTCCAGCGAAGCCATGGGGCGCCTGAAAACCGAAAGCAGCAACATCGGCAGTGTGCTCGACGTGATCAAGGCGGTGGCCGACCAGACCAACCTGCTGGCGCTCAACGCTGCCATCGAGGCCGCCCGTGCCGGTGAAGCGGGACGTGGTTTCGCCGTGGTCGCCGACGAGGTGCGCAACCTGGCACGGCGCACCCAGGAAGCCACCACCGAGATCGAAGGGCTGATCGCCAGCCTGCAGAAGATCGCCGACGAAACCTCGCACTACATGGAGCGCTGCCAGAACTCCAGTTCACAGTCGGTTTCCGGTGTCTCCGAGGCCGGTGAGGCCGTGGTACGAATCGTCGCCATGATCGAGCGCATCAACGGCATGAACCAGCAGATCGCCACCGCCGCCGAGCAGCAGAGCACGGTGGCCGAGCAGATCAGCCAGGGCATCGTCTCGGTGCGCGACAGCGCCGAACAGTCGGCCACGGCCTTTCGCAGCACCCAGCAGGAAAGCGAAAGCCTGGCGCGCACCAGCGAGGCGCTGCGCGAGAACATCGCGCGCTTCCAGCTCTGAGAGCCTGTTCAAAGTCTCGCGAGCTAGAGCCAGGCAATACCGATGGCGGCCCCGCGAATCGAGCGAAGAACGCTCGGAGTCGCGTTCGAGTTTACGAGCTGTAAATGAGCATTCTGACCGGGCTGGCGTTCCAGCTTGATTTCAACGCTGCATGGCCGACGCGCAGCAGACTTTGAACACGCGCTGAGGCAACGCCCGGCGCGGCCAGAGCCTGGCCGCGCTGGCGGCTAGCCGAGCAGGTAGTCCAGCAGCCGCGCCATCAGGACATTGCCGGGCACGTATGTGCGCGGCTCTGCCGCCAGTTGTTCCGGCGCCTGCACCCATTGCCCAGGCCTGAGTTCATCGGCGCATTCGGCCAGCAGGTCGGCGACAATCTGCGGCGTCATTTCCGGGTGGCATTGCAACCCGATCACCCGCCTGCCGAGCTGGAACGCCTGGTGTCGACAGGCCTCACTCGACGCCAGCAACGTGGCGCCCGCAGGCAGCTCGAAAGTTTCACCGTGCCAGTGCAGCAGCTCGACACGGTCGGGAAAGACGAAGCAGTCGTCGCCGACAGATTCGGCTCGCCATACCGCAAACCAGCCTATCTCGGCCACAGGGTTGGGATGCACGCGAGCGCCCAGCGCGCTGGCTATCAACTGCGCCCCCAGGCATACCCCCAGCACCGCAACACCTGCGTCGATCGCTTCACGGAGAAACGCCTTCTCGGCAATCAACCAAGGTAACTCGGCCTCATCGTTGACGCTCATCGGCCCGCCCATGGCGACGATCAGGTCGCAGCTTGCGGGCTCGGGCAGTTGCGCATTCGCCTCGAAGAAACGGGTGTAACGCACATCGGCGCCCCGCGCCTGGAACCACTCGGCCATGCTGCCGATACCTTCGAATGGCACATGCTGCAGTATCTGTACACGCATGTTCGTCTCCCTACGCCGTCTCGTGGCTGGCCAGTTTCAGGCCGACGATGCCGGCGACGATCATCACCAGGCACAGGCTGCGCAACAGGTTCAGGCTTTCGCCGAGAAACATCGCGCCGTAGGCCACCGTGCCCAAGGTGCCGATGCCGACCCACACGGCGTAGGCCAGACCGAGCGGCAAGTCGCGCACCGACAGGCTCAGCAGGTAGATGCTAAGCGCCAGGAAAAACGCGCAGTACAGGCTTGGCCACAAACGCGTGAAGCCATCGGTACGCGGAATGATCGAGGCATAGAACACCTCGCAGATGCCGGCCAGCAGCAGATAACCCCAGCCATTCAACCAGGCCATCGCCCTCTCCTTCGTTACTGGCAAGTCGGGCCACATCCCTATGGCCCTGTTCCCTTGCCCCAGGAACTCATTGCCCGCGCCGCTCCCACGTCGCGGTTACGGTCTCAGCCCTTGGCCGTACGCTTCTTCTTCTCCGGGTCATCGAACGGCAGGGTATGGGCGATGGCCTTCACCGCCAGGCTGCCTTTGACTTCCAGCGGCGCGCCCTGCTCGGCGTAGGGCACGTCCATGCGCGCGATGGCCATGGATTTGCCGGAGAGCCGCGAGTACATGGCGCAGGTGATCACGCCCACCTGCTTGCCGTCGGCCCACAGTGTGTCGCCGCCTTCGGCCGCCTTGTCGCCGTCGAGCAGCACGCCGAAGATCTTGAAGCGCTCCTTGCCCTGCAGACGGCGATGCTCGTTGGCGCCGCGGAAATCGCCCTTGGTCGGCGAGACGGTGAAGTCCAGCCCCAGCTCCCACAAGGTGTCGCCAGCCGCCTGGTCGGCGAAGGGATACATCTCGGAATTGTCGTAGGGGAAGAACAGCAGGTAGCTCTCCACCCGCAGCCAGTCCAGCGCGGTGAAGGCGCAGGGAATGATCCCCAGGCCCTTGCCCTTTTCCAGGATGCCGTCCCAGATCGCCGGCGCATCGGCAGCCTTGCAGAAGATCTCGTAGCCACGCTCACCGGTGTAGCCGGTGCGCGAGATCATCACCGGACGGTCGAACAGCTTGGTCTGCAAATGATGGAAATACGGCAGCTCGCGAATGCCCGGCACGTGCTCGGCGAGAAAATCCACCGCCAGCGGGCCCTGTAGCGACAGGTCATGCAGGTCATCGTCGAACAGCACCGCCACCTGGCGGCCCTGGGCCGAGCGCACCAGCATCTCATGACCGTTGCCGGAACCGTGTACCACCATGAAGGCGTTGGGGCCGGTGCGATAGATCACGCAGTCGTCGACGAACTTGCCGGCCTCGTTGAGCATCGTGGCGTACACGCTCTTGCCCGGATAGACCTTGGAAATGTCGCGGCTGGTGGCGTACTCCAGCAGGCTCTCGGCATGCGGGCCGACGTAGTGCACCTTCTTCAATCCGGACACGTCCATCAACCCGGCACGGGTGCGGATCGCCTCGTGCTCGTCGGCCAGGTCGCTGGCATAGGTCCATGCGGTGCCCATGCCGCTCCAGTCTTCGAGCTTGGAACCCAGTGCGCGATGACGCTCGGCAAGGGCAGAAATACGCCAGGAATTGGCCATGTCAGTTTCTCCTGTTATTCGTCGTTGAGCCTGCGCACGCAGGCTGGGGTCTGTCTCCCCTCTCCCACTTGTGGGAGAGGGGCCGGGGGAGAGGGAACTCAGTGACGGTCAGGCGGCCTTGGCCTGCGGGTCGAACTGGCGCAGCCAGTCCACCACCGTCTGCCGGTAGCGGGTCAGGCCCTTGTAATCGGCGATCTCGTCCGGCAGGTCACGCAGCACGCGGTGCAGGCGGCAGGCCCAGGCCGGGTTGCTGGCCAGTTCCTCGAGGCTGATCAGGTAGGTGCGGATGCCGAACAGCAGCGCATTGCTGCGCGGCAGGCGCGGCATGAACTGCAACTCGACGCGCAGATGCACCAGCCGTGCGACGTTCTCCGGCGTGATCAGCCCGCGCTCATGACCCCACTCGTGAAAGGTCTCCGATGAGGTGTCCATGCGCGGGTTGATGGTCATCGTCCAGTTCAGGCGGCGTACCGGATGGCCGACCTGGATGTTCAACAGGTACTTCAGCGCACGGTCGAACACGCCGAGTTGATGTGCCACGCCCGGCACCGGCGCATGCCACTGCTTGAAGCTCATGCCGGCGTCGAACTTGATCGACCAGTCCGCCGGGCAGGTGACCATGCCGGCATCCATGAACAGGTCGCCGTCGCGCTGGTCGAGCACCGCGAAGTCGCCCTGCGCCTGGCGGGTGATGTACTCCAGTGGCTCGAACGGCAACGTGCTGGCGTCGCCGAAGGTGAAGCGCTGCTCGATACCCAGCGGGCGATTGATCCACAACCACTGGTCACCCTCGCGCTGCAGTTCGAAGTGCTCGGGATAGTCGGTGCTCAGGTGCTCCATGAGCATTTCCAGGGTGTCCCAGGCGGCCTGGGCCATATGCGGCATCACCAGGCAGCGCTGCGGGTCCCTCTCCAGCACGCAGGCTCGCTCGGCCATCTCCGAGAGGTAGTGCTCGTCGATGTCGAACCAGTGCTCGAACACCGAGCCTGGCTCGCGCGGCGTGGCGGGCTCGATGTTGACCGAGTACATGTAGTTGTCCTCGGGAAAGGGGAAGGGAAAACGGTCGATGGCCTCCGGGCTGTTGCTGAAGGTGAAATCGTCCCTATAGGTTTCCATGGGTTTCATCACGACGGGCATGGCGGAATCCTCAGTAGGGTGCGCCGTGCGCACCATTTCCAATCGTTGTGGTGCGCATGGCCTGGACGGCCTTGCGATACCTACAAATCGAGCAGCAGCGTGCCGGTGCAGCCGCCACGGGAAACACAGGGCATCAGCGCTTCGCCGCGCTGTTGCTCATCCAGGTAATGGTCACGGTGTTCCACCTCGCCGCTCAGGTAGCGCGTAGTGCATTGGCCACACACACCGCCCCGGCACAGGTTGGGCACCTCCACACCGGCTGCCTCCAGCGCTTCGAGCAGGCTGTGGTCGCCTGGTACCTGCAAACGCTGGCCGCTGCGCGCCAGTTCGACGGTAAATGGCTGGCCCGGCTCGGGCGCGGCGAAGGCCTCCCAGTGCAGGCGCCCGGCAGACCAGCCGTAGCTGTCGGCCAGGGTCTTGAGTTCATCGAGCAGGCGCTGCGGACCGCAGACGTAGAGGTGACTGCCAAGCGGCTTGGCACTGAACAGATCGGCGCAGGCCAGGCGCTCTCCGCTGGCCGCGTCATAGCCGTGAAAGCGCTCGCCCAGGCGCTCGCGCAACTCGCTGGCGTAGGCGTCGGTCAGGCCACTGCGGTAGGCGTAATGCAGCTCGAAGGAGGCGTCGCGCGCCTCCAGCTCAGCGAGGTAGGCCATGAACGGCGTGATGCCGATGCCACCGGCCACCAGAATGTGATGACGGGCCTGCGAATGCAGGGCGAACAGGTTGCTCGGCACGCCAATACGCAGGCGGTCACCGACCCGAACCTGCTCGTGCAGATAGCGCGAGCCGCCCCGCGAGGCATCCTGCAGACGCACAGCGATACGGTAGATGCCGGACTCGCGCGGGTCGCTCAACAGCGAATAGGCATTGCGCAGGGTGCGCCCTTCGATGGGCAACACCACCTGGACATGGCTACCGCAGGAAAAGCCCGGCAGGCTGCCATCGAGAGCGGCGAAGGTGAATTCACGCACCACCGGGGTCACTTGGCGCACATCGGTGACCTGAACGTCGATCATCGCGCTCATGGCTGCACCGCCTTGGCATAGGGACTGTCCGGGTCGATGCATACGCCCATGTAAGCGCCGAGGCGTTGGGAGAAATGCTCGCGAACCAGTAGCTTCACCCCGCACTGCCCGCAGTTGCACTGCGCTTCATCACCGATGTCCTGGAAGTGCGTGCAATGCACGCAATACAGACGGCGACGACTGCCCTGCTTGAGCAGCTCGATCTCGTCACCGAGCAGGCCGGCATGCCGCGCCAGGCGGTAGACGTGCCAGAGGAAGCTTTCATCGCCACTGACGTACAGCCGGGTGCCGGCCTGTGCCTGCTCCAGCAGCATCTGCAGGCGCAGGTAAAGCGCCTCGATGCTCGGCAGACTTTCCTGGTCGACGCTCGTTGTCAGCGGTTCGTCCAGGCACAGCAACAAGGTGGGCGCGGGGTGGTCGAGCAGCGCAACGGTCGCCCTCGCCTGCTGCGCAACCACGATGCGTCGGCTGGCAGGATGCCTCGACGCCTCGCTGGTGTAGCGCGGAGTACTGAACATCGGTTCGGCACTGGATGCTGTCATCGGAAACCCTCCTGGGTGAGAGCAAGGCGATGGTCGGTTTGGCTCCAAGGAAAATTCTCTTGGAGAACTTTTTGTTCTCACAAGGAAAGCACGGACTGTGCCATTTCCCTCTTTCCGCGCCATTACCGGGCTGGCGCCCGTGTCGACGAGCGAACCCATGCACAGCCTGCACAACGGCAGGGCAATGCGCGCTGCCGCGGCGCATCGAAACGATTTCTGAAGGGAGGTATTGAGGGGTGAACAAGAGGCTTCGTGCAGGCGCCTCGACCGCTATCGAAGCGCCCGGAGAGAAGTATCAAAAAGCATATCTTCTCAGGTGATAAAAAATATCATTAGCAATACAATTCCTTTACAAATTCTTACAACGTTGGAAATTGAAAATCGATGCGTCGCACGCTCCTCTCGCTCTGTGTACTCAACGCCATTGCTTCCGCTGCCTGGGCTGACCAGCCCGAAACCCCTCTCGAACTGGAAGCCCTGAGCATCAACGCTCAAGGCCTGGAAAGCGCCAATGGGCCGGTACAGGGCTACCGCGCCAGCCGCTCGAAAAGTGCGACCCGCACCGATACCTCGCTCCATGAAACACCGCAGTCGGTAACCGTTCTGCCCCGCGACGTGGTCGAGGACAGCTCAGCCAGCCGCCTTCAGGAAGTGCTCGACTATGCCGGCGGCGTCGGACGCGCCAACAACTTCGGCGGCCAGGGCCTGACCACCTTCACCGTGCGCGGTTTCACCACGGGCGAGTTCTACCGCAACGGTTTCCCGATCAACCGTGGCTACCCCAACGCCCCCGATGCCAACATCATCGAGCGCCTGGAAGTGCTGCGTGGCCCGGCCAGCAGCCTGTACGGTCGGGGCGACCCCGGCGGCACCTTCAATATCGTCAGCAAGCAACCACAGGCCGAGCGACGCACTACCATCGGCGGCCAGTTCGATGACCAGGGCCTGTACCGCAGCACGCTCGACACCACCGGCGCACTGGATGAACAAGGCGCCCTGACCTATCGCCTCAACCTGCTCGGCGAAGGTGGCGAAACCTTCCGTGACGATGTGAAGACCGAGCGTTATGGCGTTGCACCGGTGCTCGCCTGGCAGGTCAACGAGACGACCCGCATCGTTTTCGAGGCGGATCTGATGCGCAACAACCACCCGCTGGATCGCGGACTGACGCGGTATCCGAATCAACGCGGCAACCCTTCGCGGGGTACCAACGTCTGGGAAAAGGGCAGCCACAACACCCTGCATAACGACAACGAAATGCTGCAGCTGCGTTTTGAACATGCCCTCAACGACAACTGGACACTGGCCGGCGGCGTGCAGCAACTCGACGGCACGCTCAAGGGTAACGCCGTCGAAGCCAATGGCCTGGCAGCAGATGGCCGCACCCTCGGGCGCAACTTCAACTACCGCAAGCTCGACTGGAATGACCGCGACTACCAGTTGAACCTGACCGGCTACTTCGATGCGCTGGGCGTCTCCCACACCCTGCTGACCGGCATCGAGTACGAGGACTACGACTACAAGTCGATCATTCGCCGCTCCAGCGGCGCGCTGGGTGCCTACCCTGTCGACATCTTCGATCCGGTACTGGGCCAGCCGCGCCCGGCACTCACCCGAACCACCACCCATGACAAGGAAAACCTGAAGACCTGGGCCGCTTTCGTGCAGGATCAGGTGGCGCTTACCGAGCGCCTGAAGGTGCTCGCCGGGGTGCGCTTCGAGCGCTTCGAACATGACTACGACAACCGCCTGCCTGGCAGCACCGACTGGACAGCTGCCGACAATGCGGCCACGCCGCGGCTGGGGGTGATCTACGACCTGAGCGAAAGCCTGGCGGTCTACGCCAACGCCGCCAGATCCTTCAAGCCCAACAGCGGCGCAAGCCTTCAGGGCAAAGGCTTCGATGCGGAGGAAGGGACGTCCTACGAGCTGGGTATGAAGTGGGAATCGGCAGATCAGCGCCTCAGTGTCGATGCAGCCGTCTACCAGATCCTCAAGGAGAACGTGCTGACCAACGACCCGAACGACCCGAGCGGCCTTTACAAGATCGCCGCCGGTGAGGTGCGCAGTCGCGGTTTCGACCTCAACGTCGCGGGCAACATCACCCCGGAGTGGCGCGTGACCGGTGGCTATGCCTTCGTCGACGCCGAAGTGACCAAGGACAACAGCCTGGAAAAAGGCACGCGCCTGGCCAACATCCCGCGTAACAGCTTCAGCCTGCTCAACATGTACGAATTCCAGAATGGCGCGGCCAAGGGCCTGGGACTCGGCATGGGCGTGAAGTACGTCGATGAGCGCGCCGGCCAGACCTCCGCGACCAGTTACGACATGCAGGGCTACACCGTGGTCGATCTGCTGAGTTTCTACCAGGTGAACGAGCAGTTGCGGCTCAACCTCGACGTGAAGAACCTGTTCAACGAGGAGTACGAGGAAGGCGCCTTCAACCTCTACGCCTACCCCGGCGCACCGCGCACCGTGCAGGTCGGCTTCGCGTACAGCTTCTGATCCACACAATCAGGCGCCGACACTGCTCGGCGCTCGATTATTTTTCCCCGCATCGACCTTTCGTTGCTGTCGGTCAAAGGCCGGCAGCCGATTTTGTTTAATCTGCTTCACGAGCGCCCGTACTCGCTACGGACGACAACGTCCCTGCTGCCGTGCAAGTTTCACCAAAGACTTGCCACAGACATACGATGTCATATGTACCCAACCCCGCTCGAAGCCCGTTTCTGCCTCACGCCTACGCCCCAAGCGGCACCGGCGAAGGCACATGAAACGGACAATCCCCAGAAGCAGCCGATCTCACGAAGCACAACAACAACGCCGCAACAGCAGAGGGGCACCAAGATCCCTCGCGCCTGCTCAGCCGTCAGCCCAAAGGCTGCCGACAATCGTCGTAACTTCGCCTGCCTACGTTCAACTCAAGACGATGAGACCCTAAAGAAATGCTTAGAAATGCCCCGCTGAGCGTGAAGCTACTCCTCATATTGATATTCCCCTTACTCGGTTTCCTGGCGTTCGCCGGTGTCTATGTCGCCGGCAAGTACCACACGCTGACCGAGATGGATCGCACCGTCACCGCCAGTGCCACGGCGCAGAAAATCAGCGTGGTGATCACCGCCCTGCAACGCGAGCGCGGTGCCAGCGGCGTGTTCATCGGCAGCCAAGGCAACTCGATGCGCGACAAGCTGGCCGAATATCGCCGCGACACCGACGCAGCAACCAGCCAGATTCGCGCGTCGGCCAACATGGACGAAGCCCTGCGCGCGCTGGATGAGCTGAATGCGTTGCGCCCGCAGGTCGACGCCCTGTCGCTGAACAGCACCGACTCAGGCAGCCGCTACACCAACCTGATCAAGACACTGATCGGCTACACCCATTCGCTCGAAGCAAGCGTCGACGACCCACAGATCCTGCGCGCGCTCGGTGCGCTCAACCAGTTCGTGGAAATGAAGGAGCGTGCCGGACGCGAGCGCGTGCTGCTCGGCCTGACCTTCAACCAGAACCATTTCGACGCTGACCTGCTCTCGCGCTTCAGTCGCAACCTCGGTGAGTTCTCTGCGTATCTGGATGCGTTCCAGCGCCGCGCCTCGGCCAGCTTCCGCGGCAAGCTCGACAGCGCCCTGCAACAGCCCGAATCGCTGGAAGTGGCGCGCCTGCAGCGTCTTGCCTTCGACATACCACTGGGCGATGCGCTGGGAATCAAACCCGAAGACTGGTTCAGACTCTCCACCAGCCGTATCGACCTGATGACCCAGGTGGAAAGCGAACTGGGACAGAGCGTCGGCCACCTGGCTGCACAGGCACGAGACGACGCCGCCAGCAGCCTGTGGCTGACCGTCACGGCCATGCTGGCCGTACTGATCGCCGTGCTGGCGTTGTCGCTGCTGATCATCCACAACATCAAATCAGCGGTCAGCGACGTCAACGACACCCTGGTCGCCCTGTCGATGCGCGACCTCACCGCGCAAACCCGTTACGAAGGCGGTGACGAATTCGGCGTGATCGCGCGCAACCTCAACAACATGGCGCTGCAGATCAAGGAAGTGATCCAGGAGATCGGCGGCGCCACCGCGCAAGTCGCCACTGCCGCCGAGGAATCCTCAGCCGTGGCCCTGCAAACCAGCCAGAACGTGGCGCAACAACGCCTGGGCACCGACCAGGTCGCCACCGCCATCAACGAGATGAGCGCCACCGTGCGCGACGTGGCACGCAGCACCACCGAAGCGGCCGAAATGTCGCGCCAGGTCAACGACAACACGCTGCAGGGCAAGACCGAGATCGAGAGCACCGTGCGTCTGGTGCAGGCCCTCTCGACCCAGGCCGAGCAGACTGCACAGATCATCGTCGAGCTGAAGCAGGAGAGCGACGCCATCTCCTCGGTGCTCGACGTCATTCGCGGGGTCGCCGAGCAGACCAACCTGCTGGCCCTCAACGCCGCCATCGAAGCAGCCCGCGCGGGCGAACAGGGCCGTGGCTTCGCCGTGGTCGCCGACGAGGTACGCCAACTGGCGCAGAAAACCCAGGCCTCCACCGTCAGCATCCAGCAGATGATCAGCAACCTGCAAAGCGGTTCCGACCGTGCGGCCAGCTCCATGCAGGAAACCCTGAACAAGGCGCAGGCCGGCGCCAACAACGTGGTCAAGGCCGGCAATCTGCTGGTGGATATCGCCGACGGCATCGCCAGCATCAGCGACCGCAACATCCAGGTGGCATCCGCCGCCGAGGAACAGAGCCTGGTGTCGGAGGAGATCAACCGCAACGTCAACGACATCAACGACCTGGTCATCCAGGTCAGCGCTGCCGCTGAGCAGACCGCCGTGACCAGTCGCGAGCTGGCGCGCCTGGCTGACCAGCAGCAGCAACTAGTGGGCCGCTTCAAGGTGGCCTGAATCGTCGCCCGAGCCGGTATAACTCCCTACCGGCTCGCTGGCTTCACAACACCGGCATCACGGCCCCGCCACCTGGCGGGGCCGTTTCGTTACCACTGGTGGCTGTAGCTCACCGTCAGCGTGGTGCCGGGCGCCGGCAGGTGGCTGGTGTTGTTGTTGCTGCGCAGCAACTGGCTGTAGAGCGGGTAGTAGTCGCGGTTGAACAGGTTCTGGATACCCAGGCTGACCTTGTCGGCATCGCTCAGACGGTAGTCGCTGATCAGGTCGACCGTGGTGTAGCCGTCCACGTCGCGGCGGCCGAAGCTGGCCTGGCCATCGAGGCGGTAGTCCTTGCTGGCGAAGTAGGTCGCCTGCAGACGGTTGCTCCAGGCCTCGCTGGGGTTGTACTGCACATAGGCGGTTAGCTTCAGCGGCGGCACGCGGAAACCAGTCATGTCGCGCCATTCGCCGTTGTCCGGCTTCTCACGTCCTTTCATCCAGGTGAAGGTGCCGCCCAGGCCCCAGGTTTCCTCCAGATTCAACCAGTCGAGGCTACCTTCGACACCGTGGATGCGCTCCTCGGTGCGGGTCAGGATCAAACCGTTGTTGAAGCTCTGCACATCGCCCAGCTTGGAGGTGGTGTAGAACAGCGCCAACGAACCCAGCGTCTGCTCGCCCAACGCGCCACGCCAGCCCAGCTCGTAGTTGTTGGTCTTCACCGGCTCCAGATCGGAGGAGTCGATATCGAAGCCGCTACGCGCATTACGCAGTTGTACGCCGATGTCCGGCAGTTGGAAGCCCTGGCTGAAGGCGGCGTAGATCTCCTGGCCGGCCACCGGCGAATAGACCACGCCGAGGTTGCCGAGCACATCGTCGTAACGCACCTTGCCGCCACTGACGGTCGCCGGGTTGGCATTACGGATTTCCGACAGCGGCACGAAGTCGTCGAACTCGGCCGTGGCGTATTCGTAGCGCAGGCCGCCGTCGACCGACCACTGCTCGTTGATGCGGTGGCGCAGCTGGGCGAAGGCGCCGGTGCTGATGGTGGTCAGCTCGGGCATGTAGGTCAGCTTGCCGATCTTCTCGAACACCCGGCCACCGCTGGCGTCGTAACGCGCCGCGTCGAAGATGTCGAGCGGCATGTCGCTGCGCTCGTGGTTGAGGTCGGCGCCCCAGACCAGTTCGGTGCTCTCACCCAGCGGTGTGCGCAGGGTGAAGCGGCTGCCGAAGATTTCGCTGTTCTGCATCACCTGGTCGACGAAGCGGCCGCGGGTGGCCACGCCGCGCGCATCGAATGGAGTGAAACGGGTGAAGTAGTCACGGTAGTAGAGCTGCGCGGAAAGACGGCTGCCAAGCAGGTCTTCGTGACTGTATTCGAGGTTGGCCAGGGTGTTCTTGATGCGGTTCTGGGTATCGAGCTTGAGGCCATCGAGCGGCTGCGCCGGCACCGTACCAGCAGGCTGCGCGGCGACCGAGGGATCGGAGGTGTAATCGCTGTCCTGCTTGGCATCGTAATGGCTGAGGGCGAGCTGGATGCGCTGGTCATCATCGATGCGCAGTCCCAGCTTGCCGCCGATGTTGAAGGTGTTGGAGTCGAACAGGTCGCCCTGGCTCGGCTCCGGTGCGATGCGCTGGCCGTTCGCGTCGAACGAGCCGCCAATATGACGCACGCCGAGGTCGAAGGCGTAGTCGACCTGCCCCTGCGCACCGGAAAGATGATGCTGCAGCTGGCCGCCGAGGCTGTCGTTGTCCAGTTGCGTCAGTGATGACGTGCCGCTCAGCGTGGTCTCGGCGCGGCTCTCACCACCAGCCGGGCGCGTGGTGATGTTGACGATGCCGCCAGTGGCGCCGGCGCCGTAGATCGCGCTGCTGCCGTGCACCACCTCGACCCGCTCGATCAGCGCCGGGTCGATGCTGGCCAGGTTGCGCGAGGAATCGCGGTTGGTGTTCATCGGCACGCCGTCGACCAGAATCAGCATGGTGCGGCCACGCAGCGTCTGGCCGTAGTCGGTGATGGTACGGCTGGAATCGGACATGCCCGGCGTGACCTTGGCCAGCAGCGTCGCCAGGCTGTCGGAGCCCTGGCGCAACTGCTCCAGCTTGTCGCGCTCGATCACGTCGACCTGACGCACCTGCGGAACCAGGCCGCTGGAAGTACGCGAGGCGGTCACGTCCATTGGCCCCAGCTCCAGCGGCGCGGCAGGGCTAACCTGCGCCTGCACTGGCTCGCGGGATACGACGAGATAGGTCTGCTCGTCCTGCTGATGCACTTCCAGGCCACTGCCCTCGAGCAGGCGCTGCAGGGCCTCGGTGGTGCTGTAGCGACCGCGCAGCTCGCCAGCCTGCTTACCACCCGCGATATCACTGGAAAAGAGAATCTGCACGGCGGACTGGCCGGCCAGGGCATTGAGCGATTGTTCGAGCGGCGCGGCAGGCAGGTCGAAGTCGACTTCGCTGGCGGCCTGCACCATCGACGACAGGCCCAGCAGCAGGCTGCTGGCCAACAGGGTAAGGCGCAGTGTCGGGGTTCTCACGTGGGGTCTCCGGGAATGAAAAAGGACGTTCCTGGAGATAGCCGCCACAGCGCGGGCAAAACCCTACCTCGTGGTGAAATTATTTTTTCGCCCCGCGCCGGCTCAGGGTCGACACACCATCGGTGCCCGTTTTCAACTCAACCGGCAGGATCTTCGGCAGCAGGGCCGGCAGGCCATCGAGCCGCGCCCGCTCGAAGCGCCCGGATACCGGCAACTCCGCCAGCGTGGCTTCGGCCAGACGCACCTGGATACCTGCCTGGCGCTGCAGCGCATCGAGCACCTCACCCAGCGGCGTGCGCTCGAACACCAGTTGCCCTTCGACCCAGGCAGCGGCGGCGCTGGCATCGGTTCGCAGCGGCGTGCCGAGCTGGCCGGCGCGCACACGCACCTGATCACCCGGCGTGAGCAGCAACGCATCGCCGTGGCCGCGGACGGACACCCGCCCCTCGCTCACCGTGACCCGCACATCGTCACCCAGGCGGCTGACGTTGTAACGGGTGCCGACCACGGCGATGCGCGTCGACCCGGCTTCGGTGAAGAACGGTCGATACACCATCGGTGCGACGGTGAACAGCGCCTGCCCCGCCTGCAACTCCACCCGGCGACTGCGCAGGTGCCAGCTCACGCGGATACGGCTGGCGCCATCGAGCGTGACCTGACTGCCATCGGCCAGTGCGACTGCCTGCACCTGTCCCGCCGCGCTGGCATGGTCCTCGCTGCGGTAGGCAGGGTCGAGCCAGAGCAGGCCACCGGCCAGGGCCAGCGCGGCCGCGAACAGACCGAGCGTCCCCGCTGCCGGACGCCGGCTGCGCTTGCTGGGTGCGGGCAAAGGGAAGCGCGCCTTCAGCGCCTCGCGATGCCGGGCAATCGCATCATCCGTAGGCGCGAGGTCGTCCTCACGCGGCGGCTGGCGGTTCATGCTGGGCATCGCTCCAGCCAGGCCAGGCACTTGCTCATGCCCACATGCAGGTGCTTTTCCACGGCCTTGAGGGAAATCCCCAGTTGCTCGGCCACTTCCTGCTGGGGCAGCTCGTGAATCTTGTGCATGACGAATACCTGCTGGCAGCGCGGTGGCAACTGGGCAATCGCCGCGCACAGACGCTCCAGTTCATGAGCGGCCTCGTGACAGCGATCCGGGCCGGGAAGCGTGCAAGCCAGCTCGGGCAATATCGCCTGCTCGTCCACCCACGCCTGGCGCCGCCGCTCGCTGCGGTAATGGCTGACGGCGCGATCATGGGCGATCTTGCGCAGCAGCGCCAAGGGCACGCGCACGCCGTCCTTCTCCGGTGCCTCCAGTAGCTGGACGCAGACATCGTGCACCACCTCGCGCGCCGCATGGCGATCACCGAAACGCCGGCGCACCGAGTCGACCAGCTCCTCATAATGACGAGCCAGCACGGCGAGCAGAGAGGTATTGGCGGAGGAATGAGGCAAGTGGTCGCTTCGCTGCCGATCGAGTGAGCGCGAATATAAGTGAGAATTCTTTTCAGTTAAAGCATTGCCACCAACCCGCCCATCCGTGCTATCGGTATCGACCAACCCAACAGCAAGCCTGAGCCTCCGGGATGAGCATCGAAATCCGCGCCGCACAGCCACACGACGCCCCAGCGATAAGCCGGGTAATCATCGATGCCTTGCGCATCAGCAACGCCAGGGACTATTCAGCCGAAGTGATTCAGCGCCTGGAGAGCAACTTCACCGCCGAGCACATCGGCAAACTGATCGAGACACGCCTGGTTCTGGTTGCCCTGCAGAGCCAACAATTGCTCGGCACTGCCAGCCTCGATGGGCAGGTGATCCGCACGGTCTTCGTTGACCCGACCCAGCAGGGCAAGGGCATCGGACGCAGGCTGATGGCAGCCATCGAACGGCTCGCACAGGAACGAGGCGCCAGCGAATTGCTCGTACCGTCATCGCTGACGGCGCAGGGCTTCTACCGGCAGCTTGGCTTCACCCTGCTCCGTGAAGTCACCGAGGGCGAAGAGCGCACCCTGGTCATGGTGCGTCGGCTGTCTGAGTGAAACGCCACGGCTTACAGAGGCACACATGAAGAGCTGAAGACCTTCTCGTGCCGTCTCATGTTTGCCCGTCGTACCGCACCGGGCTATGGTCGCCCCTTTTGCAAGGAGCACCGGCCATGAGTGCAACACTTCGCCTGGCCACGACGGCCGACATCGAAACCCTGTTCGACATCCGCACCAGCGTGATCGAGAACCATCTGTCACGCCAGGAGATGACAGAACTCGGCATTACGCCGACTGCATTGGCCGAGGCAATCGACCAGGCACCCTGCGCCTGGATAGCGGAGCTCGATGGCGTGGCGGCGGGCTTCGCCATGGTGGATTTCGAAGCCGGCGAGCTGTTCGCCCTGTTCATCCGCCCGCACGCCGAAGGCCATGGCCTCGGGCGCCTGCTGCTGAATGCAGCGGAAGCGGCGCTGTTCGAGCAGCACGCGTCGATCTGGCTGATCACTGATGGCCACGAGAGCATCCGTGCCAATGGTTTCTACCGCCGTCATGGCTGGCTGTTGGCGGAAGCCGTCGATGAACGTGATGTCAGGTACGAGAAGCAGCGCGGCTGAATTCAAGCCTCACAGATAACCAGCACTTAAATGCTGGTTATCTGCTTAAAATGAATAAAACCAGAACTATATTGCCTAAAATCCTTAACCTCACTAGATTATTCAGCATCATAGTTCTGATTCAGCCAAGTCATCATGGCAGAGCGATTAACGATCCAGACTTACGTCGCAGGACATTGGCACGACGCCATGACCCTCACTGTCGCCGATCCCCTGCACTCGCAGGCATCGTTCTGTAGCGTGGCGTACGAGCAACCCTATCTGCTCGACTTCATCGAGCAGATGGAAACGCCACTCGAGCACGCCGTCAGCGTCAATCTCCCGCTTGGCTGGAACCCAGTCGATAGCGAAGGTTATCCGCCTTTCATCTACGACATCATTCCGGCTGGGGCAGCCCGTAGATCGCTGGTTGCTCGCTTCGGCAGCGATAAACCTGATGATATGGACATGGATCTCTTTCTGCTGGGGCGCTGCACACCCTCACCAGTCGGGCACCTGCGTATCAAGGAAGCCTACGAGCAACTGCCCATTTCGCGTCGCGAAGCCTTTCCTCGGCATGACATCGTGGAGCGAACCAACGACTTTCTCGAATACGCCTACGAAGCCGGGGCAGCTCTGGGCGGCGCCACAGGTGCTCAGGGAGAAGCGCCCAAGTTATTGATGGCCGAGGGCAACGACGGCGCTTTCTATGCCGACGCCATGCTGCCCGACGAACTGAGCCAGCGTCATTGGCTGGTGAAGTTCGCGCGCAATCAGGTCACCGAGCGCGACAAGAACATCCTACGCGCCGAGTACCACTATTACCGGGCTATTTCGCAGCTAGGCCTCGACACGGTCTCCCTGGATGGGCTGGCTCTCGAAGAAGCGGAAAAGCCAAGCCTGTGGATGCCGCGCTTCGACCGGCAGATCGAGAACGGCACGCTACAAAGAATCGCGGTCGAGTCGATCTACTCCTTGTGCGGCAACACGGTGCCAGGCTCGCGAATGAGGCACGAGGACGTGCTTGCACGGCTGATTCAGCTGTGGCGCGACAATGGTCAGGAGGATGAGATCGCAGCACTGATCGTCGAATACCTGCGTCGTGATCTGCTCAACCGCATCCTGGGCAACTCCGACAATCATGGCCGCAACATGGCCATCCTCAAGCATCAAGGCAGGTTCGACCTGGCGCCTATCTATGATCTGGCGCCCATGGTGCTCGACCCGGAAGGCATCACCCGTGCGACCAAGTGGCAAGCGGAACACCTGGGCAATCCGGACTGGCGGACGATCTGCAGCTATTTCGATGCCTGGCTCGATGCCGACACGTTGTTCACGCAGTTGCGTGAAGCAGCCGAACATTTTCGTGCGCTGCCGGATCTGTTGATCGAGCTGCCTGCCGAGGTTCGCAATGCGCCATCCATTCCATTGAACAATCTGGACAGACGCCTGACCGAGTGGGGCCTGCGATGAACGTCATCAGCCACGAAAAACGCAAGCAGCTACTCGAAGACATCCTGCAGCGTCAGCTCAGCGGCGAGGAAAGCCTTGGCACGGCGATCCGCCGACTGCGGGTCGAGGTCACGGGGCTGGATCAGGAAACGTTCGCCAGCATGTGCGCGCTATCGACACGTGCGCTGTACCAGATCGAGAAGGACAAGGGTAACCCCACCCTCAATACTCTCGACGGTATCCTGCGAAAATTCGGCCTGCGCCTGGGGCTGACTCAGGCCATTTCCTCCCCTGTCGTGCCCGCGCTGGGGGAGAAGCCAGCTGCCTACGCCAAGCAGACCCGTGGCAGCAATCCCAGACGCAAGCGTGGCAAACCGAGCACCGACCAGCCGGCATAGTGCTGGCAGCGGTGCCTGGATGGATATCCATGGAGTCGAGAGCCATCCCCCTTCGCGGATAAATCCGCTCCTACAGCTTCGATACTGCGCGTGCTGCGGGTCATGCCAACAAGCGTCGACGAGTGCTACGAGAAACGGCGCGCCTGATGGCCTGCACAGAACGTGGGATACCTCAGAGCGAAAAGAACGCGCGGTAGCAATCGATCTGTTCGTTGAGCATGCTGATCCCCGGCTGTACCGGTAGCCCACGTTCGGCAGCCAGCCTGAGCAGCCGCGTTTCGGCCGGTTTCATGATGATGTCAGCGACCCAGGTGCCTGCGGCCAGCACGGCCGGGTCGAACGGCAGCGGATCATCCGGCTGCAACCCCAGAGGCGTAGCGTTGATCAACAGGTCGACATCGCTGATCGATTTTTCCCGATCCAGCGCCACGCGCCCTGGCCAGTGCAGCTCCAGACGACGCATGAGTTCGGCAGCCTTGAGCTGATCCGGTTCGCGCAGATGCAGGCGCTGCACACCGGCCTCGAGCAACGCCACCGCAATCGCACTGCCCGCACCGCCGCCGCCGAGCAGCAGTACGTCCTTGCCCTTCGGCTCGAAACCGGCATGGCGCAGCCCCAGGACGAAACCAATGCCGTCGAAGTTCTCCGCGCGCCATACGCCATCGGGGTCACGCCGCAATGCATTGGTCGCCCCGGACAGCTCGACGCAGAGGCTGTGCCGCTCGGCGAACCGGCAGCAGGAAAACTTGTGCGGAATGGTCACCAGCATGCCGTGAAAGTTCTCGGCCGCCTGCAAGCCACGGATGACCGTCTCCAGGTTCTCAGCACGGGCATGCACGGCGATCATGACCATGTCGATGCCCTGGTCGCGAAAGAGTCGATTGAGCAGCAGCGGTGCCTTGACCTGGCTCACCGGGTCGCCAACCACCGCCAGGAAACGAGTGGTGCCGGACGGGCTGGGGATCATCGAATCGCTCATCGGATCACCTCAGGCGCATGCTTGATGTTGCCGAGCCAGGGTCTGGCGCATGAACGCAAGGCTCTTGCCGATAGCCTCCTCTTCGCTGCCGTAGCGCGGATGCAGGTAATCGATCTCCAGTGCCAGCAACCCGTCGAAGCCATGCTGGCGCAGCAGCTGCAGGGTTCGTGGAATGTCGATCAGGCCCTCGCCCAGCGGCACGCTTGGCCAGAAGCCAAACTCACGTGGGCTGCCACGGAAGGCGCAGATATCCTTGATGTGCGTGGCTTTGGCGTGTGGCGCGAGCAGCTCGATCACCTGCATCGGGTCTTCGAACATGCGCAGGTTGTTGGCTGTGTCCAGACACACGCCAAGGGCCGGGTTGTCGACAGCCTCGAGCAACTCCAGCACTTCGGCGGCCAACAGGTCGACGTGGTTCTCCATGGCCAGTACCACGCCCTGCTCCGCCGCATAGTCGGCCGCCCGGCGCAGCAGCGGCAGCAACTGGGTCTTGTGCGCGAGCCAGGATTCCGGCCGCGTACGACGACCACCGGCGCAGATACGCATCACGCCGGCGCCCAGAGCCTTGGCGATGTCGACATGGCGCTGCAGATCGGCCAGTTCGTCGGCGCGCGCTCCAGAACCCAGCCCGTGGGGATGGCCCCAGGCCCAGACCAGTTCGAGGCCGGCGTCATCCAGCAGCCCACGCAGGCGCTCCAGGTTGGCGGGCGAGCTGTCGTCGAGCATGAACGACTCGATGGAAACACCCTGCACCTCGTGGGCCCGTGCCCTGCCGATGAAATCATCGAGCGTCATGCGGTAGGCGGGAGGCTGCTCCAGGTTCGGGTACACCTCGCCGAAATAACGGTGGTAGCAGTAGGAGTCGATGGCGATCTTCATGATGGGCGTCCTGTAGAGCCTGAGGGCCGGGACATGCCCGGCCGAGAATGGGAAGCGAATGCTCAGGAATGGGAGGCTTTGCTCAGCGTGCTGGCGGTGACCGGCGCTTTGCGGTCATACAGCCCTTTCACGTAGGCAGCGACCACGGCGATGCCGATGGGCAGGGTGAGGAACATGAACAGGTGGCTGAAATCCCACTTCAGGCCCAGCAGCACGGCACCGACGGACGCACCGAGGATGGCGCCGAAGCGGCCGATGCCGGTCATCCAGCTGGTGCCGGTCGCACGCATCTCGGTCGGGTAGTAGGTCGCGGCCATGGCCGTCCAGCCGGTGTTGGTCGCGTTGATGCAGAACCCCAGCATGAAGACCAGCGCCATCAGGCCATACAGACCAGGCGACAGGTTGCCCAGCGAAAGGGTCAGCACTGCGCCACCGATGAGCGTGCCGATCATCACCTTGTGCGGGTTGAAGCGATCCATCTCCCAGCCGATGACGATGTTCCCGAGGGTGCCGCCGACCTGCATCATCGCGCCCACCAATGCCGCGTCGGCCAGGCTGAAGCCGTCGTCCTTGACTATGATCGGCAACCAGCTGTTGAGGAAGTAGACCGTCAGCAGGTTCATGAACAGGCCGACCCACAGCGCCAGGGTGATCAGCCGGTGCGACGGCGAAAGGATCAGCTTGATCGTGCCCTTGCCGGCACGTTGCGGCTCGGGGCTGAGGAACTGGGTGGCCTGATCGGCAGTGCCCGGTTCGATGGCGTTGACCACCTGCTGCAGCTCTCCACGGTGCTGGTGCTTCATCGCCATGTACTTGGCCGACTCGGGCAGCACGAAGCACAGCAGCACGGCGAAGAGGATCGGTACCACGCCGCCAACCACCAGGATCGACTCCCAGCCGTAGCTCGGGATCATCCCATTGGCCAGGAAGCCACCGCCGGCGGCGCCAAGGGTGAAGCCGCAGTAGACCACCGTGACCATCAGCGAGCGGTATTTCTTCGGCGCATATTCCGACGCCAGCGTCGCCGCGTTGGGCTGCGACGCGCCCAGGCCGAGGCCAGTGAGGAAGCGCAGCAGCGAGAGGATCTCGACGTTCGGCGACCAGGCCGAAATCAGGCTCATGAAGCCGAAGAAGAAGATCGAGACGATGATCACCTTGCGCCGGCCGAAGCGGTCAGCCAGCGGCCCGCCCATCAGGGCGCCGATGGCCAGGCCGAACAGGCCCATGCTCATCACGATGCCCAGTTCTTCGCGGGGGATGTTCCAGTCGGCGATCAGCGAGGGCGCAATGAAACCCATCGCCACCACGTCGAAGCCGTCGAGGATCAGTACAGTCAAGCAAAGCAGGAGGATCTTCCACTGGAAGGGGCCGAAAGGCCGGGAATCCAGGAACGCCTGGATATCCAGTTGGCTGGAGGGTTTCATGGGGAGGCTCCGATTGTTGTTGTGTTTATGTCTCAGACCCTTTCCGGCAAGGCCAAGGCAGTGGCGCCGAATCCAGGGAGTCTTGGCCCCCGATTGTCGGTGGGCAACTCAATATTACACTTTTGGAATAGCATTCCAAGTGGAAAATAAAACCAAAATAGAGCCATCTATCTGGCTGCATTCAATTGGATTGCAATTCCATAGCGCTCTAGAATGAGGGCTTTCCTGCTTCTGGAGCCGCCCCCTGATGTCCACGTCCGTTCGTGACCGCGCCCTGTCCATTCTCGAACTGCTGGTGAAACACGTCGGCGGGCTTCCCATGTCCGAAATCGCCGACCGCCTGGACATCCCACGCACCGCGACGCATCGCCTGCTGAACGAACTCAAGGACATGGGCTATGTGAAGCAGAACGCGGCGACCACGCACTACCTGCTGACGGTGAAGCTCGCCTCGCTCGGCCTTACCTACCTGGCCGCGAGCGGTATCACCGATGCCACGCAGCCGCTGCTGGACGAGCTGGCCCAGGAAACCGGGGAGCTGATTCGCATGGCCGTGATCGAGGGTAACCACCTGATCTGGGTGGCCAAGGCCCAGGGTGCGCGCACCGGGCTGCGCTACGACCCCGATGCCGGTTCCGATGTCTACCTGCCGGCGACCGCCAACGGCCTGGCCTGGATGGCCGCCGAAAGCGAGGAGCGCGCGCTGGAGCTGATCGCCGAGCAAGGCATGGATCGGGCGCAGCACATGGGCCCCAATGCCCCGAAGAGCTTGCGCGAGCTACTGGATCGCATCGATCAGACGCAGAAGCGAGGCTATGGCGTGGTGCACGATGTCTACGAGCCCGGCACCAGTGCCGTGGCCGTGGTCATTCGCCACGTGGACGACGGCCGGCCAATCGGCACCGTCAGTGCAGCCGGCCCATCGGCCAGGATGACCGCCGAGAAGATCGAAGCGATCGCACCGCAGTTGCAGGATTGCGCCAAGCGCCTGGCCGCCCTGAGCCTGGTCTCGCCCGCCTTCAACAGCCGCTAAGAATCTGTTCATAATCTTTCAGCACAGGTTCGTAGATTTTGGCAGCCAATTGGCGCAAGCGGCCATTTGCAGCGGTGGGCTAAAGCCCACCCTACGAGGCCGGCACGATCTGTAGGGTGGGCCGGGCGGCGATCCGCTTCAGCCCACCAAATGAGTGGGTTTAAAATCGCAGCCCGACCGGCCGCTCTCGCCTTGTAGTTGCCGCTTCAGATCGTGAACAGGTTCTAAGGCAATGCAAAAGGGCCACAACGCCAAGCGTTGCGGCCCTTTTTTACTATCGAGCTCAGTACTGCAGTTGCCCCGGTACCCAGTTGGTGCCGGCCAGCGGTACGCGAGCCATAGCGGCGGCCTCCACGGTCAGCGCCACCAGATCCTCAGGGTCGAGGTTGTGCAGGTGCGACTTGCCGCAGGCGCGGGCCATGGTCTGCGCTTCCAGCACCAGCACGCGCAGGTAATTGGCCAGGCGGCGGCCGGCGGCGACCGGGTCGAGGCGCTTGGACAGCTCCGGGTCCTGGGTGGTGATGCCGGCCGGATCGCGGCCGTTCTGCCAGTCATCGTAGTAACCGGCGGCCGAGTCGATCTTCTTCAATTCCTCGTCCAGTCGCGGATGGTTGTCGCCCAGGGCGATCAGCGCGGCAGTACCGATGGCCACGGCATCCGCGCCCATCGCCATGGCCTTGGCCACGTCGGCGCCGGTGCGGATACCACCGGAGACGATCAGTTGCACCTTGCGGTGCATGTCCATCTCCTGCAGGGCCTGCACGGCCTGCGGGATGGCCGAGAGAATCGGGATGCCGACGTGCTCGATGAACACTTCCTGGGTCGCCGCGGTGCCGCCCTGCATACCGTCGAGAACGATCACGTCGGCGCCGGCCTTCACTGCCAGCTTGACGTCGTAGTACGGGCGGCTGGCACCGATCTTCACGTAGATGGGTTTTTCCCAATCGGTGATCTCGCGGATCTCGGCGATCTTGATCGCCAGGTCGTCCGGCCCTGTCCAGTCCGGGTGACGGCAGGCACTGCGCTGATCGACGCCGATCGGCAGGGTACGCATGCCGGCGACGCGCTCGGTGACCTTCATGCCCAGCAGCATGCCACCGCCGCCCGGCTTGGCGCCCTGGCCAAGCACGATCTCGATGGCGTCAGCCTTGCGCAGGTCGTCCGGGTTCATGCCGTAGCGCGACGGCAGGTACTGGTAGACCAGATGCTGCGACTGGCCGCGCTCTTCCGGGGTCATGCCACCGTCGCCAGTAGTGGTGCTGGTGCCGGCAATGGTGGCGCCACGACCAAGCGCTTCTTTGGCCTGGGCCGACAGTGCGCCGAAGCTCATGCCGGCGATGGTCACCGGAATCTTCAGGTAAATCGGTTTCTTGGCGAAGCGGTTGCCGAGCACCACGTCGGTACCACACTTCTCGCGGTAGCCTTCCAGCGGGTAGCGTGACATAGAGGCGCCAAGCAATAGCAGGTCATCGAAGTGCGGCAGCTTGCGCTTGGTGCCGCCACCGCGAATGTCGTAGATGCCGGTTTCCGCGGCACGCTGGATTTCCTGGATGGACAGGCGGTCGAAGGTGGCGGATTCGCGCAGCACCGGGGTAATTTTTTCGCTCATTTGCAGTTCCTCGTCGGGCGGGGTGCGCGATCAGTACGCCGAAGCGTTGTCGACCTTGAAGTTGTAGAGCTGACGGGCCGAGCCATAGCGTTTGAAGCTGGCCGGGTTCTCGTCGAAGCCTGCGCGATTGAGCAGCACGGCCAGTTCCTCCAGATGCTCGGCGCGCATCTCTTTCTCGATGCAGTCCGAGCCCAACGACTTGACCGTACCCTTGACGTAGATGCGCGTCTCGTAGAGCGAATCGCCCAGCGCATCTCCGGCATCGCCGCACACGACGAGTCTGCCCGCCTGACCCATAAAGCAGCTCATATGGCCGATGTTGCCGCCGACGACTATGTCGACGCCCTTCATCGAAATACCGCAGCGCGCGCCTGCATCGCCCTCGATCACCAGCAGGCCGCCATGTGCGGTGGCGCCAGCCGACTGCGAGGCGCTGCCCTTGATGCGCACCATGCCGCTCATCATGTTCTCGGCCACACCGACACCGGTGTTGCCGTGCACGGTGACGCTGGCCTTCTGGTTCATGCCGGCGCAGTAATAGCCCGCGTGGCCGTCGATCTCCACGCTCAGCGCTTCGTTCAGACCCACGGCGAGGTTGTGCTTGCCGCCTGGGTTGCTCACCACCCACTCACGCTCGGTGAGGGTCTTGGCTTGCTCGTGCAGGGCCTGGTTCAGGTCGCGCACGGTGGCGCTGGAAAGGTCGATGGTTTTCATGTTCGTGTCTCCAAAGAGTAGAGAGTCGAGTTCAGGCCGTCGCGAGCGGGCCAAGTGCAAGGAAGAACCGCAGCGAGCCGCGAGACAGTACGAGTAGTACGGCGAGCGGATCGCGAGGATCTGACGCAGCAATCGGTGCGCGCAGCAGGCATGGAACGACTCAAGCGCTACGTTCCCAGATGTACATGGTCGCCGGCTCCGGCTCCCACACCTTGGCCTTGTCGATACCTGGCAGGGTCGACAGAGCCTGGTACTCGGAGGCCATGGCCACGTAGTCGTCGGTCTCGGCGAGAATCGCCGGCTTGCAGGCGATGGGGTCGCGGATCACCGCGAAGCCGTCGCGGGTGCCGATGGCGAAGGTGAAGAAGCCATCGAGGTCTTCCAGCGAATGGTCGAGCGCTTCCTTGAGCGAATCGCCCTGGCGCAGACGCCAGGTCAGGTAGCCGGCAGCGACCTCGGTGTCGTTCTCGGTTTCGAACTCGATGCCGTGACGGCGCAGCTCCTGGCGCAGGCGGAAGTGGTTGGACAGCGAGCCGTTATGCACCAGGCACAGATCCTGGCCGGTAGAAAACGGGTGACTGCCTTCCATCGTCACTGCGCTCTCGGTGGCCATGCGGGTGTGGCCGATGATGTGGCTGCCCTTCATCTTGGCCAGCGAGAAGCGCTCGGAAATCTCTTTCGGCAACCCCATGCCCTTGAGGATCTCGATGCTCTGGCCGACGCTCATCACCCGCACGGCCGGCGCCAGCTCGGCGATCACTGCACGCACCGCCGCTTCATCGGCATTGGTCTTGAGCACCGCAGCGCTGGCGTTCTGGAACCAGTCCAACGAGCAGCCCAGACGGCCTTCCAGTTCGCCCATGAGAACCTTGAAGTCGTAACCGGCTTCGGTGCTCTGCAGGGTCAGTTTGATCCAGCCATCCTTCACTTCATCGCCGTAGATGGCGAAGCCGGCGCTGTCCGGGCCACGGTCGGTCATGGCCAGCAACATGGGTTCGAACAGGGCGCCGAGCTGGTTCTCCAGCGCCGGGTTCTTCAGGTACAGACCTACGATTCCACACATAAAAAAGTCCTCATCACCGCCCAAAAGGGAGGCTTGTTCGGGGTGTTGGCGTGTGCCCGCGCGGGCGGGCGTTCGGCTAGAAGAATTCGGTGTAGCGCTCGATCTCCCAGTCGGAGACATGGCGGCTGTACTCGATCCACTCCATGCGTTTGAGCTTGAGGAATTCGTCGACCACTTCCGCGCCCAGCACTTCACGGAACAGCGGGTCAGCCTGCAGTGCATCGCAGGCTTCCTTGAGCGACTGCGGCAGGGTCTTGATGCCGCGCGCAGCGATTTCCTCCAGGCTCAGGTTGTAGAGGTTCTCGTTGCAGGCGGTGCCTGGATCGAGTTGGCGGTCGATACCGTCAAGGCCGGCAGCGATGATCGCGGCAGTGACCAGATACGGATTGCAGCCGGCGTCTGGCAGGCGGAACTCGATGCGGCCATAAGGAATACGCAGCATCGCCGAACGGTTGTTGTCGCCGTAGGCGATGAAGGCCGGCGCCCAGGTCGCGCCGGACAGCGAACGGCCCACCACCAGGCGCTTGTAGGAGTTCACCGTCGGAGCGGCGAAGGCGCACAGCGCAGGACCATGGGCCAACAGGCCGGCGAGAAAGTGGTAGGCCAGCTTCGACAGGCCCATGCCGCTCGGGTCGCTGGCGTCATGGAACAGGTTCTTGTTGGTGCCGTTGCCAATCGACAGGTGGAAGTGCATACCGTTGCCGGCGCGGCGCGGATCCGGCTTGGGCATGAACGAGCAGATCATGCCCAGATCGTTGGCGATCTCACCGGCTGCCATGCGGAAGAAGGTGAAGCGATCCGCCGATTCCATGGCATCGCTATAGGTGTAGTTGATCTCGAACTGGCCGCAGGCATCCTCGTGATCGATCTGGTAGATGTCGAAGCCGACCGGCTGCAGCGACTCGGTGAGCTTCTCGAGGAACACCCGCGAACGCGACAGGCCCTTGTAGTCGTAGCAGGGCTTCTCCAGCTTGTCGCTGGCATCGACCGTGGTCAGCTTGCCCTCGGCGTCGCGGCGGAACAGGCTGAACTCCGGCTCCAGGCCGGTATTGAGCGTCCAGCCGCGATCGGTCAGGCGCTGCACCTGCTGCTGCAGCACATAACGTGTGTCGTAGGGATGCGGCTCGCCGTTGACGTGCCCCACGCAGACCACACGACCATAACCCGGCTGCCAGGGCACCGGCATCAACGTGGAAAGATCGCCACGCGCCATGAAGTCAGGGCCGTGCGGCTCCATGCCCATACCCCAGATGGCGAACCCGGCAAAACCGGCGCCCTCCTCAGCTACCGCCTTGAGGCCGGAAACGGGCACCGACTTGGTCTTGGCCGCACCATGGATATCGACGAACTGGGCCAGCACGTATTTGATACCGTGCTGGTCGATGATTTTCTGGGTTTCGCTGGGCAACATGGGTAGGGCCTCCGGTGGCGTCGCCATTATTCCGCTGGGGAATTTTAATTTCTCCAAAAGAAATGCAAGCAGCTTGCCAACTGCGCATACGCGTACCCACAAGCCCAGAAACCCGTGTCTTTCTTCTATCCGCCAAGGAAAGATGCTTTCATAGGAGGAAAATCCAACCGTGAAAATGCACCGAAGAAAGGCACCCCGCACATTCTCAGTGCGAATTTTTTATTCATAAGAAGATATAAGTACACATGACGACTTCTACGGATATCCCTCCCCGCCTCAAGCTCGAGCAATATCTGGGCATGCAGATCCGCCGCCAGCGGCAGGCGCAGGAACTGAAGATCGCCGATGTGGCGCGCATCGCCGGGATCAGCCAGGGCATGCTGAGCAAGATCGAAAACGCCCAGGTCTCTACCAGCCTCGATACCTTGAGCCGTCTCTGCGACGTGCTGGGCATGCCCATGTCCAAGCTGTTCAGCCAGTATGACCAGCAAGGTGGCAGCGCCCTGCTGGTAAAAGGCGGCGAAGGCCTGGAAGTGGTGCGCCGTGGCACCGACAAGGGTCACACCTATCGCCTGCTCAACCACACACGCGGGCCGAAGAAGAGCTTCGAGGCCTACATGGTGAGCATGGACGACGCCAGCGAGGAGTTCCCCACCTTTGCCCACCCCGGTACCGAATTCCTGCACCTGCTGGAAGGTGAACTGGTGTACCGCCACGGCAACCAACTCTACCCGATGCAGGCCGGCGACAGCCTGACCTTCGACGGCGAAGTGCCGCACGGCCCGGAGAAGCTGGTGAAAGTGCCGATCCGACTGTTGTCGATCATGAACTACGGGGCTGATTGACCAGTACAGCATGGCGGCCTCAGGTATCGGCTGCGCCCTGCCGCGCCATGAAACAACCTGCAACGCCATGCTGTTGAAGCACGCCAGTAACCCGCTATAAAATCCCCCCACTTTGGCGTGTGCTGCGTGCGCCCGGGGTAAGCCCCGAATACGGAGAACGATCAGTCGTTTTCCGTGAGGCTTTCCCGAAACATGCAGCCGTTCAGCTTTTTGTGGCGACGCCGCGATTCGTCGAATCCGTCCCGGGCCTTTTCCGCCACTCCTCTATGCCCTTTTCCCGTCCCTGACCAGACCCCGTTCTGGCCAGCGCTTCGCTGTGTCCGCCTTTCCCAGACTCGCTCATTGGCCGCCCGACACAGCGCCTGTTTCCACTCGTCCAAGGAGAACCTTGCATGACCTATTCGTCATCGATCCCGCAGCCGTCCGCGCTCAAGCGCTTTCTCGCCAGCGAGGCGGCCGGTGGCGTACTGCTGATGTTCGCAGCCGCAGCAGCCGTGATGATTGCCAACAGCCCGCTGGCCAGCAGCTACCTGCATCTGCTTCACATGGCGACCGGCCCGACGCTCAGCGAGAAGCTCGGCCCGATGACGCTGCACCTGTGGATCAACGATGGCCTCATGGCGATCTTCTTTCTCCTGGTGGGCCTGGAGATCAAACGCGAGCTGGTGGATGGCCGTCTTTCCTCCTGGGAGCAGCGACGCCTGCCCGCCTTGCCCGCATTGATGGGAATGATGGTGCCAGCGGGGATCTTCCTGGCAATCACCCAGGGCGAGGCACAACTTGCCAACGGCTGGGCCATTCCCGCCGCAACCGACATCGCGTTTGCCGTCGGCGCACTGGCTCTGCTGGGCCGCCATGCACCGTTGTCACTGAAACTGATGCTGGTGTCGGTGGCCATCATCGACGACATGGGCGCCGTGGCGATCATCGCGATCTTCTACACCGCCTCGATCAACGTCGCCGCGCTGCTCATGGCGGCCGCCATCATCGCCGTGCTGTTCACGCTCAACCGCCTGCGCGTGATGGTGTTGTGGCCCTATCTGATCGGCCTGGCACTGCTGTGGTACGTGACACTGCTATCGGGCGTACATGCCACCATCGCAGGTGTCGTCGGCGCCTTCCTGATCCCCTACATTCCCACGCCTGGCGAACCTGACTCTCCCGATTCGCCCCTGCACCGCCTCGAACATGGCATCGCGCCCTGGGTGGGCTTTCTGATCGTCCCCGCCTTCGGCTTCGCCAATGCCGGGGTTTCCTTCGAGGGCCTCTCCCTTGCGGATGTCTTCGCGCCCTTGCCCCTGGGCATCGCGGCTGGCCTGTTCCTCGGCAAGCAGCTCGGCGTATTCGGCGGCGTGCTGCTGGCGGTGAAATCCGGGCTGGCCGCCAAGCCCCGAGGCTGCACCTGGTTGCAGATCTATGCGATCTCCATGCTCTGCGGTATCGGCTTCACCATGAGCCTGTTCATCAGCGGCCTGGCCTTCCCCGGTTACCCGGAGCTGGTGGAGGAATCCAAGATCGGCATCATGCTCGGCTCACTGCTGTCGGCCATCATCGCCTGCCTGATTCTGCGCTTCGCGCCCAAGGCGCAGGATCAAGCCCAGGAAGAACGCGCGCAGAGAGCAGAAATTCGCCAGGACGGCGATGTGCAGCGGATCTAGCCATGCCAGTGATCCCTGCCAAGAGCATCTGACCAACCTGCAGGGCGTCTACGGACGCTCTGCTTCACGCAGGTGCAGGCTCAAACCATCACAGCTCGCCGACCACTCCTGCAACCATTGCGGCAACGGCGGCGACTGCTCGTCGATGCCAAGTTCACGGGCGAACTCGGCCGGCGCGACATTGCCTTTCGGCCCACGAAACAGCCCGCGCATGACCACCACGGCGATCACCCGCTGATCCTTGACGAAGCGGTGTTCGACGAAGCTCCACCTGTCGTCCCAACCGAGCATGCGCGTGTGGATTTCAAAGCGTTCGAACAGCTTCAGTTCGCGGCGGAACTTGCCGCACACGTCGCCGACGATGGGTAGCGCGCGGTGCCGAAGCGCCACACGAAAAGCCCCGCTGCGCAGCACGTAATCCATGCGCCCGACATCGGCCAGAGTGAAGTAGCGACCATTGGTGACGTGCCGATTGAAGTCCAGATCCAGCGGCCAGACCCGCAGCCGAACCACGGTGGTAGCGAGCCATGGCACCGGCTTGCGCCAGGGACGACGCAGCAGCATCAGGAAAAGGCGAAACCATAGGTTCATGCGACGAACACCTGTTTGAATGACAAGGGCCGCACTCTAGGTGGCGCGCATGGAGTAAGGTAGATGCAGAAATGACTAATACCATGCGATTTGCGCAAGAGAATGCCCATGCACATCACACTGCTGTTGACCGAACAAAGCTCGCTGGCCAGCGCCGCCCTGGCGCTTGAAGTCCTCGACGCTGCCAATCGCTTCGCCCAGCCAGCCGCAGCACCCTTCACCCTCAGCCTGGCATCGCTGGACGGGCAGCCGGTGGCCAACCCACTGGGTAGAACGATGCCGGTAGACATGTCGCTAGACGCAGTGACGCAAACCGACCTGGTGCTGATTCCCGGCTTTCTCTTCAGCCTGCGCGACGCCCTGCCCGCCTTCGGGCGCTATCGCGGTTGGCTGCGGCGCCAGCACGATCAGGGCGCGGTCATCGCCTCGATGTGCACGGCCACCTTCATGCTCGCCGAAGCGGGTTTGCTCGATGGCGTCGAAGCCACTACCCACTGGGCTTTTGCCGACCTGTTGCGGCGCCGCTACCCTGCGGCTCGGGTGGACGAGCGACGCATCCTCTGCGAGGACGGACGGGTGATCAGCAGCGCCGGCGCGAGCGCGGCAATGGACTTGCTACTGCACCTGATTCGCCGCTTCGCCTCACGCGAGCTGGCGCAGCAATGCAGCCGCTACCTGCTGATCGATAACGTACGCAGCGAGCAGTCCGTCTATATCAGTTGGTCAATGCCGCGCGGCCATGGCGACGAGGCCGTGTTGCGCGTTCAGGACTGGATGGAGTCGAACTTCGCCAAGCCCTGCAACATCGATGAACTGGCCGAGCGCTTCGGTTTCGGTGTGCGCAACTTCAAGCGCCGCTTCAAGGACGCCACCGACCGTACCCCGCTGGCCTACCTCCAGGCATTGCGCCTGGAAAAAGCCAAGGAACTGCTGGAAACCACGCGCCTGAACTTCGAGGTCATCACCAGTCGCGTGGGCTATGAGGACAGCAACTCGTTCCGCCGCCTGTTCTGCCAGCGTGTCGGCATTTCACCGGCAACCTTCCGCAAGCGCTTCCTCAGGAGCCCTGTCGGGCTGTAGCTGCAGAAGGATCAATAACCAGGATCACATCCACTCTGCGCCTGGACACAGACCGCTCATCGAGGGGCCGCCGACTACTTGCAACCTCGGCTAACGGCTGAACAAGGTCTCGAGTTGACGAACCGAGATCGCGGTTTCTTCGGCCGTCTTGAAGTTGGCAAAGCCCATCAGCAACCCGCCCGGCCCTGCGCTGTGCATTCGCCAGTCATTCAGGGCGTGCACTGCAAGACCATTGCCTCTGGCGGCCTTGGCCAGGGCCTGGTCGTCGTTGCGGCCATTCAGGTAGGCCAGCACATGAATACCGCCGGCCTGCGGCGAAACGTACAGGCGTTGTCCCATCGTCTGACTCAGCGCTTCGATCAAGAACTGATGCCTCTGCGCGTACAGAGCCCGCATCTTGCGAAGATGCCGGGTGAAGTGCCCCTGCTCCATGAAGTCGGCGACCATGGCCTGCGACAGGATCGAACCAGCGCCGGGATACTGGTGCGCCGCCGCTTTGAAGGTGGCGACCTGGCTTGCAGGTACAACCAGATAAGCCAAGCGCAACCCGGGAAACAGCACCTTGCTGAAGGTACCGGTGTAGAGCACCCGATCATCGCGATCCAGGCTCTTGAGCGCCGGTAGCGGGCGGCCGTGATAACGAAACTCGCTGTCGTAGTCGTCCTCGATGATCCAGGCGCTGCGTCGGCTCGCCCAGTCCAGCAGTTCCAGACGGCGTGGCAGCGACAGCGCAACGCCAGTCGGGCTCTGGTGCGTGGGGGTAACCACGGCGAAACGGGCATCGGCGGCGCGTTGCTGAGCACTCGCCACGTTCAGTCCTTCCTCATCGACCGGCACCGGCTCCAGGCGCATGCCGGCCTGCTGCAAGAACTGCCGGGCCAGCAGGTAACCAGGCTCCTCGTACCAGCCCAGGTCTCCGGGCTGCAGCAGCGTACGACAGACGAGCTCCAACGCCCCACGATAACCCGCCGTGACGAAGACCTGTTCATGCGAGCAGGCGATACCCCGCGATATTCCCAGATAGGTTGCGATGGCCCGCCGTAGCGGTTCGTATCCCGCTTCATCGGGATAGGTCATGGCGGCGGTATCCAGGGTGCGAAGGCGACGCCCAGTCAGGCGCACCCAGGCTTTGCGCGGAAACGCATCCAGCGCCGGTAAACCGAGCTGGAACGGCAGCACCTCGCTGGTCGAGTGGCTCAGGCTGGAGGTTGGCGGTTGGGCGGGAGTGAAGGACGCCGCATGGCCAGGTTCTGGCAGGCCATCCAGATGGGGAGAAACGACAGTGCCGGAGGTGCCACGCGTCGTGAAGTAGCCCTCGCTCACCAGCATCTGATAAGCCACCTCGACCGTGCCACGCGCCAGGTTCAGTTCGCTGGCCAAGCTGCGCACGGACGGCACTCGATCACCTGGGTTGAGTTTGCCGCTGGCGATTGCCTCGCGGTAACGACGGTAGAGCTGCAGATAGATCGGCGCGTCATGTTCCCGAGAGGGCGTCAGGTGCTCCAGCTCCATGAAAACTGTCCCAGTTATCCGATTGGTTATTGCACCTGTCCACTAGGCCAAGGCTTGCCTAATTTACGGTTCTGCAGCCAAGGAATCCATCGACTGCTGCCAACGTCGGTGGCATGAGCACAAGACGTTGGCGGCCCGCATGGGACGAGTGTTGCGCACAGGGTTTCGATAACGGGATCGACACTCACGCCTGAGATGGCCTGCTCGGGTCAGCCAGCACCGTTGCAGCGCGCCCCATTCACTGCTGCGGAGCCTCCACACCGCAGGCCGTGAACAGGTGCTCGAAGCCTTGCAGGGTGCTGTCCACGAAACGGGCGTCGGTGATCGATTCCGGAAATTGCAGCACACCATGGATGACCAGCGACGCCAGGCCATGAGTGTAAGACCAGGCTGCCAGCGCACCGCGGCGAACTTCGCCGCCCTCCACGTCCTGGCCAAGTATCTCGGCGATGATGCGCTTCAGCTCGCCAAATGCCTTGTCGCGAGCTTCGCGATATTCGAGTGGCATTTCATCGGCACCGGACTCCGGCCCGAACATCAGTTGGTAGAGCGCCGGATTGCCACGGGCGAAGCTGAAATAAGCCAGGCTGGCATCGCGTAGTTTCTGCAGGCCGACACCTTCCCCACCCTCAAGCCGCAGCGCCGTGCCCAGTTCGCGAAAGCCCTGGGCCGCCAGATGACCGACCAGTTCGGCGCGGTTGGCGTAGTGGTGATAGGCAGCCGTCGAGCTGACGCCGACACGTTCGGACACCGCGCGCAGTGACAACTTGGTCGGCCCCACTTCCTCGAGCATTTCCCGCGCGGCGCTGAGCAGCCGAGGGGCAAGGTTGCCGACATGGTAGGTGTCGCGGGCGCGGTTCGTGCTCATGCGAGAGAAGCCTTGGCTGCATGGGATAGGGGCGCTCGAATCTTATCATCGAGCAGTATCTTGACGGTGCTAAGATCAAATCTTAGCATTGCTAACATTCCCTGCATGAGGTCTGTCCATGGTTCCCAGCTACGAGTGTTTTACCGTCAGCGTCGAGAACGGCGTTGCCCACCTGCAACTCAACCGCCCCGAGAAAGCCAACAGCCTTACGCGGGCCTTCTGGAGTGAGCTGCCCGATGCAATCACCGCGTTGAGCCACTCCGGCCAGGTACGAGCGATGGTCATTTCGGCGCAGGGGAAAGTCTTCTGTGGCGGGCTGGACATGCAGATGTTTTCCACCGCCAAGGAATTCCACGCCAGCAACCCGCAGGAGCGCGAGGTGCTGCAGGTCAACCTGGAGCGCATGCAAGGCGCGCTGAACGCCCTGGAGCGGGCACGCTTCCCGGTGCTCGCCGCCGTACAGGGCGCGTGCATCGGTGGCGGCTTCGATCTGATCGCCGCCTGCGATCTGGTTTTCGCCTCGCAGGCGGCGAGCTTCCGTATCGAGGAAACCAACGTCGGCATGATGGCTGACCTGGGTGTGCTGCAGCGCTTGCCGCGGCTGATTCCAGCCGGTGTCGCTCGCTACCTAGCGCTGACCGGAGACACCCTGCATGTCGACGAAGCTCATCGCCTGGGGCTGCTGGCCAAGGTCTTCGCCACACCCGAGGAGTTGCTGGCCGGCGCCTTTGCCGCCGCGCAGAAGATCGCCGAGCGCCCGCCGATCGCGATCAACGGTATCAAGCGCGCCATGCTCTACAGCCGTGACCATGGCGTTTACGAATCCCTGCAACACGCCGTGCTGCTACAGAGTTCCATCCTCAGCGGCCAGGACATCCTGCGCTCGGTCGGTGCTCGCAAGAGCGGCACACCAGCGGAATTCGCCGACCTGATCGAACTGCAAGACACCTTTTGAGGCCTTTTTTTAACCAAATCTTATCGCTGATAAGTTTGAGGTGAACGATGAAGCATTACGACGCCGTGGTGATCGGTGCCGGCAACGCCGGGCTGACCGCCGCCACTGCACTGCAGCGCGGCGGTAGCCGCACCCTGCTGGTGGAGCGGCACAATATTCCGGGTGGCTGCGCGACCTCCTTCGTGCGCGGCAACTTCGAGTTCGAGGTGGCGTTGCATCAGCTCAGCGGCCTGGGCACCGAAGACAAACCCTTCGTGATGCGCAAGTTCTTCGACAAGCTGGGGGTGATGGACAAGGTCGAGTTCATCCAGGAGCACGCACTGTATCGCCTGGTCGTGCCGGGTGAGCTGGACGTCACCCTGCCGGCCAGTTGGTCAGGCATCCGCCGCCTGCTGCAGGAGATGTATCCGGCCGAAAGCGAGGCCATCGAGCGCTTCATGCTGGTCTGCGAGAAGGTCACCCTGGAAAGTTTCATGACCTTGCCGCAAGCCGCCCGCGCCAACAGCGAAGCGATGCTCAGGTCGATGTGCCCGTACTACGTGCAGTACGGTTTCCGCCCGGCGCGCGAGGTGCTTGACGAATTCTTCAGCGACGCCAAGTTGAAGAACATCCTCGCCACCTATTGGCTCTACCTCGGCGTGTCGCCGAACATGCTGCCGTTCGCCGACCTGGCCACCATGCTCTACGCCTACGCGGTGTTCAAACCCTGGCACATCAAGGGTGGCTCGCAGTCCATGTCGACCGCGCTGGTGGAGTCGTTCCTCGAAGCCGGTGGCGAGGTGCGCTTCAACTGCGGCGTGGAGAAGATCCACACCGAAGGCGGGCGCGTCAGTGGCGTCAGCCTGGAAGGCGGCGAGCGGGTCGCCTGCGACGCGGTGGTGTCCAACGCCAGCCCGCTGATCACCTTCAACGAACTGCTCGACCTCGACCGCCCGCCGCTGAAGATCCAGCAGGACTTCAAATCGCGGCGCATGGGCACCTCGGCCTTCGTCATCTACCTGGGCCTGGACTGCACGCCGCAGGAACTGGGCGTGACCACCGCGTCGAGCTTTATCTACGAGACCCTCGACGAGGAGGCGATCCATGCGCGCATGGGCAGCCTGGAAGCGCCGCTCGGCGGCATGCTCACCTGCTACAACCTGGAAGACCCGAGCGCCGCACCGGCCGGCAAGAGCCAGGTGGTGCTGGTCTGCCTGCAATACGGCGACGTGTGGAAATCGGTGAAGCCCGAGGATTACGCGCAGACCAAGTATGCCTTCGCCGAGAAGCTCATCGCGCTGATCGAGAAGGTCTACCCCACGGTGCGCCAGTACATCGAAGAAGTCGAGGTGGCCACGCCGCTGACCATGATGCGCTACCTCAACACGCCCGGCGGCGCCATCTACGGCTTCCAGCAGAGCGCGCAGGATTCGGCGCTGCTGCGCGAGCGTCTGGACGCCGTGCCGGGCCTGTATATGGCCGGTTCCTGGACGTCCATGGGCGGCTTCCAGCCGACCTACATGGCCGGCGAATCCACAGCCCGCGCCGTGCTCAAACAAATCAAGGTGAAAGAGGTGGCCAATGTCTGAGCAGAATGCATTGAACGTGATCGCCGGCTACAGCGAAGCGTTCGCCGCCAAGCTGGCACTGGAGCAAAGCGGCAGCGACTTCCAGGAAGTGCGCGGCGACGTGGCCGGCAGCGTGGTGCAACTGCACCCCAAGCGCCTGGTGCTGGAAGTCGCCGAGATCATCAAGGACACGCCGAGCACCAAGACCCTGCGCCTGGTGGCGGTCGACGGCCAGGCCCTGCCGCCGTTCCAGGCCGGCCAGTACATCAACCTGTTCGTAGAGATCGACGGGGTGAGAACGGCGCGGCCCTACGCCATGTCGTCCTCGCCACTGCAACGCATGCACTACGACCTGACGGTCAAACGCGCCCAAGGCGGTTTCGTCTCCAACTACCTGCTCGACCGCGTGAGCGTCGGCCAGCGCCTGAGTAGCTCGGGGCCGATGGGCACCTTCCATCACAACCCACTGTTCCATGGTGACGACCTGGTGTTCCTCGCCGGCGGCTCGGGTTCGGCGCCGGCGCGCAGCATCCTGCTCAATATCCTCGAGCGCGAGCTGCCGCAGCGCTTTCACATGATCTACGTGAACAGCCATGTCGACGACGTGATCTATGCCGATGAGCTGCGCGAGCTGGCGGCGCAGCACAAGAACTTCACCCTGAGCGAAGTCATCTCGCGGCCGCCTGCGGGCTACAGCGGGCGCAGTGGTCGTCTGAACCGCGCCATGCTGCAGGAGCTGCTGGGCGAGATCGGCGACAAGATGTTCTACATCTGCGGCCCGACGCCGTTCAACGACAGCTGCTTGGCGCTGCTCGGCGAGCTGGGCGTCGCCCGTCGGCGCATCCGCGTCGAGGCCAACGGCGCGCCAAAGGCGCCGCACCAGCAGGCCGGCTGGCCGGCTGGCATGAGCCTGGACGATGAGGTGACCATCACCGTGCAGGGGCGCGGTAGCTTTCGCAGCACGGTCGGCGAGCCGCTGCTCAATGCCCTGGAGCGCAATGGCTACTTCGTCGAGAACGCCTGCCGTTCCGGCGAATGCAGCCTGTGCCGGGTCAAGCTGACCTCCGGCGAAGTGTTCAACCCGCAGGAGGCGCACCTGCGCAAATCCGACCGTGATTTCGGCTGGATCTATTCCTGCGTGGCCTTCCCCGTCGGCGATATCGAAGTCCTGCTCTGAGCAGACAAGCGACGCTCCAGCCCCAATAACAAGAACGAGGAGAATGACGATGACCACCCAATCCCGCCGCTGGGAAAAGAACTACCCAACGCACCTGCATGGTTACCGCATCGACGCCGATTCATTGGCCGGCAACCTGGCCGATAGCGCCGGCGAGAATGCCCGGCGCTTCGACGCTGCGCCGGCCTTTACCCAGGTGCTGCCCAACGGCTTGCAGGCCGAGCTTTCCTTCGCCGAAATCGAGCGGCTGTCCAACGCCTTCGCTGCCTATCTGATGCATGAACAGGGATTGCCGGCAGGCGCGGTGGTGGCCCTGCAATTGCCCAACAGCCTGCATTACCCCATTGCGGTGCTGGGTGCGTGGAAGGCCGGCTTGATCGTCACCAACGTCAACCCGCTGTACACCGAACGCGAACTCGACGCGCAACTGCTCGATAGTGGCGCCAGCCTGCTGGTGGCGTGCGATCTGTTCGCCAAGCGCGCGCAGCAGGTGATCGAGCAACGCGGCGTGCCGCTGGTGCTGACCAGCCTCGGCGATTTCTTTCCCGCGCCGGTTGGCCGTGCCATCCAGCAGAACCTGCAAGAACAGACCGGCGACGACCTGACGCCGCAGATCGCCTTCCAGCGCTTCAGCGAGGCGCTAGGCGTCGGCGCTGAGCTGCCACTGTCGCGGCGCAATCATCCGGTCGCCCTGTACCAGTACACCGGCGGCACCACGGGGCGGAGCAAGGGTGCGGTGCTGACCCATGCCAACCTGAAAGCGGTACTGCGCATGGCCGAAGACTATCTGGCCGGTTTCGGCGCACAGATCGAGCCCGGCGACATCATCCTCACCATCCCGCCGCTCTATCACATCTTCGCCTTCAACTTTAACTTCCTGCTGTTCTTCGGCCGTGGTGGGCACAACCTGCTGGTGCCCAACCCGCGCCCGCTGGCCAACACCCGTCCGGCCTTCGAGAAATTCCCGGTGCGCTGGATGACCGGAGTGGACACCCTGTATGCCGGCCTGCTGGCCGAGCCCTGGTTCCAGGCCAACCCGCCTGCGCTGAAGCTCGCGGTCTCTGGCGGTACTTCGCTGCGCCCGGTAACCGGCGAGCGCTGGCGCGCGCTGGTCGGTCAGATTCTCGAAGGTTATGGCCTGACCGAGAGTTCCTGCTTCGTGGCCTTCAACCCGCCTGGCCCCAAGGAGCGGCATGGCACCGTCGGCCTGCCGCTACCCGGCCTCGACGTGCGCATCGCCGATGCCGATGGACACGAGCTGGCCATCGGCACGCCTGGCGAACTGCTGGTGCGTGGCCCGAACATCATCGAGCACTACCTGAACCGTCCCGATGAAACCCGCGAGGCCTTCGTCGACGGCTGGTTCCGCACCGGCGACATCGCGGTGATGGACGAAGACGGCTACATCCGCATCGTCGACCGCAAGAAGGACATGGTGCTGGTCTCCGGCTTCAACGTGTACCCCAACGAGGTCGAGGCGGTGATCGCCGAGCATCCCGATGTCATGGAAGTGGCCGTGATCGGCGTGCCGGACGACACAACGGGCGAGGCCGTGTGTGCCTTCGTTGCGCTGCACCGGCCAGGGTTGGATGGCGAAGCGATCATTCGTCACTGCCGCGAGCGACTGACCGCCTACAAGGTGCCCAAGCGCATCGAGTTCCGCGACCAGTTGCCCAAGTCACCCATTGGCAAAATCCTCAGGGCGCAATTGCGAACCTGAGCCTTGCCAGCCGGCTGTGCGGATACTCTACGCAGCTGGCTCGCTTTCTGTTTGAGGACACCTGATGTCGATCTGGATCACCGTCGTTGCCGTGCTCGTCGTCGGGCTAGTCATCCACTACCTGCGCACGGCGGCGCGCAAGCCGCAGTTGATCTACCAAGCCAACGCGGGAAACCAGCACCTGCTCGCCCAGGTGCCGCGCCTGAGCCGGCGCTTCTGGGTAACGCCCTGGCTGTTCAATGGCCACCTGCAGTTGCTCGGGCTGGGACTGACGAAGGCTTTCTCCGGGCGTCTGCACTACGACCACGTGGATACCCTGATCATGGCCGATGGCGGCACCACAGCGCTGCACTGGCTGGGCGCTGAACGGCCTAGCGATGTGCCGACGCTGGTGGTGCTGCACACCATCACCGGCTCGCCGCACAGCATGCGCGGCTTCATGCGTGACCTGCAGCGGTTGACCGGGTGGCGCGTGGTCTTGTGCCAGCGGCGCGGCCATGGCGAGCTGGCGCTGACCAGCGCACGCTTCAACACCATGGGCGACACCGAGGATCTGCGCGAACAGCTGCGCTTGATCAGTGAACGCTATCCCCAGTCCACGCTCTACGCCGCAGGCATCTCGGCCGGCACTGGCCTGCTGATTCGCTACCTCGGCGAGCAAGGCGACGATACGCCGCTGCGCGGCGCGTTCGCCTATTGCCCGGGCTACGACATAAGTGTCGCCTTCGCACGCTCGCGCGCGCCCTTTACCCGGCTGATGGCGCGCAAGCTGGTGCGCCAGTTCGTCACGCCGAACCGCGAGACCCTGGCTCATCTGCCGAGCTTCGCGGCGCTGGAAGGTGCGCAAAGCCTCGATGAATTTCACCAGCACCTGTACGAGTGCGCGGGCTACCCCAACCACCAGGCCTTCCTCGACAACTGCAACCCGGTGACACTGATGCACCGTGTGAACATTCCGCTGCTGGTGCTCAACGCCGAGGACGACCCGGTCTGCGTGATGGACAACGTGCAAGATCACCGGCAGGCGATGGCGAACATGCCGCGCACCATACTGGCCGTCACCACTCGCGGCAGCCATTGCGCTTATCTCGCCGGCCTCACTGCTTACCCATGGGCTCATCATCTGGCGGCTGAGTTTCTGCAGGCGCTGGATACGGGGGCTGAGCAGAAATCACCAGAGCAGGCGAAATAGAGGACACGTGAGGGCCTGCGATGAACAAGCATCGAGCAGAAGCGAACGACCAAGGCTAGGCCTTAGAGCGTGTTCAAAGTCTGCTGCGCGTCGGCCATGCAGCGTTGAAATCAAGCTCAGAATGCTCATTTACAGCTCGTAAACTGCGCTTCTTCGCTCGATTTCGCCTTGCCTGGCTCTAGCTCGCGAGACT